>JAAUXZ010032130.1_pt1 | contig 84404 bp, 114 predicted proteins | sample 7278131 | NCBI WGS metagenome assembly JAAUXZ01 (sample SAMN14350119, study PRJNA611818) | marine sediment metagenome | isolation source: surface marine sediment (3m) | place: French Polynesia: Moorea | collected 2018-08 | reverse complement strand
TGAACGGTGGCCATCAGACGAAAGACAAATTTTAATAGGGCTTAAATATTACGGACAACAAATTCTGATATTAACAAAATTTTAACAGGTAGTAAAGACTTTTTATCCATAAGAAAAACGGCTACTTATTAAAGCGCAGCATATTTTTAAGAACGCCAACTTCAGATGTAGTCAATTCACCGGGATCTAAAACTTTATCCAGGGTTAATATCTCGCAAGTTTTTACAAGCGGTGCAAAGACCTTGGAAAGCCTTGTCGCTGCTCGCTTTCCGGGACCGTCATTATCTAATAGGATATATAAATTTCTTATTTTCCGCTTGTTTATAATCACTACTTGGCGCTCTGTAAATTGAACGCCTCCAAGACTAATAGCGCCATCCCCTAATTTCCAAGCGTCCAAGGGTCCCTCCACAAGAAACGCATCCGAACCCTTTGGAACGCTGTCGATATTGTAGACAAGGTGTTTCGGGTCAATGCTTGATTCCTCTGGAGTTGCGTCTTTATATTTAGGCTCTTGCCGGTCGGTTACATCCCGTGTAGTGAAACTAACAAGTTTTCTATCCATGTAGATAGGGATAACAATTCTAAACTTGTAATGGCCGACTTCTCCAACCGCTTTAAGCCGGTACTTCCGTATAGTCTTTATGACAGGGAATCCGCGGGAACGCAGATATTTCTTATGCAAATGTGGGAACTTAGAAGTGGACTCCGAGGGAAGGGCTGTCACGAGCCCTATGCCCGAGCTACCATTTAAAGGAGGATAGAATTTCCCTTCCCCCGGAGACAAGGATTTAGCTATAGCTTTTGCATCACTATAGCTAACGTCAAGCAATGTAGTAATAAAGGATAACAGCCGGTGACCGCCACACTTCCAGCAGCTGACTCTAAAATCTTTTAACCTAACACCGCAGTGATTGCTATGGTCGTCGCAAAAAGGGCACTGGACATTAATCCAACCGCGTGAGACATTCTTGCCTTCCGTCCAATATTCTACATCATAGTCTTCGAATAATTCTGTTAAGTCCATTTTAATTTATAGTCGTTAAGATTGTAAATCTCGGGTATTCGGCGAAGGCTTCGGGCAAGTCGATTGCCGCAGAGCAAAGCTCATGCCAGGTTGTCGCACATTGAAAAAACTCAATTGACTCATCTTCAAATTCTACACATGTTGTACGGAGATTAAATATTCCTTTACGATCTAACAATTCTGGAACTGATTCTGAAAACAATATTAAGTTACACGCAAGCCAAGCAGCTGTTTCGGGTTCGAATTTCATTTTTTCTTTCCCTTTTTCTGTGGCAATTTCTTTTTAGGTTTAGTCATCTTGTGTACAGGAGTTGTGCAGCTATGTAGAAGTTTAGTCCACTCCTTCCATTCGAATCTTACATGGAACTTGTTATTATCTTGATCGGATATATGTAGAATGACATTCTTTCCAGGGGAGACTTTAATACCCCTGTACTTCCCTATTTTTAGTGACTTTGCTGCCATGCTATTCTCCTTCGTTTGGTAGATCATCTATAACTTTAATCTGTGTGCCGGTAAAGTCCGGTGCTGTTTCGTGTGTTAGAAAAACAGAATTCAAACTTGCTGGTATCATAACCAGGGAAGTGTGGGAATCGTCATTAGTCGGGTCCTCTTTATCGTGAACCTCTATTTTTATTATGTGCGGTGATAATTTTGTAATAGTGAATGTAGTATTTTCAAGGGCAATTAAAAATTCATTTGTTTTCACTACCTTTTTCTTAACATACACTTTCATCTTTTTCATATTATAACCATCCTTTCGTCGAATAGACTTGTAGCCTTAAAATGCTATGTTCGGCCAGGTAGCGATAAGGGTCCAGGAAATCCGTTAACCGTACGGACTTCTTGGAATCCGTTGTTCTCAATCCTCTACCTAACGTTTGTAGAACTGCCTTTTCCTCTTTCATACCTACCGCGTTTATAATGTGATCAAGGGCTGGAATGTTTATACCTTCTTTCCAAACCCTTGAAGCTACTGCTACCTTTAACTTCCCTTTGATTAATTTTCTCTTCACTACATCTCGGTTATCCCCTTTGGTGTCACCGTGTACAAAGGGACACTTTAAGCCTGTTCGTCTTTCTATTGTTTTAGCAATTCGGCGACCGTGTTCAACGCGCTCGACAATAACAAGTGTAATTTCTCTTTTGTCTATAGCGTGAGCGAGTAAAAGGTTTCGACGCCTATTTTGCACAATAGCATACTTGTAGTAATCTTTATAAGTACTACAACGGACTTTTATATTTTTATCAAAGGGTACAGCTATAAGATTAATATTTACATCGGCAATGATACCTGCCGCTTGTCCCTCTTCGTATTCCAGCGAAGCAATTTTCTCCCCAAACAAACCCTCATTAACAAGAAATTCTCGCTCTGAGCTCGGCTCTGTTCCCGTCAGTCCGTATTTTCTGGGAGCTAACAGGAGTTGCAAGACTTTTCCGTATTGGCTTTGTAGAGAATTAACATGATGCACTTCATCTACAATAACAATATCGAAATATGTAGAATAATCATTCGGGTCATATTTAACAAAACTTTGTATTGTAGATATTAGGAATATGCTTTTCTTGTTTGCTATAGCTTTCCATGGAGGCCGTTTATATTTGCCACCTATTGCTACAACGTTTGAGAAAAACCTCTCGGCTTCCTCTTTCGCCTGTGACGCCAGGTCTGTGGTATGGCATAAAAACAGGCAACGCGCATCTTTGAACATGGAGTATATTCCAAGGGCTATTAATGTTTTTCCCGAACCTGTAGGAAAAACTATTTTCCCTCGGTTGTGTTTCTTAACCGCTTCAAGGGCTTTAACTTGGTCTGGCCTAAAGTCAATACCTTCAAGGGCTGGCGGAAAGTCCGGTGGAAACTTCTCCAGGTTTTCTTTACCGCGTATAACAATCTTCTTACCTTTGCTTTTACAGTACGCTTTGACCCTTGGTAATAAGCCGGTGAGAAGAGTTCCACCGGTACCAATTCGACCGGTGATTAAATGCTGCTTCACTACATACTCTTCCCGCTGACCATATCTTCCACGCTTCCCCTGTACTTCTTTATAAGCAAGACAAGCGAGAATTTTTTCGCGAGCCTCCTTATTAGCTTTACAGTGAACGGAGTCAAGTATTCTTATAATTGCTTTAGCCACTTTTGAATCTCCTTAATAGTCAATTCAGTTATAAAAGGGCTATGCCAATTTCTTTTGAAATATCTCATTATGGAATTTCGAGTTAGTAGTTTACGCTTTGGGGTTTTTAATAGGTCGAGTACTTCTTTAGGGGCATACAGTATTGTGAGAATTATCTCTTTCGCTTCACTACTTAAGTTATCCCATGCTTGTTTTTTCATAAGTAGTTTTTCGGGTGACGGAGTGTAGGAATATAATCGAACTCCGTCATCCTCGCAATCACAAGGGCTGACGCCATCCCATTTCCCAAATAGAATATCGAACGCGTGCTTGTAGTCGTGTTCATTAAAGCCCTTTGGCATACGTCCCTCCCTACATGAACATTTTAGTGACCGCTTTTAAGTGCTCCTGATCGACTTTTCCGAATGTATCAATTCTGAATTTTCCAAGGATGGCAGTTGACTGGTAGACATTATCAAGGAATATTCGGAACTTTCTTAGTTTTTCAATAGTGTCCGGGTTGTTTGTTTTCTCTTCCATGCCACCGATCTTAATACTCATCTCGGTAGCATATGCCATACAAACACCAATAACAGTATCAAGGGCGAACCCGACGGCTTCCTTGCTCAGGTCAATTTTCTCTTCACTCATTTTTTTCTCCTTCGTATTTTCCGCTTTGGTTTGTCTACCTTCTTGCGCCTTTTAATCTTCCGGGCAGGTTTTTCACGACGTTTGATCTTACGTTTCTTTTTCTTATCTGGAGCCTTGGCGCGACGCCTTATTTTACGCTGCTTTGGGGGAGGTACTACTTTGGTTTGTTCTAAATAATACTCCTCTATAATAGATCGGATGTCTCGTTCGAATTGTCTACATTCAACACAAGGCTTCCATTGTTTAAAGCCTTGCACGTTACGGCGACGGTTGAGACATTCCATTAATGATGTACGGTGGTGGTAGCTGTCACAGAAAAAGGTCCGCATCGGGTTAAAGTATTCACAACCAGGTTGGTCGCTAATTACTACCTTTCGAATAACCGGACAATTTCTTTTAGCGAAGCTGCCTGATTTACTATCTTCGCCAGATCGCTTTACCACTGGGGCTTTAAGCCATGTCTCGCAATAAGCGCACAGGTGTTTACTCATAAAAAATCCTCCCTATTTTGCAAAAACGGAATCTTATATAACATAACTACCCAAAAAAGTAAAGAATTTAATATAGTTTCCGCAAACCCTTGATATATAAGGGTTTGCAGGAATTACTACCTTTGGGAACATGATCCTAAAAAATGTCTTGCCCAAAAACGCCAAAAGCCCCAGCTGGCTTTTGGGCCAACTGGAGCTTTTGTCTTTTTTAAACATCCATCTTACGCTTAAGTTTAAAGTCCGGGATATTCTCAATTTTTCCCATCATTTTGTTAAGCCTTTTACCAAGGGCTTCGCGTACGGTTTCATTATCCTTTAGTGTATCTGCGCTTGTCTTTTTCATTTGTCTACGTAGCTGTCCAATAACGGTCTGCATTTGTTTTTGATCTACATGTTCCTTCCATAGATCGTCCCACTTCGCAATGAAATTCTCAACGGAGTTTACAGTTCCAGCATTTATAGTGCCTCCGTCGCATTGCTTTGCAAGTTTTTCTATGCGTTCCATTAATTGGTTACCGATAAGGTTTACAGCCATTGACTCCATTTCCTTTACCATACCTTGGAACTTTTTCTGTTCCCGCTTGTAGGCTTTTGGGGACAGGAGTCCAGACTTTTTATCAGGTAGAATAAGGTCAAAGAAACGCCAACGGAAATAAAACCTTGACTCGATTGTAGAAGGGTCAGGGTAGAATTTCTCATCGTAGAGGTCTGGGTACTTTTTCTTGAAATCACTCTTTAACTTCTTTAGTGATCTCTTTAGCTTTAAAGCCCTTTTTCTACATTCACGTTGTAGCTCTGTGAATTTCTCATCTACCGCTATAATCTTATCCCGCGGAATCCAGAAAACATTATCAATCGGCACCTTTAAAGAATTAAGCCAAAGGAAATGTTTTGCAGACCGTTGAATTGAGTGAATCTCCCGTAATAGCGTTCTATCGTCTACAAGGTCGTAGACGGCCCGAGTTATTTCTTGAACACTTTCATCCAGGTGATTCTTAGGTAGACGTTTGTTGGCTGTCCATTTTCCTACATTCAGTTGACACAGTACACCTTCGCGTAGTTTTTCTTGGTCCATGGTATCCTCCTTTATGGGTTTGATGGTGCTTGGTAACTCGGTTGGTGGGATGTGAACCCCTATAAACACTCGGTTTGCGCCAAGTGCTTATAGGGATGCTCGGGTTTCCCCGAGCGATCCGCTACTTAGGCCGATTTCCGCCAAGCCTAAGCGTGTAGACATCTTTAGTTGAGACATTTCCCAGATCGATGGACATCCGGTAACCCTTTTTTCTCAATACACGAATTGTTCTTTTAACCTTGTTTCGGGCTTCGGTTTTGTCAAGATCGTGTGTTGCCTTGACTACCTTAACTATGTAGTTAAGTGTGGAGCCGTTTAACATGGCTTCGCATATTGTATAACCGGGAGTACCTTTCCGGCAACCGGCTATTTTCTTACGTTTGGTGCGTTTGATTTTTCGCGTCGCCGGTCTACGTTTAATTACTCGCTCAACTTTCTTGCGACGTTTAATCTTACGCGCTGGCTTATCTTGTTTTTCCTCTGAAGGCGCTACCAGTGGGGGTTTAACGGCTTTCCATTCTTTACCGTCAAACTCATGTAGAACATCATTAATTTCCAGCCGTTCACCTTTTTTGAACTTGCGTGTAGTAGTCCGTTTGATGGACGGCTTTTTCTTTGGTTTCTTTTTCTCAATCAAAGAAGATGGAACAGGACCGCCAGCCTTTTCATAAGCCTCTCGAACGCAACGTCTACATTCGCTTATAAATCCTTCAGGTAGCATTCCTTCTTTCCCATTCCATCTTAGGTCCAAGGAACATAGGCTCTCCAAAGCCTCCAGGATAACGGTTTCCGGCAGGTCATCAAAAAAGACTTTACCCGACGGTAAATGATTTATCTTGTACTTACCGTTTTTCTTTTCTACCATTTCAAATTCATCCGGTAGCGGTTCGGGTTCGATCTTCTTTTTCTCAGGCTTTTTAGCTGTTGCCGGTTTTTCCTTCTTTGGAGCAGGTTTCGCCGGAGGTTTTTTCACTACATCTTTTAACTTCTCCAGCACTGTCCGCACTTCCTTACGCTTCAAGCATTTGCCGCAACTAATAGCTGTGGCGTCAACGTTTGGATCTACTACATAGCCTTTTTTACGCTTGTCGCATACAGGGAAAATGTTCGGTGCGGTTCCCATAATAACATGGTACACTTTACCCTTCGGGGCTTTACCTATTCTAATAGCCATAATGAGTCCTCCTTTTTTGGGTTGTCGATGTCTACATCCTATAAACGCCCAGTCAGAGCCGACTGGACGCTTATAGGACGAGGGGACTTAAGTCCCCTGTCCCGTGTTAAAACTTAAGAACAATTAACTCACAGATAAAACTTGGTAGGCCTATAACAAGGCCAATGCAAAATAGGATTGTAACAATAAAGAGTCCAATTACCTTAATTGTCTTAACCATTTTACTACCTCTACGCGTCAAGTTTTCTCTTTCCACCGTTAATAACCTGCATTCCCGGTATCTCTTCGGCCGGTACCGCAAAGTCGGCTGCCCAATTTCTCAAGGCGTCAATCTTACCCTTGTTAGCTTTTGCTACAGAGATAACACATTTCTCAGCTTCCTTTAAACCAATTCCACGCATCGAAGCAATATGGCACATGGCCTCGATTTCCGCGCCTGAGTAAAGATCCATTTTAGGGGTATCCGCTTTAACCGGCATGGCAAGCCCTTCTTTACTACAGTAGTGTTGTAGTATTTTAGTTTTCACCTTATCATTAGGCAGGTCCAAAAAGAAGGGAGAAGAGTCCCAACGTCCCGGCCTAAGATATTCCGGTGGAATACCTCTAAATGTGTTAGCTGTAGCAAATACCCTAACACCAGGCGGTCTGCTTTGTAGAAAATCTAACCATTGGCTTGAAGCCCGAGCAGTCACGCCACTGTCCATGCTGCCGTCACTCTCGGTTCCAGCGAACTGTTTTTCAAATTCGTCAATGAGACAAACTACATCGCCTACACTTGATAGAATATCTATTGTAGTGGAAACGTTTTGATCTGTCTCACCTTGGTACTTTGAGAAAAGTTTACCGGTTTTAATTTCAAGTCCAAACAATTTGAATTCTCCAATAATAGCCTTGAGTAAAGAAGTCTTACCACAACCGGGAGGTCCAACGATAATGATACCTTTAGACTTTGGATTGAAAATTATATCTGCAATAAATTGCTTAATATAATTATAGCCTATTATATCCGAAAAATTAGAAACCGGTTGTAGTATTCCAAGGAAACCGGTTTTCTTTATAGCCTGGGCTTTGTAGGCGTTTATGGAAGGCACGTGAAACTTCTCACCTTCCCCGTCAACAAAGCTAAGTGCTAATGTAGATTCTATTTCACTACGTGTTAAACCCTTACACGCATTGATAATAGCCTGTTGATCCTTGCCGGCAATTTTAAAATCTTCCGGCTTAACATGATCAAGGGAATCTACAATTTCTTTTTCGTCGGGCAAACTAAAGTCTAACACAACAAATTCCTTTGATAACTCTACAGGAATTTTTTCCTTTGGACTAACTACTACAAGGGCTTTACCATTAGCTTGCCATGCAGGTAGTGAATCTTGTATAAATTGAATCACCTGCGGCTTATCTGCTACCCAGTGAAAATTATGGGCGAAGAGTACCGTAAACTCAGGCTCAGAGCCGAGTCCCTGTAAGGCGTTTAATGGATTCCCGTCCTTTGTTATCGTCCATTCGGTCGTTGTGTACTTGTTTCCATCCTTACGTTCGTAAGATGTAACAAGGTCGTAAATTACTTCCCGGACGCGGTTCGGTTCAAAGGTCTTAATCCAGAAAAGAGAAAAACCCGCACGCAAATAACTTATGATACTTTTAGCTTCCATGTTAATATCCTCCTTTAAATTAGACTATTCTTAATTGAATAGCCACAGATGGCTGTAAACAAAGGGTTTACAGCCATCAATAGTACTCAATTATCTTAGGTTGTTCCATAACTGATCTTTTAAAACGCGCTCAGCGCCTCGGATGATTTTGTCTACATCCTTAATAGCACGCTTACAGCCGAGAATATCTCCTTCCCGCCAAGCCTTATATAGCCTGTATGCAAGGTATTTGCTGAGATATTCTATCTGTAGTGAACTGTCCTTGGGATTAGACGAAAAAACAATTTCGAGCGGTTTGTCGAACTTAGGTTTCTTTTTCGCCTCTATCTTGTCTACCTGTTCCTTTGTGCGAACGTTCTCGATATAGGTATCAAGGTTTTTAACCGTCCGTAGCGGTAGATATTTAAAGATACTTTTCTCAAGTTCCTTAACTAAACCGCTATCCCGTGTGTAGACATTAGGTTGTAGACGTTGCAGGATACAAAGTACAAGTTCCAGCTTTTGGTTTTTCTTGTCTTCGGTTTCCATTTACTCACCTCCCTTCACATGTAGTTTTATTAGACAAGGACCACAAATACCGGTTTTCAAAAACTCTTGTAACATCCGGTTGCCGGTCATCTTTTTACTACAATGTAGACAAAACTCACCTTCGCACGCCTGAGAATAAGTGGCACCGAAAATAAGTTTTGAATATTCATCCATAAAGTTTAACCTGTGAAGGAACTGGATTTCGTCGGGAGGCATGTTTGCTACTTGCTTTGCCGCAAACTCCCGCCAACGCTGGATATGCGCAGACATCGCTTTACGAAAAGGTGGATGTACAAATTCTCTAATCGCCATTGCGATTCTTATCATTTCTACATAGCTCCCATTCGCTTCATCGAATATCCTGTCGCCGGACATGTCGCTTAATAGGTCTGGATCATCGTACATGTCGTCTGCCAAGGCACCTTGTATGTCTTGGACATTATCTACATGCATTTCCGCAATTCGATTTTCCCATTTTGGATTCATCCCAAAATTCATTTCGCTATAAGCCATGTCCCCTGCCGCGTCTTGTAGCATATTGTCTACAAGTCTTGCAATCCGTTCTATTTCGTCTTGTGACTTCATGTTAATATCCTCCTTTAATAAGTGTTTACGGGTATCAACCCTATAAACCCCCAGTCACAAAGGGCTGGAGGCTTATAGGGAAGGGCGACACAAGGTCGCCTTTCCACTATTCGATTTTCTCATCTACACTTTCTTCGATATGTAGACGAAAGGAACATAGTACATCATCTGGGCCAGCGTTTTTAAAGTTATTAGTTATGAGCATATTAACTTCCTGCTCAAAGTCTAATATAAGCTGGGCCATCTCGTGATCCGTTATATCACGGGAGCTGACGGCTACCACATTTAGATAAGCGTTCATTTTAGCTTTTCGTATCATGGCGCCTCCTATGTACCGTATTCCAAAACAAGTTCCCGGTCACCGTTTTCTAATTGTGTAGTGAAGTAGTTTGTAACTTGGTCAAATGGAATTTGACTTGTTACTACCTGTTCGTTATAGTCTTGCAAGATAGCGTGTAGATTTTCCATAGACTTAGGTGCCGCTCCAAAGTGATCATATTTCAATTTCCCGTCAGCGGTAAGGGCTATATCATAGCGCCACCCCTGAACTTTGATAGCTGCGATCGCATTATCTACATGCTGGCTGCCGAACATTCTAACTTTACTACCTTCCCTTAAACGGTGAACCAAAGCGTGGTGCTTTTCGCAATTTTCAAGGAACGTATCTATAAACTTAATTTTGACCTTGTATGTAGAGATATGGCTCATTTTACTACCTCCTGTGAGTGCCTAATTTTAAAGGATTAGCCGCAATAGCCCGATGGAAGCCCGTCAACGGTCTTAACCGTATCATCAACTTCGTTGTAGGAATCCTTATGGGTTACTTTCTTTTTACCGAACAGCCTGTCGATAAATGCGGTTGCCTCTTCACAGGATGTACCTTTAAAGCCGAAAGCCTCTACACGTACAGATCCATCCTTGCCAAGTAGAACTTTAACTTGCTTTGACATGACTACCTCCAATTACTTTGTTGCCTTTAAGGCGTTATCGGTTTGTGTAGCGATGATACGAAAATCAATAATTTTGTGTGGCGGGATATAAAGGGAGTTTGGAAAGGTTTCTCTCCAATAGCGGTAGAATTCCGCTATCGCATTAATGTAGGTTTTATCGTACATATATATTCTTGTTACAACTTCGTCTTGTACGAGAATCAAACCGACTTCGTGTTTATCCTTAAGCCGGTTAAGACTTGTAATTTCTACAAAGCCTTGGTAGGTACGCTTTTGATTGTTCTCATCGAAAACGTGATAACGTAATTGTGTAGTCATTTCCTTTGATTCGCTCATGTTAATATCCTCCTTTAAGTATTGGGCAACGGTATTGTCGCCCTATAAAGGCTCAGTTCCCTGAACCCTTATAGGACGGGGCATCACGGAGATGCCCCATACCAATTTACTCACTTACATCCAGAAACATTTTAAATTGCATAACATCTACTTCGAATTCATTTTCGAACCGCTCCTTAAATTGTTTAAGGTGTTCAAAGAATTCACCGACGCTGTAGAATTCGTCGCCTGGGCCAACTTCCGCATCCGTTGGAACAAATCGGCCGTCATAACAGGTTATCTGGATGTATGCACCTTTGATCTTGTCTACATTGTGTACACCGCGAAGACCGTCAAGCGGCAAAGCCTCTTTTCTCTTCGGTGCCGGCTTTGTCTCAGTTTCCGTGTACTTAGCTTGTCTCCAGTCGTGGACTTCAAGCATTTGGATACACTTCTTGCAGTCGATAGCTTCCAGGACCGGCTTTTCATTAAGCGTGGCCTCGATTCGTTTTGTTCGATTGCAAACCGGTTTTAGTTTTCCTACATGTTTAAAAACCGCGTGTACTCTGGGGTTAGGTGCATCCGGGTCAATAAATCCATAGCCTTTTACGTTGAATTCTTTTTTAACAAACATGGTATCCTCCTATGTAGTATTTGACCGCGTCATAATTGAGCAGCCACAGATGCCCATAAACAAAGGGTTTACAGGCATCAATAATGCTCAACTACATTGCTTCGCGTCTTATTTCGAAGCCGTGCCCTAAAAGAGTAAACAGCGAAACATTTTCCGGACATTCTATAGTCCAATAAACGGCTGTTTCCTCTCTGGAGAATTCTTTTTTAATTTCTACAGATTCGTCGTGTCCACGGTCGGTTTCGCCTTCGCTGTAGAATACTACAGTACAGCCATCGCGAATTATAACGGCTTGCCATGGATGCTCGTCAATTATCTCTATACTACATTCTCCAATGTAAGGCGTTTCAGATTCACAGCCAGCAAAACAGTCCCAGTCACTTTTATTGAAAGGTCTCATATTCATTTGGTAACCTCCAGTTTAATCTGTTAAGTATGATATTCCCATGTAGAATAACCATTTATGAGAAATTCCGCGAACCCTTATTTCATGGGCGATTCTGGACTTCGGCCAGCCGCGAATTGACATTTCCTCGAACAAGTCTAATAGATCCCGGTTAAGCCCGTCGCCAATTAAGGCGTAGCATTCGCTGGGTGCATTAAACAATTTAGCGTCGTGATACGTTTCGCATGACGCTTGTTCAAACTGAATAAACTTTTGGATTACCTCTCCAAGCTGTAATTCCATTTTATTATCCTCCTTTAAGGTTATGGGGAGAAATCCCCTTTAAAGACTCGAACACAATTACTACATGCTCAAGCCCTTAAAGGGAATGGAAGACAACCCGGAGGCTCCCTTCCATCCCCGATCGACTAATACTAAAGGAGGAGGATATTCCCTTACAGCGCCTTAAATAACAAGGACTGACGTATTACTACATCTATTTTACACCGTAAGGCTTGCAGCATCCCTGGCGCGGTACTATGATATTCTCGCGGTACCCCTAAGATTTCCAAAGCGGTAGTACTTAATTCCTACCGGGAGAAATTGGAACAGGTTTCATTTAGGCACGGGATGGTGGCTAACTTAATAGGTCTGTAATACAGGCAAGCATAAACGCTCGGTCCGTTTATTCTACATAGAAAAATCTTTTTAACTTTTTCGGCCCACGGTATCTCAAGAGGCTTACTATTTAGTTGGCGGTCATCGCAAATACTCGGCTCTCGCCCTTATAGAAAAGACTAATGTAGAAAAGCATTTTCCTGCAGCGCTGGTCAAAAACAACTAAAAGATAAATCGGCTATGTAGCAAAAGACTTAAACCAAATTAAGCCCTTTCCGCGGCACCGAAGTTTAGCTGTTTTCTAAGCCTTAAACCTGGCTCCAAGTACCGTTTTTCAAGTGTCCCCGTCCGGTGTTACCCTTCTGGCCCGCTATGATGGATCATCTACGGCCTTTACTTCCAGGTGGCTAATAAAACGCTTTATATTAGCTCACACGCGCATTCCAGTTGGCTGACAGCCACCGCGATCTGACCGCCAGCCGGTCGAAATGTGCTATGTAAAAGAGCGTTACAGCGAAGCTGTATCTTAGCTTATTCCAAAAGAAAAAACAACCCTTTTTTGACAAAAAGGGACGTTTTTGACATTTTAAACGGCAGGCTACCCATATCCGGACCATAGGCTGATCGATGTCAGGCTGAACGCGATCTCAGGCAGCAGAAAACCCACAGGCAGATCTGGCTAAAACCCAAAAAAGCGGAAAATCCAAGATTTATTATATATAATTATCATATAATTAGTGATCACGGAATTTAAGGTGTCACGCTATAAAAACAGCCTTAAAACAACCCTATTATGACTAACTAAATAACTAACAAGTCAAACTAATATATAGCTAAACTTTTACTAACTTCGGTCACGGTAGATAAGTTATTTAACCTGTTACATGGGTACCAAGGTTTTTGGATACAGCTCAAACAACACTAAAAAAAGGGTCGCTGAAAACTTAAAACAAAACTTTTATTTCTACATAGGGAAAGCACGCGGAAAAATCTCATCTTATTTTTAGAAAAGGGAGACCGCTCAAAAAACCCTTGTCAAAGTGAGACATTTTTATTTATAATTCCATTTATTTAAATCCAATATCCAGTGAGAAAAACCAATGGCCCGGAAGATTAAAAGGCGAAAAAAGAAAACAAAGCCACGAGTGATTAGGCGAATATCAAGGGAACCGAGAAAAGGGTACTATCCCAAATTCAAGCCTAAGACAAAAAAGGCTCTCCTGGAAGCCTTGTCAGCTGGGGCTACACAGAAGCGAGCCTGTTTTCTCGCCGGTATCAATAGGACTACATTATATTCCTGGCTTAAAAAAGGTAGGGAACGGCCTGGGTCCAAGTTCCATAAATTCTTTTTAAAGGTAAAAGAGATTGAAGCCCGAGAGGAAATAAACAATCTTGCTTTAATAAGAAAAGCAGCTCAAGGTGGAAACAAGTACAACGAAACCAAGGTAGTACTGTCAGAACAGAAGGGACGGGAGCTGACAACGGTTACAAAAACTACATTACCTACATGGACAGCTGCCGCTTGGATTCTTGAACGTAGATTTCCAGAAGATTACGGTAGGGATCGTAAAGACTTCTTAGGCGACAGGACTCCAGACGAAGTGGCGTCAGAAGTTAAAGCTGCCCTGGACGCCTTACAAGGTAGTGTTCCAGATGTAGAACAAGATTTTGAACTTCCAGAAGATATGCCCGACTAAGGAGGTGAGTAAATGATTTGTGGTAGAAATGCGGTAGGTATAGTTGTCCAGCCTGATGGTAGAGAAATACCAGTCTGTGAGAATTGTCAAAAGATGTTCCAAAGTGTAGAAGTCCTCCCCATCGATGGAAACGTTGAACCTATAGACCGCCTATGTCAATGCGAGGTTTATAATGCCGCTTGAACCCTTGAATTGCGAAGGCTGTAGTGAATGCTGTAACCATATGACCTTCATGATTAATGTAGACAATTCGCAAACCCTTGCACAGTATTTAGACTTCTACAAAGCAAGGGGATGCGAATTGAAAATCTTAAACGGTTTCGGGGTAGCGGTAACGGTTAATTCTCCATGTCCACATTTAAGTGATGTAGGCTGTTCGATATATCCGGAACGGCCGAATTTGTGTAAAGCGTACGATTGTCGAACAGATCCTTTTCTACATGGAGGGAAATATGCCCAAAAGGAAAAGAACTTCTCAGGCGACTAAAGGTCTTCGCCCAAAGCGAATAATCACGGGAGCTCAGCGAAAGGCACGTAGAATTAATATTAGAATAGCCCGTGAATATCGCAAATCCGGTAAAGGAAATGTAGCATGGCTCAAAGGCCAGAAGGGTAAGCCGTTAGTTAAACACCCCGAAGTAGATAAATTTATCTTTTAAGGTGTAACATGGGAGTTAATATCAATACAATTCGAATATTAGATAAAGCCCTAAAAGATAAAGGGGATGTGAGTAATTATAAACTTGCCCTAATAGGCGACTTATATATGCGAGGTCCCGGCTTTAAACACAGAAGGGCAAACGGCTACTTTAGACAATTCTGGAAAGAAGTACTCAGCTTCGATATAAACGGTTCAGCCGACCGTAATGTAGACTTGTCAAAACCCCTACCATTCCAATTTATAAATCGCTTCGATGTACTAATCAACGGTGGAACAGCCGAGCATGTAGACAATCAAAAACAGTTTTGGGAAAACTGCGATAAAATGGTTGTTCCAGGTGGAGTTATGATACATGTAGCCCCAGAGGTAGGTAGCTTTCCCGGTCATAGTGAAACATATTATGACCTTAACTTCTTTACTACCCTCCTTGAAGCCTTTAAATATAGGCGTTTACACTATGAGAGAATTAAGCATAGACAGGGATGGGCTATTTATGTAGCATTTGAAAAAGGAGGCGAGCATGGTGTTTCGTAGACGTTCCAAAGCTGCAACAAAGGGTTTGCGACCTAAAAAGAAAATCACCGCGTCCCAACGTAGAGCGAGAAAAGTTAATGTAGCAATCGCTCGGGAGGCAAAACGCAAAGGCACGAAAAAGCATTTTAAAGATGAGTACAAACATCAACGTGCCACCGGTATGACAAAGAAGATTGCCCGTAACGTAGCATGGGGCGTGGTTAGAAGGAGGGGGCAATAATGGCAATGAGAAAAAGAAGTAGACAAGCCACCAAAGGGTTAAAGCCTAAAAAGATGATTACCGCCCGACAGCGAAAGGCGAGACGTTTAAATATGGCTATAGCGAGAAAAGCCCGACATGGTAGTCGTGGAGCTTATACTCACCCCAAAACCGGTAAGACGACAATGCTACCAAAGAAAGAAATTGCCCGTAGAAAAAAGATAAAACGTTCAATGCAGGATCAGTGGGCTACAGCAATGTATTTTGATATGTAGCATTACCGCAAACCCTTATATTTAAAGGACTCAGACGATGCCAAGAAAAAGAACTTCTCAGGCCACCAAAGGGTTAAAGCCTAAAAAGACAATTACCGCTTCACAACGTAGGGCTCGCAAGATAAATATCGAAGTAGCGAGAAGAGCGAAAAAGAATAGTGGAGCAAATTATCAAAAGCAGCTTGAGAAAAAGCAAAGGTCCTTTTATAACAAGCTATCCAAGTGGGAATCTAAAAACCAATATCTCGCAAGTACGAGTTACCACAAGGAGCATGTAAAGAAAGCGACAGCAGCTTTGTATGATCCCAATATCTCAGCGGCACAGGCGATGAACAAATTTATAAGGTAGTATTCCCGCAAACCCTTTAAAATCAACCATTGGGGGATGTTATGGCAAAACGTAAAAGAACACAGGCAGCGACCAAAGGGCTTAAACCAAAAAAGACAATAACAGCCTCACAGCGAAGAGCGAGAAAAATCAATATCGAAGTTGCCCGTAGAGCAAGACAAATGGAGAAAAGTAACAGTTTAGGCTCCATTAAAAAATTTGGACAGGGCAAAGGGACTCTAAAGAGTATGGACCCCTTGAGCCGGGAAGCTAAAATTAAGAGAATAAAAGACAAGGTGAATCGGGCGAACTTGACTCAATTTGGTTCCATGACTGTAGCGCAACAACGGAAAAGCCTGATGTTTCAATTAATGAGAAAAGAAGGTTTGATGTAATTCTCATGTTAATGAAAGCCACTCCGCAAGTCCAGTCTGACCTTGAGTTAGCTGGGGTTAATCCACAATACTGGTATCAATTAAGATTCCACAAGGAACAGGCTCGCTTGTGGCGTAGCCGGTCTCGCTTCGATGTAGTACCTGCAGGTAGACGTTCTGGTAAGACTGAAATTGTAGGTAAACGTAGACTTATTAAAAGGGCTTTAATGGGGAGCCCTTATCCTAATCCAAGATATTTTGCTGGCGCTCCAACAAGGGATCAAGCAAAGAGAATTTATTGGAGTGATTTAAAAAAGATGGTCCCTCAGTCCCTATTATTAAAGGCTCCGAGCGAATCGAAATTAATCATCCCCTTAATAACAGGTAGTGAAATACATGTTCTCGGTATGGATAAGCCCGAACGTGTTGAAGGCTCTCCATGGGATGGAGGTGTTTTAGACGAATTCGCTAATATGAAAAAGAAAACATGGTACGAGCACGTTCGGCCAGCCTTATCCGACAGGAATGGTTGGTGTGATTTTATAGGTGTCCCGGAAGGGCGAAATCACTACTATGACCTATATAAAGACGCAAGGGAGCAATTTCTCTGGGCGTTAAAAAAAGGTAAAGTACCTGAGTGGAATGCGTTCTGGTGGAAGTCCGCAGATATACTGGACGCCAAGGAAATCGAAGCGGCACGTAGAGATTTAGACGAATTAACTTATCAGCAAGAATACGAAGCTTCCTTTGTCAATTTCTCAGGTAGGGCTTATTATCCTTTTATCGAACATACACATTGTGACCGGTTAGACTATAACCCAAAAGCCGACCTCGAATTTTGTTTTGACTTTAATGTTTCTCCAGGTGTCGCTGTAGTAATTCAAGAACAATGGCTACCGTCAAGCGAGAGCGAGGAAACCTGGGGTGACGGCGTAATTGGCGAAGTCTACATTCCTCGCAATTCAAATACTCAACTTGTTTGTAAACGACTCATTAAGGACTGGGGTAAACACAAGGGCCAGATATACTGTTACGGTGATTTTACAGGTGGAGCAAAAGGAACAGCTAAGATACTTGGTAGTGATTGGCAGTTAATAAAGCAAAAACTTTGGAGCCATTTTGGCCGTGACCGTGTAGCCTTTGTTTTAAAGCCTAATCCCAGGGAACGAGATAGGGTAAACTCCGTGAACTCCCGTCTATTAAGCGTTGGCGGAAACATAAGAATGATGGTAGATCCTTCTAAAGCAAAACATGTAGTAAAAGACTTTGAAGGCGTCACGCTTGTTGAAGGCGGAAGTGGAGAAATTGATAAAAAGGAAAATAAAGATTTAACACATTTGACCGATGCAATAGGGTACCGTATCTGGATTAAGTATCCTGTAAAGAAAAAATATGCAGCCACCGGTTTAAAACATTGGAAATAAATTTCGGTGAGTGGTATCTATTATTAACTACATGGAGGGGAGGTGATCGCTAACAGGGAAAATCAACATAAATTGTATAGCGAGTAAATTTGGTGAAAAAGCGTTTTAGTTTATATCACTCACCGAGAACCCTTTAAATATAGGCATTCAGGGAGATTGCAATGACTGCACAAATAATACAACTAACCGATGGTAGTGAAGGGGCTTTGGTCCTTCGCAAATTAGCCGATCGGTTGGAAAAGCGGGAAATTGATTCTCTTGTAGTAATGGCTTACGAACCATATACGAGAGAAAAGAAAAAAGAACTACATAAAAACCCCGATATGGAGGCCGGCATCATACATCGCTATTGGTTTTGTCAAGGCCAGCTGGCGTGCCTAAACCTCCTGGGACTAATAGATTACGCGAAAGCCCTTATTCGCAAATATCTAATCGACGACATCGATTTGGTAAGAGGAGAGTGAAATGGCCGTAGCAAAGAATCCCCAAATGAGTGAAGAGGAAACCAAGTTAAGAAATACTCACCCTACATTTGATAAGTATTACGAAGAGTGGAGATTTCTCAATGCTGCATACGAGGGAGTCCGCGCCCTTATTGCGTATGGTGCATTAAAGAAACACGAAAGGGAGAGTGAAACTAATTATCAAAATAGGCTTGATCAGGCCTACGGGTTTTCTTATTCTAAGTCCGTTGTAGACATTTTTAATTCCTACCTATTTAAGAAGGAATTCCCTACAGAGATACCAAAGGCTTTAACGAATGATGAGCAATGGAAGCAATTCCAGGCTGACTGTGACTTGGAGGGAACCGAATTTGATACCTTCTTTGTAGACGAACAGCGGAACGCCTCTATCCTTGGACATGTAGGTTTGTTTGTAGACAAACCACAGGTAGAAAAAGATAATAGGCAAGAGGAAATTAATGAGGGAATTTATCCTTATGTAGTAGCTTACAAGCCTATGGCGATCTTGGACTGGCAGATAACCCGTGACGAGTTCGGCCGTAAAATACTCACCTACCTTAAAGTGTTAGACGATGATTCCCGTTACCGTATCTGGACCCTTGATAAATGGGAGGTTTGGGAAGTCCAATATGCCGATTCCGGCGAACGTGTAGGGGTAACAGAATTAACACAAGTAGGGGAACAGCCTACCAAAGCGGAAACACAAGGTAAGGGTACAACCGCTAAGAAGATCGCAGAAGGAGAAAACAAATTAGGAGAAATTCCCTTTGTAGTACTTTGGAATCAACGTAGTAATATAGATAAGGATGTAGGGGTATCAGATATAACCGATGTATCCCGCGTTGACAGCGGAATTATACGAAACCTCTCACAGATAGAACAAATAATTGACTACAGCGCCTTCCCTATGATGAGAAAACCAATGAAAGAGGCAGGGGCAGCAGCGGACCCCAAAGACGAAACCGGTGTTGTAGCAGTTTTAGAATTCGATCCCGAGAAGCCAGAGTCAAAGCCGGATTGGTTGGCCTCCGAATCTGAAGGAGCAATTAAGGCCGTTTTAGATGTTATAGCTGTAAAGGTAGCCGAAATATATAGATCGTCTAATATAGGCGGGATGTCGGCCACTGAGATATCTACATCTGCCAAGTCCGGTGTAGCATTAAAGACCGAATTCCAATTACTCAATTCTAAACTTGTTAAAAAAGGTAAGAATGTAGCAAAAGCAAAATACGATGTTACAAGGTTATGGCTTAAGTGGCAAGACGAATGGGATAAGTACAAGGACGATCTTATTTATGACTACGTTAAAACCTTTGAATTGGAAGACTTAGCCAGCGATCTTGAAAATATTCTCACCTCTTCGGTTATAGTACAACAAAGTGACCGCTTTAAAAAGGAAATCCAGAAACTCGTTGTACGCATGATCCTGCCAAGCCTTGATGAGCAAGTGTTAGCGGAGATCGATAAAGAAATTGAAGAGGGAATCTACGAAGGAATTGGTAGTTTCTTTTCTAACGGTAACGGCCAACCCGGAGGGGATCAACTACCAGATGTAGACCAAATTCCACCGGGACGTGAAGATATACAAGGCCAACAAAACCAACAAAACCAAAACCAATAATCACTACATCAGGAGATAAATGATGAGAATTCTAATCACAGGCGGATGCGGGTTTATAGGGCATCACGTGGTTGAGCATTTCATTAAAACCACCGATTGGGAAATATGTATTGTAGACAAGCTAACCTACGCCAGTCAAGGGTTTGAGCGATTAAGGGATATAGATTGTTTTGACGACAAGCGTGTAAGACTTTTCACGGCCGATATATCTCACCCCTGGCCTATAGGCTTAACAGACGAACTTGGAGATATTAGTTTTATTCTACATATGGCAGCTGAAACACATGTAGACAAAAGCATTATCGAGCCTCGTAGGTTTGTGGTAGCAAATGTTATGGGAACATTAGAAACATTACAGGCAGCCAAGAGATTTAAAAATCTACATAAGTTTATATATTTCTCAACCGATGAAGTCTTTGGACCGGCACCTGAAGGCGTAGCATATAGGGAAGAGGACAGGTACGATTCCCGTAACCCTTATGCTGCCACAAAGGCAGGGGGAGAAGAGTTAGCGGTGGCCTTCCGTAATACATTTGGTGTACCGGTTTTAATTACTCACACGATGAATTGTTTTGGAGAACGTCAGCACCCTGAGAAGTTTATTCCGCTTGTTATTAATAAGGTCTTAAAGGGACATGTAGTGAAGATCCACGCTTCGCCTGATCTAACGGTTAGCGGTTCGCGGTCTTACATCCATTGCCGTAATGTCGCAAGTGCCCTGGCTTTTTTATTGAATAAAGGTGTTATAGGTGAGAAATATAACATTGTAGGGGAACAGGAAGTAACAAACTACAATCTTGCACAAATGATAGCGAGCATTGTAGGTGAGACATTATATTATGAAATGGTAGACTTCCACAGTTCCAGACCTGGCCATGATTTGCGGTATGCTCTTGATGGCACCAAATTAAAAGCGTTAGGTTGGGAACCACCCAGGACTTTCGAGTCGTCTTTAGCCAGTACGGTACAATGGATGCTGCGGCGACGCGAATGGCTTGACACAAAGGAGTGAGAAATGGCAAGGGTAAAGAAACCGCGTAAGGTTAGAAAGAAAAGGTCAAAGAAGCAGCGTGTAGTAAAGACAAAGACTACACGGCAACAAGCACGGGCTATGACTACAAATAAGCGTGTTCCAAGAAAACTTGGTCGCGTTGTCCGCAGACGTAGCAGTCACGGGAGTCGAGAACGTGTTTATGAAGGTGATCCAGAATATGGTTTGACCACAACCACAACCACTACGTACACCTTAACTACTACCAGCACCACAAGTACAACTACCACAACAACGACAACCTTAACGACTACGTCTACAACCACAACCACGACAAGTACAACTACCACAACGACCACAACGTTGGCACCAACGACCACTACCACTACATCTATTTTAACTACCACCACTACTACGACTACTACATTACCGCAAACAACCACCACTACTACGACTACGGAGCCTTTAGAAACCCACCGATGGGATTCTACTAATAAGGGACCGAACCAAGTACTCAGTAATGGAGACATGACCGTAACAGGTGGGGTATCTGTAGCTTTTGAAACATGTAGAGCTACCGTAGGTAGAAATACAGGAAAGTACTACTATGAAATAGAAATTGCGATGGCTGCTGGAGATGAGTATATTGGCGCTGGCATTGCGGAAGACGATCATGCCCTTGATAATTGGCTTGGTTCGAGTAATAGCGGTTGGTCTGTTTTCACGGGTGCAGGTGGTACTACTGCAAGATATTATAATGGTGGCGGTGTATATGACCAAGTTAATTCAATGACTTTAGCAGATGGAGATGTAGTAATGATCGCTGTTAAACTTGGCGATCCTGGAGATATGTGGCTTGGTAAAAATGGTGTTTGGTACGGGCCAGTAGGAGACAATCCAAATCCCGGAATTGAACAGGATCCATCATTTATAAACCTTACTGATAGTGGGGGTTCAAGCGGTTTATTATTTCCTGCGTGTAGTACTCGCGAATCTACAAACAGTTTAACCTTGGTAGTGAAAGATTCGGAACTAAATTATCGGCCACCTATAGGCTTTCAAGCCTGGGCGGGAGACGGTGTTCCCACTGCAACAACCACTACAACTACTACATTGCCGCCAACTACTACCAGTACTACATCCACAACAACTACAACTACAACTACAACCAGCACCACTACAACCACTACAACTACAGAGGATCTTGGAGGCCCAGACTTCTCAAGCTACGATGGTACTGAAAATGTCTACACGGTCGGAGCAATTAACCTGTCAAGCGGAGCGGGAATACCTGGAATTGCTAATGTTCCGGATACAGACGACAGAGCAATTACTACATGGCATAATTCAAGCATCCAACAAGTGAGAACTTTTGATTGGGATAACGGAGCTGAGACGTGGAGTGAAAATGCGGCAGCCACCGTTTATACTAATACAAGTGATTTAGATGGCTACCCTGAGGTTTTTATCGGTCCTGGCAATGTAGGTTTAGCGGTTGTAACTTATGCGGACGGTGCTAATCGATATAAACGTTTAACAGGTTTGCAGGTTAATGCTAACGGTACAGTTACAGTGAGAAATAGTATAGATGCAGCACAAGAGGTGGGTGGACAAAATGCTGCCAATTACTGTGGATTCAAGGTCATAGGGAGTTCAGCGCCTTATACTTTACTACTTGCTTATACTGACGATACAACAAATGTCTACCTTGAAATGTATACGGTTTCTGCCAACGGTACATTAACAAAATACTCAACTGTAGATGCTTCGTTTGCCATTGATGGAAGTCCGGGTTTCTGCGGTGCAATAGAATTACTCACTTCTACAAAAGCTGTTATGTTCTATCCCAATGTAGAAGGAGGCGATCCTGATAACGTTCAATACCGCTACATAACAATAAGCGGTACAGAATTATCTGTGTCCGCTGAGAAAGATGCCGGTACCGATTACGATGTGAGTTATCGTCGCATGGGAGCAGCAATGGTAGGGGATTACTTAGTCTGCGCTTATGCTTCTGCCGAAAATCCAGAATTGAGAATTGCTACATTCACTTATGATACCGGTTTAGAAACAGTCACTCATGTAGACGAAGTCGGGGCTCCAACGGCAGGAGCGAGAAATTGGAATGTTCAAACTCCAGGCCCACCGGTTGTGCTACCTATTAATAACGACGAATTTTTCGTTGGAGTTAACCTTTATGACAGCTCGGGCGAAGTTCCAGCCTATTATAAATATAGTAGGGCAATAAAACTCTCACTCGATGGATCGGGCAATATAACTGTCGATGTAGAGGATGTAGACAATCTAAACCCGACAACTGCTGAGCCTTATTCTTACTTCTGTCAGATCCAGGAAGGACGCTGGATTGCGGCACAGGAACAATCTGATGACCTTAATATAGAATTGATAAGGCTTTATGCTGAAACTACTACATCAACCACAACCACTACTACAACAACGACAGCTTCGTTGTGGGATGATTATACTGACACCAACTATTGGACAGCCGGTCCAAATACTACATGGACAGGTTCGCAATGGGATGAAAGCGGACCGCCACAAAGTATGCGAGTAAATCATACAGGCACCTGGAATGAAGGTTACGAACCGTCTAAATGCCGTATCACTGGGGCTTTCGGCGGTGCGGCTACAATAACAATTAGGGATTCTGGTAATAACGTTATAGGCAGTGCTGCCGCTGCAGCACAAGTAGAAATAGATTGTGATTTCGGTACGGGGCAAGGGGACATTGATCACATTCTCCTGTACGGAATGGACAATGTTACGGCAATCGAATTCCAAGACTAACTTTTACTACATGGTGATCAAATGACCTTTACGCAAGCCTTAACAGATGTTCTCGCTCCGCTATGGCCCGTGGTTCTTGCACTTGCGGCAATGGTAGGTGCTACCATTGTTACAATAGCAAGACGAGAAGTGAGTAAAAAACTTTTTAACGAAAATGGCACCACCAAATATGTTACCTCTGTAGACTTTAAGCAATTTAAGGATGTCGTTGCAGTGAATCTTGGAGAATTTAAAAACGAAGTAGCAAAAGAATTCGCCAAACATAAAAAGGAGGTGGAAGATATGTGTGCACAAAACCAATCGGCATGTAGTAATTCTGTTTGTTTAAAGATAGATGGCGTATTGGTTAAGCTGGACACAATGGATAAGCAGCGAGAGGAAGCGCGACGCGAAGCAATAAACGATTTAAAAGAACATACGGGCCAGATAACTAAGTTGACTTCCTGTGTTTCTAATTTATCCGGTAAGTTCGAACAGATGGAAAAGCAGCTTAATCACAAAGTAGACAAGTAGAGGTAGTGAAATGTTTTATGAACCTGAGAATTTTATATTGGAAGAGTGGGTGTCCGAAGATTTTTTCAAACACCAGTTTCCTATTTATAAAAAACGTTTGTGGCAGATGTTCGATCCAAAACTTTTACTCACTGCGGATATGTTAAGGGGTCGCTATGGTCCGTGTATAATGAACACTTGGCATTCCAAGAAGATGATTGAAAGTTATGGTCGCCATGAATGGCGTGGTTACAGGGATTGCGCGTGTACCATTGTAAAAATTTCTCAAGGTATGCCGCACGGAAATATCTCACAACACAGATTCGCCCGTGCCGGCGATCTTGTTTTCTTAAATGCTACAGCCGAAGAGGTGAGAAAAGATATACGTAGTAATCCTAATCGTGTAGAATTTCAATATATACACGCTATCGAATCAAACGTTAGTTGGCTCCACATGGATCGCCGTAATTGGGACAGGGACGGAAGGGGAATATTCTACTTCTAAAGGTGGTGAGTAAAATGGGTTGTAAGAAAAAGAAAAAGAAGTGTCGCGGCAAGAAATGCAAAAAGAAAAAACGGTAGAAAAACTTCTCGCCGAAAATAGAGAATTGCGTGAATTGTTATGGGCGAGACATGGCTGTCGCTTTCCGGCTTTATATGGGGATGATGGAGAGCGACAATGTAGTGAATGTAGAATTGATTTTATGAGGGACGAGCCAGCCCTTATAGAGCAAAGGTTTCACGAGATCGGTTTAAGGAAGTTAAGACATTATGCCAAAACTGACTCCACTAAGTAAAAGGGTAATTGAGTGTAGTGATAACAGACCGCTCAATGCTTGTATTGATAAGCCCAACTGTACATTTCTTGGACATAGGAGTGATCAGCCTTTTACCGCTTTTTTCATTTGGGAGAAATTCTTTCTACATTATGGGGAGCAGATAAAACGCTTCGTTGAATTCGGCTGTGACCAAGGGAATACAAGCGTTTATTTTTTACTACAATGCATAAACAACCAGGCCGAGTTTCGTGGCTATGACAAAAGGAGAAAAGGCGTTTACACAAATACTCCCGTCAAAAGGAAGCTCGGGCTTGCGAAGCGTATGAAAATAGGTAACGGCTATAAGATGTTCCCAGAAATAAAAACCTTTGTTCGACAAAGTGGTATGTCGGTTATCTTTACCGACTGTATTGATAAGCCTGTAGAATTTGAAAACTTCGCTCCTATGTTAAAGACCGGAGACGTTTTAGCGGTACATGACTGGGATCGTGCGATTAAAGACGAATGGGTGAGAAATACTCTAATTGACTTGAAACCGTTTACACTATTGTACGAAAGGGAGCGTTTACATATGTCTACATTAACAAGGTTTTTTCTCAAAGGAGGTAGATAAAATGGCTCCGTTATTAGGACTTGGATTACAGCTATTGCCGGAGATCCCTAAACTATGGGGAGCTGTGGCAGGTTTGTTTGGAAAGGAAACCCCTAAGTCTGTTACTGAGGCCGGAAATTTGGCGGGAGACGTTTTAGGTATGATCGGCCGTGGAGAAGTCTCACCCGAAGTACAAATGCAACTCGAAGGGCGTATGTTAGAACATAAGGAAGCAATCTTTAAGTTGCAAAACGAACGTGAGCAAATGTATCTTAAAGACGAGCAACACAAAAGAGATACACAAGTAGCACTTTGGGCCAACGACCAGAAATCCGCTGACCTGGAGGTACAGCGGACACGACCGAGAATTCTCAAACAAATGTGGCACACCTGTCAATTCTTTATCTTCGGCACGCTTATTGTTTTCGCCCTGGCTATGTTCATGCCGGTGGAAACTCCCGTGACTACTGTAGTTGAGGGAGTCGAGAAAGTCACCATGACAAAGGAACCGCGGAAGATGGATGATTTCCTTGGTATCGTTAAATATCTCGGTGCGTTTCTTTTCTCTACATTCACCGCTGGCTTCTTAGGTTATACGGCAGCAAGGACTGTAGACAAAAGAAACCCAAGTGCACAAAACGGTCAAGGGCTTGGATCCCAATTACTCGGTACCGTTTTAAAGATGGGGGCAAGATAAAATGAAAGTATCAGAAATAACATTCGGGCTTGTAGTAAAAGTCGTGTCAGGTGCCGGAGTTATTGTGGCTGCGGTAATAGGCGTTTATACTTTCTTCGCTCCGCAAACCTATGTAGAGGCCCAGGTAGAACAATTACGACAGGAGGATAAACTTCTCGCTATGCGCCTGGACCGCAAAATATTGGAAGATCGCTATGAGCAAAAGAAAGCGAAACGTAGACAAATAGAAATTAAAACCGGCACCAATGATCCAAACCAAATGCCACAGCCTTATCGAGATATCTACATGCAGCTACTCGAAGAGGAGAAGGCACTTAGGGAAAGACTTGAAAAACTGGATTCCTACCTGGACCAGAAAAAATATAACATAGGATGAGAGAATGTTAATTGACCTTGTATCGCCACGACGATCTGTAGTATATGATTTCTCTATAAGGCATGTTAATGCTACAGGGGATAGGTACTTCTACACGGCAGGAGGCGCACCGTCTAACGTTGCGGGTTATCAAGTTGCTAATAACGCTTTTATAACAGCCTTGTCCTTTGTAAACCAGAGAGTCCTAACAGGTAGTATTTTAATTTATAAAGGTAGTACTTTAATCAAAACGCTTTGGCTAAACACCCAGGCGTCAAAGGTTGAGACCGGCCTGAGTATTTCTCTTGCACAAGGGGATGTACTAAAAGTTAAGATAGGGAATGGGACCTACGACTATCCGGTTTTATCTCTTGTAGTGATATGGAATCAATAACAACTTAACAAAGGAGGCGGTACAATGGCAATGTGGACATGTGTTATTAAAAACAGTTCGGGGTCAGACCAGCTTATCGAAGACCTTGGTATTACTATCCCGGACGCCGATCAAGAAACCTTATCGGATCAGTTTACATATGATGAGCTGGCTGGGTCCGATGATTTAAGGGCTTTGGTAAACGCGGGAGACCTTGTAGTGAATGATGGGTCCAGTGATTTGTCTGCCGCGAACGGTGAAATTTATCTCACCTTTATCCACCAGAAGTATTTGGAAGACAATCACTGGACAAAGTCTGAACTCGCTGCTACCGGTGGTAGTAATGATAAAATCGACTGGTCGCAAGTACAAAATGCTCCATCGATTGGTTCGGTCACTTGGTCTGATCCCGTGTTATATAGGGTTACAGCGATACAATCTTCTCAACCTGGCGCACCAAACACAGGGGATGTCTACGTTGACACGGACGACGATCATTACTACAAGTACAACGGTGCTACATGGGATGACTTAGGCGCTGCGGCAACCGACGATCTTGTTATCAATTTAGCAAATGCTCAAGAGGATATCTACAAGTTTGACGGTGCCGATTTTCAAGAACAATCCCAGTCCGCTGATAACGAGGCCCGACTTGTACAAGACGATGGCGATGGTAAACAGGCGCAATATGTCTACAATGGTACGGCAGCCGAATGGAAGAAAATTGGCGATGTAGACTTTGGTGATCACTTGGATGATTTGGCAGCGAGACATAATGATGACCAGATCCAAGTAGAACTTGCTTACACCAATTTGGGGTCCAGTGCTAATGATGGACTGGACGATGTTCTCGCCGACATCGATACGGAAGTTGGAGCAAATGCTACAGCAGCGAGTAATGCTCAGTCCGCAGCGGACGCGGCTCAGAGCGATGCCACACAAGCCTTGTCGGATGCGGCCGCAGCACAAAGCGACATCGACGATCATGTAGACGGAACAGCGAGTAAACATGATGCGAGTGAAATCGATGTAGAAGGCCAAGGGACAGATCCCAAAACGGATTATCCCAATATAGCACTACCTGCCTGGCCTTCTGGAGATGTAGACCTTGAAACCGTTATCGACGGTATCGATGCAGCCGTCGGTGGAATTACTCCCGGTGGAACTTTAGACGAAGCGTACGATCACGGTGGAGCAGGTGCAGGTAGAACTGTTAATGTAGATAATGGAGCGGTAAAGCTGTCAGCCAGTGGCGGTTATGCCCCATTAGAACTTGGTACGCTCGGGTCCGCGCCAAATACGGATCTACAGGCAGGGCAAGTAGCAGTTATCAATAATGAGTTGTACGTCTACGACGGTGGCCGTAGTAAATGGTTGTCCGTGTTGAGACATACATTTGCTTTTGGTAAACGCGGTAGAGCGCGAGACCAATATCTACAATTCTACACCGGCAACTTACGTTCTAACAATACCGGCCTTCGTCTACCTTGGAACTGTACCTTAACCGTTTTAAGTGGACAGCTTGACGCGACCGGTACCTGTACCTTTACTGTTAGGGAAGATACAGGAACGAGAACAATTAACTTGGCTGTAACGGCTGCACTTGGAGCACAAAACGTTGCAGCAAGTTTAGATTTGAATGCAGGGGATTTGCTACAATGCTACCTCTCTGCTACATCAAATGTTTGGGATCCGCTTATTTGGATAGAAATCGCAAAACGTCAATAGCAGGAAACCCTTATGACTACTGTAATTGCTAAGAATGTCTCAGTCCAGGATCTTCTCATCGAAGACCTTGGTATTGAAATTCCCCATAGTTCTCAGATCGATCTGACTGAGTTGTTTGAATTTACAGAAATAACTGAGTCAGATGATCTGAAAAATTTTGTTGCCACGAGTAATATTGTTATTAACGATGGCACGTCGGATCTGTCTAACCGCGACGGCTATGCTCACATTTCACTACAAAGCGAATTAGAAGATTCGAAAGAGGAAGGCCTCGGATGGCCTATTGACACGGATCCACCGACAGCGCCAGACGACGGTCAGGGTTGGTATAATTCTGATACGGGTATGTTGTTTGTTTGGAATGCTACCAAAGGTCTTTGGATGTCCTCGTTTAGAAAAGAGTTAGTTCTATGTGAGGTATCTAATGCAGCACAAAATAAATGGATGTATCCATGGGGAACGTTTTCACTACCTGATACAGCGATTTATTTTAGCCATCATGTAGTAATAACGGCCGTAAGCGTTGCCTTGTGGAAAACCCCTGAAGGTGCTGGAGGCGCGCACACGGTATGTTGGGTTATTCCTACATTAAATCAAACATATCAAGGAATACATTGGGTTTTGCCCGAACACCCTACATCCAAATTTCTCACTTGGTCTGAGAGGAATACTACATTTCTCGTTCCGCATGGTTCAAGGTTTGGCGTATATCTCTATGCGGATACAGATGTAATAAACCCTTATATCACCTTTGACGTAGCATATATTCACTACGCTTATAGTTAGGGGGAAGTATGATCGTTTTAGCTAAAAATCAATCTGAGAACATTACCTACATTGAAGACCTTGGCAGCTTTGAAATTCCCGGTCTTGGAGAAATGGATCTTGCGAAGTATTTTCCTCTACATAGCCTCGCGGACTCCAGTTCCCTTGCTACATTAATAGGTGATGGGACCTTAATTATAAACAATGGAGAACAAGACCTTTCACCGGCTGACGCACTTAGTCATGTTACAACTCATTCTGTTATGGTCGGCCCTAAAGATCGTTCCGGCAAACTCAGGGTCCATCAGACCTCACGGAAATTGGGTTTGAGAATTTGTTGGGCCGGTGTTGGAGACGATCCTACCGATGTAGACAAAGTTGGTGGCGGAGAACCTATAACAATGTACCACAAAACCGGCGACGCTGAACCAATGACTAAATACATCGATCTTAATTGTGTTAATAATGAGACTTGGCTACATGAAGGTTATTTAACTTGGAACGGTGGACAGCTTGACACATTGACGCTGGACATGGTCCCGCGTACTGTCTCGGTTGTGGCAGGTAGTAATACTTTCTACAATCTCTACGGTGGCTATATGGTTATTCCCGCTGCTGGAGATGGAGTAATTGATTTAGCTTCAGATATAACAGATCCAAACGGTGGACTTGTCTACATGCCAGACGACGATGAAGGAAACCCACCGACAGCTTTTTGGAATGCTACATATAACCCCGTAACCAAATTATATGAGAATATCTCGGCAGCGCCTTATGGCGATGGCCGTTATAATATGTTCACTGTAGAGGTTACGTTCGCTCGCTTTGTGAGTGATATACCTTTACTACAAAACGGTTTTATTGCGCTTAACTCTTCCGATACAGATCAGCTGGGCCATGGAATGCGGTTAAGAATGACCGGCGACACAAACATAAATGGAGACTTTCCAGATCACGACTGGCAAGTAGCATGTATTCTTTGCATGCATCGAAAGAGGAGCATATGAAGCTACTAATATCAGACCTTCACATGGGGAGCCCTTTGTTAAATGTAGAAAATAAGGTTATCGAATTACTACAAAGGGACTGGGAAGAGATAATTTTAATGGGAGATATTTATGATACTTGGTTTCACTCTTTTCCCGAAATACGTAGGTTGTATCCTGTTATAACAAAACTTCTCACTGAACGGCAAGAGAAAATTGTCTACATAGTCGGAAACCACGACCCGAAGGCGTCTGAGCTCCTGAATTTCTGGCCTAAAATGCATGTAGTAACAAGTTACGCCTTGAGAGATTTAAACTATCTTTGTGTCCACGGTGACGAATTCGATATATTGGTCACCAAGTATAGCTGGCTTGCGAGAATACTTTTCTACATACATAAAACATTTGCCTACGTTGGGATTAACCTTAAAGCCTGGGGTCGGGAGATTGTTTATTCTATAGCCAAACATGTAGGGAAGCGTTATTTTACTAAGTTGGTTGGAGACGTTCAACACGAACTCGTGCAAAAGTACCGTCAGCAAGGGTTTTCGGGAGTCGTTGTTGGGCATACCCATATGCCGAGAATAATGCGGTACCCTGACGGCTTTTGCTACTTTAATATTGGAGATGGTGTCCACAATAAAACATATGGAACACTTGAAAAAGGTATGTTAAAATGCGTAAGCTATTAGTCGGAGACATAATTCTCACTTCCAAAGAATCTATTATAGTCCGCTTTATGAGATTATTCCAAAAGGATTCTATTAAATACGGACATGTAGCAATCGTGGAGAATAGCGATTCTATACTTGAAGCCGGTTATAGGGTGAGACGTGTGCCGCTCGATAAATGGTTTAAGAAAAAGAAAAACAAAAACTACAAAATTCTCAGGATGGCCGGTTTAAAAGAGCCACAGGCTATTGCTATTGTTTGGCATATAGGAAAACTTGTAGGCCAATGGTATAGTGTTAAAAGAATATTTCTACAAATATGTGATCACGTTACAGGTAGTAATTGGTTTACCAAAAGGGATGTAGACAAAAAGAATCAAGTCTGCTCAAGCCTTGTCGCCTGGGGGTTTTATGTAGTGTTGAAATATAAGTTTAACGGTGTCCATTGGGCGTCCTGTGAACCGGACGACATAGACGACGATAGTGAGAAAAACGTTGATACGTTTGTGGTAATAAAGGAGACATCCTAATGATAATTCTACATGAAACCAATACCGTCTGCCAATTAAGATTTACTGTTTTAGACGGTGGAGACAATCCAGTTACTGGTATAACCCTAACAGAATTCTCAGCAAGGGTTTGGGATCCGTCTGACACGGATGTAAGTGGAACTCTCACTTTAACCTGGAAGGAACTTGGTAACGGTGATTATGAATTATCTTTTACTCCTGTCGATGTAGGGAAGTGGTATGTCGTTGCAACACATTCTACATACTTCCCTTGGGGCAAAGCCGCAGCCCTACTGGTTTCAAGCGAATCGTTATCTACAATAGGAACAGATTTAACTACCATTATAAACGACATTGCTGCGTTGAATGATATTTCTGTGAATGATATATTTTCAAATTCTGTTGACGGTTATACATTTGAGAATATTATAAAGATCGTGTTGGCTATGTTAGGTGGCGTCACTTCTGGAGTCGGTACAAATACTGAGATATTTAAGAATCCACAAGGTACAAAGAATAGAGTTACATTTACCTTTGACGCTAATAATAACCGCTTAACTGTAGGGTTTGATTTATCATGAGTTTAGCATTTAATAACAAGGCTTTTTCTCCAACCGCGGATGTAACAATTATTATTCTGGGTGAATCGCCGGAACATGTAGTAGTTGAGCAAAACTTAAATCACCTGATCGCTGAAACCGAGATTGAGCACAGGATTGACGAAGATAGTTTTGTGCACGATGTAGAATTGGTAATAGAACATACAATCACCGAAGAGAGATTGACCCATAACATAATAGCAGAGGAATAAAATGAGCTTAAAAAATTGGCATGTAGGTGAGACAAAAAAGTTTTCGGGGACGGTTTTGGTTAATGGAACCGCGATTGACATTTCGGGCGACGTTGTAGTGATTAGGCTTAAATCAAATAAGTCTGATAGCAATGCTCAGGCTGTAGTAGAACGTACAGCCGACGTTGCGACCGGTGGCGGAAATGGAATTTACTACATGACCATAACTCGTCTTGATACTTCTCAGGTTGAGCCAGGTAGATACCATTATGACATTGTATTGGTACGATCTAATGGAGACGAGTATGTCCTTGAATCCGGTAGGGTCGGGCTTTTAGAAAAGGTGAGTGATGTCTATACGACTACTACCACGACAACTACTACAACAACCACAACCACTACTTAGGAGGTATTATGCGTAGAATATTCTCTACTTTGGTGGCGTTGTATTTCTTGTTTGCCGCAGTTGTAGCTATTGCTCAGCCTATGGACGTCCGTGCGGAAGAGGATGAATCGGATTTTGCTTATAGTGCTGTTCATAGATTATACTTTGTTAAGACTACCGGTACAATTAAAGTCGGTTGGTGTATACACGACACCTGGACATGTGAGGATTCTGAAATTCGCGGATGGGAATATTCCCGTGAGAAATTCTACATAATAGAAGATAAGGACGGGAATAAGAATAACGCGGATTATGAATTCTCAATTCCAAGGGCTGGATTGTGGCGAATAGAATTTCGCTACATGATAAATGGCACCTGGCATAATTGGACACCGTCAACAAAACCTAACACCAATACAGCGGACTGTGGAGAAGGTCGCACAAGTCCGCATGGGTGGTGGGTTTATGCAGAGTTAGGTTCCGTCACTGGAGGCGGGATCGATTAACCCTTAACAGGAGGTAGATAATATGGCGAAAGTTAAAGACAAATTTCTCAGGTTCGATCCATTGGCAGGGGCCGATGGGTACCGTGTTTACTACCAGGAAGGCGGTACCATCGATCAAGATACATCTCCCAATGTAGATGTAGGAAATGTAAACGATGGAATTTCCATGCATAACATTTTAGGAGATGTAGAAGCGAACTTTGAAATTGGTGTTGTAGCATATGACGATCAGGGTAACGAGGGCGATTTGGCAATTATCGTAACAGACTACCCTTTCGATTTCGTCCCTCCGGGGACCGTAACTGGTGGAGAGATTTACTCCATCGATTAAGGGAGTGGTTTAAAAGACTACTTAAAATCAAAATACCCTGGGGGTAGTAATGATGGCACCAATGCCGATAAGTGCAGATGAGAAAAGATGGCGTGCCGAAGAGGACGCCCGAGTACTTGCCGAAGCTGAGAAAATCAAAACCGATCAGCCAAGGTTAGATGCTGCCCAAACGGCAGCAAAACGTATGGCAGAGGAAGAGGCCGAACGCGCTAAAGCAATGAGAAAAGTCGCCGGTAGTAAAAAGAAACCAGGTGGCTCGGGTCCAGTAAAATCAAGGGCTCCCGGAAGTCGCGTTGTAGCTGATGCCATGAAAAATAAAAACCCACACAATGTGTTCAAGCGGATTTAAGTTATGCCTAATAATAACGAAGGGTCAAGGGTGAGTAAAAGAGGCGTTACCTCGGCAGCGCAAACGGTTTCTAATAATTTGGATAACTTTATTAAGGCCGATGAAAAGGCTTTGAAAAAAGCAATTAAAGACCTTGAGCGACGGATTATAAAGTTAGCAAATGATTTGCGAACGAGTGATTTAGAATTACTCATGGGACCGAGAGTAAATCTTAAACAAGCCCAGGCCATTCATACCAAATTGTCTCAATTATTTCGGGACATATATGGTAAAGAAGTTAGGGGCCATGTCCGCGGATACAGTGAGGTAGCGGATTGGGTGCTTGAGAATTTCAATTCGATCGATGTCGCTGCGGAATGGGCGAATGTCGATCTTGATATGATCAGGCTTTTGAAAAAACAAACGCTGACCGAATTTCTCAATTTGGGTTCCGCTGCAGAGGCGAGAGTTACACAAGCCTTGTATAACTCTATCGCTGCTCAGGCACCGATTGAAAATCTAATAAATGAAATCAGCGCAGCATTAACTGGTAGCTTGAGTACTTCTGGAAGGCCGTTATCTACATACGCGTCTTTGTATGCGAATGATATGGTAATGAATTTCTACAATAGTCTACAGATAGAAAAAGGTCGTTCGCTCGGAATGCGGTGGTTACTGTATTCAGGGACAGTGATGGGGCGGACGCGAGACTTTTGCAGGATTCGCGCGGGAAAGGTTTACTCAATAGCCCAGATCAATAGCTGGAATCATAATTGGAAAGGTAAATCGGGGCCAGCCTTAACTAATAGGGGAGGCTGGAACTGTAGACATCATTGGCAACCGGTGAGAAAATCTTGGCTTGAGTAAAAGAAATATTTGTTTATTTTTAAAAAACAAAAGGTAGAGATTTTTCACTTGTCAATTAGCTAAATTTATTAGTAATATGTCTCAATTTGGAGAGGAATCGCCGGAAGGCCCAAACCACAACGTTCCCGGAAGGGACAAGGAGGCAACATGTTTGTAAAACTCGCGCTGGACGAAAACGGAAATGTTAAAGTTACGGAAGATGGGAAACCAATATTCTTAGACAATAAGGATAAAGAGGTACCCGTCGATGTTCCCGCCATGTACCAGAAAATTCTTGACCTTGGTAGTGAAAGTAAAACTAACCGAGAAAAGTTGGATGAGCTCAAACAAACGTTTTCTGTATTGGATGATGTAGAGGACGTGCCGGCCTGGGTGGAAACCGCTAAAAAGGCCATCGAGCAAGTTGAGAATTTTAATGACAAAGACTGGATGAAGGTTGAGAAAGTCGATTCGCTAAAGCGCCAGATGAAAGAGGCTCAGGCGAATGAGTTGAAACAAGTTAAAGCACAATTCGAAACGACGATCACAGACCAAGTAGCTGATTTGGAGAAAAAGGACGGGATCATTAGGAAACTAATGGTTGGCAATAAGTTCGCGGTAAGCCCTTTGTTCGCTGGCAAGGACCCCAAAACCTCTATGACACCCGATGTAGCGGAAGCATTTTTCGGGAATCATTTTCGTGTAGAGGAAGATGAGAAAAACAATAACGCACCGGTTGTACGGGCTTATTTCTCAAATGGTGATCCTGTTATAAGCGCCAGCCCCGAACGTGTAGGGGAACTTGCTAACTTCGATGAAGCAATCCAGATTATCTTTGACCAATACCCAAACCGCGATATGTATATTCCTACAAGTGGTAAAGGTAGTGGAGCTGGTGGAGGTGGCGGTGGACCGGCCGATGATGATGACATGAGTAAACTCCAAGCGCAATATGCCGAGGCCCAGAAAACAGCCGACACCGCAACAATGATTTCACTCAAGAATAAAATGAATACGTTGCGGGCAAAGCAACAAGGTCGTGCTGCCTAAACCTTTTACTACATTGCATAAGGAGTAAACACAATGGCAAATGTATCTGCAGCCGCAACAGTTTGGAATTGCCCTAACTACACAGGTGAGTTATATCTCATCGGGGCAAACAAAACTCCGTTTCTGAATATGATTGGTGGACTGGCCGGTGGCGGTGTTAGAACCGTCGGCGATTTCCAATTTCCGCTGGCCCAGCCGTGGAGCCTGGAAGCGGCAAGCCAACCTAACATTTCAGAAACCGCTTCGTTAACCGCACCAACCGCTCTCACTTATGTGAGAAGTCAAGACGTAAACACTTGTCAAATTTGGCAACGTCGTGTTTCCGTTTCCTACGCCAAACAATCTGTCGGTGGGGCAGTTGTAGCAGATCCCACAACCGGCTTGATTGACATCGGCGACACCCAGCCTGTACAGAATGAGAAAGATTTTCAGATCAACGCGCATATGAGACAAATTGCCGTTGATGTAGACTTTACTTTTCTCAATGGCGCTTATGTCCAGGCAACCGCTGCCAATGTAGCTGCCCGTACACGCGGTATTATAACAGGTGCAACAACCAATACCGTAAATGGCGGTGGAGCCCAGCTTGACAAGGCTTTGATTGATACCTTGTTGAGAACAATGGCGAACAACGGATCCGAATTTCTCAATCCGGTTATTCTTTGTGGCGCTTACCAAAAACAACGAATCTCCAGCGTTTATGGTTATGCTCCAGAAGATCGCAACGTTGGCGGTGTCAATATCAAACAGATCGAGACGGACTTTGCAGTACTCGGTATTGTTTGGGCACCAAACGTTCCCGCTGCCACTTTGCTCGTAGCCGATGTAGCATTTTGCGCTCCGGTTTTTCTACCTGTTCCTGAAAAGGGCGTCCTGTTCTACGAAGAGCTGAGTAAAACCGGTGCATCGGAAGACGGCCAGATCTATGGTCAGATCGGCCTTGACTACGGCCCAGAGGAAATGCACGGAACCATTACCAACCTTGCCACCTCTTAATTGAGATAATTCGGCGCTCATTATCTACATGAGTAAAAATATCTCATAAAGGAGGGATATAATGGCAAGTAGAAAAAAAGCTCAAGACCGGCGTGACTTTGCGAATAACCCTGCTGTCCATCCGAAGCATAGGGAATATCTCGCTCAGGCAAACGCCAAAGTCGATTGGGGAACAACCACTACCAGTACCACCACCACAACCACAACGACCACGACTTGATGGTAGAGGTTTCACTACATAACATTTAACAAAGGAGATGGAAATGAGATTCTATCAAGGTTTGCTCCCAGCGATTATCTGGGACCCAAAAGTCGGTGCTGCCATTGTAGAATTTAAAGATGGCATCTTCGATACCGAAGATGAGAAAATCATAGACCGCTTGCATGCGGATGGTTATTTGGTAGAAGAGGACCTGGCTATTCTCGAAGCTGGTGGAAGGCTTGATCATGGCGGATTTACGGATGGTACTTCTGTAGACAATATGCTACCTTCGGGTAAACCGCCTGTAGAGGAACCTGAGAAGTTTGGAGGCCAGCCTTTAACGCCAGCCGGTAATGTTCTACATGATAATTTACCGGACAGCGAAGAGGCTGAATTCACTCAGGTTACACAAGCCGGAAATATACGGCACGGAAAGAAGGGCGCTCAAGCTCCCGTGGATGCTGGACTTGCGGAGATCGATGCTGCGGAGAAGGCTCAACGTGCTGCAGGCAAACGGCCAAGAAAGAAAAAGGCCGAAAAGCCTACATCGAAACCGGCCAGGAAAATCAAACGCCGACCGAAAGCGAGCAAGAAAAAATAAACCTTTGGAATGGGACAATCGAGCATGGCTCACATATATCACGACCATAGTGATTTAGAAGATATTCGACCGGACATCCATAATTATGGGGTGAGTGATTTCACCGAACGCATGGAAGAGGCCGAAGAGATTATCAATCGCACTTTAGATTCTCGATGGTACCGTAATGTAGCATTAGACGCTGGCTTGGATTGGAGGGAAACCCCTTTCAATTCTGCACTTGTTCTCAATACAAGCCAATTAACTCGCTTGGCTTGTTATAAATCCCTTGAATTAATTTATCTATTTCTCATGAAGGAAGCCGTTGAACCTGACGCGTTCGAGCGTCAGATGAAACTCTTTCAATCCCTTTATAAACAGGAGCTCAGCGAAGTTCTACAAGCAGGGATTGATTATGACTTCGACGAGAGTGGAGACATTTCATCGGATGAGAAAAGTCAGCCGTCGGTCCGTCGTCTTATTAGAGTTTAAAGATGGCTAATCCAAGTGTCCGTGTAAGAGGTAGGGAAAGAATTTCCCGTCGGATTTCACGTTTACTACGTGGAATCCAAGGTCGTGAAGTACTCGGGGAAATTGGAACTTATCTACAAACGAGTATTAAGCAGCGAACACAAAACGAAAACGAAGATATATTTGGGAGAAAGTTTAAAGCCTATGCACCCGGATATAGAATGTTTCGACAGCGGGAAGGGTATCCAACCGAGCCGGACCTAACCCTTACCGGTGGTATGTTTGCTGCATTAACTCACGAAGTCGAAGGTGACCGTGTGAGAGTTTTCTTTGGGCCTGGATCCAGTAGGGGCACCGAAGTACAGCATCCCGCCAAAGCATTTTATCTCCAAGAAGATCGAAAATTTTTTGGTATAAGTGATCAAGATGTAGATGCCATAATGCGCTTGTACCGCATAAACATTGGAGGGGCATTACGTGGCCGATAACAGCCGAAGGGAGCAATTACTCCTTAAATTGGTAGAGGCACTGGAAGAGATTTCCGCAATCCGGCAGGTGACAAGGGTTCAGCCCAACACGCTTGACGATATACGAAGATACTCTTCTCAGCAAATGCCACTTGTAGCTGTTATAGGTGGCGTCCCGCAGCCGAGAGAACATAAGACCGGTAGAGGTCCAGGTGGTGTAGATGTAGTTATTTCCGACTTGATGGTAGAATTGTTTATCTACTTCATGGACAATAAGAATCCAGATAGCACTTTAAGTTCACTCATGGATGATATTTGGGCAAAACTATATTCGAATCAAACTCTCGGGTTTAAATTCTGCCAAGGGTTGAGAATTTCTCCCAAGGTAGAAATTGCTGCGTGGTCTCCCTACGTTGCGTTTTCTCTTTCAGCGACAATAACTTATCACCATACTACAGGAGGAATTTGAAATGCCACAACCGTCAAGCGTTAATAATCTTGCGATTGGGAAGGGAATTGTCTCAATTGCACAATGGAGTGGCGGGACGATCGGGGATTATTTCGATATGGGAAATGTAAATTCTCTCGAAATTGAACCGACCATTGAACGGCTTCCTCATTACTCATCTCGTTCCGGTTTTAGAACAAAAGACCGCAACCCGATTATTCAAACCGAATATCAATTAACAATGGTAGCAGAAGAAATCGCTGCCGTTAATTTGAATCGTTATCTACTTGGTACCCTATCTGGTAATACTACAATCTACGGGTTGCAGGGTTCCAATGTAGAATATGCTTTGCGGTTTGTCTCAGATAATCCCATCGGTCCTAACCAGACTTGGGACTTCTGGAAATTAACTCTTTCCCCCAATGGGCCTATGCAGCTGATTGGCGAAGAGTGGATGAGCATGAGTTTTACAGGTGAAGGATTAGCGGACACCGGTGGACATCCTACCAGTCCGTACTTTACCATTGTAAGTCACGAAGCTACTTCTACAACGACAACTACTACTACATAATTCTAACCTTTTATCTGAACTACTACATAAGGAGATGTTAGATGAGGGAGAGGAGAAAGGTAACAATCGGGGATAAAGAATATGAAGTCCTTGAGCTAACCCTTCGAGAAATAATTGTCTACTTCCAGGAATTAACTGGAAAGGCTGAAGACGAAGAGGAACAAGCTACGGATACATTAGACTTTTTTAAAAGTGAGATTCAGACCCTGCTAAACCTTGCTTTAGAAGGTGACCACAAGGTTGACGACTTCTTGGAATTTACTCCAAGTAGATTGAAAAAACTTTATACTACATTCAAGGAAGCGAATGAAGTTTTTTTCGACACAGCCGAAAAGATGGGCCTCCACAAGACCTTGGAGGGGATAATAAATTTGATCCGGTCGGAATTTTCCGATCTGCTTGTATCCTCATCGAGTACGGCCATCAAGAAGTCTTTGACTACGGGTACTCCTACTTCATAGCCGCGTTAAATGAGCATATGCGGATTGAACATCTACGGATGCAGAATATGGCGAACGCAATGAGAATTGCGTACCATGCTGACAAGAAAGAGTTCAGAAAGTTTATGAAGGGGAAGTGAGAAAATGCCAGCCACCGAAACTCTAACAATAGTAGTCCGCGTCCGTGATCTTGCAGGTAGAGGTTTACGGGCAGTTCGCCAGTCCTTAGGTAGAATAAGCAATGTAGCAAAGTTGGCTGGCGGAGCCGTGTTCTCCCTGAAGGGAGCATTATTAGGGGTTGGCGGAGCTGTTATTGCAAGACAATTTCTACAAGTCGCCACTTCTTTTGCTCAGATGGAATTAAAGTTAGACCAGCTGACAAAAGGTAGAGGTAGACAAACCTTGGAAGAGATAAACGAGTGGGCGAAGCGGATGCCTGTTGACACCCAACAGGCTGTTAATGCTTTTATCCAAATGCAAGCGTACGGTTTAGATCCAACGCTTGAGAAAATGGAAATTCTCACCGACGTCGCTACCGTTATGGGGCAAGACGCTTTTCCAAGGGTTTCCCGCGCATTAGGTCAGATGGCTGCTTTGGGAAAACTCTCAAGTGAAGAGTTAAACCAATTAGGCGAAGTAGGTATTAATGCACGGAAAATTCTCACCGACGCTTTCGGCCAAAGTGTAGAAGAGATTCAAAAGTCCGGTAGAGATATTAACGAAGTTATAGACGCGCTCTGGGCGGGACTTCGCGGAGAGTTCGGTGGCGCAAGCCAGCGAGCCCTTGAAACCTGGGGCGGTATAATAACTGTTTTAAAATCTTATTGGATAGAATTTGTTAAGACGGTGGCCGACAACGATGTATTCCTTTTTCTCAAAACGAGTTTACAATTACTACTTGAACAAGTCGACGCCCTTGCAGCCGAAGGGGCGTTGGAGCGGTGGGCAGAACAAACAGCTACTGTAGCACTTGCTGCCTTTAAGCGAATTGCTCAAGGTGCAGCTATTGTAGCAGATGTTTTGAGAATTTGGCGTATAGCCCTTGAAGGTATTAGGGCAGCTTTTGCTTTAGTAGCAATGTATTTCAACGAGGGGCTTAGGGTCATAGCCGACCAGATAGACTGGGTAGTGAATAGGTTAGTCCAGTCGTTGGAATTTATGTTTGAAAAGATAGCTGGCGCCTTTGAGAGAATTCAAAAGTTTGATCCAACCGGTGTAATTAAAAATATGGCTACATCATTCCGTGCCGTCGCCGATGCCGTTGGAGAAATAGGAGAAATTGAAACCGGCGACATGTTCGAAGATAACGCGGAGTACTGGGAAGATGTAGTGAACGAATCTGCCAAGTTAATTCCAAACCTTATGGCGCAAGAGTCTTATTTATCAAGGACTAATCGGGTCCTTGGTGAGATAAATAAGAGAATGGAAGAGACAAAGCGGAAACAAAAAGAAGCAGCGGATGCTGCAAAAGAGCAAACCGAAACTACTACAGCGCCAAGAGCTCCCGCAGCAATTTCTCCTTTGTCTGCCGCAGCTTCAGAGTTATCAAGGCTTCAGGCAGACATCGCAAGAGGTATGGCCGAAATTGAGAATATGTTTGAAACCGGTTTAATCAGTGCAGAGGAATACTACAATGCACAGGTTACTGGCGCGAACCAAGTGTTCCAGGCTGAACAGGCTTTACTACAGGCCCAACTTGAAGCTGAGAAAAAGGTAGAAAACCAACAAAAGATCCAAGACCAATTATATAAGAACGAACAAGAGTTCCAGACTAAAATGCTTGAACTACATCAGCAGCGGATTGCAAATGAGAAAACCGAACAGGATGCAGCCCTTGCAGAACAAAGGGCCAAGCATGATCTACATATTCGGGAACTTATAGCAATGTCCGGTGGCTTTGATATGTCTACATTGTTTACTCAACAGATTTTAGAAATGGATGCAGCGCATGCAGAGGAACGTAGACTATTAGAGGAACGGCTTAAGAATATAAAAGATAACGCGGAAAAAATACAAGCGGTAGAGGATCTTAATAGGGTTCAAACGCTTGAAAAAGATAAATTACTCACCAAACAAAGAATCGAATTACAACAACAAATACTCAGCGCTACCAGTACCGCACTTGGCGATCTGGCAAGCGTTTATAAAATGTATTATGATAATGCCGAAGGAGAAAATAGGGAACATTTTAAAATCTACAAGGCGTTATCTATTGCTCAAGCACTTATCGACACCTATCAATCGGGTGTCACAGCGTATTTACGCGGTTCGGAAATACCATTCGTTGGCGCTTATCTCGGTCCCGTCTTCGCTGCGACCGCTGTGGCTGCGGGTTTGGCGAGAGTAGCATTAATGCGGCAGCAGAATTACGCTTCCGGTGGTGAGATAAAAGGTTATTCTCCACATTCCAGGGCAGATAATATACCAATTAATGCTACAGCCGGTGAATTTATGCAACCTGTCGCCGCAGTGAGACATTATGGTAGAGGTGTTATGGAAGCAATTCGAACACGGTCAATTCCAAGAGAAATGTTCGCCGGTTTTAATATGCCGAATTACCGTGTAGGTAGTGGTAACTTTCAACAAGGTGGTGCTGTAAACCCGCAGTCAGCCGCGATCCCCACGAATGAGGATCAAGGGGTAGTAATAAATAACATTGTAGACCCAACTATGGTGGATCAGCATATACAATCTACACCTGGACAAAAGAGTGTTATGAATGTCCTGTCAGAAAATCAATTCGCGGTTAAGCAATTAGTATTATCAGGCTAAGGAGAAAAACATGCAAGGAGCATTTGAAAGCGGTTCGGTCACTAACTATAACGGTGCCAATGGCGTACTTGAGAAATTACTCACCTTTATCGCTGGGACAGAAGTAACCGGAGAAGTTATTGCTACAGCAGCAAATGTTAATACTACACTTGCCCAAACCCCAGTGGCTATGGGTCGGCTTAAGGTAGATTATACGATCTCCGCAGTTGCCTATGAAGCCTATGATGACGGGAATGGAAATATAACCGGCGATCTTATTACTACCGGAACAATTAACTACACGTCCGGTGCCATCGTTATAAACTTTACCGGAACACCTACCGGCAACGTAACCGCCGATTACCTATATGGCACTGAGGGTAAGGACTGGCGGATACTAATGGAAGAGAATTCCAAGAACCAGCACAATGCCGATGCTTTTTCTCCAGGCAGCACATGTAAACAAGTTATACTACAAAACACCGGCGACTCCGGCCAAGAGCAAGTTCTCATTGGAATTAGGGAATTCCAATATCCTGCCGGTAGCGGTTATGGTTGGGACTTAAACGGTTACCGAGAATATGCGGAAGGCCAGGTTTGGAATGCTAACATGGGAGAGACCGGCTTATCGTCTTATAGTGGGACATGGGAGCGGTGGAATCAACTACCTATGATGCCCATGATAGATGATACAATGTATTATTGGTTTTACTCAGATCGAAACCGGATTATTGTAGTATTAAAAATCTCATCGAACTATGATTCTATCTACCTTGGACATGGTAGAAGATATGGTTCGCCTTCCGAATACCCTTGTCCCCTGGTGGTTAGCGGATCTTCTACAGCGTACTTTATTTATTCCAGTACTGATAGCACACGTAGATTCGCTGTAGACAATTCAAACGACGGAAGTAGTGAAGCGACTCTTTTAATTGTCGAACCTGATGGCTCTTACAATAATTCAATTTTGGATACTAACTATAGGCCGAGACATATACCTGGAAATGATAAAGGATTTAACACGGTCGCAACTTTTACTCCTGCTGGCTGTGTAATATCCACACCTTGTTATATTTCAGATGGTAGACTAACCGAGGGATTTCTACCAAGATGTCTCATGGACCTATATGGAATTTACTACCTGGCTTGTGATGGCATCCAGTCAGAAGATACAGTTACCATTAACGCTTCCAGATGTAGAATATTCCAAAATATTCATCGGGTAACCCACACGGACTTTATGGCGGTAGAGGAGAATACTACCAGTACCACGACTACAACTACTACATAAGAGGTGAGCAATGTCAGGACGCACTTATGAATACGAGGTTTATAGCAATGTAGCGGGATGCGAAGATCTCATTTCCAAGTTGAGAAGTTTTGGTCTCGCTAATGGCTGGAGTTCTCTCGAATATCAAACAAATGTTATTTGGGAAGACGATGGCGGATGGGGATGGGGTACAGGTAGTGAAGACTTTCTTGACATTAGGTCCACCGGTTATGGGAACCAAGCCTTAAGGTACCGCTTCCGTGTTAGAACAGATCCAGCCGTTACCGGAGAGTCCAGTGATCACTGGGTTAACGCATATGCCAATTTTAATACAGCATATTCTGCCGTGTCCACGCATCCCTCCCAACAAAACCGCTGGGGCGGTTGGCCGAGTAATTATGGTCGGATGGTTCTACCTTCCGGCTCAATATATAAGGTACATTTTATCGGAGACGAAACTCTCATTGTTTGTGTTATGGAGTTAAGTCCGCTTGTTAGCTGGTCTTTTGGAATTGGCACTTGGGAGTTATTCCCGGAATTTCAAAATACGGATCAGGCTATGATGTATAGAAGTGGTATCAACACCTACCGAGTCCAGGACTGGCAAGTCTTTATAAACTCCACTACATCGAATAGAACATATTTCTCAACTTGGTGCGGTGATATGTATGTTGTCTACATGACAGATCATACTCCATGGTATATGTTTGATACGGCTTTTACTTATCAAAACGGTTGTGATTCATTGGAATGTAGAAATTGTGAAGACGCGGTTGAAGTGCAAGACCTTGCAGGTAGAGGTTTTAGGCAAAGAAGATTACTCGGTAGCAATCCCTTCTCCAATGCGAGGCCTATGATACAGCCATCCCTTTATTTAGAAGATCCAAACCAAGGGGATAGAAATATTTGTGTAGGTAATGAGCCTTATTACTACTGCGTGTTTACCGGCTTATCTGTAGGGCAATTTCTTGAACATGGTAGTGATACCTATGTAGTATTTCCCTGGGTTGACTACCATAGAACAATCGGATGGGCGATGAAGGTTAATGTATAATGGCATCTTATTGCGGATTAAAAGTACACACGTTTCCTGGACAGCCTGAGATAAAGAAGGACTTAGGCGGTTTACCTATGCGTTCCCGCGGAGATCGGGGCCAGCAGCCTTTAATGGTAGAGGAAGCCGCAGATACCCATGCGAGAAATGTTTTCCCTTGTGGTAAACGTTTTGTGAGAGAAACTCCTGTACTTATTCCACAAGGTTATTGTTCGAATAGCTGCGCAAATATTGGAGATGAGTATTTGTACGGTCGGGTTTGGTTTTGGCCGAACGAGGTGAATGCTGGGTTTATAACAAGTGAACAAACACATTATGTAAATGTGTGGAATGCTCATGTAGACAAAAGCGTTACCATTTCAGCGGTAAGTGAGACAAACACAGACGGGACAACGCTTAACTACACAGTTCCTTTTACTTTGGGGATTTATCAAGAAACCATTTGGACACTAACAATCGAGCAGGAAGGTCCAAGTACTCAAAATGCTTATTATAGGCCTACCATTGACGGGACTCAATATGAACTACATATAATTGGTTCCCGGTTGTTATGGGTTACGCCAGAGCCTGACTGGGCTAAGACGCCTCGAATCCGTTACGAATTTCAAACAGCTAAGTCAATGAATAAGTATTATGTAGAACAACGGAGGCCTTTAGTGGTAGAGCCTCGGCGAAAGATTATTGTAACCTTTATGGTTACTGAGGTTGAGGCGCAAGAGGTTTTTAATACATTTAGTTATGCTCATGATAAGATTCTGGCGGTACCTATTTATAATGAGAAAATGTTTGCTACATCTTTAGATGCCGGCCTGACCCGAATTGTCTTTACCGAAAGCCATGAGTATAATTGGAACTTTAATAATTTATGCCAGCACATTATAATCCTGGATCACTACAACCGCATGGCTACTGTAGAAGAGATTGACAATATTGATACTACTACATCTGTTGAACTCACGGCTGGCCTGGGCCAGACGTTTGATGTTAACTACACGACTGTCTATCCATCAATACCTGGAGTATTAAGGTCGATGAAATGGCAGGAACACACGGAAGACAAGTTTAATGTCAACTGTGAATTTCAGGAGTTTTGGTTAAGTGGCTGATTCAATGACCGAAATAGGTAGTACTCCGTTTTTCCCGCTTGAGCCTAATTGGGTTAAAACCCCAGCCGTTACACAACAAATGGCTCGAAGACTACATCAGTATCCTGGCTCTGTAGATGAAATGGATGTTATAACAGGTGACGTGCCAGTCCGCATGGAGATGGGATTTACGGTATTCGATAAGAGTGAAGAGTATACGCTTGTAGACTTTTTCGTAAATCGTTATGCTATGGTTGAGAAGTTCTGGCTTGCTTGGCCTCGCAATCAATTTGATCTTAATAGGGATCACAATGTAGGGGAATCTGTTTTAGATTGCTACAGGAACTATGCCGAGCGGCAGTACCAATTATATGAGAGAATTGATATTCTCATGAATAACGGTGACCGCATAGTTCGCAAGGTTATTGGTACGGACAACGATGAAACGGAAACGCGGATAACGCTTGACACAAGCCTTGACAGAGATGTAGACGCGGATGGTTATCTTAGGTTTAGTCGTTTAATGTTATGTCGCTTCGATGTAGACATTCTTGAACTCCAAGCAAAAACTGATCGTGTAGCAGAAATAAATCTACCTTTTTTAGAATTGGTTACAGAGTACGACGAGGTATAAATGGCATTCGAAGACTATGTAGACAATACGCAAATGATTGCTTTGCCTGAGTTATACGAATTCCAAATTGGAAATGAGTATCAGCGTTATACTTCTTTCCATAAGGAGATAACTTTCGAGGCCCATACTTTTGCTCCTGCTTCTATTAAACGTAGTAATATACAATGGACCACAGATTTAAAACATGCGGAATGCACCATAACCGCGCCAGTCACGGATTTGTTCCAGTCCTATATAGCAAACCAACCGATTGAGCCTGTTACAGTGAGAATTGTACGGGCTGTTTATGGTGTAGAGGATGCTAACTATTCTACATTGTTTAAAGGTAGAATAAAAACCGTGGCCGTAAAAGACCTTGTCGCTACAGCTAAATGTAGAAGTGGGAATTCAGTTTTGGAAGCGAGAATTCCAGGTGTTACTTACCAAAGCTATTGTAACCATGAGATGTTCGACGGTGGCTGCGGTTTAAATTCTGCTATATGGAAAGTCGATGCAACTGTAGATGGAATAAGCAATAGCGATTATACCTTTAGTGAGATTTCGGGTTACACAAATGGTTATTTCACGGGTGGTTATATTAAGTACAGTAATGATATGAGAATGATAACACTACATGACAGCACAACACTTTCGGTTCATGTCCCATTCGATTCCCGTGTAGCAATTGGAACCGCTGTAGAAATTTTTCCAAGTTGTAGACAAGATCCCTCAGTCTGCGACACCGTCTTTAACAATATTGAACAGTATCTTGGTATGCCATATATTCCAAATAAGAATCCTGTATTTTGGGGAATTTAGTAGTGAAGCCTTATTTTGAAAATGATGAGAATTGGAATATCTACAAGGCCGAATTAGAGTCTTGGATTGGTACGCCTTACCGCCATCTCACTATGGTCAAGGGTCGGGGAGCGGATTGTGCTTTATACATGGCAGCGGTTATGCTACATGTAGGAATTCTAACAAAGGTAGAACATGATTGGTACCCGAGGGATTGGTTTCGGCATACAACTAAAGAGAGAATTTTGGAAGACTTCTTTCACCATATTGACAATAACATGCCTCCAAACCTAACATTCGCCTGGTTAGGAAAAGATGTAGAAAAGATGAGAGGCGATGCGGTAGTATTTTGTACGGCCGGAAAAGGCGCTTCCAACCATTGTGGTATTTTATTAAATGAGAAAAGATTTATTAATTCCATTGAAAGCGGTGGGGTCCAAATACTCACTTATGGAAGCTGGTGGGAGCGAAGATTAAAATCAATTTTTAGAGTAATGGTGAGATAAATGGTTGTCGGTCTTATAGTAGCATTAGTGGTCGCTGTAGCAATTACCGCGTATGTTCTATCGCAAATGGATTTTGATGACCAAGATGCCGCGGACATGAGCGACATTACTACAACACAATGTCAGGAAGGCGCTGTAGTCCCAATTATATTTGGTAGAGTTAAGACTGCCGCAAACCTAATCTGGTACGGGAATCTCTACACTAAAGAAATTGTAGAGGAAGGGCTTTCCTTTGGTAAGTGGGATATAACGGAAGATGTAGTAACCGGCTACGAATACTACCTGGACTTATGGCAATCCATTTGTATGGGACCGGCTGAAATTATTACTTGCTTTGTCTCAGATGACCCTATATCAAAAGCCTCTTTAATAGCAAATTGTAAACATGGAGCGATTGAATCTGACGGGAACGACACAGACACGCCCCAGACAAGGATGGGCGGAGCCGCGACTTATCCTTATGTAACAAAGCTCCCGGGAGTAGTTTGGATTTATCTGGACCGCTATGAACTTGGAGAAAATGTTACTACAGTACCGACAATTCATTTTGTAGTACAAAGAACTTCTACATCACCTTTAACTAATGCGGACATAAGCGGACAGGGAATGAATCCCGCAGCATTTATTTATGAGGTATTAGAATTAGGTGGAGCGGTTTATGCCGATTTCAATATTGCTTCTTTTCAATCTGCAGCTAACTATTGGAACAGTAAGGGTTACGGTTTAAATCTTGCAATTAAAAAACAGATGACCGTGAGAGATATTATCAAAAAGGTTTTTACTTTTGTTGACGGATGTCTCACTGTAGATGAAAACGACCAATGGTATCTCACTGCCTATAGGGATTCAGGGGAATCGAGTTCTGCTACATTAGAAAAAACCGACTTTGTTAAATTCCAGTTCAGCCGGAAGGACTGGGGTGATACTTATAATTATTTTAAAGGTGCTTATGTAGACCAAGACAAAAACTACACGAAGAGAAACGTTGTAGCAATGAATCCGGCTGTACTGAGACTTCTCGGTTATAAGAAAACAATGTCGGTTGACCTAAGTGCTTTCAGAACAAAAGAGGCAGCAAGCCAACGGCTATGGGAGATAATGAAAACGCAGTCCTATCCCGCTGCACAGATACAGTTCACTACAAGCCTTGAGTTTTCTACATTAAGGGAAGGTCAGATTATAACCATTAATAATGACGAGTACGATATTGCCGATGCGGAATTTAGAATCATTGAAAAGGATCTTGCCAATGTAGAAAACAACGAAGTAGACTATGTAGCAATCCAATATGTGCATGGCCTGTTCGATGATAACTACCAAGTTGGAGGTGCACCCCAGGGTGAGAATATTGATACGACTCCCGCACAAGTGGCGTCAGCAAGGGTTTTCGAGATGCCATTTATGGGGACAGGCCACAATCCTACATGGTTATTCTTAGCTGCAAGACAAGGGAATGAGACAAGTGCACAAATTTGGGTATCGGTAGATGGCGGTACAGAATATATCTTTCAATCTTCAATATCTACATTTGCTCAGCGTGGAGAATTAGATGGTGCCTATGGAATTACTCCTGAAATAGATGACAGCGATGAAGGAATTCTCTACACGCCCGACAGGGATGATCCAACTTTTGAATCAATTTCTCGGTCACAACTTTTTAGATATAATCGCTTCCTAATTATAGATGATGAATTAATGACTTTCCAGAATGTCACGCCAGTTGGGGGTTCACAGTATCGCTTAACCGGCATAGTGAGAGGATTAGGAAATACTACAATAACTTCTCACTCCAGTGGCACTAAAATTTGGCTAACAAATGCAGGTAGTAATTTAATAACATCAATCACAGCCAACAGTTTTCATGCCAAAATTCTACCGTCATTTGGCGGTGAGACGGTCGATGCGAGCGGAGCTTCCGCTTATGCGGCAACGGTTACAAACAAGGCGCAAACGCCTTATAGCCCGACAAGGTTTGAAGCTGTTAGGACAGGTAGCACTGTAGTATTTACTTGGTGGCCTACTACACAAGATAACGTTGGAGCAGGTTTTCTACCTGGAGACGTACAAGCCGATCAGTCACCTTTTCTATACGATGGCGATTTTTTCTTCGACGCCTCCGTAGGTGCCCATGACCAGTATGTTGACGGGATTACTCTTACAATTTCTCAGTCTGGTGCTTTTACTGCTTATCTCCAAGCGAGACGAGCCGGATACTTAAGTAGTCAAATTTCTCTTTCCGTTGGTGCAGGCGACGGAACTTATACAGGACCGATAGTCTAATGGGAAAATTACCTGAGACAAATTTAGAAAAGATTAAAACCGGAACCCAGGGCTGGACTAAGATTCTTTCCGACAATATGCAAAAGTTGGAAGATACTTTACTCAAAGTTAATAGCCTGTTAGACGTTGACACTACTGGAATTGCGGATGGAGATATTTTATATTGGAATGAGACATCCGGCTTTTGGGAGGTTGGTCAATTTGCTACCACAACCACTACAACTACAACTACTACATTGCCCTATGAAGATTTTCTCCTATGGGATGAAGAGGATCCAAACAGTAACTTTACGGTAACACAATATAATATCTCATACGACGCGATGCCGCGTACAGATGAAGCCTGGGTTATAGGAGATTATGGACCGCATAAGTTTAAAGACTTTAAATTCCAGGTTCGCTATAATCCTGATTCATTCGGGGTTCCCAGCAGGGCCGGTGTCCTTGCAGTGAGTAATACTATAGGTACCCTTGGAGATATATCGGCTGATAATAGCGGTATTGTGCTTTATGTTTGGAGGGATGCAAACCAAAGACTATACCTGAGAGATTACGACAACGACAATCAGGATTACTCAATTATAGGTGGTGGAACACGCTGGGTTGAATTTGAAAGAAGTGGTACAACTTGTACGGCGAAGATTTATTCGGACGCCTCTTTTACTACATTAGTTGACACCTTGTCAATTACGTGTGAGGAAACCGCCTTCAGATATTTAAGCGTTCCAAATTCAGGCTCTGCGACCGGTAATAATTATGACGGCCATGTGAGCAATCTCGAATTAATTAGTTGGGATTCAGTATCTACTACAACTACAACTTCTACAACTTCTACCACCAGTACCACTACTACGGTCACAACGTTTACTACAACAACCACCACAACAACGACTACAACTACATCGCCTCCGCAAACCACTACTACGACAACAACTACAACGACATTACCGCAAACGACCACCACTACTACGACTGCGCCACCGACCACGACAAGTACCACCACTACCACGACAACTACAACGACCACGACAACTACAACGATTTGTGGCGAGGGCATGGTCCATGAAATAACTACATCTTGGACGACAGATCATTCAGGGGTTAATGGATTTACCTATAGATATAGAATACCGGCATCCGAATTATCTGAGAATTCGTCTAACATAATACTCGCGCTTGCCCGCAACGCCCAGGATTGGTCGGTTGGAGAAATGTGGATCGGCCACAAGAGCGGAACTTATGGGTTTGATGGAAATCAAAAACAAGTCTTATTCGGTGGTAGTAGTTCGGTTACCGTAACCGCCCATGAGACAATATCTGACGCGGTTGATTTTGCCTTGTTCCATAATAGGGATATAATTGTCTCACTTTATATGACCGGTACTTATATGCCGAGTAATTCTAATGAATCGGCATTCCAATTGTGGTACAAGTCTGGTAACGACGCTTCAACACAAAGCCCGACAGGTTATAGTGAATCAGGGATTAGCGGAAGGGCTGTATTCATTGACTGGATATGTAGTAATGAATTAGGGACATCAACCACAACTACTACATCCACTACGTCTACAACGAGCACTACTACTACATTGCCCTATGAAGATTTTACTCTCTGGACGGAAGTTGATCCTAACAGTGATATCTCTGTTACAAAACATCATATCGATGTAGATGAGAGTAATAGGGACGATGATGCTTATGTCCAAAGGGATTACGGTCACACGTGGCAAAATTTTAAAGTGCAGTTTAAATGTCAAATGGGTTCGTCCACACAAAGTTATACTCGTTGGGATCCCATACTGTTTTCAAATGTTGGCGGGACTGTACAAGATGCTAAAGACGATGGGGCCGGTGTTAGTGTTTCACTACGTAGAACTTCTGCCGGCGATAGAATAATGTATCTGTGTGAGACATTGGCTGTAGAAATTACAGATACAATGAACATATCTGCTGGGACTGACTACTGGGTTGAATTTGAGAGAATTGGTACTGCTGTAACCGCAAAGGTTTACAGTGATGAATTTACTACATTGATTGATACTCTCAGTATAACAATAGGGGAAACTGGGGCTTATAATTATATTGGATCTGCAAATCGGAACACTGCAAGCAGCGGTCAAAACGGTTGGTGGGATATTGAGAATTTGGAAATTATTTCCTACACTGAAGGAACCACAACCACTACATCTACCACTACAACTACTACGACCACTACAACGACGACAACTACGTTGCCGCAAACTACTACCAGTACTACGACTACTACGACTACAGAAAGTAGTTGGCTGTCTGGTTGGGCAAATAGAATAGAAATAAATATCGACAGTGCCAAGATAGATTCGACATTAACTCACTTTCCATTAATGATAAAACTTGGCCCGTCGGTAGGTATGAATAATCAAGACCTAAGTGAGATATTCGACGAAGTCGGGGCTAATTCTAAGAAGATCGCGGTAACCCAGGATGATGGTACTACCGAGCTATATGTAGAAATTGAAAAATGGGATAACGTTGGAGAGGATGCTATCCTTTGGGTTTCCCGTTCTGGTTGGAGTATTTCTAATTCGGCCGATACAACCATTTATATCTACTATGATAATACTCATGCAGACAATACTACATATGTAGGGGACACCGGTGACGCGGTCGCGCAAAACGTTTGGGACAGTGACTTTAAGGCAGTCTATCATATGGAAGGTAGTTGGGATGGGACTTCAGACGAATGTCAAGATTCCACAAGTAACGCTGCCCATATTGAGAATAACAAGTGGGGCGCTGGGGCGCCAACAGAAATTACGGACGGGCCTTTAGGTGGAGCGCAAGACTTTACTCCGCAAGACGCGGTCGCAGGTAGTGTTTGGGATGCCGAAGGTGCAGACTTTCTAACGATTGAAGCTATCTGTAAAGCAGATAATCCAGGTAGTGGAAACCATCAGCATATTGCTACATCGAATATACAGACCGGTGGCAATATGGGAACCGCGTTATCTATTGATGATAATGGGGACTGGAGATTCTACTGTCACGACGGATCTGCGCGAACCGTTAGTGAGCCGGCAACTACGGACCTTGTTCATTTGGCAGGTGTATTTAACTACAATGCCGGAAGTCCAGGTGAGCAGTATCTTTATGTAGACGGAACCCTTGAAGATACGCTAAGTGTTACGGCAGACATTTCAAGTCGGGCAAGTATTAATTGGGCTATCGGTATAAGAAATGATGACTTCCCGAGAGGTTGGGATGGAGAAATTCACGAAGTGAGAATTTCTTATCTCGCTCGATCCGCTGCTTATCTTAAAGCAACGAAACACACTTGTTTCGATAACCTTTTAACCTATAAGGGTAAGGATACAACAACCACTACAACCACTACAACTACTACATCCACCTCGTCTACTACAACCACTACCACTACATTGGAACCCTTAACAGATTATGGTAGTGAGGATTGCTCAAGTCTCACTGGCTGGACAGAGCAGAATCAGGGCACTGGAGATGTAACACAAGAAACCTTTGACAGCAGGTCCACATTTAAGTTTGACGGTGGATCTGGTACTGGTACGCAGCGAGCACAAATTGTTGACTCCGATTTTATGACTTCAGGGCAAAGTAGATATGTTATTGAAATAGAAGTTTACCACGATTCAATCGGCATCTTTACTACACCGGCCGAGCACATGTATATGCATTTTATGGCTTCAGCCTCAAAGCGGTTAGGTGTTAGCATAGCTTCAGATGGTGTTTGGGTCTATGACAATTCTGGAGCGCAGCAAATACTCAGTGAGACAAACGATGAAGATGTATGGACAAACTGGATTTTCGATTACGATGTCACTAATAACCAAGTAGACATTTATAAAAATAATCAGCTTAAGGCGAGTAATGCTACAACTCACAGTGCTGGAGGCAGCAGCGGTGGCGAGGTTAAGATCACGACATACGATAGAAATGGAGATGGTAACCATATAACTTATCTCGATAAGATCCTTATTGGTAGTGACTTTGCGTAAAGGTAGAAAACATGACTCTTTATTCTGACACAAAACTTGAAACAGCAGACTACAATCTGCAAAATTGGGAGAAAATCTATAACAAGAATATAGAACTTCTCAACGACAATTTACTCAAGCTGCATGCTTTGTTAGATGTAAACGTTAATAACCTAAAGGACGGGCAAATACTCGTCTGGAATACCGCCCAGGGCAAGTGGGTGCCAAGGACTTATATATTAGCATAAGGTGAGAAATGGCTTATACTACATTACCAAATAGCGGTTTAAGAATCCAGCCTGACTATGGGGAAACGGACTGGTTATCTGTCCATAACTATAATTGGACAAGGCTCCAAACCGTTTTACTCAAGTTGAGCGCCTTGTTAGATGTAGATGTAAGCGGACTAAGCAATGGGGATTGTTTAGCGTGGAGTGTAGCAAATTCTGAATGGCAGCCTTTTACTCCACCGGCTTATGGTTTCGTGTCAACCACTACAACTACTACGACCACAACAACGACAACCACTTCTTAGGAGGTGTAGATAATATAAACCCTACATAATAAGTTGAAAGGAGAAGCGAATGAAGATTGGAATTCTCACTCACTTCGGCAGTTTTCAGGCTTCGTATGCGCTTCATGTTGGATGGCATGAAAGAGCAAAACTACTACAACACTTTGATCAAGATTTCGATGTACTCGTTGATAAGCATTGTAGAGAAAACTTATTTCCGAATCAAGTTAATATGCCTTCCGGCAGAGTCAAGACCAGCAAGGGTTTCAAGGAACGCGCTGAACATTTTGCAGAGCTCTATAAAGAAATACTACAACCGTATGACATTGTTCTCACTGCAGACATTCTCTACCAGATCAAAGCTAACTTTCTCGCCTATAACCAAGGGGTGCGTTGGGCTGCGCCACACTTGAAATGTCGGTGGGCTCACTGGATTCATAGTGGATGGATGCGTCGCCCACAACCCCTACCTCGTTATCCGGAATCACTACGTTGGGAACTCCCTACAGACGGGGATCACCGGATAGTCTACCTTAACTCTTGGGAACTAAATGATGTTGCCCGGATGTACAATACTTCTGGGAAAAATGTCTACTGTGTTTATAACCCAAAAGATCCACGCACGTTTTTTGATTTCTCTCCCATAACTTGTGAGATAATTAAAAAATTAAATCTACCATCTAAAGATGTAGTACAAATATTTCCTCACTCCGCAGAACGCATGGATGCCAAGGGTATCGATTCTGTTATAAGGGTTTTCTCTGCCCTAAAGCGAGCAGGAGCAAGGGTTGCCATAATATTTGCTAATGCAAATTCGAGAAGTGTCCAACAAGAAATTAAAAACAAAAAGGTAGTAATGGGTCAAAAGTATAATCTTATAGAGGGAGAAGATTATCTCTTCACTTCGGATATGATGATAAATCGTAGACCACTACCAAGAAAAGATGTAGCAGACTTATTTCGTATGAGCAATCTCTTTGTTTTCGGGAGTTGGCGGGAAACGGTAGGTAATTGTTTTCAGGAAGCAAAAGCTGCCGGCAATCTTCTCGTGTTAAACCAAGGACTGCCGTCCGCTTGTGAAATGGGAGGGAAGGACGCTATCTATTTTCAAAGTACTCATAAAACACCTGGGATTAGGGACGGCTATCCAGGTGATACGCGTGTAGTGAATTATAGCCCGAGTGAAGAGGCTTACTTTGACGCTTATGCTAATATGATTCTCGACCGGTTAAACTACATGCCAAAGCTAACGGAGCGGTGGCAATTTAGTTGGGAGTGGATTTGGGAAAACCAATTTAAAGAATTGATTTATGGAGGGTGGAAATGATACATGCTTATTTTACAAATGGGATGTTCGATAATGCAAAAGTTTTTCTACAAAGCCTTTATAAATCTAATTCCGATAGATGGCCGGTTTTACTGGATACGCGGGACTTGACTAAATGCCAAGTAGAAGAGTTGCATGAGTATTATCCTATCCTTGAAGTTCAAAATAAGAAATTGGATATGGAACTTCTTGCAAAGCGAGCAGCGGTACCGGTTGAGACATTGTGGAAGTATAGGAGACAAGTAGAAAAGCAGCATGTAACAATCAATAACAAGGTTTGGAAATTAATGATTGCCGCGGAAGACCGTCCGCGAACACTTCTCAGGCTGTTAAAAAAGAAAAGGACTGGAGATGTAGTAATGCATTTCGATATAGATACCCTTTTCCGCAAACCTATACTCACTCTGTATTTGGAAGCAGCGAAATATGATTGTTGCCTTTTACTACGCCCGAAAATAAATCCTATGAAAGCCAGAATAACAATATCTACAATGGCTTGGCAAAAGACTACAATGACTATGAAATTTTTTAAACGGTGGATGTATTGGCTTGACTATTGTCCACCTCCGCGGAGGCCTATAGGCTACGGGCAAACGTCTTGTTGGTACGCGTATGAGGAACTCTACAAGGATTTAAAATGCTACACGCTGCCGGCCGAATGGGCTTATCCCGGTGGCAATAAGGCTTCAAATATAATATGGACAGGAGCAATTCATAAACTTAAAAAATCGGATTGTGCTACACAATTTAAAGAGGAGATGGACAGGCTATGAGAATACTCGTTCTCGGCGGTGATGGATTTGTGGGCTGGCCGGTGTCCCTATTTCTCTCGACTACAGGACATCAAGTTACTATTGTAGACAATTTCTCAAGGCGCTCTATAGATAAGGAACTTGGCGTCGATTCTTTAACTCCAATTCTTTTACTTGGCGAAAGGGTTAAAGTCTGGAAAGAGGTAACAGGCAAGACAATCAAATACAAGCGTGTAGATGTAGCAAAAAATTACTATGGGCTGTTTGATGTTATAAGAAAAATAAGGCCCGAAGTAGTGATACATCTTGCGGAACAAAGGGCTGCGCCATATAGCATGAAAAGTGAAAAGCATAAACGTTACACGGTAGGCAATAATGCTGCCGCGACTCATAACGTTTTGTGCTCAATAGTAGAATCCGGCCTGGACATACACCTTGTGCACATAGGAACAGCGGGAGTTTACGGATACACCGATTCTCAACTACCTGTTCCAGAAGGTTACTTGGAATATCAAGTGCTTGATAGGCGTAGCGGTGAGTATATTCTCATGAGAGATTACTACCCCATGAATCCAGGTAGTATTTATCATATGACAAAAACAATGGATAGCATGATGTTCCGTTTTTATGCTAAGAACGACGGCCTACGTATAACCGATTTACACCAAGGTGTTATATGGGGAGTAAATACTCCAGATACAGAACTACATGATGGCTTGATGAATAGGTTTGATTATTGCGGAGACTATGGAACAGTACTAAACCGTTTTCTCACACAAGGTGCAAATGGCCATCCAATAACGGTTTACGGTACTGGCGGTCAGACAAGGGCTTTTATACATATTATTAATTGCTGCGAATGTATTGGTCTCGCTATAGCTAACCCTCCTAAGCGTTTTGACGAAGTAAAGATTTTCAACCAAACCACTGAGCAATTAAGATTAATTGACCTTGCAAATATAGTGAGTAAAATAACTGGGGGAGAAATTCAATATTGTTCTAATCCACGTGTGGAGGCTGAGGAAAACACATTGGAATTGGAAAATGAGCAATTCCTTAAACTTGGCTTAAACCCTATTAAAGTAGATAGCATTCACCTTGAGTCCATTTGTGCTTTGGCACATAGGTATAAAAGCCGGATGGATATGTCTCACATTTACTGTGAATCCCCATGGAGAAAGGATTTGAAATGCGTCCCCATACAAGATTCTTAGTTTCACTACTTAAAGGTTTAGAATTAAACCGGTGTGCGGAGGTAGGCGTGTTTAAAGGGGATAACGCTTATGGACTTTTAGCTTCGACCAACATGAGACTTCTCATAGGCGTTGACCCTTATATGAGATATCCCGCTTTCGATGATAATTTAAACAACCCACGCGGAGTGGTAGCCAGAGCGGATTTGAAGCAAGTGCGAAATGAAATGCTTTTCCGTATGGAGAAGTTTGGAAACCGCTTCATGTTAATAACAGATTTTAGTACCAATGTAGCGCACAGGTATGCAAACGGTTTCTTCGACTTTGTTTTTATTGATGGGAACCATGCTTATCCCTATGTAGCAGAAGATATAACAGCATGGCTCCCTAAAGTCAGGCCTGGTGGGGTTTTGGCCGGACATGATTATGTAGACAAACCTAAGTACGGTGTTATACAAGCCTGTAATGAATTGCTACCGAGGCATAAATTCAATAGGCCATCAAAGGTTTGGTGGCTTGACGTTTAACTACCATCGCATATATAACTTTTTCTGCTGATAAATATGGTAGACATATAGTCCAGGAATTCTAAAGTGCCGGAAACCCGCACGTGACAAGGCCTGAGAGTATTTGTTATCTACACCAAGCAAACGTTTTCTATTCTCATCGAAGCCACCGCATTTTCTCCAGGCTGTTCTATTAGTTAGAATCCAAAAGCCAGACATCGCGCCTCTACAACGTTCTACCTTGTTACCGTTTTTCTCATATAGCTGACGGGCGAAAGCACAATGTTCCACAATATCGTGAGACATTGGTGCGCCTTCCGCTCGTTGCGCTGGATTCCCTATTCTATTGGTCACAGCGGAAATCCAGCCGGTTAGATGCCCTACCTGAGCAATAGCTTCTACACACATTTGGTACCAATGCTTATTACATAAGAATAGATCGTGGTCAATAAATAAAACCCATTCCGTTGTAGCACGTTCCATTCCCCTGTTATAAGCGGACGCCAGCTTACCTTCTGTATCGTAGACAATTTGTACTTGGATAGGTTCCCTATTCATTTTACGTTCCTTGCAATCTCGGGTTCAATAAAAGATAAATCGTCTACATTGTATTCAAGGAATGTAGATATTGCTCCGGCACATTTCTCAGTCTCATCAATAAGGTCTTTAAAAGTAAATCGAATGTGCCTAACTCCGCTCTCATCAAGGTTTTTAACGAGTCGGTTTGTGTAGGCTATAGCCAGGGCTTCAAACTGCCCTTCGTGTTGTTCTTTGTTCCCCCTGGCTCGCATCGAATCTGCGATTTCCTCCGGTGGCCGATATATGCTAATTACTCTCACATCCCGTGTTAAACCAAACTCATAAAAAGCATTCCACCAACTGAGAAAAGTTAAACATGTCCGTGGGTCTTTCCATCCCCAATAAGGGTAAACGCTAAATTCAGAAATTAGCCTTTTCATAAGCTGCCTAATATTGGCATCGTCGCAAACCCTTATGAATGGTATGTCTGGCGAGAATGATTTTACTTTGTAGTTATTGTTCATGGCGAGTATTTTATCGTTGATCCGCCTGAACCGAACATTCTCATAAAACCCTTTTGGATTCTCTTTCATCGGTGGAGGATACCAGTCCTCTTCTTTTCCCATAACAATGCCATTCGCATGTAGCATTCCGGCCAGGGCAGATGTTCCACTACGGTGCATACCTAATACAATAACAATCATTTGCGATTCCTCCTTTTACTCGCCTTGGCAATTTTGCGCCTTGTCTTTTTCTTTTGCCAGGGTGTTTTCTTTTTGTTCTTAGGTTTCCATTTGGAAGGCATAGGCCTCCCGCCACTTTCTAAATTTCTCAATCCCTTAATAGCTTTAGTGAATCCCATTATCTGTTTCCTTTGGAGTTATGATCTTCGCTGGAGCCTTATATTGAAAGGGCTCAGGGTAATCTGAAACTCTCACTTCACGGTCGACAATAATATCGAACTGGCCGGTAGATAATTTAAGAATATGCTCATCTACCTTCTTACATATTTGGCAAGGCTCTACCGGTTTTCTCACTCCGGTAATAAGGTCGGCCATAAGTTTTGCAGCGGTTACTAATTCCCGCTTCAGCTTTTGCTTGCCAAGCCTTGTCTCCATTTTAGTGAGAATTATCTGATTCCTATTTTGTAGTAAAGCATAAACCCACTTCATGTGTTGGGATAGCGGAAATTGGTGTATAGAAAGTTCAAGGGCCATCTTAGCATTAAGACAAAATTCTCCCCATAAGTCCCATACCTTTTCGTTAGGCTCTCGCTTATTAACCGCATAAAGCCCTTCCTTGTAGTGAAGATTTATATTGTCTACAATCTCTTTTGGTGTCCCTCCCAATATGTCCATAATATTTCTCCAATGTAGTAAAAGATCGGCCGGTCAGCGGGAACTGACAGGGATCCCCATGCTATTCTTTAAGGGTTGTGAACAACTTATTCTCACATTCAACCGCCTCTTTGTCTAATATAACGGTCGCCAATTCCATACCGCTACATAGTGAAACAAGATGTTCTACATGGGTTTCGTGAAAAGTTTTTTCGCCGGCATCCGTAAACACAGAGCCGGCAGGGATTACAAGGTCCTGTAGTAAAACGTACTTCACTTCTTTTTTGTAGGGTTTCTTTTTCTTTGCCGCCATGGTTCCCCCTTCCATGCTTCACAAGTAACCAAACCCCTACGCCTGTAGATAAGTCCAGCGCCCAGGTCCCGGCCTTTGAGAAGTTCTGTTATATTCATATCTCTGATCCTGGCTTTTGCCTCGGTTGTATTGGGTGCCGTTGTTACAAAAGACAAAGGCACGGTTACCAAATACTCAGGCATTGCCTACCTCCTTGTTAGGGTTATCGACTGTAGTAATTAGTTGTGGATTAAACATATCAAGGACAGCTTGAATGGAATTGAGAATTCCACGGTGGGTTACATCGGTTATAATCATTACCGCTGCAAATATCTCTTGGTTACAATGTGGACAATTACTTCTCACTACCTTTGTTATTTCAGGCTTAAAGGCATCAATAACAAGGTGGAGCTCCTGTTTACAATGGGGACAAAGGTTTGCTGGGGCTTTGGAATAATCTCTACCTACTTCGAAATCACTCATGCTAATGCACCTCCTTTAATTTGTTGTAGTAATTGTTTGTTGTCCTGTGCTTTTGATTTATTCACAATCGTTGGGCACTTCTTATGTAGTATTACATTTTTAACCTTGATTTGGTTAGGCGAATGTGGCCTAATTCTCAATTTACATTTTGGACAAATGGTCATCTTGCTCCTCCTCTAATTTCAATAGTGAGTAATATGCATTAATCATTACCTGTTTAATATGGGCAGCTTTTAATAGCCGGTCGCCAAAGTGTGTTTCAGGTGTAGCAAGCAGTGCGCTTTGTCTATGTAGTAAAGCGGACATAATAGCCATAACGCGAACCCCTACAATAAGGCTGTCACTATACTTATCTCCAAGCCGTTCCGTCACGTCTACAATATCATTTATTCTCATTTTTTCTTTCGCCTCTTTATACGCCTAATTTTCCTGGGTTTGCGGATAATGGATATGCAATCTTCGCAGAGATAAAACTCCGTGTAGTGCTTTGGTTTCTTTTGGAGTATTCTCTTAAAGAATTGCCCGACAGAATCGTCTTTGCCAATACGACAAACAAGACAAACAAAGCTACTTGTCACTTTTTTCTCCTTTTGATCTTCCGTGAACGCTTGATTTTCCTGGGTTTGCTGCGTCGCTTTATTTTTCGAGGCTTGAGTTTTTTGGCACCGAGTACTTTTGGGTCACACCACTTGAAAAAATCTTCTACTTTTAAAACCATTAGTTCGGTGCCCTTCCAGTTAAGCCAAGCAAAACCAAAGTAGGGTGGACACATCATCTTGCCACATTTCTCACTTAGTTTAAGAAAAAATTTACGGCTCATAACTATGCAAGATTGTTTTCGATCTCTGCGGAACACTATAAATACTCGCTTCCGGCCAACTTGTTTTCTTTTCTTTTGGGCATCCCTCCACCAGCCTATAATAACCGGTGGGTTTTTGAACTTGTCTACATTAGGTGTATCAAACATAGATAGGAATGAGATAACCTTTGTACTTTGGGTTCCCTTCTTGCCCGTATAGCCACGCTTGAGTTCTATGAATGTAGACTTTGTTAAAGGCTTGCCAATACTTCTCAAAGCCCCAACGTCGCCATACGAGTCGGCTGTCTTTTTACCTACCTTTAATCTTGTGGTCGCGCGAGCTCCCGATCCAGACGTTCTCCAGAATACATCATCCATTCTACCAAACGTCCACCATTCACTCAGTTGCTTGCAAAATTCTCTTTCGTAGTCAGGTCCTTTTCCCATGTTTCACCTTCTTGTAGAATTTGTATCCCGCTTTAAAGCCGTCAGACCAGGTTTGCCAGAAGTGTATCCAGTCGTCTCGGTGATCTTCTACATTGACACCTTCTTGTCTACACCACTCTTTAAACAGCTCCCATACTATCTGTTTTGTTTTCTCTCCCATATGAAGTACTCCAAAAACATTTGTTTAACTTGGAATAAGGCTTCCTTTAAGTGGGCCTTTCCGTCATTGGTTGTAGTGATTATATGTCGGTCAGTACCAAATATATCCTTCCCGCTATTGTCTTCAACAAATAGGATTAGTTTAAATTTCATTTCTTTTCCTCTCCAAGGTAAAGATATTCATGCCACATGAAAACGCCTATGAGAGAAAAATCATTTTGATCCTCGTTATAAGCGTAAGCCCTAACATAGTCCTGGTAATTGTCTCCATCTTCATCAATGTAGCAGTAGTAAATCGGCATAGCTGCATTCGGCCAAACGCTTGACAATGCTCGATCTGCGGGAAGGTAAACATTATCTTTGCACCAAGGTGTGATCATAACAGATAATAACAAAGTGAGCAAGATATTTTTCATTGTTTTCTCCTTCTGATTTTCCTTCCACCTTTAATAAGTTTCACTACAGATTCAGTACCATCATGGTGGATCCTGTAAACACGGTCACAAGCGGCAATTAACTCATCGTCGTGGGAAACAAGTATAACCTGGAAGCCTAATTCTTTTGAGAGATATTGTAGTACTTCTCCGGCCTTAACTATAAGGGCTCCAGTGAATTTAAACGGTTCATCTAATAGAAAAACATTTCTACTTCGTGGATTAGAAATGCTCCAAAGAACCAGCCGTAACGCGAAACTACATATATCTATAATCCCACCGCCAAGGTCGTCCTTTGGAGCAAACTCGTGTCCATTTTCAATTACTACAGGCCTCGCCTCGGTTTGTTTTCTTTTCTCTTCCAGTATAAGTTTAAAAGTTAGTGGCCGGTCGAAAACCGTTCTAATAGCCAGGGTCAAAAGGTTTTCTACCTTGTGTTTTATATTTTTCTGTGCAATTTTTCCTGCCTCAGTTAAGATCAGGCGGGATTTCTCATGGTCCTTAATATCTCGGCGCAATCTTCTCAATTGCTTTTTCTTTGTCCGGTGTTCCGCTATCAATAAGGATCTGGCCATCTTTACTTCACGGAACTCTTCGATTATATCATATGTTGATTTTATCAAGGTCGGCCTCAATTTCTCTTGCGAGTTTGCTTTTCTTTTTGTCTACCTTGTTAATTTCACTACCTATCTTATCAATACGGTCGTCAATATCTTTTTCCTTTAGGCCAAAGTCCCTTTTTAACTTTTTGAGAAAACGGTCTACGTCGTTCCTGTAGATAGCTATATTTGCTTGAACAGCGTCCAGGCGTTTCTTTAATCTGTCCAGGTTCACTTTTTTCTCCTTTTAATACCATAGGTCTGGTAATAGGCTTTTCTCAAAGCCTTCGCTCTGTGAAAATAGGAAAGTGCGACACCTTTTAATTTATTATAAGCGACAAGAAAATCTTCCCTTTCCCGGATTATAAAATAGCCGTTTTGATTTGAACCAATAGGCATACCAAGTTCGATTAATTCTAAAACTACTTGCCGCAAAGCCCTATTATTGCCAGCTTTGCTCAAACCGAACATTTCTGATAACTCTTTTGCATGGATAGGGTTATCTTTTTTTCTCAAGGCGATTGTGGTCATTATGTCACGTTGTATGCTCATCTACCATTATCCTCCCAAGTATTCGTTTTACCCTTTTACTTGCTTTAACTTTCTTGGACACCTGTCGAATTATATACTTAATGTCCATAGAGTCGTCTACGCTGTTTGTCTTTTTCATCTCAGCCATAAAAGCCTGTAGTGAATCAGAAATATCTGTCGCCTTTTCTATATGTCCTCTCGTCAAAACCTTGCTGGCTGGGGCGTGAGGGATTTGTAGTTTTTCAAGCGCCAACGTTCGGGAGTTCCAGGCAAAGGCCGACGGCTTATGTTTAAAATTATACTCACTTCCATCATACCTTATCAGAGGCCCAGTGTTGACAAGGGTTTGCTGCCGTCGTATTTCTGTGAATTGTCTATGGATGTCACCTGCCAAAATCAGTTTATAGCCTGGATGTTTTCTCATAAAATATTTAGGCGAAGTGAAATCATGATCTGGGAATAATTCTTTTTTCGATATAGGTGCGTGGATCACAAGTATGTTATTATCGCCCTTTGGTTTTGGTATCTTATCACCGTAGCTTACACCATATATATTGACATTATCTACACGGACAGGTTTTCTACCCAGGACAGTAACATAGCCAGCGCGATCGAGAATGTTTAAAGAGGTAGGGCTTTCCTCTACATCGCTATACATGTACATGTCGTGTTGTCCATAGATAGTATAGACCTTAATATTATACTCCCGCAGCAAATCCAGCACCAGAGCCAATAAGCGCCAGTCGCGAGGCCGGTGAAAAAAGTCTCCGGCTTGTAGAATAACCGCTTTCCGTTTCTTAGCATATTTCAATATGAACCGGAACTTTTTTCTAAATGTTTTCTCTACATCATCTTTACGGGCAATGGGAGTTTTACTTGTAGAGTGAATATCAGATAGTAACACGAATAGCATTTTTAACTCTCCGCAAAGCCTTGTCGGTTATGGATCCATAGCAGGTGGGACATTTGGATTCCTTTTTGATTTGTCTCATATATTGTTTTTCATAGTCCTCATGCAATATAACGGCTTCCTTAATTTCTGCTTTTTTAATTCTAACTTTTTCAATAAGGATGGCTTCAAACTTTAAAAGGTTAAACTTTTTCTCAAGGCTCTGCAGCTTTTTAATTTTCTTTTTTATTTTGTCTACCTTTTTAAGTCTTTTAATTTCGGCCCTTGCCATTGCAAGCCCTTCTTTAATAGCGATCAGTTCACTTTGCTCGATAGTCAATTTATTTATTTTGCGATCTAACTTCTTGAGGCGTAGTATTTTGTCTTCGATCTTATCGACCGCTTGTAGTGATTCTATTTTATCTTCGAGCTCGTCTATATCGTTTCTAATTACTTCTGCCTTTGATTTAAGCCTGTTCGATTCCCTGTTTATTTCTCTTACCCAGTCGTTTATCTTTTCTACATTGGTGGCTTTGTTAATTGTCTCAGCTACCTGTCCAGGTGGGGAAGTAATTAGAAAAGGTACATCCCATTGCTCTTGGATATTAACTTCTTTAAGGTTTAACTTTTGCTCGATAATGTCCGGGACTTGTCTACCAAAGCCTTGCAGCGGTTTCTTTAGGCCGGTCATATTATAATACTTCTTATTTCCGCCAGCCCTTGTCACTACTGTATCGTCGGAGGTTGTTATATCTACAATAGTATCCTTCGTCTCCGCAAAGTGGCTGTGAAAGCTGAATCCCGCAGGTTTATTTCTTGCGACCCATCTTAAAGCACGAAGGCAAGTCGTTTTCCCAGATAAAGACTTTCCTATAATCCCCGTGATTCCTGGAACAAAGGAGAGTGTTGTATCTCGGTGGCTTTGATAATTTCTAATTCTTAGACTTTTTAGCATTTTGTCTTTTTTTCCTGACGATAATTATCTCGTCTCGAATTTCTTTAGCGGTCCACCGGACATCTTGTAGACCTTTTCTTGCCCTAATACCGGCAGCTGCATTGCCCTTGTCGAACTTAGCTAAGTCGATTTTTAAATCTTCTACATAGTCAATAAGTTCCTCGTACAATGACATGACGTCGCATTTAATCTTTTTCATTGTAGAAATCTCCTATCCAATATTTCCATATACTTCTTTTGTAGAAACGATCTAAAATGGAAATGATCAAAAACTTTTATAAAACCTTTTCTTGAGAATTTATCCTTCCTGCGGATCATTCTATTTAGCGGACTCACGGAATACGGAACCGTTACAAGCTGTAGGTTTCTGGCTATAATCGTTTTCCCTTTTTTACTTTCTATACGGTCGAAAATTACTCCCTTTGTTATCTCTCCTCGTATATACTTTAACGCTTTGGAACTTTCGTTCTTTGGGTCGCTGACGCCATCTATACCGATAACATTATCAGTACTACATCCCCCTATCGCTTTGGCTAAAGCCCACTGATCGGGTTTTACTCCATAACGTTTTTGGAACTGTTTACGTGTGAGTAATTTCTTTGTGGTTGGTGTCCATATGTCGCAGTGATCTAAGCACTGGAACATATCTGCATCGGAAGTCACCATGACTACTGGATTTGCGGTAAGGCGCAATTTATTAATCCAATAAGCGAGAAGGTCATCTGCCTCAAACCCTTGCTGAATATGGGTATTATGGAATCCCATAGTAGGTAGAACATAGGTGCGTAGAATTGTACTTTGTGCTAAAAGACTTTCTCGCGCCTCTATTTCCTCGGCTGTATATTCTTTTCTTAACTTCGCTCTGTTTAGTTTGTACTCCGGATAAATTTCAGATCGCAAGTAAGTGCCAGAGTCGTAACAGAAAATAAACCGGTGGGAGTGAAACTTCTCGGCCAGGTCAAATACCCTTTTGAGAAAACCATAAATGATACCGGTTTTCTCGCCTCCATAGGACAAGTGTCCATAGGCATATAGGGCAGCATATTCAAGAGATGAGCAATCCACAAGTAGAATTGTTTTAGTATCTTTTCTTTCTTGCTTTGACTTCGTCTTCGAACGATTGCTCAATTTCTTGCCACTTTTTTTCTGCTTCAAGTGCGAGTAAAGACTCAAAATTATTATCCTCTATATGTTTAATAAAACGCTTACGGGTTTTAAATGTCTCACCTTGAAATCTAATTACTCCTTTGCCCCACATAAAATCTATAATGGAACTTATATCATCAAGGCCGTAGTCGTAAAGAATAGTAAAAGCGGATTCTCTAAAAGGTTTTGCTACTTTACTTCGCTCAACCTTAACCTCAGAGCGGATTCCATAGATCCGGGTCTGTTTCTTTTTAGTTTTCTTTAGCTTTTCTATTTCTCTAATCCATGCGACTTGATGCGTGTAGAAGTCTAACGCTTTCCCGCCAGCGCGATAGGTTTTCTTGCCCCAGGTTGCCCCGATCTTTGTTCTAACTTGAGAAATTATAACAAGGGTAGCATCCTTAGAGTTATTCTCCATACGACCACAAATATTGGAAAAGAAAACATTGGAGGCGAACTTTTGTTTTTCAAGATTATAACTACCGTCCATTTCTTTATCTTCTTTTATAGACTTCTCAAACCGTTCGTCTCCAGCCCTTGAACCAAGCGCATCCCAGGAATCAACTACATATAATAAGAATTCCCCTCGTTCCAGGTTTATTAGGCGTCCAGCGAAGTCCCGCCCCATCTTCTCAATATTCTTTGTAGAAATCCATTCTACAGCATCAACAAATTCCTGGCCGTACATCTTAACAAGCGGGAAATCCATAACGCCTTCAACGTTGTTATAAACAAGGTAAAGTTTTTTAACCTTGCCATATAACTTTGACTTGCGACTAAAGATATTTTTAAAACACCAGAACGCTAATTCCAGTGCCAATAAGGTTTTCCCGCTTGAACCGTCTCCAACTATATTTAGAATCCGGCCCCTGGCCCAACCTCCCATTGGGCCTTGGCCGGATAGAGCAAGGTTTAATGTAGTACTACCGGAGGAGAGAAATTCTACAACGGATTCAAATTCGCATGTAGACTTTTTTCTCTTGATAATACGCATAACATCATCGGCAGCCTCTTGCGTTTTACTACCTTTGACGTCAATTCTCCTTTTTGGTCTACGTTTTATTTTCCGGTTCATAATTCAAGTTCCTCTATAACAAGTTCACGCAGCTCTTCCAGTTCATCCCAGTCATCATTATCTATATCGAGGTCCTCTTCCTTAATAACGGCTTTAAGCTGTTTCTTTTTCATTTTGTTAATTTGTTTTTTAGTGTAGGCTGGCTCGTCCTCTTCTACATCGTAATTCTCACGCAGCGCATCCTCGATTAATTCTTTGACATCATCTACATCGTATTTCTTTTTAATCTTTACTTTAAGATCATGTTCGTCAATAAAGTCTTCCAGTTCATCCATCTCGTCAAGGTCTTCCAACTCTTCCAATAACTCAGATAATTCAGAATCGTCGTCATCGTCTTCGTCTGAACCCCCAGTTTTACTGTCTCCAGCGAAAAAGGCTTTTTCTACTTCTTTATATTTTGGGATATGTAGCATTTCGTCAAGACAATAAGCGGCATCCAAAATATCTTCATCAATTTCATAATCCCGGTCATCAAAAGTCCAGCCGACATAAGATGGGTAGTCGTTTTTAGACTTGGCAGGTTCGATTGTAAAAGATACGCTTTTGCCTTCCTCTTCATCTGCAAAATTAATGGTGCGGGTTTTCTTTCCGCCACGCATAGGTCTTTTAGACAAAGCGAGTAAATGTTTCTCCGAGTAGTGAAAGCTAATGTCCCAAATTTGTACTCCCTTTTTCTCTTCGCCTCGGTCGTAGCAAACAACGTTGTAGACATTTCGTTTTTTAGGCCACAGCTTACTGGCAGCGTCGTCTTTACCCTTATCAAACAGCTTCGCGCGGTGCTCGCAAATAGGGCACTCCTTGCCATACATTTTCTCAAGACAAAGAAATATCTGGTTGTCCGGCCCGACATTTCTATGTACATGTAGTTCAAGAGTGTAAGTGGGATCGCCCTTATCTGTGAGAGGATCATACTTTCCCGCCTCGTAAGGGATTATGTCTATAATATGGCTACCATCTTTAGGTGACCACATAGGCGCATCCCCTTTAATAACGGACTTTACACCGGTTTTACTACGTTCATGTGATTTGTTCAAACGCTTTTGTAGCGCGTTACTTTGGTAGCGTCTTTTACTACCTCTACTTCTGCCTTTTTTACCCTTGACATCTAACTTCCTTTTCAATCTTTTCTTCGCCATTTCCTTCTGCCTCCTTACAGGTTTGGTAGAAATAACAATTACTACAATGGATTCTTTCTATGATCTCCGCAAAGCTCCTAAATACGGCCATTGACGCGATCCGGAAAAAGATATATGTCCCGACAAGACCGACAACTACATAAGCTATAAATGTAAATGGATTAATCACGTTTTCTCCTTTTGATCTTCCGCTTTTTCTTGTAGTCCAACCTCCTTTTTAGTTTTAACTGAGATTTTATATCTTCACTCGCTAACCTGTCAACCGCTTCCCTGGCGTCCGTTGTCACTTTGGGTTCAGCGAAGTGTAGTTGAACATTAAGACTTGTTAGGGATTCAAGCATATTCTTTCGCTGCTGAAATGCTCGCTCGGCCCTTTTTAAAATCTTTTCATTTCTTAAGGCTTCAAGATATTGTTTCCTATACCTTTGTACCTTTTTGTTTTTAAGGGCTTCGTGTTTGACCGCAGCCTCAGTAGGTTTGCTGCCTTCCGGGAATCCATAGCGTGTAGGGTTTAGGCGAACTTTTTTCTCTACATCACCTCTTATAAGGTCGAAAGCCTGTTCAGCCTCGTTGGTTTCTATTTCAGCCCTTGCAGCTTTTAAGGCCCAGTCCATATACTTCTGTGGCTGCCGGATTAATTCTACATCTAACCGGTAGCGGTCAATCTTTAGCTCTTTACGGTAATCACTCATTACTGTGGAATCCCTGGGGCTGGGGCTACAACGGTTATGTTTGACTCCTCTACTTCTACATTAATCCATGTGCCGGCCGAAAATGCTACCTTGTTGACCCCTACCTTTTGTACCACATTGGGAGGCATTCCCGGTGCGCCTTGTACGTCTTCGGTTTTAACAAGCATCAAATCCCCGCCAGCAGTGACCCCGAAGGAATCGCATTGAGAAAAAGTCTTGTCGCTCTTACCAATAACTTCTCCGCTTTCATTTGTTTCAAAGATTGTTACTTTTACTGGCATAGTTTTACTCCTTTCGTTTTGGTTTTAAGCCTAATGCCCGAACCGTTCGAATAAAAGACTTCATACCGGCTTTAAAATAAACTTGGTTATCTGCATTATGTAGAACAGCAGCGGGATGTAAACACCAAACAATCCAGGCTCCAATACCTTCACTCCATTGTACTTGGCCGGACATGTTTATGATACCAGACTTCTGCCCTGTAAAATACTCAAGACAAGTGTTCCCGAAAGCCAGTATCACTAAGGGTTTGGTGCGTTTGACTTCTTGCTTGAAGTAAAGTTGCCCGCACATTCTTATTTGTTCGCTGTTTGGTTTTCTACTTCTACTTGGAAAGCATTTTGCTATATTGGTAATATGGAACATGTAGCGTTCCAAACCTGACCGCTTGAGATATGTCCATAACTTATTGCCGGATTTTCCTACAAAGCCTTCACCTTCTTTATCCTCATTAAAGCCTGGAGCTTCACCGGCTACCATTATGTTAAACCGCCCAGGGCTTGGATGTACGGGACTATCGCATTCACTCCTTAAAGAACAAGCGGTACAGGCTGTTAATTTCTCATGTCCCTTAAAACCTCTTTTCTTAATAACTCTTTTTTTCTTAGCCAGGGCTTTGAGTAATTTGGGTTCGCCTTTAAGTAAATCATCCAGCCTGTCAAGCCTGATGTGGCCGTCAAATAGGTCGTAAAGTTTTTGGTAGTTATCTTTAGGGTTGGAGACAATACGGAAGTCGAAAAGGGATTTGACGTTATCTGTAACTTGTAGGTTTTTCTCTTCCGGTTCATATGCCCCTATTTCTTTAAGCTGAACACCCAGCTTACCGTTATGAATTTTACTACCTGTTGAATCTGACTTGTTGTAGAATTTCTTTAGGCTTTTAGACTTAGGCGTGACGGTGGCTTCGTGGGCTTTAACTTTTCCTATACCTTTAACTTCTATAAAAGGAACATACAACTTCTTTTTCTTGGCGACCCACGTTGTAGCATTTGAAATACCTACCTTCGGCAAAACCAGTGTCAGCCCGAGTCTATAGGCTTCCTCTACAAGTTCCTTCTTTTTTACTTCTGCTCCATGTGTTAGACTTGCACAAATAAATTCGGTGGGGAAATGTAGTTTTAGCCAACCGCACCAATAACCGAGCAAACCATATTCGACGGAGTGAGACTTGTTAAACCCGTACTGAGCCCAGTTCTCCAGGTTATGCCAAAACTCTACAGCTTCGCCTTCATCAAATATGCCTACCTTAACAGCTCCCCGTATAAACTTCTTTTTGTATTTCTTGAATTCTTTTGGGTCGCGTTTCTTTCCGATAATTTTTCTAATCTTGTCTGCTGTAGAATAGGGAAGACCTCCAACATGACTGATCGTTTCCATAACTTGTTCCTGGTAGATAATAAGCCCATAAGTGTCCGCGAGCATATTCTCATATTCATCATGTCTTCGTTCCCAACGACCGCCATGTTTTCTCCTTATAAATTCTCCGGTCATTCCAGAGTTAGCTGGCCCAGGCCTTACTAACGCTGTAACAGCGGCAATGTGGTCAAACTCTTCTACACCCATATCTTTAATCAATGTAGTAGTAGCCCAGGTGTTTAACTGGAACAGCCCGACCGTGTTACCTTTTGATATTTCTTTATAGACCTTACGGTCATGTAGTGAAATTTTATCAAAGTCAATATCTTTGCCGTGATTTTCTTTTATAAGACGTTTGCATTCAGCGAGAATTGACATTAGCTTTAAACCTAAAGCATCCAGCTTTAAAAGGCCTACATATTCTGTGTCACCCTTTTCCCAATTAACAAGATAGTTCCCTTCGCGCTTGAGTAAATTACATTTCCCGCTGTAGCCAATATTGTCTTTCGCTAAAACGAGGCCAGCTGCGTGTTGAGAGTAACCGCGCACTTGCCCTTCTAATTTCTTAGCAATTCTCACTACCTTTTTATGTCGCTTGTAGTAGTCGTATCCCTCTTCGCTTGTTTCAACCGCTTGTTGAATACCGTCTTCCGCGTTGAAGTCTATTAGCTTTGTAAATTCATTTGTCTCACCATAAGGTACATCAAAAACTCTACCTACATCTTTAATAACAGCCCTTGACTTCATTCGCTGGAAGCTACTGATACCGGCTATGTTTTCTTTACCATATAGTTCGGCGAGATGTTCTCTTACAAGGTGGCGTTTTGTATCTTCGAAGTCTATATCTATATCCGGGTAGTCAATTCTATCTTCGCTAATAAACCTACTAAACAATAGCCCGTGATATATAGGGTCAACGGAAGTTATACCTAATAGGTAAGCTATAAGTGAACCGCCTACAGAGCCACGGCCTGGGCCAACGAGAATATCATTTTTTCTACACCAATTTACAAGCTCCCAAACAAGTAAAAAATAACGAGTAAATTTCTGTTTGGTAATGAGATTATACTCTTCCCGCAAACGCCTATTATACGTAGGTTCCCTGCTAATAGATTTATCAAACCTTTGTTGAAAGCCTTTTTTACAAAGTCGCTTGAGAAATTTCTCTTCGTTCTTTGGGACACCTGGAATTTTAGGTAGTTCTACTTCTGCTTTTGGTATCTGGTATCCTGCACATTTCTCGGCTATTTCTATTGTATTAGTGAGAAAAGATTTTTTATAAAGCCCGACCTTTTTTAACGCTTGACTCATTTCCCTAACACTTTTTAAATGTAGACCTTTAAAGCCGAAACTCCACCTGTTAGGGTCGTCCCATTTTGCTTTACGTTGGATGGCGAGTAAAACCTCTTGCGCCTTCCATTCTGTTTTGTTTACATAGTGGCAGTCATTGGTAGCAATTACTTTAGTACCGGTGGACTTAGCAAGTTTGAGAATTTCTTGGTTGGCCTTGTGTTGGAATGCCATATCGTGGGGCATAATTTCACAGTACAAGTCGTCTTTAATAGTGTCATGTAGATCATAAAATAATTGATGGCCTTTCCGCCGATGCGCTCTGACAAAGGATATAGCGCAAGCCGTAGATATAACGAGCCCCTTACAATGTTTAAGGAGCATATCATAACTAATACGTGGCTTGTAGTAAAACCCTTCAAGGTTAGCATGGGTCAATAGCGTGCACAAGTTTTCGAAGCCGGTCTGATTCTTAATGAGTAAAAGTATATGTCCACGCTTCCGGCTTTTTTTCTCAATATCCGGAACGACATAACCTTCGCATCCGAGAATCGGCGTCACTCCTGCATCCACGCAAGCCTTTTGAAATTTTATTAGGCCGTCAATATTCCCGTGGTTAGTTAAAGCAATATATTTAAAACCTAACTTGACGGCCTTTTCCGCGTACATTTTAGCGGTACCAAAACCGTCAAGCTGGCTAAATTCATTATGTATATGTAGGTGGCAAAAGTCTTTAGAATCCATAATATTATTATAACCTATTTTAACCCAAATAATCTTTTATTTTTTTACGCGGTTTTTTCTCCCATGGCCGTTTTACTACCTTTGTCAATGGCCGGTTTCTCTCGGTTTCAGCGATTAGCTGTCGATCTAAATTCTCAGGTTCGGCCATTGCTTCCTTTCCCATTTTATCAGGTAGGAAACCAATTCTGTAGCTAATAGCGTCGCACCATTTACATGGAATGAAATCCCTGTCCTTATAATAAAGAAGTTTTCTCGCGGCCTCAAATAGCCGGTTGTTCCAAATGTCTACAATACCATCATTAATAACATTACCGCAAACATAGTGTCCACGCCAGTCGTTGCAGCATATAGCTACATGCCCGTCCCATCTTATAGACAATTCCCGAAAAGGTTTTGCGCAGCGTTTTTTAAGTGGAGCAATAGGCGGTGGCGTCGCACAACCGCAGTGGCTATTAATAGTGGAGTGACCGCCAGACTTCGCGGTAGTAATATCTTGTATGTAAATAACAAGCCTGTCAGTCAGCTTGACACGGGAGTGCGGGGAAACCTCTCCTGGATAAGATAAGCCACTGACCTTTTCTTTTATCTTTTTCGCAAAAGGGTTTGTAGAGTAATCATCGATCGCCATAATATTAAGCCCTGCTTTAAATAGGGTTTTGATTTTTCTCTTTGGCCCTTTGACAATACCGGCTCCGTTAGTCAGCACCGTCAGCTGGTTTGCGGGAAGGTACTTTCTAAATGTTTTAATAATAGATAGGAAGTTAGGGTTTAAGGTGGGTTCGCCGTGCATAGCAAATTCTACACGACTCTTCCACCCAGTATGAGCAATCCTTTGCGCGATTCTCTTTGCTTCCCATGTTCCCATAAACTTATAGCCACCGGCCTTTTTACGGATGCCATGGATTCCACAAAATTCGCACATAAGATTGCAGCCTTCGACTAATTCTACTTGAATCGAAAAAGGTGCCTCTTGCATGTTTATTTTCCTTTTAGAAATGCGGACAGGTTTTTACTTTTATTTTGACTTGTCTCAAAAGCCTTTTTCCATTGTATCTGTAGATCCGTTCTGATCAAGGAGTCAAAGCCTTTCCATTGTACTTTGCTTTCCTTTTCTACTACACGCGCAAGACCGGGAAACCTTTTAGAAATGAGCAAAGCACTTTCCCGCTGCATAGCCGAAGTCCTGTAAAGCGAGCATCCACCGGCATCTCCGGATTGCTTTTGAGCCCAGCAATATAGGTAGGTTACGCGGTTAGGATAACCGCGAGTGAGTAAATCTAAAGTGATTTGAAAATCCTCCATTACCAAACGTTGGTCGGTTTCTTTTTCTAATTTGTCAAATGCGATCCCGTGTTTCTTTTTAAGTTTTCTCATTTTCTTGCAGTTATAGGCGTAAGCATTATTCATACGTGTAACATCTTTATAGTCCTCTTCGATTCTATTATTGCCGAAGCGTTGAGATATACCTACATGTATAAACCCTTGCTCAAGCCACTTCTCCAGCAAGTGGAACATATTGATAAAGTCCCTATCACTACAGGCTTTTAACTTTTTGCCTTTTCTCACATCGAACTTCATATCATCGTCTAACATTAACGCGTACTTGTCTTTTGAATTGTCTATAATCCACTGGCGTGTAGCAGCTATACCATGGACAGGTGCAACAACTACATTCTCCACGCCCCAGCGCCGACGGTACTTCACTTTGTCTTTTTTATCTACAACTATAAATGTTCGTGGTTTTAATTTATCCGGGACTGACTGGAATGTAACTTGTTTTTTATGACGCCTATAACTTGGAATGTAGATATGCATTTTGGATTTCATTTTTTCTTTCCTTTTATATACGACAAAACATTTTTACGATCTTTGTACGCGGTAATATAAGTCTTAATGTCTGGGCCTTCATCTTCGATTCTTTTTAAAAGTGAGTGATCCAGCTTGGTAGGTTTTATTAATCTTGTTTTCCCCATAGGATCAGGTAGTAATCCAACCCTAAAGAGTCTTGCACCACAACCGTAACAAGGGTTATAAATTCTGCCATTGTGGTACAGGACTCTTCTCATAGCCTTAAATTCACGACCGTTCCATATCTCTTGTAGTGAAAGGTCTTTAACATTACCGGCTTTGAAACGTCTACACCAGTCCATGCAACAAAGCGTTACCATTCCATCGTATTGAATTGCAATCTCCCTAAATGGCCGGTGACAACGCTTTTCATGGTAGTAGAAATTGGGTGGGCCAACGTTACCTCCATAGTTAGTTATCTCCCTATCCCCTACCTTGGATTGTTTTAAGTCCGGATATATAACAACGCATGGGAGATATTTAGCGTGCGGTTTTACATAAACGGGAACATGAGGAAAAGTATGTAGAATATGTCTACCTTTATACTTCTCCCTTATCTTCTTAACAAAGCCAGCATACTTGTACTCACTAATAGCGACCACGTCCAAATATTTTAAAAGTTGGTCAATGTTATATGTTACTCCCTTACCCCTTAATAACATACCGCCATTGGTAGTAACAAATATGTAGGCTTTTGGGAAAGCTATTCTTAAGAGTTCAAAGTAATGTAGATATTTCGGATTGGCTAAAGGCTCTCCATGACCGGTGATTTCTATCTTCTTAGCTGGCCAGCCAGCCTCTTCAATTCTACTTATAATCTTCTTAATGGTACTTTCCCTTGCGTGTTTAAAACCGCCAGGTTTTTTTCGAATAGCGGAGATGGGACACCATTCGCAAAACAGATTGCAGCCTTCCGTAAACTCCAGTATTATATGGGACGGAGGCCTTTGTTCTTTGAGGATGGGTTTGCTTTTCATTATTTACTACCTTTAGTTTTGTGGGATCCACCTAAAAATTCTGTTGCCTTTTTTATCTTCGACGCAGGAATCGCTTACCAGACCTGACCTCAGCGAAAGAGCAAAACTGTCGAAAGACTTTCTTGCTCCACTTGGAGACGCGTAGTGATAACTACTACGTGCCACTTCCCGGTTATTAACTTCGAACTTCCATCTCCAGCGATCACTCTTTTTTGGCTTGTAGACAATAAGTTCTCGTTTCATGTTTCCTCCTTACCTTGTTAAGTCAATCCCCTCCTCTTTCCATCTCTCTTCATATTCAGACGGGTTATACTTGTAAACGTAATCCCCGGAATTGTCTATATCTACAGGTAGTAATTGACCGTGGAAATAATTCTGTGGATTGCCAGGACTTCTCAAGTTATTCCAAATGCGTCTCGCTAAATCCCTATAGGTAGTGACTTGGCGCTGTGCGGCTGTCATATCACTCACTCCCGTATGGTCATTAGTCAGTTGCCGGTCATCAAGATAGGTGTCGGCTTTTCTATAAACACTATGGAAATGTAGATAAGCCTTTTGACCGGTATTGTGGTACCGCCTCCGCGCCTCTTTTAAATAATAGGTGAGTTGATATTTAGTCCAATTCTCAAGTAGTTTATTCTTAGGGTATCTGTCCGGCATACCACAACAACTACCGCTCGTGTTTAACTCTTTAAAGTCTGGATCACTACATGCGAATACAAGGTCGTTATCTGCACAGAACGTGTAGACTTGTTTAACAAAACGCTCCTTGACCAAACGGTTTAATCGCATGTAACCGCCTCGTTCACTTGGAGACAATTTACGGAAGTAGCTTAATAGGTCGGGGTAGCCAATGTTATTTCCAAGCCACTTGTAGCGTTTCATCATTCCCTGAGAAGTTCTACAATCGACAGCGAAAAACTCCATGCTAACAGCCTGGATGCCGGCTTCCAAAGACTTATGTAGTAATTCGTCAAGACCTTGTTCTGAGATGCCTATTATAAAAGGCCTCAAGCGAAGTATAGTAAAGTAGCCCATGTCACTTAACATTCTAATGGATTCAATTCGTCTACTTGGAGACGGAACCCCGATTTCTATTTTCTTAGCCAGGGCATCATTACCGGTTATAATAGAAACCTGGAAAGCGAAATTTGCTTGTTTGCTATACTTCTCAAACAGTTTAACGTATTCCTTCATAAACACCGCGTTACCTTTAAAGGAGAACAATGTAGGATAATTATGTTCCCCTAAAGTCTCTATGAGCGGGAATCCAGCGAGATTATTTCTTTCGAAATTACAAAAGGGATCCGCTAAACCGCCCCAGTGTAGTAAAAACTTTTTCTTGAAAAAATGCTTGTAAAACATTTCTTCGCGGTACCCCTTTGGTTTTCCATTAAGGGCTTGTATTATACCCTTGATATTAGCGGACCTGAGCTTATCGTTAAAGGAGAAATTGTTTGCTTTAAAGAAATAAGCAAAACAATAAGTACAGCCTAACGAACAGTGAGACAAGTGGTCAAAGGTCATAGGCATGGAGCAATCCATAAACTCTGAGCTTATCCTGGGGCTTATGTAGTTATGTGCCCTTGAATCTTCAAGGTCTAATATCATACCCTTATTTTGCTTAACAAAGGCACGGCTTTCAGCGATTATCTCATTATCTTTTTTCTTTCCCATATTATTTTCTCCTTTTGATCTTGCGTTTCTTTTTCCGACGCTTGATCACTCGTTCTTTTTTCTCTTCACCTATCAAAACGAAGGAGAAGTCTTTACCGTCGAATTTAATTCTACCTTCGTCTATAGCTTTAAATATTGCTACAATCACAGCGACGTCCTGTGAGTTATTCTCTACATAATGCGACACTTTTACATGTCGCTTAATTAGTTCTACCTCGTCCCTATTTCTAAAGACAAATTTAATAGCCCTTAATTTAAAGTCTACATCCCTTGGCGCAGGTCCAGTATATTTAGGGATTGGGCGAGGTACCAATAACTTCATTTCAATTTCTCGTATTTCGGTTTTAGACTTCCCTACAATAAGCTCGTCGAACCGTTTAATACGGAATCCCTCTTGTGTTTGTTTTGCTTTAACAAATTTATCCAGCATTATTCATTATCCTTTAATCCATAGAATTCATGTACTTTAAAACCCATATTCTCAAGGACCATAATAGATTCGGCTGCGTGCTTTGTGCTACAGTTTAAGGTTTTACTCACCTTTTCGGTTAGCTTCGGGCGTTTAACTTTGGGCCTTTTCTGGAAGTGTATGTAAGGAGCCCTATTTACTTTAGTTATACCATACCGGAAAAGCCCAGTGATAGCCCATTCAGGGATTCGCCCCAGGTGTTGATTCACCTCGCTTGACAGTAACACGGTCGATGGCTGCATCGACAATATTCTATTTACCATATAATGTGTGCCCTTGTCAAGCTCAATATTATCATCCGTCCAAAGTTTTTTAACCTGTTCAAAAAGCATCTTTAAAGTTTAACTCCGTTCCCATTATACTCATTAATTCAATAAGACAAGCGGACGCGTTTATTTCTTTGTCTGCAACAATCGCATCCCTATGTAGATATTCGGCTACCACAATCGCGCTGTCAGACTGGATTTCCTCGTCGAGCTCAGGAATTAGGTTATCAAATAACCAACGATAAAGCCAAGTGAATTCTGTTTGCCCGACAAGTAGTGTTCCTCTAATCGCGCTAATCATACCCTTTTCCAAGTACATGCTGAGACTTTCTGCATTAGAAAAGCGGGAAACAACCTCTGATTTAAGTGTCCCTGTAGCACAAGCGTATTGTAGATGATTCATTATAGATCGTACATCCGGTGAGAAAAACTCGATCACTTCTTTTAGGTGTTTACGTTTATATGCGACACCCTCCTTCTTTAATATGTCTTGTAGATAATTTAACAAGTCCTTTCGCCCGAACTGTTTGGTAGTAAAGTTAAACATCATACAACGACTAACGATGGGATCAATAATTTTGCCTAATGTGTTAGCTGTAAATATAAACCGGCAATTCGTTGAGTATTGTTCGATCGTGTTCTTCAGCGCCAGCTGGGCGTCTGCGGTAAGGCCATCTGCTTCATCAAATAGAACAATATTCATTCCATCCCCTGTAGAAACGGAGCGTGCAAAGTTTTTGACTTTCTCTTTTATTGTAGCAATTCCCCGATCACTACTTGAAGCGTTGAGAATAAGTTTAGCAGACGCGCACTTGTCAATAAGAATTAGGGCAAGGGTAGTTTTCCCGGTCCCTGCCGGCCCAGCGAATAATAGGTGCGGAATGTTTTTTCTACGTATACACTTTTTGAAAAACTCTTTATCCTTCCTAATAAGGATAATATCTTTAAACTTCCTGGGCCTGTATTTCTCATACCATAAATTTTTATGTAGAGGCGTGTTCATTATTCATCCTCCATAGGTGTTAGTACCCATGTAGTATTTCCTTGTTCGATAACCAAAGGGCTGTCAGCCCCTATCATTGCTACGGCCTCGGGAGCCTCTTCAATAGTGTTAAAGATACGGGCGAGAAATTCTCCATTAATGTTTATTTTAAAACCCTTCTTGCCCTTCTTGCCTTTTATGTCCTCGTCTACAGTAAGCGTGAATTTGTGGTCTGTTTCCGCTCCGCATATAACGCTTACCGCGTGACCGTTAAAAACTATTTGAGTTGTTTTGATTTTAGTTATACCAACAAAGGACAGGTAGTCTTTAGCGAACTGAGAGGTTAAGGGAAACTTGTGTGTAGGTAAGTCAAGCAATGTTTTTAAAACATCGTCTTCGGTTTGCTTTTTCTCAGTCTCCACCGTTGTAGCAATAAGGCTTGTATCGCTGAGAATATATTTCATGGATCTCCGCTGATCCGCTCTGTTCAAGGTTATAGACGAATCGTCGATCTTAGCTTTTAACTTTTTGTCTTTGATTGTGTTCAAATACTTTAAGAGAATTTCAAGATTCCCAATACCCAAATTAGCCGTGGCATTTTTATCCCCGAGTGAAACCTTCCTGATAAATACGGCCAGCGTGTTTGTTGTATCAATCGCTGATATTTGGGCTATACCTTTTTTGATTTTAAGAATACATTCGTCGAGCGAGCCGTTCAAGTGACAATGTTTTAAGATGAGATACATGTTTTTCTTATTTATTTTTAACCACGCCATTTCACTACCTCCATTCTTTAAGCCAAAAAAAAGGGCCACAGGCGCAGTGCGCCCATGGCCCTAAAGTTACGATATGTAGACATCGGTCATTGAGATTTTATTCATCCATCTCAAGCTGTACAGTCGCTTCGGATTCGTCCCCACCTTCATACGTGAGAATAACGGTCATGCGTTTGGACAACTGTCGTGTGAGAATTCTGGTGGCCCAGTTAAAGACAGACTTCACTTCCATGTCTTTTTCTTTTGCTACCATTTCGGCAATTTCTCCCAACGTACATTCGCCGTCACCGGCTGCGGCCTTGGCATAAACGAGTGCCGGCAAAGTCCCACGACGTAGGCCTTTAGGGAGATCGACTTCTGGCTCTTTAGACTTCTTGCCCTTTTTGTCTTTTTTCCCTTTGGTGCCCTTTTTGTCTTTTTTGCCTTTCGCCTTGGCCTTGTCTTTTTTGGCTTTTGCCTTGGCCTTTTTCTCAGCTTCGGCTTTTTCCTCGAGAATTTCCTCGACCGCTTCCACTACATCGTCCAAGTTTTTCTTGGTGATCTTCTTAAACTTCTTTGGAAGCTTGATGCCCTGGTCTTTAACAAACGCTTTCAACTCTTTAGGAGACATATCATCCAAGTCTACATCTCCATTATCGTCGTCGTCGCCGTTATCATCGTCGCCGTTATCGTCGTCGTCTTCAGGTAGTAATCCTTCATAGAAGTCTAATAGCCGGTCAGAAAGTTTTCCTACCTTTCCTTTGTCGTCGATTTCGCCGACGGCATCAATAAACTCATCTTGCAATTCCTCTTCGTCTTGATCCAGGTCAATTTCATCAGCGATGTCCAGTTTATTAACCTGCTTTGAGAATTTGATAAGTTTTTTCATGTTGGCCGATTGTTTCTCTTTACCTTTTTTTGCCATTTGTGTTTCCTCCTACTTCCGTTGATGGTTTTAGTGACATGTAGTAATTCGACCTTGAAATACTCACCTCCTCCCACTACATTGAATATAATGCTTACCTTAATAGGCTTAACAATTCTATTATATTCCAGTATAGCCGAAAATTAAAATTTTTTATTTGTGACTAAATAGTCCGTATGTTTATTAAACATCATAGCCTGATCAAGTATAGGTTCGGCAGTCGCTAATCGCTGGGTGACAAAAACTTCCCTATTAAGACTAAAGGGAGCATGGCGGTGGAACAGTACATTCCACCTTGCTACCATAAGGTCTTTTTCTACATCCATTTGGTTTTGTGCTATTCTTATGTCCAAATGGCTGTCCTTGGTTTTGCTTTCCGTTGTAGACATTTGGTCCAGCTTATAGGCGGTTCGCGCAGCCTTGTTCGCTTGGTCGGCTGTTATAACGAGGCAATCCAGCTCTCCCGCCAGCTTTGCTGCCTTTTTCCATTTCTGATCAATATCTATTCTTGTCTCCCTATGTTCTGGAGCTAATATGTCAAGGTAGTCAAATATAATAATGTCTGGCTTCCAGTTAAACCGCTCTATGTAGCGAAGTATATATTCGTACGCTTCGTCAAAAGTTATGCTAAAACGCGGGAAACAACGAATTCTCAAGTTCCTTAAAGGGTTAGTCCTTTTCTCGCGTAAGGCTTTTCTTATGCGAATAGGAGTTATTTGTTCTACTTCCTCTTGAGCATACCACAAAGCAGGAACAAAGCGTTTATGTATATTCGCGTTTTTCCTTTGTCTACCTGTACGGCACCTGTCGCATATACGCCATCGCTTTTTACGGTACCAACTAACTGTCTCCTTTTGACGAAACAAGCCTTTTCCATTTTTAAGTCGTTTGAGAATTCTACATGTGCCGTCCTGGTTATTCTTACAATCCAAGATAGGATATAAAAGGGTTGACGCTTGTTCGTTTTGTGTTAGGCTTATTCTACGCCACAGGCGATTATTGGCTGTTACCTTATCAAGTTCGATATTAATTATTAAGACTTTCTTTCGTTGGTACAAAGCTGCATCATAACCTATTTCCTGTAGGTTAAAGGATTTGCCACTCTTCTCAACTCCAGTGATAGCTACAAGCCAGGAGGAACAAAGCGGACCGATCATGTAGTTAAGATCGCCGGGAAACCTATACACCGGATTTCCCAATAATTTCTGGTCGCCTTTCGCTACTTCCTCTTTAGTGTAGGGAATCATAGTCCCAAGGGTTTCATCCTCTTCTACACTTGATACGGGATGAAAATCTTTTAGTGTTGTTTCGGCCTTTTCGAAGTTACCGCCATCGGCTTCGGTTTGTGCTTTGTCAAGCCGGTACTGAATTTCTCTTTCCCTAATAAATTCTGGAATGGTATCTTGTTTTATGTAGCTATCATCGATCTCCGCAGACTCCCGCTCAGCGTAGTCTTCAGCCATGTTGTCCAGGAACTCTTCTACAAGTTCTTTTTTCTCTTCACTTAAACGACGGCTGCGTGTTTTGAAAATCTCTTGGATTGTTCTCCTTGGAGGTTTTCTATGTTTAGCATAATATTGGATCAGCCATCTAAAGATAATTCGATAACTTTCCGTAAAGTGTTGAGTCCTAAGTTCGCCTGTAGAATAACGAGCATAAGCGGATGCCATTACTTCTTTGCTCATTATCATAGAACCGAGGATGAGAAATTCGGAATCGGGTTTTACTTTCCTTCGTCTAATCATTTAAGTTGGCCCTATTAATATACATCGGCAGGTCTGTTTCAAAAAACTTCCTACTTGTAAAATAGTTTATATGGTTTGGCCGAAGCGAGTGATCAGTGGATATAAGCCATCGCCGAAGCCAGCGAGCAAGGGCACTTGCGGTAAGTTCTCCATCTCCGCAAAACTCTACAAGTTGCTTGGAACAAGATACTAAAACATTTTTATCATTCTGGGAAGGTCGTTTATGGCTATAGTCCTTCCATGCCTTGTAGAGAATCTTAGTTACCTCCGGGTTTTTATCCGGAGCATAATAGGAATATATACGTTTGAAATATTTCTGCCCCCTGAGTACTTCCTCAAACCAGGATCGCGGAATCCCTTTACTGTTAAGGGTTTGCTTGAATGTGTTCAACTCATATTTGAAAAAGTCTGGAAGGGATAAACGGGAATTAGTATAATAACGCTTGTATCTAAACCAGTCGGCTTTAAACCAAACATGTAGCAAATCCATGGCCTCTGTGATTTGTCTTGTTTCGTATTTCTTTAGCGCGACTTTAATTGCGCTAAAACCTCTCGATGTAACTTTGCTTTGTCTTGCTACATGGGTAGTAAACGGAGGTCCGAAACCATTCCAGTAGTTAAAAATTATTTTTATTTGTTGGGATGGGAATTTAAAGTCGCCGGTGGGTTTATTGTTTTTCTCATTGTGTGGGTTTCGTCTTTTCCGTGTCCTATAAGGCTTTATCCGCCTGGATATAAGACCAGAACCGATAGGAATATTATTGTCCCGTGCTTTTAGCCAGTAATATTTTACCATCGTTATTGCCCAAAAGAAAACCCGAAAGTGAAATACTACATTGAAATTTGAAAAGCTGGGTTAATATAAAAACCCCTACGGGGTTTATTATATAACCCAACCAGGTTTTTTCAATCGGTTTCCTTTTTTCATATTTGTTTTTCATAAATTGTCTCAGCGAGTTATTTGTCTTCCCTCTGATGGCCACCGTTAAAGGGATGAGCGATGTTGTCCGTTTTTGCAAAT
>JAAUXZ010069214.1_pt1 | contig 88362 bp, 67 predicted proteins | sample 7278131 | NCBI WGS metagenome assembly JAAUXZ01 (sample SAMN14350119, study PRJNA611818) | marine sediment metagenome | isolation source: surface marine sediment (3m) | place: French Polynesia: Moorea | collected 2018-08 | reverse complement strand
GTCATCTCCGAAGCCTTCTACGACGCGAACCTCGGCAATCTCTGCACTGACGGTACCGTAGTGGAGCGCTGGAATGTCGATCTGCAGCGCCCGTCTGCATCATTCGTCGGGGATACCTGCGAGGACATCGGGTTGACGACCCTCTGGTACAACCCGTTTGGTGGTCAGACCACGCAGGAGGCTGGCATCGATCAGGCCATCCGTACGCGCGCTAACCGCAGTGGTGAATCCGAGCTCTGGGGCGTCGATGCGATTCTGTCCGGTGAGCTGGGTGAATTCAACGGCATGCCCGTAAGCGCTGCATTCGGCGTCGAGTGGCGCAATGAAAGCGTGGAAGACGTGCCCTCCGGCGTCGCCGTAGCGACGACGTTCAACCCCGAGCCTATCCTGGGGTTCAGTTCGACGTCTGCGGACGCGGACCGCGACCAGTATGCAGCGTTTGCCGAGTTCTACATCCCGATTACGGATAACCTCGACATACAGCTCGCAGGGCGTTATGACGACTACGATAGTTTCGGCAGCGACTTCAACCCGAAGATCGCGTTCCGTTATCAACCAGTCGATGCCCTGATCATGCGCGGCAACTACTCGACCTCGTTCCGCGCGCCATCGCTCGCGCAGGTAGGTGCCGGAACGCTGCTCAGCTCCTACCGCGTCGACTGCGAAGCAACCCCGGAAGCTTGCGACGGGGACCCGCTCGCCGATGGTGAAGCGCTCCTGTCGGAAGATGTGTCCAACGACGCCCTGGAACCGGAAACGGCCGATACCTGGGGCTTCGGGTTCTTGTTCCAGCCGACCCAAGATATCGACATGTCGCTCGACTATTGGAAGATCAAGTACGAGGATCTCATCGGCGTCGACGAGGACGACTTCATTCGGCGCGCACTCGCGGGCGAATTCCCGGTAGTAGGCGAAGGTGAACTGCCGACCGGCCAGCCCGGCGTAGAGGTCGAGAGCGGCTTCGTGATCGACGCCCATTTCCAGCTCACGAACCTCGCGTTCCAGGAGACCAGCGGTATCGATGCAACGTATACCCACTACTTCGACATCGGCAACGGCGAGTTCGCGTTGCTGGCTGACGCCACCTACATCTTCGAGTTCGATCGCCAGGCATCCCCATCGGCGCCGGTCATCGACGAAGCCGGCGAGTTCCTCTATCCCGAACTCATCGGCCGGGTGCGCGGTCGTTACACACTTGATCCGTGGCAGTTCTCGCTGACGATGCGCCATACCGGCGACTACAAGGACGATCCGTCCAGTCGTACGCTGGAGGCCGTCGGCCTGTCGCCGGACGCGGAAGTCAAAGTCTCATCATGGACGGTGTGGGATGCCTATGCGTCATTTGACATCAACGACCAGAACACGGTGTCGCTAACCGTGCGAAACCTCTTCGACCGCGAACCGCCCCTGGTCCTTGGGCTGAGCGGCAACGTCGACCAGATCAATCACAACTCGATGGGCCGTTTCGTTACTGTCAGGTACACCTACGGCTTCTGAACAGGCTTGCCCGGCAGGATCAGCTATCCTCCTGCCGGGCTTTTTCTTGCATAGCACATCGTGATCAGCCGACTCTTGAGATCGACCGCCTGGCACAGCGCTGTTGCCGTACTGCTGTTCTCCGTCTCCTGTGGGTGCGTTGCATCCCCCGAAGACCCGGCGCAAAGCGACGGCGTCCTGCTGATCGCCGGCGGTGCGGTCAAAGCCGGAAACGCATCACTGCATGAAGCATTCGTCGATTCGATACCCGGGGACCTCGAAACACGCGTCGCCATCATCAGCGCAGCATCCGGAAGTCCGATCGAATCCGCGGAGCGGTTTCGCGAGATTCTAATCGGCTATGGCGTCCCTCACGACGACATCGTGGTCGTACGGCTGGCCGTCCGGGACGACGACTCCACGCCGGAGGTCGACGAGAGCCATTGGTCGGATAACGCCGTTGATCCCGCCGAAGTTGCAAAGGTCGCAGGTGCCGGGGCTATCTGGATGACGGGCGGCGATCAGAGTCGCCTTACGCAGGTGTTGTACGACGAAGACGGTCGCCCTACCCCGCTTCTCGCCGCCATGCGAAAGCGCCTGTCGGAGGGCGCGATCATCGGCGGAACCAGCGCTGGCGCAGCGGTGATGAGTAATCCGATGATCACCGGCGGCGATTCTATCGCTGCTCTACTGGGCTTGGGTGGCGAAGCATTGACCATGGGCAACGGCCTGGGTTTCTTTGAACACGGCCTGGTCGACCAGCATTTTGGCGAACGCGCACGGCTGGGCAGGCTCGCGATAGCGCTGGAGCAGCTCGATCCCGCGCGGCGGATCGGATTTGGCGTGGATGAGAACACGGCGTTGCTATATGACGGCGCGGCAAACACGGTCAGTGTCGTAGGTGTCGGTAACGTCACTTTCCTGGATGCGCGCTCGGCAACGTGGACGCCCGGCGGGAATGGAGTATCGATATCCGGACTCGAGGTTTCGGTGCTGTCGCCTGGCGATCGACTCGATCTGGACGATGGCGCCTTCCGACCGGCGGACTATTTCGATGCTACGACCGGCAGTGAGTACAACGATCGACCGCCGCTCCGTGGCGGCGGCATTGCGATTGCGTTCAGCGGGCTCGCGGGGCTCCTTGGCGGTGACTTGCTCGACAACAAGGGGGCAACCAGGATCGACCGGTACGCATTTGTTGTTGATGACCCGGGTGAGGGTGACGGCGCGGCAGGTGCCGGTGTTCGCTATCGCTTTTCACAGGACAGCGATTCGGAGGGCTACTGGGGTTATGGTCCTGATGGTAGCTCCCGCTACTCCGTCGTGCGTGTCGGTCTCGACATCACGCCGCTGCGTGTGACCCTGGAAACAGCGAACGAGTAGCCAGTCTTACCTATGAGAATACGGCGATGGTGTTGGCGCGGATATTTGAGACACCCCACCCGGATTTGATTACTTTTGCCGGTCCGCATCACTCCGTTTCGGTATCATTAGGGATTGGCTTCGCGGAGCATTGTTCGTGGATTTCGACTGGCTGATCATTGGATCCGGATTCGGCGGTAGCACATCGGCATTGAGGCTGGCCGAGAAAGGCTACAAGGTCGGCGTTCTCGAGGCCGGCCGGCGATATGCTGATGAAGACTTCGCGAAGTCCACCTGGCAGCTTAATCGTTTCCTCTGGGCCCCCTGGCTCGGACTTCGCGGCATCCTGAGACTGTCTCCGTTCAAGGACATCTTCATTGCCAGCGGCGCCGGCGTCGGTGGTGGCAGCATCGTCTACGCGGCCACGAAGTACCGCGCAAAGCAGGCCTTCTTCGATCATCCACAGTGGTCCGGACTAGCCGACTGGCAGCACGAACTGGACCAACACTACGATACGGCCGAGCACATGCTTGGTGTCAACAAGGTGCCGTTCGAGAGCCCGGGGGACCTGTTGCTCAAGGACTACGCAACAAACCTGGGTGTCGAGGACACGTTCACGCGTACACCGGTAGCGGTGTATTTCGGCGAACCCGGCAAGACTGTGCCGGACCCCTATTTCGGCGGTGACGGGCCCGATCGAACGGGCTGCAGCCGCTGTGGCGCCTGCATGGTCGGCTGCCGTCACGGCGCGAAGAACACCTTGTTGAAGAACTACCTCTGGTTCGCGGAAAAAGCAGGCGTCGAGGTGTTGCCTAACCTGCAGGTAACGGACATCGAGCCGCTCGGCTCGGGTGACGGCAGTGACGGCTATCGTGTCCACATGCGCTCACCCGGCCTGTTCGGCGGTCGCAAGCGCACGCTGACGGCGAATTCAGTCGTCGTCTCGGCGGGTGCGCTCGGCACCAATCGACTGCTGGCGAACTGCAAGCACAGCGGCTCCCTCCCCGGCATCAGCGATCGGCTCGGTCGCCTCGTGCGCACCAACAGCGAGTCGGTGCTTGGCCTGACCATGCCGGACGATTCCATGAAGCTGTGGAACACGGTCGCCATCAGTTCCAGCATTCACACTGACGAAGACACGCACATCGAGGTCGTGACTTACGGCGAGAGGGGCGATTTCATGGGCCTCCTGGTGACGATCCTGACCGGGGACGGCACACGCTGGACGCGCATCTTCGCGTGGCTGCGCGCAATAGTGCGTCATCCGATGCGCTTCCTCCGGACGCTTTGGCCCGTCGGCTGGTCTCGACGATCGATCCTGTTGCTCGTCATGCAGAGCCTGGACAATGCGATCCGGTTCCGAGCGAAGCGGCGCTGGTTCGGCAAGGGCATGCGACTGACCACGGAGCAAGACTCCGATAAGCCGAACCCGACGTATATCGATGCTGGCAATAAAGCGGCCGAGTGGCTTGCGAAAAAACACGGAGCCACGCCACAGAGCTTCGTACTCGAGGCGACCCTCAACATTCCGACGACCGCACATATCCTCGGCGGCGCTGCAGTCGGCAGTGACTCCAGCAAGGGCGTCGTGGACAAGGATCAGAGAGTTTTCGGGTACGAGAACCTGTTGATCTGCGACGGCTCGGTCATGCCCGCCAACCCTGGTGTCAACCCGTCGCTGACTATCGTCGCGATGACTGAACGCGCCATGTCGAAGATCCCGCCGCGGCCCGAGTTAAACCCACAGCCGCAATAGCGCTTTGCGAAAAATGAATTCGATTACATCGGATTGAATCGCTCTCTCGGCGGGCGTCTAATGGTGGACCGAGCATCGGATCCTTACCGGCGAACAAGAATCAAGGGGAGTGGGGAATGCAACATAATATCGCGCGTCGCGTTTCTGTCATCAAAAAGCACTTCCGCAGCATCGGGGCCATTCTTATCGTGGCCCCGTTTGCGTTGTGGGCCTCTCACACCTCGGAGCCGTCGAGCGTCACGGTTGCGGGTGACCTGCAGGAGGAACTCGGCTGCCCGGGAGACTGGCAGCCCGATTGCGCCGCGACGCATCTCGGCTTCGACGCCGAGGACGGCGTCTGGCAAGGCACGTTCAACGTGCCGGCCGGTAACTGGCAGTACAAAGCGCCGCTGAACGACTCCTGGGACGAGAATTACGGTGCGAATGCCCAGCCGGGTGGAGCGAATATCCCACTGAACCTCGGATCCAACACGGACGTCAAGTTCTACTACGATCACGAGACTCACTGGATCACCGACAACGTAAACTCGGAGATCGCGACCGCGGCGGGCAACTTCCAGAGCGAACTCGGCTGCTCCGGCGACTGGCAGCCCTGGTGCCTGCAGTCCTGGCTGCAGGACCCGGACGGCAACGGCGTCTTCAATTTCCTTACAAATCAACTGCCGGCCGGCGCCTATGAGGTCAAGGTCGCACACGACGAAGACTGGGCCGAAAACTACGGCGCGGGCGGCGTCCAGAATGGCCCGAACATCCCGTTTTCCGTGCCGACCAGCTGCGCCGCGATGGACTTCGAATACGATCTGGCCACGCACGTCCTGAGCGTCTCCGAGGCGCCCGCGCCCGAGCAACCGGGCAGCGTCACGATCCCGGGCAGTTTCCAGGAAGAACTCGGTTGCCCCGGCGATTGGCAACCGGACTGCGCGGTGACGCACCTGGGCTTCGACGCCGAAGACACGATCTGGCAGGGAACGTTCAACATCCCCGCCGGCAACTGGGAGTACAAGGCCGCCCTGAACGATTCCTGGGACGTCAACTATGGCGCCAACGCAACGCAGAACGGCCCGAACATCGGCCTGTCTGTCGGCGCGCCGACGGACGTCAAGTTCTACTACGACCACGATACGAACTGGGTGTGGGATAACCAGAACAAGGTCATCGCAACTCTCGCAGGCAATTTCCAGAGCGAGCTCGGCTGTTCCGGTGACTGGCAGCCGTGGTGCCTGCGCTCCATGCTAAAAGACCCGGACGGTGACGGCCTGTACACGTTCTCCACCAGCAAGCTGGAAGCCGGCAACTACGAGGTAAAGATCGCTCACGACGAGGACTGGGCCGAGAACTACGGTGCCGGCGGTGTGCCGGGCGGCGCGAACATCCCCTTCACCGTTCCGTCCGACTGCGGCGAGATCTTCTTCACGTATGACCCGGTCAGCCACCTGCTGACGATCGGTACGGGCCCCGGCACGCCGAAGGGCAATCTCGACCAGGCGAAAGCCTACTGGCTGGCCGAGGACATCATCGCGACAAACCTCGGCGATGTCGACGACGTCTACCAGCTGCATTACGCGGCGACCGGCGGCCTCGGACTGGACCTGGACGGCATTACGGGTAGCGAAGGTGCGCTGTCGCTTACTCGCGATCCCGCGGGCCTGCCGGCCGACGTGACCGACAAGTTCCCGCACTTGTCGGGTCTCGACGCTTTCAGGATCGACGGCGGCGATCTGCCCTCGGTTCCCGGCATCCTGACAGGTCAGTTCGCGCTGTCGGTCGAGGAGCCCGACGGCACTCCGGTTGACGCAACCGGCCTGCAGATCCCCGGCGTACTCGACGATCTCTACACCTACGACGGCGACCTCGGCCCGGTGTTCGACGGCAACTCGGTTGTCGTAACGATTTGGGCGCCAACGGCCAAGACCGTGAGTCTGCAGGTGTTCGCAGACTCCGACCCGGCGACGCCTGCCGGCGTCCATCCGATGACGGAGGATCCGGCCACCGGAACATGGAGCGTTACCGGCCCTGCCGACTGGAACGGCCAGTATTACCTGTTCGATGTGGAGGTCTACGTGCCGTCGACCGGCGCGGTCGAGCACAACCTCGTCACGGACCCCTATTCGCTCGGACTGTCGATGAACAGCCAGCGCAGCCAGTTCGTCGATCTCGACGATCCGGGCTTGATGCCGCCGGGCTGGGCCGACTACGCGAAGCCGGCGCTGACGGCACCCGAGGATATCGTGATCTACGAGCTGCATGTGCGTGACTTTTCGGTCAACGATATGACTGTTAGCGCCGATAACCGCGGCACCTACAACGCGTTTGCCGCGGCGGGCTCGAACGGAACGAACCACCTCGCATCACTGGCGGAAGGCGGTCTGAGCCACGTGCACCTGCTACCGACTTTCGACATCGCCAGCATCAATGAGAACAAGGCAGAGTGGGAGGCGCCTGACCCGGCGATCCTTGCGACGTATCCGCCGGATTCGGAGATGCAGCAGGACGCCGTCTCCGACTACGCCGACAAAGACGGCTTCAACTGGGGCTACGATCCGTGGCACTACACGGTGCCGGAGGGCAGCTATGCCACGAATCCCGACGGAACGGCGCGTATTCTCGAGTATCGCGAGATGGTCCGGGCCCTGAACGAGATGGGTCTTCGCGTCGTAATGGACGTGGTCTACAACCACACGAACGCGTCGGGCCAGAACGACAAGTCGGTACTCGATCGCGTCGTGCCGGGCTACTACCACCGCCTGAATGCCGACGGGGGCATCGAGCGCAGCACGTGCTGCGAGAACACGGCCAGCGAACACAACATGATGGAAAAACTCATGGTCGACTCCCTCGTCACGTGGGCACGCGACTACAAGGTTGACGGCTTCCGCTTCGACCTGATGGGCCATCACTCGAAGGCAAATATGCTCAAAGTCCGGCAAGCACTCGATGCGCTAACCCTAGAGAACGACGGCGTCGATGGATCTGCCATCTATCTCTATGGTGAAGGCTGGAACTTCGGCGAAGTCGCGAATAATGCGCGCTTTGAACAGGCCACGCAGCGCAACATGGCCGGGACCGGTATCGGTACCTTCAGCGACCGGCTGCGTGACGGCGTACGCGGCGGCAACCCTTTCAGCAACGTGCAGGACCAGGGATTCGTAAACGGACTCTATTACGACTCGAACGGAACGCCCCAAGGGAACGAGCTCGGCACGCTATTGCACATTTCCGACTGGGTACGCATCGGACTGATCGGTGACCTTGCCGACTACGAGCTCGTCAACTCCGGTGGCAACCTCGTACGTGCAGACGAAGTCGACTACTTCGGACAGCAGGCCGGCTACACCGCCGACCCGCAGGAGAACATCACCTATGTCGCCGCCCATGACAACGAGACGCTGTTCGATGCGACGCAGCTGAAAGCGCCTTTCGCGGCGTCGATGGCTGACCGCGTCCGGATCCAGAACCTCGGCAACAGCATCGTTATGTTCGGCCAGGGCGTCCCGTTCTTCCACGCCGGACAGGACATCCTGCGGTCGAAGTCGATGGACAGGGACAGCTTTAACTCCGGGGACTGGTTCAACGCGATCGACTGGAGCCTCGCGACGACGAACTGGGGCATCGGCCTGCCGAACGCGGAGAAGAACCTCGATAACTGGCCGATCATGCAGCCTCGGCTCGCCGATCCGGCGTTTGCGCCATCGAGCAACGACGTCTTCCACTCGGCGGAGCAGTTCAACGAGCTGCTGCGCATCCGTGGTAGTTCGCGACTTTTCCGGCTGCGGGACGCCGCAGAGGTCAGCGCGCGCGTCGGATTCCATAACACGGGGCCATCCCAGGTTCCGGGCCTGGTCGTGATGAGCATCGTCGATGATTACGGCGACGTCGACCTCGCCAGCGAAATGATCGTGACACTGTTCAACGCCGGTGACGAGGCCGTATCTTTCGGATTCGAGGCGATGGGTCGAGATTTCGAGCTGCACCCGGTTCAGGCGGCGTCGGTCGATCCGGTTGTCCAGTCTGCGTACTACGATGCAACAGCGGAGGCCTTCCAGGTCCCGGCGCGGACCACAGCCGTATTCCTCGCCGGACGTCCGGTCACTAAGCAGATCGACTTCACCAAGGATCAGGTCGAAGCGCTCCGCGACGCCGACGACCTCGATCGCAACCAGTACTTCGCGCTCATGATCAAGCTTCGGCTTGCGCAGGTTTATGTGATCAACGGCAACCCGTCAGCTGCCGCGGCGCAGATGCGCGCGTTCATGCTGGAGGTCGAGGCGCTCGTCGACGCAGGCGTGCTCACGGAAGAGGCAGGCGCGGCGCTGATCGCATCGGCCGAGACGATTCTCGAGTCGCTGCACTGATCTGTAGCATGGGCGGGGGACCGGCAGTCCGGACAGGGACTGCCGGTATTCCCGCGATATACTTGGCCGCATGGCTAAGTGGTTCCTGGTCGCCGGCGCGCTGTTCCTGTTCATCGGCGTAGCGCTGCAGTTCGCCCCCTGGCTCGTCAACTGGTTCGGGCGGCTGCCCGGCGACATTCGTTTCGAGTCCTCGGGCGGCACTCGCGTATTCATCCCGATTACATCGATGATCATTCTCAGCGTCGTCCTGTCGATCGTCGTCAACCTGCTGCGGCGCTGAGAAGGAACTCTCGATGACGTGGAAAAAATGGACACTCGTAGCCGTGGTCGTCATTGTCGCGATCGTCGCTGCGGCGCACTGGTACTTCGGGGATCGGGGACGTTTCACGACCGAGCCCGTTTTCACCGATCTCGCCCGCAGCGCGACCGGCAACGACCTCGTGTCGGACTACGATCCCGCGGCGACGCTGCGGTTCGATTCTGCCTACCGGTACCTCGGGGGACAGAAGTTCATTCTTTACAGCGTCGCGGATACGGAGCAGCACTTCTTCGTCGAGACCACCGCGGACGACAAGCTCAGGAGCGTCTACTGGATACAGTACGAAGCCTACCTGCCGGACAAGTCCTACACGTACGATTATGGCGACTCACCGCTCAGGGTGACGCTGGGCGACTACGAGTTCTATGCGGACACGGCGGTCGTCGAATTCGACCCGAACCGCAAGCGCCGACGAGGCACCGACGGTGCCATGGCTCGAGCTTTTCTCCGCAAGCACGGTTACGTGTTCCCGGCGGACTTCGCCTATGCCCGGCTCGTCTACCTGACCGACGAATCCCGGCAGAAGGAGCTGATGATCATCTTTATCGATGATCTCTCGGTACAGGGCCTCGCGGCAGCCGAGCTGGACGAAGGCGGGACAAGAGCGGATCAATGGCCCGCCGTCGAACGGGCGTTCCTTGACAGGATCCGGCGGACCCTCACCGTACTGCCGCGCTAGATTAAGTATCGAACGTGTTCGGCTCGTCGCGTTAAGCCTTCGCCCCGTCGCAAACAAGGCTGTAAGCGCAAACTTCCTGCGATTCAATTGCATCTAACCTCAGACCAAACCAGCTGCCTGAGGGGGGCACGCCATGTCGCTGATCCGCCTGTCTGCAGACAATCCTGCATCGTTGCTTGCTGCCGCCGTACTCGTTGTCGTATTCGGGATCGTCGGCATCGTGATGTTGCCTATCCAGATGCTGCCGAACATCGAGTATCCCGAGATCAACGTGAATACCTCCTGGCGCAACGCGGCGCCGCAGGAGATCGAGGCGAACATCATCGAACCCCAGGAAGACGCCCTTCGCCAGGTCCCGGGCGTCGTGGAGCTGTCCAGTAACATCCGCGCCGGGAACGGCAACATCAACCTCGAGTTCGACGTCGGCACCGACCTGCAACGCGCCGTCATCGACGTGCTGAATGCCCTGAACAACGTCGAAGAAGCGCCGCCGGATGCCGATGAACCGGAAATCCAGGTCGGCGGATGGGACTTCCCCGTGGCCACTCTGCTCGTCCACCGTCGGAACCCGGCGGACTCCCGCGATGTTTCCGAATTCCAGCGTGTCGTCGACAATGCGGTCGAACCGCGACTGCTCGGGATCGACGGCGTACAGAGAATCAACCTCCGCAGTGAACGCGATACGATGGTCCTGATCACTTTCGATCCGTATCGCGCCGCCGCCCTGGGGATACAGGTATCCGACATCGCTGACACAGTGACGCGAGCGGTCGACAGCACCGGCGGGCTAGCCAGCGTCGGCCGCCGCCAGTACACGGTGCGCTTCCTCGGTGGCTTCAACCTGGAGGAGCTTGGCGGCCTGATCGTCGCACAGCGCAACGGCGAGCCCGTATACCTCCGGGAAGTCGCGGAGGTTACGACCGAGCTATACCCGCGCAACGGCTTCATGTACCGCACCGGTCACCCGGCCTACTACATACAGGTGCAGGGCAAGTACGGCGCCAATACCGTATCGATACTCGATGACATCAACGCCGCCCTCGATGAGCTCAATGCCGGCCCGCTCGCTAGAGCCGACCTGCAGATCGTCCTGAGCTTCGATGCATCGGTGCACATCCGCCGCGCGATCGCCCTCGTCAACGGCAACCTCGTGCTCGGCGTCTTCCTCGCACTCGCGATTCTCTGGTGCTTCCTGCGAGGATGGCGTGCCACGCTGATCATCGCGCTGACGATCCCGTTCTCGCTGCTATCCGCGCTGCTGGCACTGTCGTGGCTCGACCGAAGCCTCAACGTAGTCAGCCTCGCCGGCCTCGCTTTCGCTGTCGGCCTGGTGCTCGACGCCGCGATCATTGTCCAGGAGAACATCGTTCGGCTGCGACAAAGCGGAATGTCGCGGGCGGAGGCAACGCGCCGCGGACCTTCGCAGGTCGTCGGCGCCCTGTTCGCATCGACCGTGACGAGCATAGCGATCTTTCTGCCCATCCTTTTCATGAAGGGGCTGGAGGGACAGCTTTTCGCCGATCTCGCGCTGACGCTCTCCATCGCCGTCGCGACGTCGATGGTCGCGGCGATGACCATTCTCCCTGTCGCCAGCAACTTCTTCCTGCAGAACGTCGACGCCGGCGACCGGCTAAGCGGCGCGTGGGACAGAATCACGAAGCGCATCATGGATCTGACGAGGACACCGCAAAGGCGATCGGCCTGGATCCTGGCGCTGTTGACGGTGCCGCCGCTCCTGGCCTGGATGCTCGCGCCGAAGATGGACTTCCTGCCGCAGGCGGATGCCGACGGAATCCAGGTCTTCTTCAGCATGCCCGAGGGTATTCCGCTGCGCACGATCGAGAACGAGTTGATGGCGGAAGTGGTCGACCGACTACAGCCGCACGTGGATGGCGACGCAAGTCCCGGCATACACGGTTACAACATCTACTCGTACGGCTCGAACGCCTCGGGCGTGTACATCTATCCGAGCAACCCGGCGGAGGCGCCGCAACTGATCGAGGCGCTGCGCGAAGAGATACTCGCCGGGATGCCGGGCGTACAGGCATTCGTATCGCGCGACTCGCTGCTCAACATCGGCATCTCCGGCGGCCGCAACATCAATATCGACATGCAGGGTCCCGAACTCGGTCCGTTGATGGAAGCGGCGCGCGTCGGCCAGGAGGCGATCAATGAACACTACGACGGCTGGTCCGTCCGCGCGTTACCCGGCGTCTCCCTGTCCAAACCCGAGCTGCAGCTCGTACCCGACGACTTGCGCATCGCCCAGGCCGGGCTCGACCGCAGCGTCGTCGCAAATGCGGTGCGCTCGTTCACCGGCGGACTCTATGCCGGCCGTTACTTCGACGGCAACGAGGCCAGGGACGTCATCATCTGGGGCGGTGGCTGGGAAACGCCAGAGGACCTGGCCGGCCTGCCGATCTGGACACCGTCATCCGGCATCCAGGTCATCGGCGAGCTGGCGCCGCAACAACGCACCGTCGGTCCGACGCAATTGCGCCGGGTCAATGGCCAGCGAACGGTAACCCTGCAGGTGCTGCCTCCCGCAAACATGACGATGGAGGACGCGCTCAACCAGCTGCGCGCGGACATCGGGCCGGTCATCAACGAAGCACTGCCGGCCGGTTCCGAGATGTTTTATCGCGGCACCGCTGACCGCCTGGCCGGCGCCGTCGTGGATATGGGGCGGAACTTCGTCCTGGCGATACTGATCCTTGGGCTGATCATGGCCGCCATGTTCCGCTCGGTGAAGGACAGCCTGATCGTACTGCTCGTCATGCCACTGGCCGTCGTCGGCGGGGTGATCTCGCTGCGGGTGCTGAACCTGTTTACGTACCAGGCACTCGAGCTGCTGACGATGATTGGATTCATCATCATGCTCGGCCTGGTCGTCAATAATGCGATCCTGCTCGTGCACCAGACGCGCGCGGCAGAACGCGGCGGGCTGTCGCGCCGCGAGGCTGTCATGCAGGCAGTACGCATCCGCGTTCGACCGATATTCATGAGTACGCTGACGTCGATCTGCGGCATGTTACCGCTGATGCTGGTTCCCGGCGTCGGCAGCGAAATCTACCGCGGCCTCGCGACGGTGATCGTCGGCGGAATGAGCGTCAGCACCGTCTTCACGCTGTTGCTGTTGCCGAGCATCCTGCGCCTCGGCGAAGCCACACATGGCGCACGAGCGCCGCAACCTGTCATATCCGAAGCGAGGGCATCCTGATGAGAGTCTTCCATCCGAAACTTATGCGGCTGTTCCTTCTGGTTGCAGGCCTTTGCCTTGTGCCATCCATGTTGCTGGCACAGGACGACGCCGTGCTCGTTACCGTGACGGAAGTTGTGGCTGAAGACATGTCGCCGGTCGTACCCGCCGCCGGCACTGTCTTCAGCCGCAACGCCACCCAGATCACCGCGGGCCTCGCGGGCCGCATCGAGTGGATTGCCGAACCCGGCGACTTCATCGAGGCTGGGACCGCCGTCGCCCTGTTCGACTGCGACATGCTCGAGCTGCGTCGCGAAGAACAGCTTGCCCAGGCTGAACGCGAGCGCATCAACTACGAGACACTGCGCCGCGAGGCCCAACGCCTCGAGAAGCTTCGTGAAACGCACGTCGCCTCCGAAACGCAACTTGCACGCATGCAGGGCGACCGCGATCTGGCGGCCAGCGAGCTGCGCATAGCGAGGGTGCGCATCCGCCAGACGGAAACGGAACTGGAGCGCTGCGCTGCCACGGCCCCCTTCTCCGGCGTCGTGACCGAGCGGTATCGCAACACGGGCGAGGATGTCGAACGCAGCACCGTCCTCGCAGCCATGACCGACACGCGTAACCTGGAGGTCCGCGCGTCGGTGCCGATACGCTACCTGCCGCGCGTCCGGACCGGCGATATCGCCGAGATCCGCATCACCGAATTACGATTCGAGGGGCGCATCCGCAAGGCGGTGCCAGCGGGCGACGCGCTGTCGCAGACCTTCCAGGTACGAATCGACTTGCCGCGGGCGGCCCCGGACTTCATCGCAGCCGGGCAGCTTGTCAGCGTATCCCTGCCGCTCTCGGCATCGAGCGTTATGACCGTGCCGCGAGACTCGATCGTACTGCGCGAGGACGGCACCTTCGTCATGCGAATCAATGACGAAAACCTGGTCGAGCGGGTGACGATCGAGGTGGCCGACGCCAATGGCCAGCGGGTCGCGATCCGCGGCGCACTCAAGCCGGGTGACCGCGTCGCCGTGCGAGGGGCCGAGGCACTCGACAATGGTGAGCTGGTCGCCGTGCAGACTGAAACGTGACCGAACGGCGGCCACGGGCCACTCGACCACGATGAAGCGTTCGATTTCTGCGGCGAGCCGTTTGGGTTCGCCGCCAGGTTCCCTTATATATAGAGGCTGGCAATTCCGGGGACCCGGATACTCTGCATGCTGAACGAGTTACTGCAAAAACGCGAACGACGCTTCTGGATCCTGAACGTGTTGGGATGGGGCGGCTATATCCTGGGTGCCTACCTGGGTGCGCTGGCCCACGAGAAGCCGGATACTTTCATCGCCGTCAATGTTGCCGCAGGAGTGCTGGGCTTCGTATTCACGATTCCGATGAGATACGCCTATCGCTGGCTGTGGCCGAAATCGCCCTGGCACATCGCCTTCGGCATCGTTGTCATCAGCTATGGCGTCGCCGCCCTGTGGCGCTCTTTGCATAACGAGCTGTACTGGGACTGGTACAAGCAGGGCTGGCGCCCGGAGGAGTTCTCGGCGCACTTCGACGGCGTACTGGGGTCCTTTTATATCCTCCTGTGCTGGAGCGGTCTCTACTTCGGCATCAAGTACTATCAGCAGCTCCAGGAGCAGACCGAGCAGACTCTCAAGGCCACGGCCGCCGCTCACCAGGCGCAGCTCATGGCCCTGCGTTACCAGCTCAACCCGCATTTCCTGTTCAACACGCTCAACGCGATCTCGACGCTGATCCTCGATCGCGATAACGAGACGGCGAACCTGTCCGTGACTCGCCTGAGTGACTTCCTGCGCTACTCGCTCGACAACGACCCGATGAAAAGGGTCACGCTGCGCCAGGAACTGGAGGCATTGGACCTGTATCTCGAGATCGAGAAAGTGCGCTTCGGCGACCGCCTGACCGTGCATCGAGAGGTCGAATCACGCGCGCTCGACGGGCTCGTGCCCAGCCTGATCCTGCAACCGTTGATCGAAAATGCGGTCAAATACGCTGTCACCCCGCGTGAAGAAGGTGGCACGATAAGAATCTCCTCCAAGGTGCACCAGGGGGCGCTGATGATTAGCGTAGCCGACGACGGTCCCGGGCTGGGCAACGGTACCAGCAAGCACAAGTCGTCAGGCGTCGGGCTGAAGAACACCCGTGAACGCCTGAAGCAACTCTACGGTGAGCGGCAGGCCCTGACGCTCGCGCCGAACGATCCCCATGGCCTGGTGATCACCATTAACCTCCCGTACGAGACCAATGAGTAAGCTGCGCGTCCTGATTGTCGATGACGAAGAACTGGCCCGCCGCGGCCTGGAGATACGGCTCGAGACCGCGTCGGACATCGAGGTATGTGGCCACAGTCGCAATGGCCGGGAAGCGCTGGACGACGTCGTGCGGCTCAAACCCGACATCGTGTTCCTCGATATCCAGATGCCGGGGATGGACGGTTTCGACGTGCTCAGGCATATGGCTGGTCCCGAGATGCCGGTGGTCATATTCGTCACGGCGTACGCCGAATACGCGATTCGCGCCTTCGAGGCGAATGCGCTCGACTATCTGCTCAAGCCCATCGACGAAGCGCGGCTCCACGCCGCTGTCGAACGGGCGCGGGAACAGCTCGACGTTCGCGAGGCAATGGGGCATCGCGCCCGTTTGCTGAAGCTGATCTGCGACCTGACGGGCGAGGAGCTGACGCTGGAACAGGCGCTCGAGGGCGGGCCCGACGCGACGCCGCGTCATCCTCAGCGGCTGGCCATCAAGGACGGCAGGACCACGTCCTGTGTCGACGTGGCAGACATCCTCTGGATCGACGCGGCGGGCGACTACCTGTGTGTTCACACGTCGGGCCAGACTCACGTGTTGCGCGGCACGATGAAGAAACTCGAGCGGGTCCTCGACCCGGCGCGCTTCGTCCGCGTGCACCGCTCGACCATCGTTAACGGCCGCCGAGTCAAATCGATGCGCTCCCATACCAACGGCGAGTATTTCCTTACGCTCGATTGCGACAAGGAGCTGAAGCTCAGTCGCACTTACAAGAAGAACATCGACCGCCTGAGGCCGGCCATCTAGGCACCCCGGTGGTCCCCATCGTCCGAATCGTGGGCAGTGCATGAAGTACGCATTGTGGAAATATCCGATTCACACTCTCGCGTATGGGTTCGGCACCGGCCTGATACCAGTGGCGCCTGGAACCTTCGGTTGCCTCGTCGGGATCGCGCTGTTCTGGTTCCTGGCGCCGCTGGGTGCCGGCGCTTACGCTGGAATCGTCCTGACCCTGTTCGTTGCTGGTATCTTCATCTGCGGTCAGACGGCTCGGGATATGGGGGCCATCGATCCGGGCTTCGTGGTTTACGACGAGATCGTCGGTTTCCTCGTCGCCATGTACCTGATGCCCAGAGAATGGCGATGGATCGCGGCCGGGTTCGTCGTATTTCGAATATTCGATGTCTGGATACCCTTTCCGATTCAAGCGGCAGAGGAAATCGGGGAGATCGGCACGGCAATCATGGCCGACGATATCATCGCGGGGGTGTATACGCTGGTCATCCTGCAGATCGCCCGCATGGTCCATACGAAATTCGTGCGACGTGTGTAGTCGACCGCCTGCATAGTCTGCGCGATGTCATCTAACGGCCCACTTTCTCTGGCAGTACAATGGCGTAGGTCCGAACAGACCCGGGACTTGTCTAAGAATGGGAAAATTGAAATGGACAAGAAAGCACTTTGCTGTAGCCATACTGGTAAAGGGATTTAGCGGACTCGTTGCGCAGATACTCCTTTTGAGGGAGCTTCTGATTGTTTTTTCAGGCAATGAACTCAGCATCGGCATCATTCTGGCCAACTGGCTTATTCTCGGGGCCCTTGGATCTTACGCTTCTGGCAGGTGGGCGGAGAAATCCAGAAATGCGCTTGAGACTTTTGCTGTTCTTACAGTTCTTTTCGCCTTATCGCTGCTCATAGCAATCTACCTGACACGCGTACTGAAAGTCGCAATGGGCGTTTCCATTGGCGAAAGCATCGGGTTCTTGCCGATGTTGTTCTCGTCGCTTCTTGTCCTTTCTGCTGTAAGCATCTTGCAAGGCGCGTTGTTTACTTACAGTTGCCGGATCTATTCCCTGTTTTCGAACCCGGATGCATCTTCTGTCGGCAGGGTCTATGTGTATGAAACCGTCGGCACAATCGTCGGCGGAGTTGTCTGCACTTTTCTCTTGATTTCTTATTTGAATAGTTTTGAGGCAGCCATCGGGCTCGGTTTGTTGAACTTTGTAGTATGCCTCGTGTTGCTTGCCCCTTCCTGGAAGAGAGGACTGTTCCAAAAATCATTGCTCGTTGCTTTGAGCGCGCTTGTCCTACTTGCAGGCTTTTCGTTTCTCGGCGGTCCGGCGGACAAACTGCATCAGTATTCAATCGAAACGCAGTGGAAGAACCAGAACGTCGTTCATTACCAGAATTCCCGATACGGAAACATATGCGTTGTAGAAAATGAGGGCCAATACAGTTTCTTTCTCGACGGTGTTCCAAACCTCATAACACCTATCCCGGACATACCAAGCCTCGAAGAGTTCGTTCATCTTCCGCTTCTTGCGCATCCGGCACCGGCGAACCTCCTGATCTTGAGTGGAGGCGCAGGCGGCATGATAAACGAGGTGCTAAAACACCCATCGATAGAAGCTATTGAGTATTCAGAACTCGACCCATTGCTTCTTGATCTGATAAGGAAGTTCTCCACACCGCTCACTGAATCTGAACTGACCGATGGAGCGGTCAAGATACAACATGTTGATGGTCGACTTTTCCTCAGGAAAACAAGAAACCAGTACGACGTAATCCTTGTTGGGATTCAAGAACCGTCCAATTTGCAGGCGAACAGGTTCTTTACAAGAGAGTTCTTTTCCCTCGTAAAGGAAAGACTGAAAGAAGGCGGCATTCTTGTCCTTGGCTTGCCCGGCTCTTTGACCTACGTAAACGAAGAGTTGCAGAACCTGAACAGCTGCATCTTCAATACCCTGGGAAGCGTGTTTTCTCATATCCGGGTGATTCCCGGCGACGGCAGAAACCTATATCTTTCATCGGAATCCCCGGAAATCGTACAGATTGACAGAACGCAGATTATTGAACGGCTGAGTCAGCGGAATATTGCAGCAGATGTGATTGTTCCCTGGCACATAGAGAATAAGCTGCACCCCGGATGGCAGGATTGGTTCTCTCGCTTTATCGAAGGGAGCAGTCCGAGAATCAATTCTGATTTCACACCCCTGGGACTGTTCTACAGCATTGCACACTGGAACTCGGTATTTGCTCCTTCACTACGCGGGGTTTTTGTCCAGTTCGAGAAAACGGATTTGAGAAGTGTTGTTCTTCTGTTTGTCATTTTGCTTCTCCTCTATTTCCTCTTTCGGCCGAGAAACAGGCGATTCCCCCGGGGAAGTATCTCCTTGTCCATTATCACTACGGGGTTTGCCGGAATGATGTTCGACCTCATGATAATTTTTGCTTTCCAGTCCGTTTATGGATACGTGTTCTCGTGGATCGGGATTCTCGTAGCGATTTTCATGGCAGGGGCAGCCGGTGGAGCGATGCTCATAACAAAATTCCTGGCGAGAATAAGGGATCACCGTAAAGCGTTTTTGTCGATTGAACTGGCAATCATCTGTTTCGCCATCGTATTCCCGCTTGTATTTCTTGCTGTGCCGGACTACCCGGGTGAACCTGCGGTCTTCCCTTATTTCAAGATGCTGTTTTTGGTCGTTTCATTTACGAGTGGGCTCTTGATCGGCTCCCAGTTTCCTTTGGCAAATGAGCTGTATCTGAAGGGAAACAAAGGCTTAAGCCAGACGGCAGGTTGGATTTATGCTGCCGACTTGCTGGGCGGTTGGTTTGGGGGAATTGCAGGTGCTGTACTGCTGTTGCCTGTTCTCGGATTGACCGGCACTTGCATAACAGTAGGTCTGCTCAAGTTGACGAGCCTTACCGTTATAGCCACTCAGCATGACCGGCATCGAATGGCAACGGAGAAATGACAGACTCTTGTCCTTACAGGATGTCACGAAGGTGTTTCCTGGAAAACACGGGCAGAGTATGTGTCTCGATGGCACTGCCTTCCCTCCTGCTCCATGGCGGTGAGGCAGGCGCTTCCGTCAATACGGACAACAGTTTTGAACCCGCTTACCTGGCACTTCACCAGACAGGCGAACTTAAGGAGCGGTCTGAAGAACTCTGGGCCTTCATGGAAAGCTGCAGGCTCTGTCCGAGACGATGCGGCGTCAATCGTCATAGACGAATGCGCGGAGCCTGCCGAGCTCCTGGCACAGAACTTGTTATTGCGGCGTCTCATCCGCATTTTGGCGAAGAACGGCCGCTCGTTGGAGAGGGTGGTTCAGGAACAATCTTTTTGTCCCACTGCAATCTGCGCTGCGCGTTTTGTCAAAACTATCAAATTGCCCACCTTGGCCGGGGCGACGAGACGAGTATCCGTGAACTCGTCAGGATGATGCTCAAGCTGCAGAGAATCGGTTGTCACAATATTAACCTGGTTACTCCGACGCATTATTCCGCACACATCCTGAAGGCTATTGATATCGCGGCAGAGCGAGGGCTACGGCTGCCAATCGTGTATAACACCTCGGGATGGGAACGTCTCGAGATCCTCAGGCTCCTGGATGGAGTGGTTGACATCTACCTGCCTGATTTCAAGTACTGGGACAGCGACATGTCGGCCAAGTATTCTTCCGGGGCAGAGAGTTATCCCGAAATTACGGGTAGAGCGATCCTGGAGATGCACCGACAAGTCGGCGTGGCTAAACCTGCAATAGACGGGACTATGCAGAGGGGATTGATGATCCGGCACCTCGTCATGCCAAATAATATCGGTGGCTCGGAAAAAGTTATGGAGTGGATATCAGGACACTTACCGAAAGACTCTTACGTCAATATCATGGCGCAGTACAACCCGGTCTATAAAGCCTATGATCATCCGGAGCTATCAAGGAGGATCACGAGAAGCGAATATTTACAGGTTGTAGAGAAGGCGAAAGACTTAGGGCTTACAAATCTCGATGTCCAGGGATACCGGTGGCTGAAATGATAGTTGCGTTTCCTGAGAGACAGGAAAAGCGCCAGGCTACTATCTTAGCGATGCGAACAACAACGTAGCAGAGCCTGCGCGAGGGAATTACATGTTTCTGACGATACCCGATTTTCTGAAGGAAGATGAACTGCAGTATCTGCGGGCGTTGGCGTCGCAGGCGCAGTTCAGCCACGGTACCGATACCGCCGATGACATGCCTGACAAGCACAAGAACAACCTGCAGTACATCCCGCAGGGCGAGCAACTTCGGATGGTCAGCGGGGCCATTACGAACGGCATCGGCCGATCGCGGGAAGTGCAGGACGGCGCCCTGATCCGACGAATAATGCCGCCGATGATCTCCAAGTACACGGTGGGCATGGAGTACAAGTCGCACCTGGACACCCCGTTCATGGAGTACGACGGTCCCTTGCGCGCAGACATGTCGATGACGCTGTTCCTGTCCGATCCAGAGACGTATGACGGCGGCGCGCTAGTGCTTGAAACGGAATTCGGCAATCATGAAGTGAAACTGCCTGCAGGCGGCGCCGTATTTTATTCGACGCGGCTATATCATCATGTCGCGCCGGTCACGCGGGGCGAGCGCATCGCGGTCGTGACGTGGATGCAGAGCCATATCGGCGATCCGGCAAGACGAAAGGTCATCGGCGAACTCTGGCACGGTTACGACATCGTGGCCGAAGCGAAAGGCGAGACCAGTGACGAAGCCCGGCGCGTCATGTACGCGATCATGGAGCTCACGCGGATGTGGGCCGAAAGCTAGACCGGCCCGAACGGAGCGCTGCTCTCCTCAGACGCTGCGAGTCGCGATTGCCGGCGACACGCTGGCCGCGCGGCGCGCGGGCTCGATGACGGCGAGGGATGCGAGTACCCAGAGTATTGCAATCCCGGTCGGCAGGTAGAAAAAGTCCAGGCGCGGCAGCGCGAAGGAAACCTGCAGCCAGTAGCCCACGGCAACGGTCAGCGCGATACCTAGCGCCGCTCCGGCGGCCGTTATCAGCCAGATCTCGAACACGAACTGTTTGACGATATCCGTGCGCGTCGCGCCGAGGGCCCGGCGGGTACCGATCTGCTTCGTACGCTGCGTAACGTGGAATGACGACATGCCGACGATGACCAGCGCGGTCAATCCGACCAGCAGCGAGATCACGGTCGACAGGATGACAGCCATACCGCGGTCACGTCGGTAGGAACGCGCGGCCAGTTCTTCGAGCGATCGCACACTCTTCACTACGCGTTGACGGTTGGACTCGCCCAGTTCCTGCTCGATCACCGGAATGAGCTGGTCGCGCAAGCCGGGTTCGACGCGAACGATGTACTTGTTCGTGGTGTACGCGGGCTTGCCGGGCTGGATGACGACATTTCCGAGCTTGTCCCAGTTCACCCACGACCCGTGCATACGTCCGATAACGCCGACGATTGTCGACGGTTCCATACTGCCCCAGTAGACGGTTTCGCCGAGTGCTTCCTCGTCGCCGAACAGGTCGTCAGCCAGCTCCTGCGTAATCAGTATCGACGGCGGCGCGCCCGGATTGGATTCCGGCAGGATGTAGTTCACTTCCTCCGGAAGGAAGTTCCGGCCGCGGTCCAGCGTGACGCCCAGCGAATCCAGGCCTTCCTCGCTCCAGCGGTAGCGTGCGGTGCCGATCGGCTCGATGGTCTCGTCCGGAACAGTGCGCAGCCCGGTACCGGAGCCGGAGCCGCTCAACGGCACGTGGTTGGATACTGTTGCCGCCATGACACCGGGGATCGACTTGATCAGGTCGATATCGTTCGTGATGCTGTCGACGACGTCGAAACCTGCGCCGAAACCGCGTACGTAGACGACGATGACGTTGTCGACGTCGATTCCCGGATCGCGATTCATCTTTTCTACCCGCTGCATGATGATGAACACGGAGTTAATGACGATCGCCAGCGTCACGGCGATCTGCAGCGCCACGAGTACCGGGCCTGTCTTGCTGCGCATCAGGGCGGAGATCATCGGTCCAAAGCCCATGGCATTACTCCTATTGCGTTTTCAGCTGTGAGGCCGGCGGAATCTGGCAAACACGCCATGCCGGGTACAGGCCTGCACACATGCTGCTCAGGATCGCGATACCGATCGCGGTCGACACCATCACCCAGTCGAGCCTGACCAGGCCAGGCGGCGCGTCGTATAGGTAGTCGATACCCTGCAGTCCGAACCAGGCGAGCACCAGGCCCGCCAACCCGCCGGAGAAGCCGATGACGGCAACTTCGACGATGTGTTGCCCGAAGATCACTTCGCGGCTGGCGCCCAGAGCCCGGCGCAGGCTGGTCTCACCCTTCTTGCCGACGAACTTGGTCAGCATCAGCGCGATCGTGCTGAGCAGGCAGACGGTCAGGAACAGGAAGGAGAGACCGACGAGGACCTTGGTGTCGTTGGCGACGACGTCGTGGTACTCCATCCATTCGGTGACGTCGTAGACGTTATTGTTGAGCGGCCTCTCGAAACGCCCGAGGCGTTTCTGCTCGGTCACGTACGCGTCGAGATGGTCGACGTACTCGTCGCGATCACGCGGGCCGTCGAGCTCGGTGAAGTACTGCACCCAGACCGCCTCGGAATTCAGCCACTGCTCGAAGGACGTGATCTCTTCTGATTTCCAGCCCCAGTCGCTGCCGGTCGACGACAGTTCCAGTGCGCGCGTCAGCGTGAACGGGACGAACATCTCGTTGACTTCCTGGAAGCCGCCGTTGATCGGGTCGTAGAACCGCGGCGTGGGCTCCCACCTGTCGATGACGCCGACGACCCGGAACTGCCTGCCCTGCATCGTCAGCTGCCGGCCGACGCTGTCTTCACCGCCGAACAGCCGCTCGTTGAGCTCTTTCGTCAGCACCACGACCGGTTCGGCGGCGGCATCCGCTGCACGGTCCCAGCTGGTGCCATAAATGAACGGCACGTTGAACATCGCGAAGAAATCGGAATAAGTGACCCGTGCCCCAGCCTCGAACGGCAATTCGTCTTCGCCGCCCGGCTCTATAATCAGGCTCGATTCGAACATCGCGGTCTGGCGCCGGCCGTTGCTCAGCGCTATCAGGCGTTCCGCGTCATGGAAGGTGACCTGGTGCGGCGCCCGCTCCGGCCTGTCATCGTCGAATGGCCGCAGCGGATTCCAGCTATCCATCGTTACGGCGAACAGGACATCGCTCTTCTCGGGGATCGGATTGCTGCTCATCAGGTAGTAGACGGTCAGCGTTGTCATGCTGACGCCGATCCCGACAGCGATCGCGGCAACCATCAGTCCGGTCATGATCGGGTTGCGACGCATGCTCTTGATCGCGAGCTTCAGGTTGTAGCCGAACATCAGGACACCCCCCCGGTCAAATGCAGGGATTTATTGGTTTCAGTATTGGATGCCGTGGGTAGTGAAAAGGTTTGCTCGCGTATCCCCTGGACACAGCCGTGACGTTCAGGCCCGCTCCCTGACGGCTAGTCCTCTGCCGGGGCCTCGAACACGGTCGAGAAGAACACGGCGTTGAGGAAGAGCTTGTTGGTGCCGTACCAGTAGCCACGGAAATTCGGGTTGTCCGCGAAGAGCACGACGCTGCCTTCGCCGGAACGTTCAGCGATCAGTGCGGGGGTGCCGGCAAGCGCCTCCTGGTTCTCGTCAGACGCAAAACCCGAAAACAGCGGCTCATCCGCATATGCGATCACCGTAGCGAACGGATTCACGGTCGGCGGCATCGGCTCCTTCACGTTCTTGTGCAGGAATAGTCGCCGGTCCGCGTAGCCGAAACCCATTGGATGGGAGACGTCGAGATCCGCCGCGAAGATCGCCCCGCCGATGACTTTCTTCGCCTCGAAGTCGTCTTTCTCGCTGTACGACAGGCGTTCGATTTCTTCCTCTTCCTCTTCGTCATGCACTTCCGCCGCTGCCAGGCCCTCCTCGCTTTCGGGGTCGACCCAGTCGAGTGTCGTCGCGCGCAGCCACGGTGCCGCATGACGCATGCCGATCGCGGTGCCGCCTTCGGCGATCCACAGCCGGAGACGTTCGGCGTACTCCGGCTCGTACTCCTCGTACTCTCCGGACGGGAAGATCACGTGCGTGTAACGATCCCAGTCGATGCCCTCGAGCCCGTCGCGCCTGCGCAGCGTGATCGGCATGTTCATCCGGTAGTCAGCCAGGTGCCAGATTTCACCGGCGTCATAGAGATTGACGTCGTTGCCAACGACCAGCAGAACGTTCGGTAAGTCGAGGGGCCGGAAGGACGGGCCGCCGATGTTGACGCCGGCCGTACCGTTCGCGCTGCGGCCCGACGTCAGCGCGTGCACGGTAATGCCGTCCTCGGCAGCGATGGTGCGCATCAGCTCGTGGATCCCGGAGCGTCCGGCTTGCTGTCGATCCAGGGGCACGACAATGCTGCCGCTCGCGAACTCGTGCTGTCCCGACGATGTAAATGCCGCAAACGGTTCCGTAGCCACTCGAGCCAGCAAGTCACTCTCGAGCACGCGCTGCAAGGCTCGCGGCGCGTAGTACGGACCCCATTCGAAGACGTAAGCATAGGAAGATTCGTCCGGAGCGCGTGCGACCGGCATCGGGGGAGCGAAAGCATCGCCGAGCAGGTTGCCCCGGAAATCCCGGCTCGACAGCGCCGCGTTTTGCAGGCCGAATGCCAGCGGCAGCGTCCATGTCGACACATCATAGAAAGTCGCATCCTCGAATTGGGTGACGGCTTCGAAAATGCTCCGTATAAGCCGGTACTGCGGCTGCGAGGCCGGCACGACGAGGGAATCGGCGGCGGAGAACGTCTTCCTGCCGACGGAGATATCGCGGGCGAGCCGGTGTGTTGCGATGCGATGGTAGTTCAGCAGGTCGGCGAAGAAGTGCATCCTCGCCGGATCGCCGGGCGCCGAGAATACCCAGGCCTTTGTCGAGTACCTCGACGCTTCGCTCAGCGCACTCGAGTAGAAATCTTTTTGGTACTGCTGGTATTCGCGCCGCAGGTTGGCGCCGGACTCGATGCTGGCGATGCTGGTCCTGAAGTGCTTGCGGATGTTCTCGCGATAGGTGCGCAGGCCGTTGGCGGTTGCGCGTTCCCGGCCCATCGTTGCGGCCGCTTCGTACAACACGCCGATACCGCCATTGAGCAGCGGAAAGGTCGATCCCTTGCCGATATAGAAGTTGTCGAAGCCCTCGCCGTGGAAATAGAGACGGCCCTCGCTGTCGAGGAAGTCTTCGGACGTGCGTACGGTACGCTCCATCAATACTTCCGCCCTGTCCGGTACCAGCGGGTTGGTGCGCGTCGCGACGCCCGGGTGGAAATAGTAGGTCTGGTCGCCGCCCATCTCGTGGTAATCCACCGTCAGGTTGGGCCGCCACTCGTGCCACTTGCGCATCCAGGCTCGCGGCTCCGGTTGCGTCAGCAGCAACCACTGCCGGTTCAGATCGAACCCGTAATGGTTGGTACGGGCGAAGCGCCAGTCGTACTGGTGCTCGATGTGCGCGGGATCCGGGATGCGTCGCTGCCCGCCCCAGGCATCGAGCCAGGCGACGCGCTGTGAATGCCCATCCGGATTGAATACGGCAGTCACCAGGATCACGGAGTCCGACAGGATGCGTTCGATCTCCTCCCCCCTTGCCGCGGCGAGGTGATAGATGAAGGGCAACGAGGCATCCATGCCGCTGGCCTCTGCGCCGTGCACGCCGTAGTTGATCCAGGTGATGCCGGGCATGTCGTCGGTGACAGGCTGGTCACTGCCTGCCTCCGACAATGCAGCGTGACGCGAACGTATTTCGTCCAGCCGGGCGTGGTTCCCGGGCGACGTCGCCACGACGAACAGTATCGGTCGGCGTTCGTGCGAGTAGCCAATGATCTCCACCGTCAGGCGATCGCTCCGTTCGGCAACGCGCGTGATGTAGTCGACGAGCTTGTGGTGCCGAACCGGTTGGTGGCCGAGTTCGTGACCGAGGACCTCTGCGGGCATCGGCACTGCCGGATCGTAGGTCACATCGGCCGGGTACATCTCGGCATCCGCGTCCCGCACGTCGACCGTGGAAGAGGATGCCTCAGCCGAAAATAGCAGCGCTGTAACGATTAGCGCTGGTTGCCACACTCGCATTTTTCGATCTCCCTGTCGCCGGCGGTGGAGCGCGACGATTATTGACTTGTTATTTTCGGGACTGTTCAGTGTAGCGTGGTTCGCGTGCCTTCGCGCGTCAGTTCGGCCGCTCGATGCTCAGACGTTTCATCTTCGACCGTAGAGAACTCGGTGCGAGGCCCAGCGCAACAGCTGCACCGCCCTTGCCCTCGATGACCCAGTTCTTCTGTTCGAGGACTTCCAGGATATGTGCCCGCGTGGCCTCATGGTAGCTCGACGAAAGGCTATCTTGTTCCTGCGACGACGCGTTTGTCCGATTGTCGCCTTCAACGTAGTCGAGAATGGGACCGGTGGTCGTTATCAGGGCACGGAGTATCGTGCCTTCGAGCTCGCGGATGTTGCCGACCCATGGTTGCGCGCGCAGAAAGCGGACCGTGCGCGCGGAGATCGCTTCGATAGATTTGCCCAGCTTCTTCGCGTGTTTCTGAACCAGGTACTCGGCCAACGCAGGTATGTCGTCCTTTCTGTCGCGGAGCGGCGGCATGTGTATCGGAAAACTGCTAATTCGGTAATAGAGATCGGCACGGAACTCTCCGTCGTCCACCGCGCGCTGTAAGTCCCGGTTCGTCGCGGCGATGAGCCTGACGTCGGTTCTCAAAGTCTTCGAGCTTCCCAAGCGCTCGAATTCGCCTTCCTGGATGACCCGCAGCAGCTTCGCCTGGAGCTCTCCGGTCATCTCGCCAATCTCGTCGAGGAACAGGGTGCCGCCATTGGCGAGCTCGAAGCGTCCCTTGCGCTGTTCGTGGGCGCCCGTAAAAGCGCCCTTCTCGTGTCCGAACAACTCGCTTTCGATCAGTTCTGCCGAGAGCGCAGCGCAGTTCACGCACACCATCGGCTTGTCCTTGCGGTAGCTCAGGTCATGCAGCGCACGGGCGATCAGCTCTTTGCCGGTGCCGGTCTCACCGGTGATAAGCACCGTAACGTCCGTGGGCGCAACCTGCTCGGCTGCGGCAAGAACCCGCCGCAGCTGGGCGCTCTCACCGATGATCTGCTCGAATCCGTGAGCGGCGCGGACCTCGTTTCGCAGGTAGATGTTCTCTTCCTGGAGCTGATCCTTGAGCTCCTCGATCTCGGACAGCGCCGTTTGTAGATTACGGTTCGCCTCGACCCACTCGGTCACGTCCTTGAACGTGCCGAATACTGTCGTAAAGCCCTCATCATTAACGCTGTCTGCGGCGCCACGTGCCTGCACGTGCGTAGTCGAGCCATCAGACCTTACTACCCGATACCGGACTTCATGTGCCGTGCCCGCGCGCAGGGTTTTCCTCCAAGCCTGCCGGATGTTGTCCACGTCCTCGGGGTGAATCCTGGCCAGAAGTTCCCTCGAGGATTCGTATCCCTTGTCGACAGAAAAAACGCGCAACGCTTCGTCGGACATCGAGAGGTTGCGGAACTCGGCAGCCCCGTGTTCATTGAGGCGCGCCTCCGCGCGATAGCTGCCGACCCCGGCCACGTGCTGAGACCGGGCAAGATCCGCTTCGCGCCGCGCGAGCTCTCTCGCAGAGCTCTGACGCACGGTCGCATTGGTCAAGGCATCGGTGATCAACTCCAGCTCTCGCACAACCGTATCGTCCCAGGCTTGCGGCTCCCGAACCGAAAACGTCGCGGTCCCAAGTACTTCGTCCTCGTAAACCAGGGGTACGCTGATGACGCCCGCGATCCCGAGGGATTTGCACGTCGCCTTGTCGACATGGGCTTCCTCCGGGAGGGCGTCTATGTCCCCGACACATACTGTCCGGCCGCTCTGCACCTGGGCAATACCCCAAGGCAGCTCCGTCGGTTGCACTTGCCTTATGTCGAGTCTTTCCACTGACCAGACCACGGAACGGCCGCGCCCCGGCAGGCTCTCGGCCGACCATGCGACGTTGCATCGGTCGAAACCGTAATCCACACCGATTCTCTCGAGGACCGCCTTGACCGCAGCATCGCCTTGACCCCGTGGAACATTCAGCAGGCTCGATGAGATCTCAGCCAGCCTCGACTGAAACTCTGCGGTCCGTGCCAGGCGCTCGTTGGCCAGCGTGATCTCGGTCGTGTCACGCAGGACCGCATAGAGTCTCGTGCCGTCGCGGAGGCGGATCCTCGACATTGATATATCGACATAGACCTCCGTGTCGTCCGGCCTCAGGTGCACCCACTTGAAGCGCGCGAGCTTGCCCGACCAGGCGTCTTTCATCATCTGACGCCCTTTCGCTGCCGATTCCTGGCCATCGGGCTGTTGCCGTGGAGAAAATTGCCAGGGCTTCTTGCCAACGATCCATTCCCGTGGCGCATCGAACATCGTCAAAGCGGCCGGATTGCAGTCGACGACGGTCTCGTCCTCGATCGTGAAGACTGCATCGTTGACCGAACCCAGCAGGAGTTGAATGACCGCTTCGTTGCTACGGATTTCCTCCGCCGCCGAGTACTCGCCGGTCACATCCCGGTCGACGCCGCGGAAACCGCATACCCTGCCCGTGTCGTCGAGAATCGGCGTCGCGGTACTCTCGAGAAACCGGTAATCGCCGTCTTTGTGCTGAAACCGGAAAAGGCGCCTGCGCCAGCCTTTTTTCGACTCGATCAGTCTGGGGAGGTCTTCTCGCAGCTGCCGTATATCGTCGGGGTGCATCAGGTCGTCGACCTCCAGACCCTGGATCGTGTTTCGCCCGTACCCGAGAATATCCTCGAGACGGCGATTGCTGAACAGCGCCTTCAGGTCGCGGTTGGTCTCCCAGATCAGGTCCGTACTGCTCTCGACGATGTCCCGGTATCTCCTCTCACTCGGACGGAGGGCCTCGTCGGTCTCGACTCGTTCCGTGATGTCGCGTCCCACCGACTGGATCTCGACGAGAGCACCGTCGGCGTCGAAGATCCCCCGATCAGACCATTCCGTCCACGCGATATTGCCCGAAGGCAGGCGAACATGGTGTGTCATGGTGCGAACCGGCTCTTTAGGCGTCAGGTTGGCAAATGCTATTTCAAGCTGTGCATGATCGTCCGGCAGCATCCAGTCGAAGATACTGTTGCCGACCAGTTCCTCTCGCGATCGTCCAATGAACCGGCACACGCTATCGTTGACCCAGGTAGTCGTGCCGTCCGGCAAGCATCGAATGATGAACTCGGTCTGATCCTCGACGACTGCCCGGAAAAGCGATTCGCTTCGCAACCGCTCGGCCCGGTTCCCGGCGCCCCACAGCGTACTCGCGATCAGCGCACCCAAAGCGACCGCTTCTGTCTTCGTGGATTCTGTCCACTCCATGGGTCGATATGACGACAGGGCCAGAACCCCATCGACGTGCTCGACTGACCGGAGCGGTGTAAGGAGCATCGCTTCGATGCCGATGCTCTCGAGTAAAAGCCGGTCGGGGTCAGCCTCGGTGGGCAAGTCGGCGAGATTGCTCGTGCAGACCGGTTCGCAAGCTTGAAGTTGCTTGCCTATCCATGGGACGTCTTTGAGCCTGATATCAGGGAACGGCTGATCCGTATCGCTCGCCCACGAAAAGCTTGCCCGGGACAACTGGGCATCTTCGTCGGTCCATCGCAGGACCACCCGGTCGACGCCATAACGCTCGCCGATATCGCGCAGCACGGCAGTAGCGCTATCAGGCTGGCCGGGTTCGGGCGCGCTTACCAGGCGCATGGAAATGTCGCCGAGAAAATCGCGGAAGGGTGTGGGCGCGGGCTGCTTTTTGAAGAGCCTTACCATGTCGAAACGTCCCTGGCTTGTGCCAGTGATACCACATCCGGGCCCACGACGCCACGCTATTTCGTGGGTATGCCACATGACCACGACACGGCGTGGTAACACGCAGTACGCTGGTCGGGTCACGAAGCTCTCAAGTTACTGTTTTTCCTAATAAACCGTGTCCACACGGGTGGCGCGTTGCCGCTGGCACGAATCCTGTAATGCACCGTATGCAAGCAATTCGACTTGCACTGGCAATACAGGAAGAAACACCGATGCTGGACAAACACAATGGTGCTCAGCTGGACATCCTGCTCGTCGAGAACAACCCCGAGCGATTCAGGCAGGTCAAAGACACTCTCGTCGAGGCCGGTATCCAGGGCCGACTGCACAGGGTCGGCGACGTGTCGGAAGCACTGGCTTACTTGCGACAGGACGTACCGTACTTCGCCGCGCCCACCCCGAACTCCGTGATCATCGGGGGGGTAATCTCGGTTGGCAGCTGCTGTGATCTTGCGCACGAAACCCGCTGCAATCCGAGACTCCGGGATACCCGTCTCATCGATCTCTGCTACGAAACGGACGACTGCGACAGCCATCCGTCGGCGATCTGCTGCGACATAGCATGCGTAACGCTCCCCGAACTCATCGCCAGCGTGATCGGCGTCCCTTCCGTCGCGACGTGACGGGATGACAAGCAGGCAGTTCCCGATGATCGACTTTCTTTTCAAGATACTGATGCTCGGCATCGTCGCGACCGTTGCCGTGATCGCGTGGCCATCCCGTGACGAGCGCCTTGGCCGGTTTCACCAGGCTACCAGTCTTACGCTCTTTGGCGTTCTTGCGCTGGCCCTGGTCAAGCTCATCGACCTGTTGTCGTCTCTGTCATCCGATCCGCGCTACGCGCAGTGGTTCGCCACTCCGCAGGCAGAGTTGACCGCAAAGGCTATCGTCACAGCGATAGTCGCCGTCTGCGCCGCCGGTTTTCTGCACTGGCTTACGCGCGGCAAGAAGCTCACCTGGTTCAACGGGATAGAGGGGCGCGAGCACGTCGAGCCCGATGGCCATGACCTGGCCCGGTCGGCCGCACCAACCATGCTCCACCGCAAGACCGCCGCGCCCACCGACACTCCCGGGACCAGCGAGGCCAGTAATGACGAAGCCGTTGAGGTTCTCGGCCGTTTGCTGGAAGAGCTGGACGCCGATCCGCATACACTCCTCGCCCTGAGCGTGGTCTGTCAGTTCGTCCGGCAGTCGAACGGTGACATCAGGGTCCATGGCGATAAAAGAGGTGGCACGTCGATCGAGCTGCACCTGCCAGGAACCACTGCGGTCCGGCCCTGCGGCTGCTGCCAGAGCGATCAATCCCACAGCGCGCCGACCCTGGAGTCTGCAGCGCCGAGAGTAGCGGACGTTGGCGAAGGAAATCCGGAACCCACTAACGGGCATTCAACACAGCAACAGTCAACTTCATCGAGGTTACTCTCATGATGACAGGAACGTACGATCTCAAGCTGGTAGCGCTCTCGTATGTGGTCGCTGTATTCGCGTCCTACATCGCGCTCGAGCTTACGGCTCGTGTCCGAAGCCACGAGTACACAATCGCCAGGTATTGGCTGGCCGGCGGCAGCGTCGCGCTCGGTCTTGGCATCTGGACGATGCATTTCGTCGGCATGCTTGCGTACGAAATGCGGCTGCCGTACTCCTACGACGCGACGATCACGATCGTTTCTTTGATTATCGCCGTGCTGGCCTCCTTGTTTGCTCTCTGGATCGCGTCCCGTAAGACACCAACCTTTGCCAGGATCGGTATCAGTGGGGTGTTACTCGGCATCGGGATCGCGGCTATGCACTACACCGGCATAGCCGCCATGCGCATCGACGCGGACATCGCCTATCAACCGCTGATCGTTGCCGCTTCAGTGGTGGTTGCAGTCGTCGCTTCTACGGTCGCTATCTGGATTATCTTTCGCCTCGCCGACATCGACTCTGAGCGAATGAAACTGACGTGGGTGAAGTCAGGAGCAGCCGCCATCCTGGGTCTTGCGATCTGCGGAATGCATTACCTCGGCATGACCGCAGTCTCTTTCGTACCTGACGAGAATGCCTACATCCTTCATGTCGCGGAGAGCAACCCACACCTTGCGATTCAGCTGGCAAGCGCCGTCCTGGTGATCCTCGGCATCGCTCATCTGACAGCGTTCTTCGACGCACGCATCTCGGCCGAGCACGAACGCCTGTCCGTTGCAGAGGAACATGCCCTGCAGCTGAGTGAACTGCTCGACGAATCCCTCAACGAAATCTATGTCATCGACGTATCCAGCCTGCGCATCGTCAACGTCAACAAGGGAGCCTGCGAACACCTGGGCTATCGCCGGGAGCAGCTGAAGTCCATGACGCCTCTCGACATCACGCCTGCGTTGACGGAAGAACGACTGCGCGCTCGACTCGACGAACTCGCGAACAGCAGCGAGAGCGTCGACATATTCGAAGGCACGCACCTGCGGTCCGATGGATCGACCTATCCCGTCGAGATCAACCTGCAGCTCTCCAAGGTACTGGGGCGCCCCGTCGCCCTGGTGATTGTCTCAGACATTACACGTCGCAAGCAGCTGGAGGATCAGCTGATGCAGTCGAAGAAGCTCGAATCGATCGGTCAGCTGGCAGCAGGAATTGCCCACGAGATCAATACGCCCGCACAGTACGTCGGCGACAACACGCGATTCGTGCAAGACAGCATGGCCGACATGCTCAAACTGAGCAAGGCGTTCCAGCGCCTGTACGCGGCCAACAAGGAATTCAGCGTAACGCCAGAGCTACTGGAAGAGTGCGCCGAGGTAATTCGGGCTGCGGACATCGAGTACCTGGAAGAGGAGGTGCCGGCGGCGATCGATCAGACACTCGACGGGATAACACGTATTACGCGCATTGTGCGCGCAATGAAGGAGTTCTCGCATCCGGGCGGCAAGAACCAGGAGCCGTCCGATATCAACAGGATCATAGAGAACACTATCACCGTCGCTTCGAACGAATGGAAATACGTCGCCGACGTCTCGACGGATCTCGGCTCAGACATTCCATCCGTGTCGTGCATGCCGCAGGAGATCAGCCAGGTGATACTCAACCTGATCGTGAATGCAGCACACGCGATCGGTGACTCGCTCGAGAAGGGGTCTACCGCCAAAGGGACTATCCACGTTCAGACCCGCCGCCTGGAGGACCATGCGGAGATCCGGATTTCCGATACCGGCGGCGGTATTCCCGACAGCGTTGCCGATCGCGTATTCGACCCGTTCTTCACGACCAAGGAAGTCGGCAAGGGCACCGGTCAGGGCCTGTCCATGGCGTACAAGACGATCGTCAATGCCCACAGCGGCGAAATCAGTTTCGAGTCCGATCCCGGGGTCGGCACGACTTTTGTAATTCTCCTGCCGCTTGAAAGCCGAAATGCAGAATTTGAGGAGGTGGTCGCATGATGCGTGTTCTTTTTGTCGATGACGAACCCAACGTCCTGAGCGGTATTCGACGGATGCTGCGATCCATGCGCGGGGACTGGCGAATGGAATTCGTTACCACCGGCAGCGAAGCGGTCCGGATGATCGAAGACACCCCTTGCGACGTCATCGTCAGCGACATGCGCATGCCGGGCATGGACGGCGCGGAACTCCTCTCGATCGTAAGGGAGAGGCTGCCGGGTGCCGTCAGGATCGCGCTATCGGGCGAAACCGAACAGAACATGGTGTATCGCTGTGTCCAGCACGCACACCAGTACCTGGCGAAACCCTGTGATCCTGATCTTCTCGTAGAAACCGTGCGCCGGGCCTGCATGCTGCAGGAACTGCTTCAGGATGAGCAGCTGGCGACGGTGATCAAGGATATGTCCTCGATACCGAGCCTGCCCGAACAGTACGAGCAGATCATGGAGGAGTTGCAGTCGGAGGATGCGTCGCTTCAGAAGATCGGCGAAATCGTCGAGTCGGATGTCGCTATGACGGCAAAGATACTGCAGCTCGTAAACTCCGCCTTCTTCGGATTGACCCAACACGTCTCGTCGCCGGCACAGGCCGCTACGCTGCTGGGCGTCGACGTCATCCGGACACTTGTCCTGAGCTCCGGAGTGTTCTCGCAGTTCGATGAGACCGTCTGCGATGTAGTGGATCTACGATCCATCTGGTCACGCAGCGCGCAAGTCAGTGCGCTGGCGAAGAAGATTGCCAGGGAAGAGACCGGCGACAAACTCATTGCCGACTACGCCTTCATGGGCGGCATGCTGATCGATATCGGCCAGTTCGTACTTGCCAGCAACATGACTGACGAGGCGGCAGCCGCGTGGCATGAAGCCGGGGAATCCGGGGATCCTGAGTGGCGGATCGAGCGCGACGTATTTGGCCAGAGCCACATGGAGGTCGGTGCCTACCTGGTCGGACTTTGGGGACTACCGAACCCCATTATCGAAACCGTCGCATTTCACCACACGCCGTCGGCTTATTCGTCCGATGAATTCTCGGCCTTGACCGCGGTTCACATCGCGCTGGCAATCGTGACCGCCGGAGAGCCGGGGCCGACGACAGAACTCGACATTGAATACATCGAAAAGTTGGGGATGACAGAGCGCGCGCAGCAATGGGCAGAAAGCTACGAACACGCGCCAGGAGAATGAGGAGCAGAGGATGACGAACCAAAGAGTCCTTTTTGTAGATGACGAGCAGAACATCTTGCAGTCGATTCGGCGCATCCTACGCAAGGAATGTGAGGTTCATACTGCGGAAAGCGGCGACGAGGCGTTACAGCTACTGGAGAACAGTGATCCATTCGCGGCAATTGTCTCGGACATGCGTATGCCGGGCATGAACGGCGTGCAGTTGTTGTCTCAGGTCAAAGATCGATGGCCGGATACGGTCCGCATGATGCTGACAGGCAACGCCGACCAGCAGACCGCTGTCGACGCGGTCAATCACGGTGACATCTTCCGATTCATGAACAAGCCTTGCGAGGCGGGGCCGCTGTCACAGGCCGTGAGCGCTGCGTTGCGCCAGCACCAGTTGATCACGGCAGAGCGCGACCTGCTCGAGAATACCCTGCGGGGCAGTATCACGGCTCTGGCAGAGGTACTTTCATTGACCAACCCGGAAGTGTTCGGTCGCACGACCCGGTACAAGCGCCTGATGAACAGGTTGGCCACGGTGATGGGGCTGGAAGAATTGTGGCAGCTCGAAAGTATCGCGCTGTTGTCCCAGCTGGGTTGCGTAACGATCCCCGAGGACCTGGTCAAGCGAAAGACCGGCGGGCATCCACTGAAGGCCGATGAATGGCAGGAATTTGCTGTCCACGCCAACGTCGGCGCCGACTTGCTGGGCACCATTCCGCGAATGGACGACATCGCCGAGTCAATCCGCTACCAGGAACGGGGCTTCGACGGCAGCGGCCATCCCAAAGACGGCCCATCCGGTGAAGCAATTCCTCTTGGCGCGCGCCTGATGAAAGTGATACTCGACTTCGATGCATTCGAATCGTCTGGAGCAAGTCGCGCGGACGCGTTCAGCCGTCTGCAGCAGCAGAAGGAATACTACGATCCGTCGATTCTCGAGGCGCTGGAGTCCCTGCTGGATCGAACGCCATCCGGGACGCCTGGGATGACGCCTGTGAGCGGCCTGACGGACAGGATGATCATTGCCGAGGACATTCGAACGACGGACGACGTACTCCTCGTTACCAAGGGACAGGAAGCGTCGTTGTCGGTGCGCAGGCACCTGCAGGGCTTCAGCGCGAGGGGGCTGATAAACGACCAGGTTCTCGTGTATCCGTCGGCTCAATAGGGGCATTGGTGTGTCCTTCGTTTACAGGTACCGAATCGACTCGTCGGATTGCATCGATTACGTCAGCCCTGAATGGCTCGATTTCGCCGGGAGCAACGATGCGCCGGAGCTGACGGAGTCGTCCGTGCTTGGTAAACAGATCTGGCATTTCATCGCCGACCGACGCGTTCGTCAGCTGTACAAAACCCTGTTCTGTTCGTTGCGCAGTGAACAGAGAGAGGCCGTTATTCCATTTCGGTGCGATTCGCCGGAGACAATGCGTCAGATGGACCTGCTAATGCGCTCCGCGCCCGGCGGTGGAATCGAATTTGCCGGCCGGCTGATTAACGAGAAGGACCGCAGCCCGATTACGCTATTCTCGCGCAGAGTAAGACGCACGAGGGAAATGGTAAGAATATGCAGTTTCTGCCGCCGGCTCGAGATCGGGGGCAACTGGCTCGCCCCGGAGATTGCGGTTGTCCAGAAGCGTTGGTTCGGTGGGCGCCCGACCCCGCAGCTCAACGAGTCACTTTGCCAGGAATGCCTCGAATCGGCGTCAAGGGCGTAAAGCCGGCCGCCCTCGAACAGGCGCAGGTGGGGGCAGCGATCAATCCCAGCCGATTTCGTCGAGGTGATCGTCGTCGATACCGAAATAGTGGGCGACTTCGTGGATCAGCGTCTTGACGATCTCGTCGTGCAATTCATCCCGCGGCAGACCCAGCTCCAGGTGCGGGCGCCTGAAGATGTAGATGACATCGGGTAGCTCGAACGCGTAGTCCGTCCCGCGCTCCGGCAGCGGCACGCCCAGGTAAAGGCCGAGCAGGCCCTCGCCGTCGGGATCGAGTTCGGGACCGGGCTCATCGAGTACCAGCACCTCGAGATTGTCGAGGGCGTCATGCACCCAACCGGGCAGGTCCTGCATGGCCTTATGAACGAAGTCTTCGAATTCTTCCGGGGTCATCACAAGCGTAATCATCGACTGGCGGCCGAAGCCTGGCAAGCGCCGCGGCAAAGAATCGGCCATTCATCAGGAAAAACTCACCGGGGCGTCAGGATTGACCATCACGCCCCAACTACCTTTCTCCGTGGCAATAAGGCCAAGAACAGCAACGAAAAAGGAGTGAATACAATGAAATCATCATCCAAGATCGCAGCACTTGTCCTCTTGGGCACGCTGACGTTCACTGGCGCTGCAAGCGCCGAAGGCTTTCCCCGCTTCGTCGGCACCTACCTCGTTGATATTGAGATAGACACTGTCGGTCAATTCGAGTGCGAGTTCCTCCTGGACCTCGGTTTCCTGGAGACCTGCACCGGCAAAATCGTCTTGACGCTGCGTGCCGATGGAACCATGGAGTCGAACGACACGAGCGACTACAGGGACGGTTTCAACGCCGCGGCACTCGGTAACTGGCGACGTAGCGGGTTCCGATCGCTCGACGTGTCGGGGAAGACGCTGAGCCTCGCGTACGATGCCGATGGCGTGCCCGAGACCTACCTGGTTCGTGAGCTCAGCCTGCAGTTCAGCCAGGACCGGATCAGCTTCGGTGGCACCAGCAGTACACGCGTCTTCGGCTTCGAACAGGACCCGCTCGATCCCGCCGCAGAACCGCAGGTCGTCGTCACGGCAACTCTGAGTGGCCGCGAATTCCGATGAGCCCGTGACAGGCAAGGCCCCGCACCCGGGGCCTTTCTTTTTCAGACGCTACTCTCACCTCACCTGCGCGCTATCCCGATGCGGTTATCGTCACTAGAAATACCAGCCGGACCCGCATCGCTTTCTCTGTCGACCGCGGCCCTGATAAATTCTCGTGCGACTTTGGCAGCCACGCTCGTCAGCGGTCCCGAACCGCCCCGACCTACCGAATTGGCCGTCATCGCAACAACGACGTCGTGGTCGGGAACAATCATCAGGATGGCCGCCGATCCTGCCCTCGTGCCGCCGTGATTGATGAGCGTGATGATCTTGTCTTCGCCGGATTCCTGGTCGCTCACGACGAGCCCACCTATGCGCCAACCGAGACCGTAGTGTTGCGGATTCAGTTCGCCGGACGGCAGCGTCCTCGCAGTAAACATGGCCTGGTGCGCCGTTTCGTTCAGCAGATCCTGGCCGAGCATCGCGTTACCGAAACGAACGAGATCGGTCGGCGTCGACACGAGACCCCCGCCGGCCCACTTGTAACTGCTGTTGCTCGCGGGTGCCCGTATCACCGCCTTCTTCGAGAAGGTCCCAACGTAGTCCGTCGTGCGCGTCCCGGGGATCTGGCCGGCACGATCGATCGACGTGCGCTCCATCCCAAGGGGTTCGAGCACGTATTGCCGCAAAGCGTCGACGTATGTCTGACCGGTGGCCTTCTCGATGGCTGCCGCGATCAGCGTGTAACCATACGTGCTGTACTCGAAGTCGGTATCGGGCTCGAACAACAGGGGATCGGCCGCGAACAGCGACAGGCTCTCTTCGGTCGTTGCGAACTCGCGATTCAGTGTCGACTCGGAGAAGACCGGCGGGCGAAGTGCAAAGCTGTAATGCCGGATACCGGCCTGGTGCGATAACAGCTGTCGAAGGCTGATTGGGTAAGCTTTCTCCGGGAAGCTTGAAACGTAGTTTCGGATGTCGGTATCGATATCCAGTCGCCCACCTTGCCAGAGTACCGCGGCAAGCACCGCGCTGATCGGCTTCGATACGCTGCCGATGGCGTAGATGGAGTCGGGAGTAGCCCTGGTTTTCGATTCGATATCGGCATAACCGCAGGCATCCGCCCAGACCAGCTTACCCGCGACCCCTACGGCGACGGAAAGCGACGGAGACACCAGCGACGCACGATAAGCGTCGAGTTGCTCGCGTTGAGCGGTGATCGCCAGGGAATAGGAATCGTCGTAAAGCCTGTTATTTCCCGACGCCGCAATACCCTCGGCAGGAATCGGTTCCTGCATGCTTACGATCGTTACAGTGATCGCGATAACTACTACAACGACGACGATCAACGACCACTTGATCGCTTTCAGGATCTTCAAGAGGCTCTCCCCCACGGATTCGTCTATCGTTTGATGCCGCCGGGTGGCCGGAGGTTTGAGGCGATGCGAACGGCCGGTCTACTCCGCGAGTTTCCGCATCAGGCGTAGAAGCACCGCGTTGGTCCAGCCGAAACCTTCCTGAACCTCGTACTCACCACCGGATCCTGCGAGCCCGCTCGAGATCACGTTATATTTCTCGAGGAAGCAACCGTGCTCCTTGTAGACGGCGATATTGTCCTCGATCCAGCGGGTTGCGCCTTCGCGGGCTTCGTCGTGGAAACCGTAGCGTTCGAGGCCACAGTACGTGATCCATTGCATCGGTGCCCAGCCGATGGGGCTGTCCCACTGATGGCCCGTCTCGTAGTTCGACGTGACCCAGCCGCCTGCTTTCAGGAAATCCTGCTGGATGCCTTTTGCTACACGAGCGGCCTGCTCCTTCGTCGCTATGCCGAAGAACAGCGGATACGCCGTAGCGATCGACTTCGTACCGGTTACCTCGAAGTGCGGCAACGACACGTCCATGAACAGGCCTGACGCATCGTCGAAGAACAGGTTGCGCAGGAGCCTCTTTCGATTCTTCGCCCGCGCTTCGAACGCGATGGCATCTGCACTGCGTCCATGTGTCTTGCAGACTCTCGCCAGGGTCGCTTCGAGGTTGTACATCAAGGTGTTCAAGTCGACGGGGATCACCTCGGTCGTCCTGATCGTCTGCATCGAGTGCTGGTCGGCGAACCAGCGAGGGCTGTAGTCCCAGCCCGACTCGGCGCCGGCGCGTACGTCACGGTACAGCCCGTCAGCATCACGTGTCACGCTTGCTGCCAGCTCGATATCTTCGGCGTAGCTTTCCTGGCGGGGTATCGCGGCATCATCCCAGTAACGGTTCAGCAAGCCGCTGCGGCTCAGGACGACCCGGCGATGCGTCGGCTCGGCGGCAGACAATGTATCGGCACCGGACATCCAGAAGCTGTACTCGCGCTTCAGTTGCGGCAGGAACCGCCCGAAGACTCCCTCATCGCCGGTGACGCCTGCCAGCAATTCGACCATCAGCGCAAAAAACGGCGGCTGCGACCGTGTGCAGTAATAGGTGCGATTGCCGTTCGGTATGAACCCCACCTCGTCGATCAGGAAGGCGAAGTTCTCGACCATGTCCCTGATGAGGTCGATTCGTCCGGAGTCGGCGAGGCCCAGCATCGTGAAGTAGCTGTCCCAGTAATAGACCTCGCGGAAGCGGCCGCCAGGTACAAGGTAACGGTTGGGTAACGGTATCAGCGACGAGTGCTCGACCTCCTCATCCGCCTCCCGTGTGAGCAACCCCCAGAGCTGCTCGATGCGGTCCTCGACCGGAAGGCCCGCCGGATCGGAGGCCGGTGCGATGCCTTCCTGCGGTAGTGAGAAGTTGGCATCCACGAAAGCGGCGAGGTCGAAACCGGGCTCGAGTCGCTCGGCACGGAACCTGGCCAGTATTTCGGATGGATCGGTCTTTGCAACAGCGTCGACGAAGGTCTTGGAATCGCCCAGGAGATGCGTCGACTGAACCGCTTCGAACAAATCGGCGTAGATACGGTCCGGTGAGGCCCTGACGTTCATGTCTTTTCTTCGTTGTCGAGGTGCTCGTCACTGAGGCGCTTGAAGAGCACCAGGGTGAATATGATGATGGCGATCGGCAGCAGCGAGAAATAAAACGCGGTGCGCCCGCCGAAATGCTCGAACAGGGTGCCCGTGATGATCGAGCCCGTCGTGCCGCCGAGCGCCGAGAACACGACGATCAGGCCCGCCATAGCGCCATGCTGGTGTTTCGGCAGTGCCGACAGGATCACCGAGTTTATGGCCGGGTAAATGGGCGCGATCAGGAAACCGATCATCGGGAATACGAACGCGGCGATCGGCGCGGCCGCCCACGTCGTGACGACGGACCCGCCAGCATTGCCCGCGAGCGGCAACGCGACGAGAACGAGCCCAGCCGCCAGCAAGAGCCCGATGACCAGCACGCGCAGCCAGTCGAAGTGCTTCAGCAATACGCCGGCCGAGAATCTGCCCAGCGCGGTCGAAGCCGCAAGGATGCTCGCCATCTCGATGCTTAGCGACGGCGCGAGATTCAGGATACGGCTGTTGAAGGTCGGCAACCACGACATGATGCTCTGCTCGATCAGCACGTACAGGAACGCGCTGATGATGAACACGAGCACCAGCGGCCGAATACAGAGCTTCAGCATGCCGGTGAACTCGTCGACCAGCGATTCCGGTTCGTCCTCGTGCGCCTCGTGCTCGTCGATCCTCGCAAACAGAAGAAGCACGAACGCGGCCGACGACATCGCCGCCAGCACATAATAGACGTTGAGCCAGCCGAGCGACGACGGATCGGCATCATCGACGAATGCGCTGAAAATGAAGTAGCCGGACAGTACGCCGACCATGAAGAACGACTCGAGGAAGTTCATCTGGCTGACGTGCTCCTTGCGGGAGTCGGTAACGAGTCCGAGCGTCGCGAACACGGAAACTTTGACGAGCGCGAAGCCGACGCCCGTCGCGGCGAATATGGCCTTCGACATCCAGAAGGTCGGCAGCTGCGGCATCATCAGCGCGACGAGCGTGATGAAGCCGAGCGCAATCAGCATCGCGCGCCGGTAGCCGATCCTGACGATGACCGACGCGACCAGGAACGACGTGATCGCAATCGTCAGGTCTTTGTACGCCTCGAGCACGGCCGCCGACGATTCCGTGACGCCGTAGGTGTTCTGCACCTGCAGAATTACCGTGCCGACGCTATTCAGCAGAATCGCGAATACGAAGTAATTCAGGAAGAGCGATGTCTTGACGAGCCAGCGGTTCATGCCTGCTCCCCGGTCGTGGTCAGCCGAAACGGCGGGACAGGCATTATGCCCGTCCCGCCCGAAGTTCCGTCATCAGAACTCGTAGCCGACGCTGAGCTTGAAGTTGCGCGGCATGATGTAACGGCCGTTCGGCGCATCAGGATTGCGCGGATCGCCTTCCGTCAGGCCGTCTTCGTCCGTGATGTTATCGGCTGCCAACTGCACGGTGAACTTCTCGTTGACCCTGGCGATAATGCCGAGATCGAGCTTCTCGTAGCTCTCGAGCTTGACGGTATTGCCGTTGTCGCTCCAGCGATCGTCAACCATCGTGATCGTTCCGTACACCGTCGCCTCGACGCCGGTGCCAGCCTGGAAGTCGTAGCTCGGCGTCAACCGCATCTGCCAGTCCGGCTGGCGCTGCTGCGTATTGCCGGCGTTATCGCCTTTCTGGATCTCCGAATCCTGAACCGTCGCGTTCAGGTTCAGGTTGAAACCATTGTCGGGCGCCCAGTTCGCATCAACCTCGAGGCCTATCGCCTCGTTCGTCGAGACTTCCGCTGCCGTCACGCCGGCTATGGCGACAAACACCGACGGGTCGACTTCGACGAAGAAGCCGGTCGCGTACACGCTCCAATAGTCCGTCACCCACTTGGCGCCGAGTTCATACTGATCGACTTCCTGGATGAGGTCGTTGCCACTCTGGAACTGCGTGTACAGATCGCGATACTCGTCGAAGTACGGCATACGGCTGCCCTGGTTCAGTCGCAGGAACGCGGCGAATTCGTCCGTGAATGCGTAATTGCCTGCTATGGTCCAGGACACCTCGTCCTCGTCGGTCGAAGCCGTCTTGGTCACTTGCCCGTCGAGGCCTTCGTCCACCGAGTACTCGACGTCGTGGTTCTCGAAACGAACACCGGCGTCGAGCGTCAACTGGTCGTTGACATAGAACGTGGTCGCGGCGTACAGCGCATTGGTCGTCGCGTCGCCTGTGGCGTCGATGTCGTAGTTCCAGGTGCAGCTGTCAACCGCGGGATCGTTGCACTCAATGCCCGTAACGACTTCGCCACCGACCTGCACGACTTCGTACTTGTGGTTGCCCAGTGACCACTTCTCGTCGGTCGACGAGTTGGCGGCGTAGTAGCCGAACGTCACGCTACCGCGATCGAATGCGTACTCGAAGCTCAGGTCGTTGGTGAACGCCTCGATGTCCTTCAAGACAACCCAGGCGCCGAACTGCTGGATGTACTCAGAGTCAGCGATGGTCCGCCCACTAACCGAACCTTCAACAGGCCCGATGATGACGGCTGCCTCGTCGAGTGACGGGTCCGCGCGCAGTTCACCGAGTTGCACGGCGCCGCCTTGCGGAACGAGACCGTAGGTATTGGCATCGCCCGACGTGTAGCTCGCGCGGTTTGTGAGCTGCCAGTCATCGGTGATGTCGAGGACGATCGACGCACCGGTCAAACCGCCGTCCCAGCCGCGTCCCTCGCCGAGGTCGACGGGGAACTCTTCGTTATCGGGACCGAACAAAATACGCCGCTGGCGATTCAAGTGACCGATCTGGTTGTACTCGTTATCGACGCCGGGCACGTTCAGGGCGACCGGCAGGTACCAGGTGCCAGAATCGTCGGTCTGACGATGGAAGAGCTTGATACTGCCTTCGTCGAGATCCTTGGTGATGTTGATCGTGAACTGGTTACCCTCGTCGGAATTGAAGCCGGAGTCACGGATACCTGGCGAACTCGTGATGTAGCCGCCGATCATGTAATACAGCTCATCGGCGATCTCGCCACTGATATAGCCATCGAAACGCCTGAGGTCATAGTCCGACGTCGTGAACTTGACCAGTCCCTCCGTGTCTTCACCGCCTTCTCGCAGAATGAAGTTGGTGGTCAGACCCGGTTGCCCGTTCGAGAACACAGGGTTCGGTCCGCCGCGCAACGCCTCCATTCTCAGGATCGTTTCGTCGATGCGAAACAGCGTCGAGTTCTCGAGGAACGATAGTGTCGGCGGCGGGAAGATCGGTACGTTGTCGACCTGCACGGTCAGGAACGGCGCATCACCGCTGGCCGGGAAACCGCGGACAAACACGTTGGCCCCGGAGACACCGCCCGAGCTTTCAGCCCAGACGCCCGGCACTACCTTGAAGAGATCGGCCGTGCTCTTCGGCGAGAACTTGTTGATCTCCTCGTCGCTGGTCGTAGTAATCGCGAAGCTGGCATCGAACTTGCGCAGTTCTGCGCCACCCGCCGTACCCGTAACGATGATCTCTTCGATCGTGCCGTACTCGGCTTCGCCGTCCGTATCCTGGGCGACGGTCGGTGCTGAAAGCGCGAGCGCTGCAAAGCATACAGGCGCCAGATGACGCCATGTCGATACATTGGTAGTCATTTGCATCCCCCATTTGGCTGGTTTTTCCTCACTACGGTACTCCTGCTTGAAATCGGTTTCAATCATTTTGAAATTGATTTCAGCCGGCGCTATATTCTGGGGTGATCCGACCACGTAACAGCCTGATTATGAAGGAACGCGCCAAGACCATGGCCGACATCGCGCGGCTCGCCAACGTTTCGAAACCCACGGTTTCGCGGGCGTTGAGCAACAGCCCGCTGGTCAACGCGGCAACCCGCAAGCACGTGCTGGCGGTCGCCGCCGAGCATGGCTATACGATCAACCGCAATGCCCAGAAGCTGCGTCACCAGCGGACCAACACAATCGCCGTATCGATGGATTTCCGCTCTCATCACGAGAACCACATTTCGGATCCGTTCATGTTCGACCTGCTCGCCGGCGTCTCCGAGGCACTCGGTGACCACAACCAGGACCTGCTGCTGTGCGCGCCGAATCACAACGACGGTCCCGCGTTCCGGCAAATCCTGGACCAGGGCGGTGCCGACGGTTTCATCATCCTGGGCCAGGGGCATCGCGAGCTGATGCTGAAGGAATTTGCGGAGACCGGTGCGCCGCTCGTCGTCTGGGGCGCGGCGGCACCGGATGCCAACTACTGCGTCGTCGGCAGCGATAATTTCCTGGGCGGCAAGCTCGCCGGCGAGTACTTTCTCGAGAACGGCCGGCGGCGCTTCCTGTTCGTAGGCGACACGTCGTTCCGCGAGATGCACGACCGCCGCGAAGGGCTGAAGAGCGTCGCCGACAATGCCGACGATGATATCTGGCTCGATGATATCGAGCTGCACGGTTTCAGCTACGACTCGGCCTACGACGCGGCGACGCGTTATCTCGACGTCATCGAAACGCGGCCGGATGCGATATTCACCTGGAATGACACGGCGGCGATGGCATTCATCTCGGCCTTCAGGGACGCGGGCGCCCGCGTTCCGGAGGACGTTTCTGTCGTCGGCTACAACGATATACCCGCGGCGCAGTACTTCCATCCTCCGATCACGACGATCCGCCAGGACACGCACCAGGCCGGGCGCATGCTCGCAGCCAAGCTCTTGAGGACGATCGAAGGAGAGACGCCGAAGTCGGCGTCGATTCGTACGGAACTCATTCGTCGCGAAAGCTGACCGTCGCGGGTTCGGACGATCGCGGAGATTTACGCGACGACGCCGTGAGATGTATGTGATGAAACGCCGGACTTTTCTCGCGGGCTGCGGCAGGTCCTTACTGCTGCTACCGACATGGCGGCTGCTTGCAGACGAGATGCCCAAATCGGATCTGACAACCCTGTTTCTTTGTGGCGACGTCATGACCGGGAGGGGCATCGACCAGGTCTTGCCACAACCCTCCGATCCGCAGCTTCACGAGTCCTGGGTGATCGATGCGAACCGATACGTAGACCTGGCCCAGTCGACCAACGGCCCGTTCCCCCGGCGGGTTCCCTTCGAGTACCCGTGGGGCGATGCGCTGGAAGAGCTCGAGCGTGTGAAACCGGACGCCAGGATCATCAACCTCGAGACGGCGATTACGGACAGCGACGATCACTGGCCATCGAAAGGCATTCACTACCGCATGCATCCGGCCAATGTCCCCTGTATCGCAAAGGCCGGTATCGACTGCTGCGTGCTGGCCAATAACCATGTCCTGGATTGGGGATATGCGGGCCTCGAGGACACGCTCAGGTCCCTGGAAGACAGCGGTATCGGCTACGCCGGCGCCGGCAGGAACGCAATTGAGACAGAAGCGCCAGCGATCCTCGAGCTTCCGGGCAAGAGACGGGTACTGGTGTTCGCATACGCCTCACCGACCGCTGGCGTGCCACGTCGATGGCGGGCAACAGGAAAGCGCTCGGGTGTCAGTTACCTGCCAGACCTGTCACGGCAGGCGGTTCGCCGCATCGCGTCGCAGGTGAAGACAGTGAAACAGCCGGGGGACATCGTGGTCGTGTCGATCCACTGGGGAGGAAACTGGGGGTATGCGGTACCCGACTCGCACCGGATCTTCGCCCGAAGCCTGATTGACGAGGCGAAAGTGGACGTCATTCACGGTCATTCGTCCCACCACCCGATGGGCATCGAGGTCCATGAAAACAGGCCGATCCTGTATGGCTGCGGCGACTTCCTCAATGACTACGAAGGAATCGGTGGCCACGAGGAGTATCGAAGCGACCTCACCTTGATGTACCTGCTCACGGTGGAGGCCGGGACGGGCCGGCTCGTGCGCCTTGAGATGGTTCCGTTCCGAATCCGGCAGTTCAGGCTAAGCCACGCGTCGGTCGACGAGGCGCAGTGGCTCGCAACGATGATGGACAGGGAATGTGCGACCTTCGGCGGCGGTGTCGCAATGGCCGAGACGAAACGGCCTCGCCTGATCATGAGATAATAGGACTTGCGACTGTTTACCTGACGTAAGGAGTCCCAAAATGACACTGTCGATTACCTCAGCGGCCTTCGAAGAAGGCGGCAACATTCCCTCGATCTACACCTGCGAGGGCGACGACATTTCACCGCCGCTCGTCTTTTCCGGCGTACCAGAAAACACGCAGTCCCTGGCGCTCATCGTGGACGACCCGGATGCGCCGGACCCGGATGCACCGAAGATGACCTGGGTGCACTGGGTCCTCTACAACATACCGCCGTCCTGCGCCGGCCTCGATGAGGACGCGGAGAAGAGCGGCTTGCCGCCAGGCACCAATGATGGGACGAACGACTGGCAACGCACGGGCTACGGCGGACCCTGCCCGCCAATCGGTCGGCACCGCTATTTTCACAAGCTCTACGCGCTGGACATCGCATTGCCGGAACTGGCGACGCCGACGAAAGCGGAGCTCGAGCATGCGATGGAAGGCCACGTCCTCGCCAGCGCCAGCCTGATGGGTACTTACCGGAAGGACACCTGAACCAGGTTATCCGGCATGCAGGACAGGCAATGCGTGCGCTTCCTGCAGTGGGCGCTGCCGCAGCTGCATATGAAGTGGTCCGGCTTTCGCAAGGTCCGGCGACAGGTCTGCAAGCGCCTCGATCGAAGGCTGCGTGACCTTGGCCTGGCGGATATCGACGAGTACCGAAGTTACCTTGACGCCAACGCCGACGAGTGGCAACGCCTCGACGCGATGTGCCGCATCACGATATCGCGCTTCTACCGGGACAGGGTGGTCTTCGCGACCCTCGCGCAGCAGGTGCTGCCCGCCCTCGCGGGCGAGGTGCGGACGCGCGACGACACGTTCTTGAGAATCTGGAGCGCCGGATGCGGTTCCGGCGAAGAAGCTTACACGCTGTCCATCCTCTGGGAACGCGAACTGCAGAGGCAGTTTCCGGACACCACGATCGAGATCGTCGCGACCGATGCCGACACCGGCATGGTCGACCGCGCCCGGGAGGCGCGATACGGATCGAGCAGCCTCAAGGACCTGCCGAAAACCTGGCGCGACGTCGCATTCGAGCGCGAAGGCGCCGCCTGGCGCCTCAAGCCCCGGTACCGGCCAAATGTGCATTTCTACGTGCAGGATATTCGCCGGACCCGGCCCGAGGGTTTGTTCGACCTGGTGCTTTGCCGGAACCTCGTATTCACCTACTACGATGACGGCGTGCAGGCTGAACTACTGAATCGGTTCGTCGGCGCAATGCGGCCGGGCGCAGCGCTCGTGATCGGGGCTCATGAACGCCTGCCTGAAGATGCCGGGCAACTGTCGACATGGTTCGACACGCAGCGCATCTTCAGGAAGGCCCATGATCCTCGCATGCCCTTCCAAGTGCAGACCTAAACAGATTCGCCTGCCAGGGCCCGCAAGGTCCCGCTTAGTCCATCAACGACCGTGGCCATGGCGTCATAGTTCAACTCGTCCGGCAGGTCGGTTGCCGCATGGTAATGCGCATACCGATACGGTGCCGTGTCGGTCACCATCAACGCGCGGTAGCCATTGCGCCAGAATGACTGGTGGTCACTCCAGGATACGCCCGGTATCCAGGAAAAGGTCGCCAGCGATTCCACGGGGAACTCCGAGTTTTTCCTGAACGCATTGGTGAAGCGCCGCAAAGCCGCTCGCGAACGGAAATCGGAGACGAAGGCAATAAAATTGCCTCTGTCCGGATAGAAGTGCCGGAACAACGGCGGGTAGTGCTGGCTGCCCGGTCGGTCGCTGTAACAGCCGATCGTCTCCAACGCCACCATGAACCGGATGTCGTCTCGTCGGTCACGCGCTGTCCTGGCGTAAACACGGCTTCCCATCAGGCGGCCGGGAAAGAACGGGGGTTCCTCGTTGACGAAGGCCACGAAACGGACGGTACGGTCGAGATTCGCGTCGGCCAGGTCACGTGCAATTTCCAACAGAGCGGCTACACCGCTGCCGTTGTCGTTTGCACCCGGGCTCCCGAATACCGAGTCGTAGTGTGCCCCAACGAGCAGGATTTCATCGGGTCGTCGCACGCCGGGCCGCGTCACCTCAAGGTTGGAGCAGCTGACGTTCTCTACGTCGTAGGACTGCGAGGTGACCTCATACTCCATGTCGAGCCATTGTTGCCCGGTGTATTCGGCTGCGTCGGCAAGGGCCCCCGGACGCCAAACGTTTCGTTCGCCGATCGTCTCGGCGAGCGTCCGCACATGCGATTCGAGTCGTTCGGCCAGGCCTGAATGTTTCATAATGCTTGCCCCTCTTCCGCGACTCCGTGTTGTCCTGCTCTGGTCAGAGGATACGTTGACAAGGATGGCCCACAATTCGGAAAACGACGTATTCCTGCCAAGCGCTTTGGACCCAGGACACACCCCCCCCCGGGCACACGGGCTGCCTGTGAAGCGTCGGTCCGATCTCTACTGACTTCGATGGGTACTCGATTGGCGTGCTAAGCTCGGCTGGCAGGGCGCGTCTTAAAACAACTCAATTGAACTCAAGAACTCTCATGACCGCCGGACCCGCATTTGCAATTCTCTCAACCTGCTTGCTGGTCGCGTGGGCGGCGCCGGCAAGTTCCGAAATCCGTGGGCTCTCGGATGCCCCTGAACATGCTCAACGCGAAGCGACTTCGGGCGGCCGGCCCAATGTCCTCTTGATAATCGCCGATGATCTGAACAACGACCTGGGCACGTACGGGCACCCCGTCGTCAAGACACCGCACATCGACGCGCTCACCGAAAAGGGCATCCGTTTCGATGCGGCATACTCACAGTTCCCCGTGTGCACTCCGAGTCGCTCGAGCCTGCTGACAGGCCTGTATCCGGAGCAGATTGGCGTGGTGGAAGTCGAGCCGCATTTCAGGGATTTGGTCCCCGGGGTGACAACGCTTCCCGAACTGTTTCGCCAACACGGGTACCTGAGCGCAAGAGTCGGCAAGATCTTTCACCAGAACGTGCCGAGCCAGATAGGGACGCCAGGGTTCGATGATCCGCAGTCGTGGGACAGAGTCGTGAACCCGATCGGCATCGACAAGGAAGTCGAGGCAACCGTCAACTCGATTTCACCGACGGCGCCTCCCGCTGACATCGGCGGAACTCTAACCTGGCTATCCATCGACAGTCGCGATGACGAACACACCGACGGCATCGCCACGACGGCTGCAATCGAATTGCTGACTGAGCTGCACCCGGAAAGCACGGGTAAGCCGTTTTTCCTCGCCGTTGGATACTACCGTCCGCATGTGCCGCTGATCGCACCGAGCAGATACTTCGATATGTACCCGCCAGGCGTGATTGATCTGCCCCACGTCGTGGCGGAAGACCGCAACGACATTCCCGTACCTGCGCTTGCGGATCGCCCGTACCAGGACAAGATGACGGATGCACAAAAGAAACAGGTGATCCAGGCCTATTACGCATCCGTTTCGTTTGTTGACGCACAGGTCGGCAAACTGCTGGCAGAACTGGATCGGGCAGGGCTTACCGAAGACACGATTGTCGTATTCCTGTCCGATCACGGATTTCACCTGGGTAGTCACGGCCTCTGGCAAAAGACGGACCTGTTCGAGGAATCGACTCGATTGCCATTGATCATTTCAGCCCCGGGGTATCGGGACGGAGGTCGCGCAAGCGCGTCGCTCGTCGAACTGATCGACCTGTTTCCCACACTTACCGATCTTGTCGGGATTGACGCTCCCGATTACGTGGCGGGTCACAGCCTGGTCCCGATCCTTAGAGATCCTACCGCACGGGTACGCGGCAGCGCGTTCAGCATGGCTGGTAGCCGCGCATGGTGGACCAGGCCCGAGTGGAAGTACCGGGACATTACCGGCTACAGCATTCGGACGGAGCGTTACCGATATACAGAATGGGCGGACGGCGCGCTCGGCGTCGAATTCTACGATCATGCAAATGACCCTGCCGAGATTCACAACCTGGCGCACGACCGCGCGAAAGCATCCATCCGTTTCAAGCTAGCGCACATCCTGGAGGATCGCAGGAGGGCCGCCAGGCGGCGTGTGCCCGAGCTGGAAGATGCCGCGTCCGCAGCATCTTCGTTGCGGTAGTTACTTACTGCCATTGATAGCGAATCCACGATCCTGGTCTTCTACCTCAGTTATACTATTTTTTGCGTCTAACGGCCGACCAGGCCGGTCAAGCCGATCACTATTTTCGAGTTTCGTTCATGCCCAAGGGAAAAGAATTCTGGAGCCGTGACTTTGCGAATCGTTACGGTCACGCCAAGCTGGTTGCCGACGAGGACAAATTCCTTTGCGCGAGCCAAGCGCCCAAGTACCGCTTCAATGTCATCGGCGCGGGCACAATGGGCCAGGAGCATATTCGCGTTACCAACTTCGAAGGCCGGGCGCGAATTCATGGCGTTTACGACCCGGAGACGCTCAGTGTCGAGAATGCGCAGGAAGCACACGCGCAATACTGCGACGAACCGCTGAAAGTCTACCCATCTGCAGAGGAAGCCTGCGAGGATCCGGACGTCGATGGCCTGATCATCTGCACCCCGAATTACACGCACATCGATGCGGTCAAGGTCGCGGCCAGGTCGGGAAAGCACATACTGGTCGAGAAACCGATTGCGACGACGATCGCGGATGCGTACGAGATAGCGCAGGTTGCGGAGGCGCACTCGGGTATTTTCCAGCCCGGACTCCAGTATCGCTATAAAGCAATCTATACCGAGGCAATCCACGAGGCTCTGCAGCGCAGGACGCTGGGAGATATCAAGACGATCAGTATAGTCGAGCATCGTATGGCCTTCCTTGACAAGGTTGGTCAGTGGAACAAGTACGAGCGATTCTCCGGGGGCACGCTGGTCGAGAAGTGCTGTCACTACTTCGACCTGATCAACCTGTTTGCGCAGTCTCGTCCCAAGCGCGTGTTTGCTTCGGGCAGCATGGCGGTCAACTTCCTGGAGTTCGACCACGAACAGGGCGAGGCGGATATTCTCGATAATGCAACGGTGGTCATCGAATACGAGAACGGTATTCGCGGCTGCTTCCAGCTTGCGATGTTCGTACCGATGTTCTTTGAAGAGGTTGTCATTTGTGGCGACGTTGGAAGGCTGCGGGCATTTGAGAACCTGGACTTCCTGCCGGGCGACTCTTTGAAATCAGGGATCGAGATCTTCGGCGGTGAGACTCATCCCTCTCGCATGATGACGCCGAGTTACCCGCAGGCGATCGAGGAATCCGGTCACAACGGCGCCACGTTCTTCGAACACGTCCATTTCGTCGACGCGATCGATCGGGGCGCAAGCGATGGGCCGAGTGCGACGGACGCGTTCTGGTCGGTCGTTGTCGGAGTCGCCGCCGAAAGATCTGCCGCGTCGGGTGACGTTGTCCGGATCGATGCGCTGCTGGAGGAAAACGGCCTCGATCAGCTCTGATCCGACCACGGCTGTGGCTCGGTCCGAATCGTCTCGCCGTTCTCGATCGCACGTAAGCACGTGAGGGCCAGGTACTGGTCCTGGCAGCCGTCCGCAAGGCTGTAGAACTCGGTGCCGTTGTTGACGTATCGGGTCATATCCTGCAAGCAGCGCGCCACTGCTATTTCTTCGTCCGAGAGACGGGCCGGAGCAAACTCGTTCACGTAGACCCACTCGTCGAGGTACTGAATGCCCTTGAGGTGAAAGCCCTCGAGATTTCCGTCTCGGCCCGCTTCATGCCGAACCAGGTTCGCGGTGATCGGTGTGATCGGGTCCTTCAGGTAGGTCACCCGGTCGTCGATGATCTCTCCCCGTTCGCCGCGCACGTTGACGCGTTGCCCCCGAATCCAGCTTCTGTACTGAGGCAGGCAGAATTCGTAAATGCCCAGGCGGTCGCCGAAGTCGAGGAACGCGTAGTCCGTTGCCACATCGACGACGTTTTCATCGTCTGGCGGCCCACTGCGATCCGGGCCTGCAATGACCTGGCTCCGGAATCGTTGGCCACGAATCGTCGCTGTCTCGTGGCCGACGCCGAGCAAGCGACGAATCAGGCTCATGGCGTGGTAGCCGTGACACACCGACATGTGTACCTGGTTGGTCGTCCCGAGAATTCCGGCATCGACGATCGCCTGCCGGGCCGCGTGAAGCGGTTGGGCCCAGTACTGCTCCGCCACCTGGATTCGGGCGTTCGCGGCCACCAGGTCCCGGTACAGGCTCACGAGACTTTCGTGGCTCGGTGCAGGCGGCGTCTCGGCCAGTATGGCTACGTCACGATCCGCGAGCTCGAGGCAGACGTCGGGCATCGCCTCGGCTGTCACGCTCGAAATAACGAAACCCGGCTTCGAGTCCTGTAGCAGTTCGGTGACGGACGTGAAGCACGGCACATTCCAGTCTGCCTCGATCTCGGCCGCCCTTTCCGGTTTTCGTGCCACGACACCGCACACTTCCATCCCGTGAATAGCCTCGGCCACCCTGAGAAAGAAGTCGGTTCGCCATCCGGCGCCTACAACCGCAAATTCCACCGACTCATTGCTCGCGTGCATTCTCACCTCTCAAGACTCGACCGGCAGACCCAGCGCCCACTCGCTGCCACCGTAACACGCGTATGCCCTTTCGATGATCCGTAGCGAGGCAATAGACAGCTGGGCAACCCCGTAATCCGTGCTCGAGGTCGACATTTGCCGTGCAAGGCGCTCGAGAAATATCCTGTGATAGCTGGGGTCGCCCTCTGCCGCGCAGTGAATGAGTTCGCCGTCTCTGTTCGCCGCCGTCGCTATCCAGTAACTGCCTGCCCAGGCCGAGAATTCCATGTCACCACCCGATCCCCGTATACGAAATAGTGCACCGATTTGCTCCTCCCCCGGGAGTACGTCGCTACCGGGTTTGACACGGACACCCGAATGCAGGGTCACCTGGACACCGGAAGTCAATGCGAACCTCGTCTTGCCGAGAGACTCGACCTGCATTCTGTCGTTGACAACACGATCGACAACATTGAAATCAGACGAAACTTCGGCAGGCAGATCGTCACCGAACAGATCGAGCAGGAACACGAGCCAGTGAATGCCGCCATTGAGCAGGTCGACGGCGTTAAAGATCTCGACGCTTTCGACCGCACCGATATCACCTCGACGAATTCGGCGCTTTATAGCTATAGGAGCGGGCAGCACCAGCATGCCGTGCGGTACCTCCACTGGCACCTGGCGATCTTTGAATTCCTGGAGCAGGTGCTCTGCGTCCGCAGCAGTGCAAGCCAGTGGTTTCTCGAGAAGCACGCCGCGCACGTCGTGCTGTAGCACAGTACGCGCTATTGGTGCGTGGGTCGGCGCGGGGCTCGCTATGCAGACGACGTCTGCGGGACACTCCGCCAGCATATCGCGGTAGTCGGCGAAGACCTGCAATTCCGAGAACTGCCGCGCCGTCTCTTGCCGCGCCGGCAAGGACACGTCGGACGCTGCGACTATTTCGAAGTGGTCGGAGTCGCGAAGCCCGTCGAGGCTCAGCTTGCCTCCCCTCCCGCAGCCGACGACCGCGGCTCGGAAAACGTTCGCTCTGCGTGACACCGCCCCTCCTGCACCCCCTTGGCACTGAAGGTGCGCGGGCTACCGAACTCGTGGGGACTGAAGTGTGAGCTCGGTAGCCCGGCGCGTGGTCCGGCTTAGAAGTAGGCCCTCAGGTTGACACCGAAGTACCTGTCCGCATCGCGCGGTACCTGGTAACGGAAACCGTCGCCACTGTAAGTCGTCACGAACTGTTCATCCGTCAGGTTCCTGCCGATGAACGTAATACGGAACGCGTCTTCCGCGAACGACAGGCCGGCGCTGAGATTCAGGACGGCATAGTCCGGCAACAGTGCAACCGGATTGAAGGTGCCGTCATTGCCCGGCAGCAGCGACTGCTGTTCGTCCGTGTAAACGTAGGATCCATTAACGTGCAGATCCATGTTCGTGAACGGATAGACCCACGACCCGTAGAGCGAGTACTTGAGATCCGGTGAGAACGGCACATCGAGTCCTGAGCGCGTGCTGCACGTGGGTGGCGGCAGGCCGGTTGTCGGCTCGATCGGGCAGTTGAACTCATCGATTTCCGCATCGATCGAAGCAACACCACCACCGATCTGCACGTTTTCGAGCGGCTGCCACAGGAAGTCGACCTCGATGCCCTCCGTCGAGACGTCACCCGCGTTCGTCAGGCGAGTGATGGTAACACCGGTCGAGGTGTCGAAGTTATTCGCCTGGAAGTTCTCGATATCCGTCGTGAACAGTGCCACGTTGAACAGGAATGTGTCAGCCGTGTACTTCCAGCCGATCTCGTAGGCATCCGATTCCTCGGCACCGATCGGGAAGACGTCGTTCGCGCCCATGTTATAGAAGGTATTGAAGGCGGGTCCCTTGTAACCCTGGGCATAAGTCCCGTAGAACATACCGAGATTGTCGGTACTCCACTGCGCACCAACCTTCACCGACGTATTCGTCTCGTCGGTCTTGCCCGAGAAATTCGAGTCGTAACCGCCGGACTCCGGCGAGAACTGGCTGTTCGGGGCGGCCGGTCTTACGCCAACGCCCTGGCGACCGAACTCGTCGTTGTTCCTGCGATTGTGGTTGAAGCTGACTTCGTCATCGGTGTAACGCAGGCCCAGGATCAGGCGCCACTGATCGTTGATGTCATAGGTACCTTCACCGAACAGCGCCCAGTTGTCGAACTCGGTGTCGAAAAACGCGGTTGCCGATACGATGTCGTTGGCGTTACACGTCAGTTCGGGATTGGCGTCGAGAATGTCCTGGTTCTGCCCGCCGTTGTTCTGGCAGCTCGCGTCGCGCGTGAAATTGCGCTCGGAGTCGATGTTCCAGTAGAAGAAGCCCGCCTGCCAGTTCAGTTGCTCGCCACCGGGCGATGCTATCCGGAGTTCCTGGGACGTCTGCCGCCATTCCTGCGGACCAACGTCATGCAGCTGGAATGGCACGCCGAATACGGGCTGATCCGAGTCACCGGCGATCGAAGTGAAATCGCCTTCACGGATCTCCGTGTTGTCCCAGGTGCGAACTGCAGTGATCGAGGTCAGGGTCAGGTCGTTACCAATGTCGGCGTCGAGCTGGACCGAGTATGCAGTCGTACTGTCCAGGGTCACATTGACCAGGTCATGATCGAGCAGGCGCTGATCGAGGTCGATGTCTGCGACACCGTTGACCACGCCCTGGCTGTTCGGCGCCGCCTCGGAATCTGGATTGCGGCCGCTCGGCAAACCTTCGATATCGGCGCAGCATTCGTCATCGGCATCGTAGTCTTCTACGATGAACAACACGCTGATGTCATCGGTCGGCTCGTATTCGAGCATGGCCCTGAAGCCTTCGCGATCGTAGCCACTGGTGGTTTCATTGGTGTAAACATTGCGCATGAAGCCGTCGAAGTCGGCCTTGAAGACCGTCAGGCTGCCGCGCGCGTTATCGCTGAACGGGCCGGAAATACGGCCCTTGATGCGAGTCTCGTTGTCCTGGAAGAAGGACAGGTCGATCGAGCCCTCGAGCTCATCGCTGGGCCTCTTCGTCGTGATATTGACCACACCCGCCGACGCGTTCTTACCGAACAAGGTTCCCTGGGGCCCGCGCAGGACCTCGAGACGCTCGATGTCGTAGAGGTCACCAAACGCCTGGCCGGAACGTCCGAGCACGACGCCGTCAACGACCGTAGCGACACTGGGCTCGGCGGCGGTACTGAAGGAGATCGTGCCGATGCCGCGTACCACGACTGTCGAGTTTCGAGTCGTGTTGCCCTTGCGGTAAGACACCGACGGTATCAGCGACTGCAGGCCTTCCAGGCCGACCGCATAGGAGTTATCGATGGTCTCTGTGGACAGCACGGAGACCGCAACCGGAACGTCCTGTACGTTCTCCTCGCGCTTGGTCGCGGTCACCACGATCTCTTCGATTTGAGCCGAGGCCGGCATGCTGATGCCCAGGCAGATTAACGGAGTCACGATGGCTCCGACGAGGCGCTTTGGCAGCCGCCGTCTGGTGGTCTTCATGGTGGTTCCCCCTTACCCTTGGGTTATAAGCCAAACCTATGTCTTATAGATGTCTATAATACATAGCTTTATGTCGACTTCGCAATGGCAGCGGGTCGCTGAGCGCGTCGGTGAGTCGGCGCCGTCAGCCAGGCGCCACAAACGAATGGGAAAGTTCTTTAAATCAGTTACTTATGGCTCGCTCGTACGCCGAATCCACTTGCGATTCGCAGCTTGCAATCGCGCGATCCAGCTTCTCCAGCCATTCTTCGCCGTACTGATCGACATACCAGTCGCGCATGCCCGCGGCGGCCTCGCGAAACTGTGTTTTCTCGGCGGGCGTCGGCACGTACAGTGATCCGCCGGATTCCGTGAATTCCTCGTACGCTTCGATCTCGCGACGCTTGATGATGCCTCGCGTAACGGTCTTCAGCTCCTGGAATCCGTCGTAGATGATGCGCTGGATGTCGGCCGGCAATGTCTGCCACGTGACTTCCGAGAACCACCAGACCCCGCCCATGTAGCTGTGCCCGTCCAAGGTGACGAACTTGATCTGCTCGTGGAGCTTCATGCCGACGATATCCTGGATGCCGTTCTTCGTACCCTCAACGACGCCGGTCGCGAGTGCGGTATATACCTCGGACCAGGCGACGGGCGTCGGATTGCCGCCGAGCTGACGCACCAGCTCCTGCTGAACCGGCGCAGCAATCGTGCGGATCTTACGTCCCTTGATGTCGTCGGGCGTTCGGATCTGGCTGTCGGTAGCCGCGAAATTACGCCAGCCGCCAGTGTTGGAGACGACCATGAGCCGGATCTTCAGATCGGCCGCGAGAATCGCGCTGCGCAGCTCACCCATGATCGGGCCATCGACGACACATTCCGCAACTGCGTCATCGCGAAAGGTATACGGCAGGTCGAGCACCTGGCCCGGCCCAAAGATGCTGCCCAGCCCGCCAGTTGTGAGCATGAAAACCTGTAACACTCCAGTCTGCATGCCCTCGAGGCACTCGCGCTCGTTGGAGCAGAATTGTCCCGAAGGATACAGTTCGACCTCCACACGGCCGTTGCTGCGACTTTCAACGAACTGCTCGAATACGAGGGCGCCATCGTAGTCCTCGTCCTCGGGAGAGCCCAGGAAGGAGAACCGGATCGTGAACTCGGCTTCGGACTTGCCACTGGAAAGCACGGTGCCCGCCGCACACGCGAGGAAAATGGCAGCAAACAGGGTGAGTAGCTTCTGTTGTCTGGTCATCTGCTGCTACGCCTATGCAAATCCCAGCAATCGAGGCAATGTCATCGACAACGCCGGGAAGTAGGTAATCAGGAATATGACGCCGATTTCGACGGTGAGAAACGGCAGCATCTGGCGTGCGATGGTTTCGACCTTTTCCCGCGAGACAGATGCGGCGACAAACAGGACCAGGCCGAGTGGCGGCGTCGCCAGTCCCACAGTGACGTTGACGCACATGACGACGGCGAAGTGAACCGGGTCCACGCCGAGGCTTATGAACAGCGGTCCGAGAATCGGCCCGAGGATAAGGATGGCAGGGCCGGCATCAAGGAACATACCAACGACAAAGAGGAACAGGTTCGTCAGGAACAGCAATATGTAGACGTTGTCCGACGTCTCCATCATGCCGTCTGCAACCATGCCGGCCATACCTGATACGGTGATGATCCAGGCGAATACGACCGACGCACCGACCAGAAGCAGGATGACGCCGGACTGGACCGCGGACTCGATGAAGATCCCCGGCAATTCCTTCGCTCTCAGTGTCCGGGTCAGGAACAACGTTACGACCAGTGCGTACGCGGCCGCCACGGCAGCCGCCTCGGTCGGCGTGAAGATCCCACCCAAGATGCCGCCAAGCAGAATGACCGGGGTCAACAGCGCGAGTGCCGTCTTGCGGAACGACTGGGCGCGTTCCCGCCATGTCGCCTTGCGTCCCGCGACAGGATAGTTGCGCTTCTTCGCGACGAGGCTCGTCGCAATCATAAGCCCGACAGAGATCAGGAGGCCTGGCACCAGGCCTGCGGCGAATAGTCCAGCGACCGACACGTTCATGATGAACGCGTACAGGATCATGATGCCTGACGGCGGGATGATCGGGCCGATCACCGATGACGCAGCCGTGACAGCTGCCGCGAAGGGCCGTGAATAGCCGTTCCGTTCCATGGCTGGGATGAATATCTTGCCGAGCGCGGACGTATCGGCGACGGCCGACCCGGACAGGCCTGCGAACAGCACCGAAGACAGGATGTTGACCTGCGCCAGGCCGCCGCGGACATGACCGATCATCGACTGGCTGAAGTCGACGATCGACTTGGTAATGCCGCCCGAGTTCATCAACTGGCCAGCCAGGATGAAAAACGGCAGCGCCATTAGCGGAAAAGAGTCCATGCCGCTGTAAAGGCGGGATAGCAGCGCCTTGTAGAAGACCTGGTCGCCCTCGATTGCGAGGCTCAACCCGGGACCGATCAGCAATGCGAACACGACCGGCATACCGGCTGCCATCAGGAAGATGAATATCCAGAAATACGATAGAGCCACGGCTACTCGCCTTCCATGGGCGTGCCGGAGCCGGGGACGTCGAAATCGTCCTCCGGATAGATCAGTCCGAGCAGGTCACGCAGGAATAGTTCTATGCCAACGAGCAACATCACGGCAAAGGCAAACGGCACCACGGCGAAGAACCAGCCGACCTGTAGTGGCAGGCTGGCGGCCCGTATCGAGAAGCCGCGCTCGACCATGCCGAAACTCTCACGCCAGAAAACGATGATGATCCAGATGACGAGCAGGTTGAGCAGCAGGTTGAGTAACCGCCGCATCGTCTTCGGCAGCTCGTCGGCGAACATCTCGATGCTGACGTTCGCACCGTAGCGATAGGCCCAGGGCGCCACGAGGAATGCAGCCCAGACCATCATGGTCTTGGAAACCTCTTCGGTCCAGATCAGTGAATCGTTGAGCACGTAGCGAAACACGATCTGCGTCAGGACTATTACCGTCATGGCCATCAGCAGGAGTCCCGCTGTGTTGCGTGTGGCGGCACAGATCCATTCGTTGACGCGGGATACGACGGCGAGGCCCCTGATTACAACGCTGTCGTTGCTGGCCGGCATCGTTCAGGCAAGCCTCAGCACGGGTATGTCCAGGCGATTGGCTACCTGTTCCAGCGTGTCGAGGTGGTCACCGTAGGCAAGGGCGAAGTGATGCTCGAGCCCTTCTTCCATGATGGTTTCGCAAACCTCGTCAACCGGCCGGTCGAAGCGAATCACGCCAGAAGTCCCCGTGAATGCCATCGGGGCACGTTGCACTTCCGCGCCAGCGATCATCAGCTTGGTTTCGTTCTTCGCCTGCGATAACCGCGCCAGGGACACCCGACCGGGCTTCAAAGGGAACTGATGCAGCAACGGCATCTTGCGATTGGTATGGATGGTCGCTTCGGGCTGTGCCTCCGGGTCGCACATCGATAACGGTGCAAGCCCACAGTGCCAGAGCACGGCGGTATCGCTGGAGCGATCGACATCGACGAGGTCGGCCATCCATACGGGCTCTCCCGCGAGCTCCTGCAACATCAGCGTCGTTACCGATCCGTAGACGTCGGCCTCGCAGGCGCTGGGCACGCCAGCCTGGTTCATCATCGCCATCGGCCCGCACGCGGCACAGCCGTAATCGACGAAGGTCTCGGGCCAGCAGCGCACGGCAATACTGTCGGCGTCGTTCTCCGAGGCAATATCCTCCAGCGCGCACAGCAGGCGGAACGAGCGATCAAGCTGTTCCTGGTCCACGCTGTCGATACCATCGAGGGACTCCGCGGCCCGGGCACGGTGTGCAGCGGCGCGTTCTGCCGGTGCTCCCCTTGCTCTGTCGAACGCACTTTCCAGGGTTACGCGGTCGACCGTGATACCTGTCAACTCACCCAACGCAGCCGCGTTGTATTCGCAGGTGTCGAACCCGTCCGGATGATTGCCGATGACGCTGACACGCGATTCCTTCAGCTTGCGAACAACCTGGTCGGCAATCGCGTCATCCGAGCGCACGACGTCGATTGTTGCGTTCTCCCCTTCCCGGTACGGGTGGGCCAGGCCTTGCAGCTCCTGTGCGAGGCCCTCGCGGTCCGGGTCGGCGAACAACCAGTTGTAAGTGAGCCCGGCCTTGCCGAGCGCGTGAGCAGCCAGGTTGATTCCGCAGTAGGCGTTCAGTCGCAGGCGGCCGCCAATGCGGGGTTCGGGCACACCCCAGATAGCGACAGGTGCATCGCTATCGCGCGCCATCTGAGTCGTCATCGAAGCATCGGTGAAGGTGATCTGCAGGATCAGTAACAGGTCGATGTCGCCAGCTGACCCGATTTCCTGCAGCGCGGCGTTGGCGGCCTCGGTGTCGCAGGCCAATTGACGTGGTCCGACCGTCGCGATGCCCGCCGCGTCCAGCGCCGCAAAGGCCCGGTCTTTCATCTGCTCGGCGAACGCCATATCGAAAGTCGTCCGCGCCAGCGGGACTACGCCGTACGTCAGTGTCATGCCGACCCCTCGGTTTCATGATGCTCGAGAAACTCATCGACGTCGCCGCGTGTGGGCGATCCCGCTCTGCCGCCACCAGTAGCTACTTTCAGTGCCGCAGCGGCGCTCGCGAATCGCACGGCCCCGGTCACCGGCTGACCGTCACCGAGTGCCAGCGCAAACGCGCCGTGCCAGACGTCGCCGGCACCGAGCGTGTCGCTCACCTGCACCTCGTACGCGGCAACACGCCGTGTCTCGCCGTCACTCATGTAGATCGACCCTTCACTGCCAAGCGTCACGCAACACCAGGCATCGGTCGTCGCATCAACGAATTGCAACGCCTTGATGGGGTCACTCTCGCCGCAATACTCGGTCAAACCTGCCGCAGAAAACGCCACGTGCGTTGCGGCCCTTACGAGCTCGCCGTCCTTGGGTACCGGCAGGTCGGCGTCCAGAACAGCTGGCACACCACGCTGGCGTGCCAGCTCGAATCCGCGCGCCGCGCCTTCGGGCCAGCGGGTGTCAGCCAGTACGGCATCGATGCTGTCGGGCAGCCGTTGTGGCAGCCAGTCGGTTGTCGCTTCAAGGTCGGGGTCCAGGTAGTTCACGATCAACCGTTCACCACCGCTGTCGACGATCACGGCGGACAGCGACGACGTTCGATCCTCGAACCGCCTGACCAGTGAGCAGTCGACGCCGTAGCCTTCGAGTTCTGCGATTACCACGTCGGCAATCGCATCGTCGCCGGTGCGCGCAGCAAGCTGAGCCGTGCCGCCCAACCTGGCGATCGCGACAGCGGCTGTCGCCGCCGGGCCACCACCGATCGATTCGAATGCCGAAGCCCGGTATTTCTCGGCCGCACCGGGCATCGTGTCTAGCGTGAACACGAAGTCCTGTACTGCGTGACCAATGCACAACACGGCTGCCATCGCTCCGTCACACCGGAATGCTGGTCATATCAGTTGATATCCACCGCGTACACGACATTGCGAGTGTCGCAGCGGCTGATTCGCCATTCCGCCCGCTGGCCACCGATGCTCAGGGCGAGTCGGTCGATCCTCAATATCGGCGTGCCCGGCTCAATACCGAGTTCTTTCTGGTCGCGCTTGTTCGACAAGACTGCGCTCAGCTCCTCCTTCGCTACGGTGATGTTGACGCCATAGACGCTCTGATAGAGGGAATACAACGTGTTCGGCAGCGCTGTCTGATGATCGAGCTCCGGAAACAGACTGAGTGGCACGATGATCTGCTCGCTGATGGTCGGATCGCCGTCAATCAAGCGTGCGCGCCTGATCTCGATAACGCTCGCGCCCTTCGACAGATGCAACTTCTCAGCCTCCTTGGCTGTCGCAACCCGGCGCTTGCAGCGTGCCTCGGTGCTCTCGGGCGTGACCCGCTCACCGTCGGTGTTGGGATGGGAAATCCGAAAGAACCGGAATAAGGCATGCTCCTGGGTATGTTCGGCCACAAAGGTGCCTTTGCCCTGGCGCCGGTGCACCAGGTTTTCGGCGACCAGGGCATCGAGCGCCTTGCGCACCGTTCCCTGGCTGACCTTGAGTTCGGCTGCCAGCGCATGCTCACTGGGCAGCGCCTCCGCCGGCCGCCAGGCACCTTCGGCGATACGCCGGACAAGTACGTCGTAAACCTGTTTGTAGAGCGGTTGGAAATCTGGAATCGGGTCCATAGCTGTCGTCGTCCCGGAGACATGTGGGAGTTTTCGGTATTGCTCCGGATTTATAGGTATTGTATCTTATATAAGACCTATAAACACCTCACGCCTGCTGCCCCCGGTCTTTTCGGCGTGGCAGTATCGCGCAGGAGCCAAGAACAAAATGAGTATTCCGCATCTGCTTGTCCATGACAATCGGGACAATGTCGGCGTTGTGGTCGTCGAAGGCCTGACGGCAGGCACCGAGATGTTGTGCGTCGTCACCGAGGACAACTCGGATTTCTCGCTCGTCGTCAATGACGATGTTCCGATTGGTCACAAGGTGGCCCTGTCCGACCTGGCCGACGGTGATACGGCTATCAAGTACGGCCAGGACATTGGCCGCATCGTGGAGGACGTGGCGAAAGGCAGCCACGTTCATACGCATAACCTGAAAACCAAGCGCTGGTAGCAGGTAGCATCATGTCAACTCCAAGCACTTTTTTCGGCTATCGGCGCGAGAACGGTCGTATAGGCGTACGCAACTACGTCGCTATCTTGCCCGTCGACGATATCTCCAACGCCGCATGCGAAGCGGTTGCCAACAATATCCAGGGAACCATCGCGTTGCCGCACGCTTATGGTCGACTGCAGTTCGGTGAGGACCTCGAGCTGCATTTCCGCACCATGATCGGAACGGGATCCAATCCAAACGTCGCCGCGTGCGTCGTGATCGGTATCGAACCCGGCTGGACACAGCGTATCGTCGACGGCATCGCCGAGACTGGCAAACCGGTCGCCGGTTTTGCGATCGAGCAGAGCGGCGACATCGAAACGATCGCCAAGGCATCCCGCCAGGCCAAGGAATTCGTCCATCAGACCAGCGGTCAGCAACGAGTGGAATGCGACCTGTCTGAGATATGGGTATCCGCCAAGTGCGGCGAATCGGACACGACCACGGGCCTTGCTTCGTGCCCCGCGGTCGGCAACCTCTATGACAAGCTGATCCCGACCGGTATCTATGGTGTTTTCGGCGAGACGTCCGAAATCACCGGTGCCGAGCACCTTTGCCAGGCACGTGCAGCCACACCGGAGATCGGTGAGAAATTCCTGCGCACCTTCCAGGCTTACCAGGATGAAGTCATCGAGCCATTCAAGACGTCCGACCTGTCCGACAGCCAGCCCACCAAGGGCAATATCGAGGGCGGGCTGACGACGATCGAGGAAAAGGCGATGGGCAACCTCGAGAAGATCGGCAAGCAGGTATCCTATATCGACGTTCTGGGACCGGCCGAGGCTCCCGCGGCCGGCCCAGGCTTGTATTTCATGGATTCTTCGTCGGCAGCGGCAGAGTGTGTGACTTTGATGGCGGCCGGCGGCTACGTCGTTCACGTGTTCCCTACGGGGCAGGGAAATATCGTCGGCAACCCGATCGTCCCGGTCGTCAAGCTGACTGGCAACCCGCGTACCGTCCGAACGATGTCGGAGCATATCGACGTCGACGTCTCTGGTGTCATTCGGCGGGAGATGACGATTTCCGATGCAGGCGATGCCCTGATCGACATGGTCGTCCAGACAGCGAACGGTCGCCTGACGGCCGCCGAGGCGCTGGGCCACAAAGAATTTGTCATGACGAAGTTGTATCGCAGCGCCTGACGCAACATGACAATCCGGTGTGGTGATGGATTCCGTTCGACTTAGCCTGGAAGATGCCAGGGACCTCGTTGTCCGCGCACTCGTCGCCAGCAAGGTCAGTGAAGCCAATGCGCGCTCCACGGCTGCAGCGCTGGTTGCAGCGCAAGCGGACGGGCAAAGCGGACACGGCCTGTCTCGAGTACCGAGTTATGCTGCCCAGGCCCGGTCGGGTAAGGTCGATGGCTCGGCAATACCATCCTGCGATCGTCCTGCGTCGGCACTGTTACGCATCGACGCTGCATCCGGCTTCGCGTACCCGGCGATCGATCTCGCTTGTGAACGCTTGCCGGAGCTCGTGCGTGAAACCGGCATAGCGGCCGCATGCATATTCAACTCTCATCACCTCGGGCAAGCGGGTGCGCACGCCGAGCGCCTTGCGAGACAAGGACTGGTTGCACTGGTATTCAGCAATTCGCCCAAGGCGATCAATTTCTGGGGCGGACGAGAACCGATGATGGGCACGAATCCCATCGCTTTTGCAGCGCCCCAGGCCGACGGGGAACCGCTCATCATCGACCTCGCGCTTTCCAGGATCGCCCGTGGCAAGATCCTCGCGGCGCAACGAGCCGGCGAGAAGATCCCCGACGACTGGGCGCTCGATGCATCGGGTAACCCGACCGATGATCCGGACGCGGCAATGGCGGGTTCCATGCTACCGATCGGCGGTGCCAAGGGAGCGGCACTGGTCTTGATGGTGGAGCTTCTGGCAGCCGCCGTCACGGGCAGTAACTTCGGTTACGAGGCGACATCGTTTTTCGATGCCGACGGTGCGCCACCGCATATAGGACATACCGTGATCGTGCTCCAGCCTGACATCGCGTCGGGCGGTCGATTCGCGGAACGCTTGTCCAATATCGTCGGCGCCATCGAGCGAACCGACGGTGCGAGGCTGCCCGGTACCACCCGCCTGGCGAAACGGGAGGCAGTACTGGCAGATGGTCTGTCGATTCCGGCGAATCTCCACGACGAGATCACCGACATCATCAACTCGGGAGAACCCAATGCCTAAGGTTGTCGTCTCTGAATTTATGGACGAGAAGATCGCCCGCGATGTCCTCGGTGGACTCGATCTCATCTTCGATCCGGACCTCGTCGATGATCGTGACGCGCTGTTGGCGGCTCTTGCCGACGCGCACGCGATTATCGTCCGCAATCGAACCCGGGTTGACGCCGAGCTACTCGATCATGCACCGGATCTGAAGGTCGTAGGCAGGTTGGGCGTGGGACTCGACAATATCGACCAGCCGGCCTGCGAGGCAAGGGGTATTGCGGTGTGCCCCGCGACGGGCGCGAACGATATTGCGGTTGCGGAGTACGTTGTCTCGGCGACGCTGATGCTGCTTCGCGGGGCCTGGCAGGCAGGCGATCGGATGATCGCCGGCGAATGGCCGCGCACTCAGCTGATGGGACGAGAGGTTTCGGGAAAGCGGCTGGGGCTGGTCGGCCTTGGCTCGATCGCCCGCCAGGTTGCATCGCGCGCGAGCGCTCTCGGCATGACTGTATCAGCATTCGACCCGTACCTTGCAGGAGACGATCCCGCCTGGACTGATGTTCATTCCGCCAGCCTGGCAGAGCTGGCTGCGAACTGTGACGTCGTTAGCGTTCATGTGCCGTTGACCGACGAGACCCGTGATCTGATAGGTGCCGATTTCGTCCGCGGCATGCAGAAGGGCGCCATAATTATCAACACCGCGCGGGGCGGTGTGGTCAAAGAAGACGCGGTCATCGAAGCCTTGAAGGCCGGTCGACTCGGTGGCGCAGCCATGGACGTCTTCGAGACCGAACCGCTCTCCGCGGATGACGGGGCGGCATTCGCCGGAGTACCCAACCTGCTGCTCACGCCACACATAGCCGGAATTACCGAGGAAGCCAATCAGCGGGTCAGCCTCGTCACGGCACAGAACGTGCTGGATCATCTCTGAAACAGGCGCTCTGACCGACGATACTGCCACCCGGTCTTGTGTTCGCTGCTGACGGACGCCTCAGGTTGCGAGTATGTCAGCGATCAGCCGCCAGACCTGTCCATTGGCGCCGATTCCGAAGTGTGAACTGTAGACGTGGATATTGCGTGCCTGCTCGTTGTAGGTGTCGATGCTCGCGCGCCAGTTAACGACGCCGTCCAGCTTGCTGTAGATCGAAGTGACGGGTTGCCGTATCCCGATCGAATTACGCTCGTGTACTTCCTTCTCGAACTCGTCGAGATCGAGATCGGCGGCATCGGCGAAGCGCCTGGCCGTGGCCGTGTATTTCGGGCCACCGATAATGGGTGTTCCGAGCGTGATGACCTCCCGTACGAAAGGTTCGTAGAGTCGTGCGGTTTCGCGTGCAATGACGCCACCGAGACTCCAGCCGATCAGCGTCAGCGGCGCTCCGCAGAGATTGTCATGGATCGCCTCTACCCTTTCACCAACCTGGTGCATGTAACGATCGACGTTGCCGCGATTCCGGCCAAGGCCCCAGTCGTAGACGTCGTAGCCAAGATAATCGAGGTACCAGCCGAGCGGCCGCATGGTCTTCTCGTCCGTAGCGTAGCCGGGCAGCAGCATCACCGGCCGCCCATCGCCGCGGGGCGCGCGTAGTAGCCGCGGGGCCCGTAGCAGGATCGTTGCCCAGTCGAAGGGTGCGCGCAGCTCCAGCCAGGTCGATATTCGACTGGGTGGCCTCGCGCTCGGGATTTCGTCAGCTTTCGTCATGTCGATTGTTCACCTATGAACAAGTCGTTACTGTACGGCACTATTAGAAAGTTCACAAGTGAACTGTTAGTCTTGTTACATGGCGTTACAGAAACGGCTCCGCAAACCACGTGGTTTCGATACCTGGCTCACTGTCGGGCGCACGAATCTCAGGGTGCACCGGGCACTCAACCTGTTGCTCGGTGACCTGGGCCTGTCACTGGCGCAGCACGAGATATTGCTGACCATTCGCCGGCAGAGTGGCCTGACGCAGAGACAGCTGTCCGACCAGTTGCTGGTCGTCAAGAGTAACGCGACCGCCCTTCTGAAGAAGCTCGAAGCGCGCGGCCTTGTCAGGCGCACTCCGGACGCCACTGATTCCCGAGTCAGGCGTCTTAGCCTGACGCCGTCAGGCGATGCGCTTGTCGAGAAGTCGTTCGCGGTCCAGACACGAGTCGTAAAAGCGATGGCGTCGGTCATGACCGATGACGAGCTTGCTCGCATGGACGACGTCATGATCCGGGTAGGGGACGCGATCGACCGGTTGATCGAAACATCGCGGAATTGATGGCCGGAGGCGACTGCCGCCGGCCTCGCTCGGCACGGCTTATGCGTCTTCCCGAGCCACGGTGGGTAGCGTCCACGGTACGAAACGCGAGCGCACGAAAGCGCGCGCGGCACGTCCACCCAGTTCGCTGACGGCGATGCCGAGGAGGATGAGTCCGAGGCCCAGGTACGCCGCTGCAGTCAGTGATTCGTCGAGGAAGACGGCTCCGGCGATTACTGCCCAGGCCGGTACGAGATAGTTGACGAATGACAGGAAGGTCGGGCCGGGTCCCTGCACCAGTCGAAAATACAGCAGTGTTGCGAAACCGGTTGCGAGCAGACCGAGAATGGCGACTGCCGCGATCGCGGCGATGCCTGGCGCCTCTACCGACGATACTCCAGGTACCGCAGCGGGGAGAGACAGTAAGCTAGCGACGATTAGCATGCCGGCCGACCGACGAACCGGATCACCTGCGCCCAGGCTGCGGGCGTAAATGGTGCTGACTGAATAGCTGAGCGCTGCGCCGAGCACCGCGAGCGCGCCCCACAAGGCCAGGTTGCCGTCTAGGCCCTGGACGAAGTTCGGACCGATCACGAAAACAACGCCGGTAAAACCGATGGCGAACCCGGCAACCCGCGCAGGCGTCAGGCGAGCACCCGGCACGAAGAAGTGCGCGAGCGTGAGCACGAACAGCGGCATCACGGCCATCAAGACGCCGGCCAGCGACGACTCGATATGTTGCTGCCCCCACGCCACGAGGTGGAACGGCAAGACGTTGCCGAACACGGCGAGCACGACCATCGGCAACCAGCTGCGGCCTGGGCGCGGCAGGGATTGACCCGCCAGTTTGAGGTAGCCGAAGATCAGGGCGGTTGCTATCGCGATTCGACCGGCGACGAGGACTGCCGGGGGGAAGGCTGCCAGCGCGAGTTCATTGAGCATGAACGCACTGCCCCAGAGGGCCGTGAGCACAAGCAGGGCTACCCAGTCTCCCGGATGCGGCGCGCGTGGCATGGCTTATGCGCTCTCAACCGGACGGCGAACTGGCGCGGCGCTCGGCGGACAGTGGCCGTCGCCCGGGGCGAAATGCTGATCGTATGGTGTCATTGCCTCTATTTGTCTATATAATGTCGAGAAAGTTCTCGGACATTATATGAACATTGATCGCTTGTCTACCGAGCCTGCGGTCGCCCAGACAACTTGAGGAATACAACGTGGCCATCAAGACTGATACCAACGAGCACCGCTATGGCATCGGTGCCGTCGCGAAGCTGACCGGACTCACCGATCACACCATTCGCGTCTGGGAGCGCCGCTACAGCGCCGTCGTCGCCCAGCGCACGGCCAACGGCCGTCGCCTTTACGCCCCCGCCGACGTCGAGAAGCTGGGCCTCCTCAAGCGCCTCACGGATCAGGGCTTGTCGATCGGTCAGATTGCCAGCGAGAGCCTTCCGGCACTCCGCGAACGGACGAGAGACATGAGGGAGCTCGTAGCGACTCCACTCCCCGATCACGTCCGCGTGGCGATACTCGGCGATTTCTTGCCGAAACAGTTCGCTGTCCACGAGCGGGACCTCGCGCCCGTCGAGATTCTCGTTGCCGACAACAACCCCGATCGCCTCATCGCCGACCTGGAGCGGCAGCCCGTGGACGTGGTCGTGATGGAGAACCCGGTTCTCGACGCCAAGGTCGTCGACCAGCTGCGGGAGATCCTCAAACGAAGCGACACACCTCGGGGTGTCATCGTTTACAGTTTCGGTCGTGCCCGGGATATCGATAAAGCGCTGGATGCGCAAATCCTCGCGCTGCGATCACCCGTCAGTGTCGATGAAGCACGCGAGGCCGTTATGCGCGCCTTCAAGCCCGCGAGGCCTGCACGTGCATCAGCTAAGTCGAAACCGAAGAGTCCAACAAGCGAATGGCAATTCGTCGGTAAGGTCGAGCCGCGCCGCTTCGATAACGCCCAGCTCGCGACACTCGCGCAGGCATCGACGGCAATCGACTGCGAGTGTCCACATCACCTTGCGCAGCTCGTGGTCGATCTGTCGGCGTTCGAAGTGTACAGCGCGAATTGCGCAAACCGGGACGAGGACGATGCCGCGCTGCATCGCTACCTTCACGAGACCACTGCCCAGGCACGCAACCTGATCGAGATCGCGCTTGAACGGGTTGCCGAGGCCGAGGGCATCGACTACTAATCGACGACTTTAGGCCTGATACATCCTGATACGTTTTTGTCTATTTTTGTCTTGGACAAAAAATTGACGGCGCGCGGCCGACTGTTAGCATAGATCACGGTATCGCGTTGAAGCGGTAGCCGGGCAGAGAACACTCTCCTTTCCCCATTTTTCCCGCGTTCTCTGCATTTTTGGCCGGCGCAATGCGCCGGCCTTTTTTTTGGTCACGACAATACGAGGGTAGGCACCATGGGTATGCTCTTGATCCTTTGTCTCGCCGTGCTGTTTGCGGCGACAACGCAGCTGCGGCCGACGCCGCGGCGCGCAAAGATTCGAATTCGTTCCGATGAACGTCGCGATCGTTGAGCCTAGTCGATCCAGTGGGCTTCGGCGGCTCTACGGATTTGCTGACAACGCGGGCACGCGGTACACGAAGTCCCGCAATTTCGACTTTGGGCCCGAACGACGCGGCAATGTCTCGGTGCTTTCTCCGTTCATCCGGCACCGCCTCGTGCTGGAGGAGGAGGTACTGAAGGCAGTTCTCGACCGGCACTCGCTAGCGCCGGCGAGCAAGTTTGTCGAGGAAGTCTTCTGGAGAGCTTATTTCAAAGGTTGGCTCGAGCACCGTCCTGCCGTCTGGCCGGACTACCGAAACGGGGTTTCCCAGCTCATCCGCTCCCTCGATTCGGACGGCGATCTCCTTGACCGATACACGACCGCGGTGGAAGGCCGCACCGGGATCAATTGTTTCGATGCCTGGGTCGCGGAACTCGTGACGACCGGCTATCTCCACAACCATGCGCGGATGTGGTTTGCGAGCATCTGGGTGTTCACGCTGGACTTGCCGTGGCAGCTGGGCGCTGATTTCTTCTATCGTCACCTGCTCGATGGTGATCCCGCTTCCAACACCCTCGGCTGGCGATGGGTGTGCGGCCTGCATACGCGCGGCAAGACCTATCTCGCGCGTGCGGAGAACATTGCCACGTTCTCCGACGGCCGATTCGATCCAAATGGACAGCTTGCGACGACCGCGACCGCCAAGACGGAGAACCGCGCGTACCCGACCGCGCCCCTGCGCAGTCCGCAGGTGCTCGTTCCGGGCGAGCGTTTCGGCCTGCTGGTCACGGAAGAGGACTGTGAACCGGAGTCGTTACTCGACGACCAGGCACCCTCGGCGATACTCGGTGCGCTGGCTACGACATTGCGTTCGCCACTCCCCGTTGGCGGACCCGCCTGTGACTTCGCGACGGGCGCGGTATCCGATGCGCTGGAAAGAACCGCACGCTCGTTCGGCGTAGGCGCTGAGCTAGCGGGGTCCGAAGACTGGGGCAACCTGCTCGTCGATTGGGCGACCAGGGAACGGTTGGATTCAATCGTGACTGCGTACGTGCCGGTGGGCCCGGTTGCCGAGTTGCTGGCCAGCGCGAGCGACAAGCTGGAGCGCTACGGGATCCGGCAGGTGCAGTTGCGTCGTCCGTACGACAGTACGGTGTGGCCTCACGCCAAGCGGGGCTATTTCAAGCTCAAGGAACAGATTCCCACGTTGCTGCAGCGTCTTGCGATCAATGCGGACGTTGACAGCCTGAGGGACAAGGCCGGCTAGCCGGCGCCGATCAAATACGCTGCCGAAGCTCGCTCGACAAGTCATTGGCACTCGTAAACGCAGCCTCGATCCTGCCGCGCACGAACCAGTCACCGCATGCAGCGAGCTTCGCTTTGCCATCGATGTAGAAAGCGGGGCCGTCCTGGCGCACAATGTTAGCGTATCGCCAACGATGAAGCTGGCAGTGATCGGCGCTGCCCAGGTCAAGACCCGTCACCGCCGAGGCCTCGCTCAGCAGGTGATCGCGGACGCGGTCGAGATCGTCGTCGATGTGCGCACTTGCCCAGGCATTGGTCGAGTGAATCACCAGCGTAAACGGCTCTTTGCGCCCTGGCTTGCTGCTATTGACCGAGATCCAGCTGATGTCGGCTCCGCGCACGAGCGCCGCCTGCCAGGGTAACTCCTGCTGCTGCCCAAAGCCGAGCATCACGGCGAAACAGGAGAGCATCTTGCGCCCAGCACAGAGTGCAATTAGTTCAGGATGCTCTGCGGCAAGCGCCGCAGTCTGCGCGGCGGGCGCCGTCACTACCAGCCAATCGAAATCACCGAGGATCCTGCTGCGCTCGTCGAACAACGTCCACCCTTCAACTTGGCGCTCGATTCGTGATACGGCCGTCTCGTACGCGACATCGAGACCATCCGACAGCACCTTGCCAAGCCGGTTCATTCGCGGGGCACCGACGTAGTGAGGGTATTCTTCGTCCCAGGATCGCAGGTCGGTGATGCGCGCTCGTTCGAGCTCGGCAAACTGCGGCATCCAGTTCGCAACAGCACCGTCCGCTATCAGCGGTCGTAGGAACTCTCTGAACTCGGCGGTGCGTGCGGTGAAGAACTGTGCGCCATGATCGAACTCGAACTCGCCCCCATAGCGGGTCGCGATCCTGCCGCCGGGCCCGCGCGACTTTTCGAAGAGCTTGACCTCGGCGGTCTCCTTCAGGCGACGTGCGACGACGAGCCCCGATAGGCCCGCTCCGATGACGGCCACCCTCGTCATGATTGCCTATTCACCGTTGATCTCGATACCTTCATAAGCGGCAAGATCGACCAGGGCGTCCTCGAAAAACGAGCGCGCGGTTGCCGCGGTGCGCCGCAGCATTCCATGCACGACTGCGTCATCAGGTTTGCTGATCTCACACTCCTCGCTGTACGCCTCGAAATCGGACAGCTCAATGATAATTTCGGCTACATGACGCGGGCACTCGCAGGCCAGGGCCGGCGAAATCATGGCTATATCGGAGAGCTGCTTTCGGGTGAACCGGTGCGGCGGCAATCCGAGCGCCACCTTGGGCGCGTAGCGGTCAGCCGTAATCGAGTGGAGCGCGCGCTCCAGTTCGCGATAATTGAGCGGCCGGCTGAACATTGCGGTCAACGGGTCCGACAGGTTTTCCGCAAGCGTGGTCGAGCCGTAGCGATACACGACGAGTAGGCGATCGACGCCCGTTTGCTCCCGAATGTTCCGAAGGACACCGCGCGTCTGCTCGGTGAGGGACGGAATCTCGGCGACTATGGCATCGGCCTGGACGCCAGCCACGTCTTTTGCCGTTTCTGCGGACGCAACGATGCGGGTCTGCTGCAGACGCTCTTCGGCTGCGTTCATGTCTCGGCTGAGCTTGTCACCGACGATGGCGATGCGCAGCGGCTCGTCCGTGCTTTTTTGCTGCCGCCCGGGCCTGGCGAGGAGCTCGTCGAGTTCCGCGTCAGACAGCAATGCAATCGTGCTGATGGCGTGACCGAGATCCACGAGTTCCTTCAACCTGGCAAGCCGCTCTACGTCGCGCCGCGAGTAGCGACGATCGCCGCCCACGGACCGGCCCGGCTGTATTGCGCCGTGGCGCATTTCCCATTTCCGCAAAACGTGTGTCGACAACCCGAGTAGGCGCGAAACGGCGCCAATGGCAAATGTGCTGTTTGTGTTCATTGTCTAAGTATAGTCTAAAAAGTTTATCAATGTGGCAACATTTTGTTACACAAAATCAAGATTTTTCGTTGACCAAGCATCCGTTTATTAGACAGAATTTCGCCCGCTGCGTCAAAACACAGTAGAACCCCAGGGAGACGCGGCAAGTGAAATGACTGGAGATTCTCAATGACTAAGATTTTGGAGCCGACGGATTTTGTCGGCGTTAGCTTCTGGCTGATCTCAATGGCGATGGTCGCCGCGACAGCCTTCTTCTTCCTCGAGCGTGGCCGCGTTGCCGGCAAATGGAAGACCTCGCTGACCGTGGCTGGCCTCGTCACCGGCATCGCCGCGGTGCACTACTTCTATATGCGCGACGTCTGGGTCCTGACAGGGACCAGCCCGACCGTCTACCGCTACATCGACTGGCTGCTGACCGTACCCCTGCAGATCATCGAGTTCTACCTGATCCTGGCAGCGATTGCGATTGTCCCGGTAGCCGTATTCTGGCGACTGCTGATCGCTTCAATCGTGATGCTCGTCGGCGGCTACCTCGGCGAAGCCGGCTTCATGGCCGCAACGCCGGGCTTCATCATCGGGATGATCGGCTGGCTTTACATCATCTACGAGGTGTTCGTCGGTGAGGCCAGCAAGATCAACGCGGGAAGCGGCAACGCACCGAGCCAGGCGGCCTTCAAGGCGCTGCGCCTGATCGTAACGGTCGGCTGGGCTATCTACCCGATTGGCTACGTGCTGGGCTACATGGCAGGTGGCGTCGATGAGGCAAGCCTCAACGTCGTTTACAACCTTGCCGACTTCGTCAACAAGATTGCGTTCGGCGTAGCGATCTGGCTCGCGGCAGTCCGCGACTCCGATGATCGCGCCCCGGCAGCCGCTCGATAACGGACAGGCAAGGCTGTGTCCGTAACTGCTGAGTCCATCGCAACACGTCCCGCCGGGCCTGGACGCTCGGCGGGGCGGCGTTTCGACCTCGAAACTGTCGAGCGCCGCATGCGTGAAGCCGCTCGTGTCGATAGTGAGACACCGAGCCCGGTCCATTATGCAATCCGGCATCATTTCGAGAGTGGCGGCAACCGGACGCGGGCGGCTATCGGCATCGGGACAGGCAGCGCACTCAGGCTGCACCCCCGGGACACGATCGCCATCGCGACTGCAGCAGAATTGCTTCACAACGCCAGCCTGATCCACGACGACGTGCAGGATCAGGCGGAGGCGCGCCGCGGCGCCCCGGCAGTGTGGACGATCTACGGCACCAACATAGCAATATGTGCTGGCGACCTGCTCGTATCGGCGGCGTACGCGGCATTGGCATCTGCCAGCGATCCCGCTATGACTGCTGACCTGGTTCGTGTCGCTCACGAGGCGACTGCGCGGGTCATCCACGGGCAGGCTCAGGACCTGACATTGCAGCATGCCGCCGTCAGCGACTTCGACATTTACAAGCAAGTTGCCGGTGAAAAGTCAGGGCCGTTACTGGGCCTCCCGGTCGAACTTGCGCTCACCGCCGCCGGGTTTGACGACTACGTGGCGACAGCACGGGACGCAGCCACGAGCCTTGCGGTCGCCTACCAGATCGCGGACGACCTCGAGGACGAGCAATTCGACACGCACGCGAGCGGCTGCCTCAACGCCGTGGCAGTGCTGCGGGAAGCGCACTACGACAAACCGCGCCGCGTGGCAGGATACCAGGCGCTGCTGGCGCTTCGGGAAGCACTGCGGCTGTCGATGTACCTGCCGTCACAGTCCGGCGAGCCGTTACTCGAGTGCATCGAAGCGGTCAACTCCAAACTGAGGTCAGTGGATCAATGAGCCACGATCGCGCGATTGTCATAGGGGCAGGCTTCGGCGGCATCGCTGCAGCTCTGCGTCTACGGGCGCGCGGGTACAAGGTGAGGGTGATCGACCGGTCCCCGCGACTGGGTGGCAGAGCCCAGGTATTCGAACGCGAGGGATTTCGACACGACGCGGGGCCTACGGTTATTACGGCCCCGTTCCTGTTCGATGAACTCTTCGAACTGTTCGATCGAAGACGTTCTGACTACGTTGAGTTCGTACCGCTCGACCCCTGGTACCGGTTCCGTTTCGCTGACGGCGAGACCTTCGATTATGGCGGTGATGTCGATTCAACCCTCGACGAGATACGTCGTCTGAACGAAGAGGACGTCGAGGGCTATGGCGCTCTGGTCGATGCATCGCGCGCTATATTTGATGTCGGCTTCGAGCAGTTAGCCGATCAACCGTTCCATTCCTTCCGCACGATGCTGAAGCAGTTACCTGCCCTGACTCGCCTGCGGGCCGACCGGAGCGTCTGGCAACTGGTCTGCAGGCACCTTCGTGACGATCGGCTGCGCCAGGCATTTTCCATCCAGCCCCTGCTCGTCGGCGGCAATCCTTTCGATACAACCAGCATTTACAGCCTCATCCACTTCCTGGAAAGGCGCTGGGGGATACATTTTGCGATGGGCGGAACGGGTGCGCTCGTCGATGCCCTCGGACGGCTGATGCAAGAGGTCGGTATCGAGATCGAACTCGGCGCGACGGTAGAGCGCGTCGTCGTCGAGGACGGCAAAGCGACCGGCGTGTTGCTCGACGATGGGCAGCAACGCGCAGCCGACGTCGTCGTGTCGAACGCTGATCCGGCCCATCTGTACCGCGACATGCTTCCGGATCACGTGCAGTCGTACTCCGCGAAACTCAAGCGTCGATTCTCGAAGTTCTCGATGGGGCTGTTCGTCCTGTACTTCGGTACGCGGCGAAGCTATCCCGATGTCGCGCACCATACGATATGGCTCGGACAACGTTACCGGGAACTGCTGCGAGACATCTTCGATCGTAAGGTTCTTGCTGACGATTTCTCGCTATACGTGCATCGTCCCACGGCTACCGACCCCTCCTTCGCGCCAGCGGGATGTGACTCGTTCTACGTACTGGCACCAGTACCGAATCTCGAGGCAGGCCTCGATTGGTCGCGGGAAGGACCGGCTCTGCAGAAGCGCATTGTGAGCGCGCTCGACAGGACGATGCTCCCGGGACTTCGCGACTGCATCACCGCCGACTTCTTCATGACGCCGCAGGATTTCGCCGATGATTATCTCAGCGTCGCCGGTGCCGGTTTCTCGGTCGCACCACTGCTCCGGCAGTCAGCGTGGTTTCGCTTCCACAACCAGGCGGAAGGCCCCAAGAACCTCTTTCTTGTCGGCGCGGGCACGCATCCCGGCGCGGGCCTGCCCGGTGTTGTAAGTTCCGCGAAGGTGCTCGATCGCTTATTGCCAAGGGTCGCCCCGCGCCCCCGCATCCTCGAGGCGGCTGCATGAGCACCTCCAGTGAAATCCTCAAGCGGAACGGTAAGTCCTTCTACTTCGCGAGCCTTGTACTCGACAGTGAGACTGCGGAACGCTGTGCACGCCTGTACGCATTCTGTCGTTACGTCGACGACCTTGCCGACGAGAGTGACGACCCGGAGGCATCGCGGAGCGAACTGATGGCGGTCATAGATGCGTTGCAGACCGGCACCGCTTCCGAACCGATCATCGCGGACTTCATCTCTCTTTCGGAGCAAATGCAGATTCCGGCAGCCCCCGCCATCGACCTCGTACAGGGTGTACTGCAAGATCTCGACGAGGTGCGCATCGAGGACGTCGGCGAGCTACACAATTACTGCTACCGCGTTGCGGGAACCGTTGGGCTGCTGATGTGCGGGGTCCTTGGCGTGCGTGACACACGTGCGTACCCCTTCGCCATCGACCTTGGCATTGGCATGCAGCTCACCAACATTGCCCGCGACGTCCTCGAAGACGCGGAAGCCGGGCGGCGTTACATACCGGCATCGATAATCGGCGACGTCACGCCGGCCGAGCTGGTCGAACCCGTCGAGGATATGCAAAGCCGAATTGCGGACGCCGTGTGCTGGCTGCTGGGTGAGGCCGATCGCTTCTACCGCAGCGGCGAGGCAGGTCTTATCTTTCTGCCGTCCCGGGCACGACTTGCGATTCGTATCGCGGCACATGTCTACCATCGCATCGGGGTGCGTTTGAGAAAGCGCGGGTTCGCCGTATGGAACGGGCGCGCCGTTGTGCCCCTGCCCGAAAAAGTCGCTGTTGGCGTACGAGCCGCTGGCGCACACTGGAGGGCCCGCAAATCGGGGAAGTCGCTTCCGCTTCACACCGGGCTTTTGCATCGATGGCTGCAGCACACGACGTCGATCTACTCATAATCGGCGGCGGGTGCGCGGGGCTTTCGCTGGCCCGGATACTCGCACGCCACGACTCCGATTTACGCACTCTTGTTGTGGAACCGCGCAGCGACTACGTGGACGACCGAACATGGTGCTTCTGGCACCGTGGTGATCATCGCTATCGACATCTCGTGCGCCGCTCCTGGAACCGCTGGCGATTCTCGACGCCCGTCGGGAGCTGCGTACAGGAAAGCGATGACATCAGCTACCAGTGCCTGCGATCGATCGATTTCTACGAGGATGCGATTGACCTGATCCGCGCTTCGAGAAACGTGGAGTTGGCCGATGGGACCTCGGCATCGTCGATAGAACACAACGGCCCGCTCATCGAGGTCGCAACGTCGAAAGGCGAGGTGCGGGCGCGCTACGTCATCGACACGCGGCCACCCGGACCAACACGCGATAATTCGATGCAGCAGGTCTTCCTCGGTGTCGAGGTCGTTGCAGACAGGGATATATTTGATCCCGACGTTGTGGGTCTCATGGACGGTATGACCACTGATGATCTCGGGTTTCGCTTCAACTACCTATTGCCTTTCGACAAGCGCCGCGCGCTCGTCGAGGAAACACGCTTCACGCACAGGCCCGTCACGGCAGACGAGCTGGAAACCGGTCTCGAGGGCACGCTGGGCGAGCTTGGCGCGTCGACGGAGATCATCCGCTCGGAATCCGGGCGTTTGCCGATGGCAGTGCCGATACGAACGAAGTCCGTTGACCCGAAGGTCGTCAATGCAGGCATTGGCGGCGGCGCGGTTCGGGCATCGAGCGGTTACGCTTTCCTGCGGATTCAGCAATGGGCCGGCGACTGTGCTGCGGACCTTGCGGGCGGTATGCCGCCGCGAGGCCATGCCCCTGAACCTGCATGGCGAGCGGCCGTGGACCGCTTGTTTCTGCGCGTGCTGCGCACCCAGCCGGAGCTCGGGCCAGGTCTCTTCATGGCAATGGGCAAGCAACTCGGTGCGGCCACGCTCGTGCGATTCCTGTCGGACGACTGTCGGCCCGCCGATTTCGCGAGAGTCGCCCGGGTGCTGCCGAAGTCACCATTCCTGCGCCAGCTGGTCACGATTCCGGCGTAATCCAGGCAATGTACGCGAAGGCACACAAGGTCCACAGACTCATATACCTGGCAATCGCCGGGATCGCGGCCCTTGCCAGTCGCTACGATATGGCACTACCCGTCGGTGCGCAGGTTGGGGTACTGGTCGCCTGCGTGGCATTGCTCGGCGTGCCGCACGGTGCGCTCGACCCGGTGCTCGCACACGCATCCGGGATCGCACGAACACCATTGCGGCTCGCCCGATTCGTACTGCTCTATGTCACCCAGGCATCGCTGGTCGTCTTGCTGTGGTGGATGGCGCCGGGGATCGCGCTGGCCGGCTTCCTGCTGCTCTCTATCTGGCACTTTCGCAGCGACTGGCGGGAGCTGCCGAACTGGCAAGGACTGGCCGCTGCTGCCACGCTCGTCTGCGCTCCGGCTCTGTTTCATCCGGCAGCCGCGGGACAGCTGTTCTCCCTGTTGATGTTCGGCGTATCGGCATCGTGGCTGATATTGGCTCTGCAAGTCACGGGCATCGTGGCAATCATCGCACTGGCACTCGCCCTGCGGGGTCTAGCGCAAAGCAAGCCGTATGTCGCGCTCGAGCTGCTGACGCTACCCGTCCTGGCGTGGGCCTTGCCGCCTCTGTTGTTCTTCGTGGTTTACTTCTGCGGGTTGCACAGTCCGCGACACATCATCGAAACGATACGCCAGGCTCAGCTGCGCCGGTCAACGATTGTACTGACGGGTTCGGCATTCACGGCGATTACCTTAGCCGCTGCCGTCGCCGCGTTTGGCCTTCTGCCGGTTGCCGATTCTGCACCGCGTCTGCTGGCGATCGTGTTCGTCGGACTCGCGGCGCTTACCGTGCCGCACATGCTGCTGATCGAGCGCACTTTCGAAAAACCCAGCGCCTCTCGCGGCAGCGTTTGAGCGTACGTAACTATTTGTTTCCGGGATATCCGTTGTAATAGAGAGTCGATATCCTTTCACCATAGTCATTCAAAACACGGAGTTGATAATGTCCATCGAACTTCCTGATCTTCCCTACGCGATCGATGCGCTGGAACCCCACGTGTCTGCGCAGACGCTGGAGTTCCATCACGGCAAGCACCATAACGCCTACGTCACCAAGCTGAATGTGGCGATCGAGGGCACCGCCTACGAAGGGCACACGCTGGAGTCGATTATTTCATCGGCCCACGAGGCGGCTGATGCCGGCGTATTCAATAACGCGGCGCAGGCCTGGAATCACACCTTCCTGTGGCACAGCATGTCGCCGAACGGTGGCGGCGAACCCACCGGCGCACTCGCCGACGCGATCAATGCCCGCTTCGGTGACACGAACGGTTTCCGCGAAGCATTCGGCAAGGCGGCCCTCGGCCAGTTCGGCAGCGGCTGGGCCTGGCTGGTACGCACGCCGGACGGACTGGACATCGCGACCACCGGTAATGCTGAAACGCCGCTGACGGACGGCCTGACGCCGTTGCTGACGCTGGATGTCTGGGAGCATGCGTACTACCTCGACTACCAGAACAAGCGCGACGCCTACGTCGATGCGTTCCTCGATAATCTGATCAACTGGGACTTCGCAGCGTCGAACTACGAAGCGGATCGCGCAGCCGCCTGACTGGCTGCGGTCGCTTCATCGTAGTTGTGGCGATTCAGGCGGGTTACCCGGTCACCACGTCTTGCCCGGGTAGTCGATCGGCTTCGCCGGCGGCCAGGGAACGGCAGCCTCCTCGATGCGCGCTTTGAAATTCGGCGTTGCGTCGAGGTCAAAGGGCGCGCCGCAGAAGCACGTGAAAATGACGCCGGTGAACGCGAGGGCGCTGCCCGGCCGGGCATCGATCTCCGCCGCTATCCGGTTGGCCCGGTCTCTGTCACCAACCACCGCCGCGAGCCAGAGCGAAGCCCAGCTCACGGCTTCGGTGCTCGCCCGGTAGTCGTCCGCCATCTGCCGTGCCGTTTCCGTATTGCCGGCTAGCGCCTCGCGCAGGGCCTGCCGCGGAAACGGCATGCCGCTGCCGTCCGGCCCCGGGCCCTGGACCAGCGGATCATTGAGCCGCCCTTTGGCGAGCAACGCCCAGTAGCGACCATCGTCGAGCCGCGGATTGCGGATACCTCTCGCCTCCGCCGCCTCGACCGCGCGCAGCGCCGCATCGAAATCACCCGTCCAGATATAGAGGAGCGGCAGCTCGTGATTTGCTGCCAGGTTCATCGGGTCGCACTCGAGCGTCTCGCGGGATTTCTCGACGAGCTGCGCAGACCAACCGAGCGGCGCGATGAACTCGTTGGTCCAGTCCATCTGCGGGCACCGACCCGGTTCGAGCGCTTTGTCGATCCTCGTGGTCAGCAATCGCCAGTCATCGCTGAACAGGATTCTCTCCAGGTCGAGGATGTCACGCTGGTTGCCCGGCAGCGCGGACTCCCATGCCAGGTCGAACTCTTCACGCAGCGCGGCGACAGCATCCTCTGCCTCGCCGACGTACTGTTCCGGGCGAAGGCCGGAGGCGAGATCGCGGACGACATGCCCTGCGCGGTCGGCTTTCATCACACGCGCCATCGTGATGCCCGGTGAGATCGCAAGCGCCTTGTCGAAGTACTCGTTCGCGATCGCCAAGCGATCGGTCACTCCGGAGACCTGATCATGTGCCGCTTCGAAGGCCTCGATTCCTTTCTGGTATGCGACGAAGGCCTCCACGTCGCGGATGCCCGCGTTGCGCATGGCGCGGCGGACGTCGTTGTCGAGGACCAGGTCGAGCGTCGCCGCGACGGCTTCTGCGATGTTCTGTTGCACCGCGAAAACGTCGTCCAGCGTCCTGTCGTAGTTCTGCGCCCACAGGTGAATGTCGTCTTCGGCGCGAATCAGCTGCGCGGTCACACGGACGCGATCACCATCGCGTCGCACCGATCCTTCGAGCACGTGCGCTACGTCCAGCTGGGCGGCGATTTCCGGAATGGGAATACTCTTTCCCTTGAAGAAGAAAGATGAAGTGCGTGCCGTAACCCTGAGTTCCGGCAGCTGCGCCAGCGCAGTCAGGATCTCTTCGGTGAGCCCGTCGGAGAAGTACTCGTTCTCCGCGGACTCGCTCATGTTCACAAACGGGAGCACGGCAATGCTCTTCGGAGCTATCGGCAACGCCGGTTCAATGACGGCCGTTGGTTGCGCGACGTCGCGTACGAACTTGTCGTAGCCCAGGTAAGCTACCGCAACCAGCAGCAGGAAAATGATGATGAAATCGAGTTTGCGACCGGGGACGTACTCGACGGACCGTTCCTGGTCCGCATCTTCATCCCTTTTGATTCCGCCAGGTGTCAGCTCATAGGCCCAGGCGAAGAACAGCGCGATTGGAAACCCGATGATGATCAGCACGGTCGCGAGGGTTACTGACCAGCCTGGCAATTGCAGTATCGGGAACACCGTCGATGCGATTTCGATCAATAGCCATGCGACGATCGCATAGGCAACGGCGACCTTGATAACGTTGCGACGCCTCAGTTCGGCGAGCGTGATCATTCTAATTGCCTACGCCGTTGCCCCCCGAGAGGCAATCCGTATCGACCGCAGATCGTCTGCGATTCCTCAGGTAAGATTCGCCTGTATGCCTACCAACGTCACACCCGAGTACAAGAAGGCCGAGGAAGCCTACCGCAAGGCCCGCGAGCCGAAGGAGCGCCTGGACTGCCTCAAGGAGATGGCGCGCACGATTCCCAAGCACAAGGGCACCGAGCACCTGCAGGCGGATATCAAGACCCGCATCAAGCAGCTGACGGAGGAGCTTGCGGGTCCAAAGAAAGGCGGCAAGCGCAGCGGCCCTTCCCATGTCGTGCGCCCCGATGGTGCTGCTCAGCTGTGCCTGCTGGGGCCGCCCAACGCCGGCAAATCCAGCCTGCACGCGCGACTGACCGGGTCGCACAGCACGGTCGGGCCCTACCCCTACACGACGCATTTGCCGATTCCCGGCATGTTGCCGTTCGAGGATATCCACTTGCAGCTCGTCGACCTGCCGCCGATTTCTTCGGACTTCATGGAGTCCTGGTTCGTGAACGCGCTGCAACCCGCCGACGGCGCGTTGCTCGTCGTCGACATCAACGATCCGGATTGCCTCGAGCAGATACCGGTGATCCTCGAGAGGCTGGCCGAGAAGAAGGTGTTCCTGACGCCGGCCTGGCCGGGCCTCGAGTCAGCGGAAGCATCGGAGGACAGCGACGCTGACGACCCGTTCCGGATCAACCTGCCGACGGTGCTGATCGCCAACAAGAGCGACCTCGATCCCGATCCGGAAGAAGTCGAGATACTCGAAGAATTACTCGGGTTGCGTTTCCCCACATTGACCGTGTCGGCAGAGACCGGCGACGGCCTCGATGAACTCGGTCCGTTCCTGTTCCGCGCGCTCGAGGTCGTGAGGGTCTACACCAAGACGCCCGGCAAGCCGGCGGATACGGACAAGCCCTTTACGGTACGTCGCGGCGACACCGTGCTCGACGTTGCCGGCCTCGTGCACAAGGACATCGCACGGGGTCTCAAGTTCGCCCGCATGTGGGGTGCTGAGGTTTTCGACGGTCAGCAGGTGGGTCCTGACCATCTGGTCAATGATGGCGATCTTCTCGAACTGCATGTATAGACTCAACAAGCCGGCTGGCTGAGCAGTCTCCGCAGCGCGGCAACCCGATAGTTGCGCGCCAGCTGCTCGCGCCGAATCCATCGACGGCGGAATTCCCGAGAATCGAGGAAAACGCTTAGTTCGTCTACGTACATTCCGCAATTGGAATTCGCCAATTAGTCCCCATCGGCAAGAACGAGTAGGCGGCAGCCTTACATGCCAAAAAGCCAGGGACCGGCGAGATCTCCGTGCAGGTTTTCCGCGCTGACGTGTAGAGCGATCGCCTCCAGTACGCGTCACAAGGAGGATGTCATGATTAATCGATTACTCATCGCAGTTTTGGCTGCGATGATCGGATCGACTGCGTCCGCTGCAACCTGGGACGTCAGCAATCCGACCGAATTTCAACAACGACTAACGGAGGCACAAAACAACAACGAGAGCGACACGATAAACGTTCTTGCCGGCACCTACGACATTTCAGCCCTCGGGACGCTGACCTATGTGGCGGCGGCTACCGAGAACTTCGGCCTGACGATCAATGGAACGGACTCGGATACGCGGATCCTCGACGGCGGTATGCAGGTACCGATACTCAGGATCGACTCGAGTGCAGTGTCTAACGATGGCGGGGTGTATTTCGAAGTGCTGAACCTGACGTTCCGGAACGGCATCGCCGTAGGAACGCCCGACGACGGCGGCGCGCTGTCGATTGTTACAGATGACTTGCTGCAACCTCCCGAACACGCCACTCTGATACAGGTGACAGGCAGCGAGTTCTTCGACAATGCCGCCGATGACGATGGCGGTGCCATCTACATCAGGGGACATGCCGTCGAGGGAATCTACCTTGACGACCTCACGATCGATGGTAACCAGGCTGGCGGTGACGGAGGCGGAGCGTGTGTCCTTGGCGGACAATTCACTACGCCGATTTTCTTCAGCGACATCGATTTCTTCGATAACGTGGCGGTAGGCAATGGCGGCGGGCTTCTTGCAGGGGGATTCGATCCCGATACTCCCAGCGAGGATCGAAATACTTCTATTAGCCTGTTCGACATACTGTTCTACAACAACTCGGCCCCGAGCATGTCAAGCTTTGGCGGCGGTGCTGATGTTGCGTCGCTCGATATAAGCGTTGACACAGTTGGCTTCGTCGATAACAACGCGAATATTGGTGGCGGCCTGCGTGTCCGACCCGCTTTCGGCGATTTGACAATCGTCAACTCGGGTTTCGTCGGCAATACGGCGGATGACCAGGGTGGCGGGCTGGATGTCGGCCCAGTGATTATTGCGGATGTTACGCTTACGAATAACACCTTCTCCGCAAACGCTGCACCCAACCGCGGAGGTGGCGCCAGTATCGGGATCGACAACGGCACGAGTCGCGCAAGGTTTTATAACAACATTATCTGGGGAAATATCGGGTCGTTCGACAGCGACGATCTGTACGTTGACAACAATGCGCTTAACGATATTCCGGCTGAGGTCGAGATCTTCAACAACGACATTACCGAATTCCTGGTGACGCCGGGTCCTGTGAGCTCAGGGTCCAACATCGATATCGACCCAATGCTTGCCAATATATCGGCGAGACCCGAGCCGGACCCGCGTCTGTTGGTAGGATCTCCGGCCATTGATGCGGGGGACGATGCAGCACCATCGAGACCGCCGGACGACTTCGAGTTTGATGCCAGGCCCTTCGACGGTGATGGCGACACCGTTGCAACCACCGATATCGGCATGGACGAGTTCACCGGCGCACTACCGGAAGCCGATGTCGCCGTTGACAAGACCGACGACCCCGACCCGGTCACGGGCGGCAACAACCTGACCTACACGGTCGTAGTCACCAACAACGGTCCGGTCGACGCGACGAACGTCACGCTGACCGATACGCTCGATGCGGCGCTTTCGTTCGTTTCCGCAACGGCAACGCAGGGTACGTGCGTGGAGGCCTCGGGCGTGGTTACCTGCTCGCTGGGCACGATCGCCGATGGCGCAACCGCGACGGCCACAATCATTGTGGCAACCCCCGAAGTCGTGGATCCGACGCAGGTCTTCAACACGGCGAACGTCATAGCAACGGAGACTGACCCGAACGGCGTCAACAACGACGTGACCGAAACGTCGACGATCCTGCCACCGGGACCCGCGATGGCGGACCTCGCACTCACAAAGGTCGACTCGCCAGATCCCGTGTTCTCGGGTGGCCCCGATCTGACGTATACGCTCACGATCACCAACAACGGCACAGACCCGGCTACAGGCGTATCGCTGACCGACACGTTGCCAGGCCCGACCGAGATTACGTTCGTATCGGCAACGCCGTCGGTAGGCAGCTGCACCGAGTCCAGTGGCATAGTGAGCTGTTCGATCGGCGACCTGGCTGTTGACGCGAGCGCGACGGTGACGATCGTCGTCAATCCGATCGTCGTTGTGGACCCGACCGACATCACTAACCTAGCGAATGTCACGGGCAACGAGATGGATCCGGTCGTCGAGAACAACTCGGCATCCGAGACGACGACGGTCAATCCGCCGGAGTCTGACATGATGGTCGCCGTTGTTTCGACGCCCGCAGAACCGAGTATCGGCGAGCAGTTCTCGTACGACATCAGCGTGACCAACGATGGGCCAAGCGACAACACGACCGTCGTGATAACGATTACCCTGCCCGCTTCCGGAACGGTTGATGACATATCGGTCAGCCAGGGAAGCTGCGGGCCGCCGACTGACGGAATCGTAATTTGCACGATCGGCGACATGGCTGCTCTGGCAACCGTAACGGCGCAAGTCCTCATGACCGCCCCCGACGTGGCGGCCGAGCTGCTACTCGGTGTCGACGTCAGCGGCGCTATTGCTGACCCGACAGCGGCCAACAACTCGGCCAACAGCAGTACGTCGGTCATCGAGGCCATCATTATCGTCATCCGTGGCGAGAGCGACGGCGCCGGCTCTTTCGGCTGGATCGGGCTGTTGATCCTGCTTGCGGCGGCTGCTTCGCGGTTTGCCAGGAGCAAACGAGCGCCTGGAGTCAGCGCATTGCTGCCGTGGCTTGTCGTATTCGCACTCGCGCTGGTACCGGCGAGCAACGTCTACGCTGAGGGCCAGTGGTACGTGCATGCGGCGATCGGCGACGTGGATCTCGACTACGATGAGTCCGATTTGACGAGCGACCTGTTGAGCCGTGGCTGGGCCATCACCAGCCCGAACGTAGACAGCTCCGGGACGGCATGGAAAGTCTTCGGCGGCTTCATGTTCAATGACTACTTCGGATTGGAGGGCGGTTACGTCGACCTGGGAGACGTCACCACGCTGTTCACCGCGTCGATCCCACCGTCGGACGTCGATCCGCTGCTCAGGGACACGTTCGCGGTTCATCCTATCCAGGGTGATGGCTGGGTTGCGGCCGGTGTGGTGCGTTGGCCGTTTGCCGACGACAAATTTGCGCTGGCCGCTCGCGCCGGCATGTTCTTCTGGGAGGCCGACGTTGATGTTCGCGTCATCCAGGGTGCTACCGGCAGCGTCTCCGGCGACGACGACGGAACGGACGCCATGTGGGGTGTTGGAATCGAATGGAAGCTGAACGAAACATGGTCACTCACGGCGGACTACGAGCGCTATCAATTTGACGATTGGCTCGATGCTCCGTCCATCGGTGTCAGAGTTACGTTCTGAACTACACCCGCAAACAAGGGCCGCTCGTCGAGCGGCCCTTTTGCGTTTGAGTCTGATAAGTGCGGGTGACTAACGCGCTGCGCTAGCCCTGGTTGCGGGACACTTCCGGAAAAGCCTCGCGAAATGGCCGCATTACGATGGGGCGATCGCCATGCTTCCGGAGGAATACCTCGAAAGGTGTCATGCCCCGGGCGTTCTCGGCTGACGGATCGGCGCCGCGATCTACAAGATCCCGCATCAGTCTGACATCAGCGATGTCGGCCGCCCGATGCAACACCGACTCACCGGCGCTGTTCGTTGCGCTAACACGAAGACCCTCCGACAGGAGGAACCGGTACGCTTCTCCGTACCGGTGCTTGAACGCCTCATCGATGAACGACTGCTTCCGGACATTTATTCGGCCCGCATTTATCAGCGCCCTTTTGAGATCACGAGTACCGGACCGCGACAGCACACCCAGCAACATCGCCTCGAACTCGATGTCCGCACTTCGGTCGAGAACGACGCCGACTGACCTTTGACCGTTTGGGCGGAACATCTCGACCTCACGGGTGAACAGCCTGTGGCGCGGTTTGTTCCAGGCCGCGTTGCGAGCCGATGCGAATCGGCGATCGGTCACGTAGTGACTGACTTCGTACCACTCACCCGTGCGCCCGGTGTCGATCGGTTTCAGCATCACGCGTTCGCCAGGTAGATCGCCAAACAACTCGTCGACGTCGCCAGTGCCGGTGCCCCGGACGAACTGCAAAATTTCGCGCCCGTCCGCCGTCGGCAACAGTTGCCGCATGCTGTCGCGGTCACCGTTCCACGACAACGCTTCCAGCTGCGCGGAATTGTCGACAAAGACCGTTTCGACCAGGTCAAAAGGATTGCCTTTCCAGAATCCGGCGGGAACGAGCACCAGTACCGTTGTTACGACACCGATTGCCGTCAGCACCACGTTCCTCCACTGCTGCCGATGACGCAGGAAGTACGTGCACAACAACGCGAGGACGACGGCGGCTACAATGCCCGGGAATTTCGTGTACCCGAATTCCGGACTCGTGAAAACCAACGAGAGGGTGACGAATACGTAAACAATGCCGATAAACAGGCCGATCCCGGCCCAGATGCCGACGCTATCGTTCCTTGTGCCGGAACGCACGGCAGGCACCAGGAACGCAATAACAACCAGTCCGCCCACGCCAATCGCGATCATCAGCGCCGCGTGCAGCGCACCGAGCGAACCTAGCCCGCCATGCGCAAACGCCGGACCGGTCAGGGCCAAAAGACCGATAGCAGTACCCCGGTACTTCGAGCGGTGTATGTCCATCACCCATCTCCCGATGCCGCGGACCGGGTCGTTGTGCCCGCGCCCGACAATACGCTCATTGTCGATTAATCGGCACGGGATTGCCGGACACAGTTCGCAACAAACCCGATAACATGGGCCAATGCGGTTTTTCGACTACGACTACGACGGTCCCGCATTCGACCTTTTCGGTCCCGGGCATCTCGTCGCGCTTTCGCTCATCGCCGGCATCGTTGCCTTCCTGCTCTTCGGCGGCTGGAGCCCCGGTGACGTAGCGAAGCGGCGCGCGCGCCTCACGCTGGCCTCGATCCTCCTCGCTACCGCGGCATCCTGGTACGTCTGGAGTCTCGTCAGCGGATTCTGGACCGCGCAGGAGGGCC
>JAAUXZ010138265.1_pt1 | contig 171885 bp, 218 predicted proteins | sample 7278131 | NCBI WGS metagenome assembly JAAUXZ01 (sample SAMN14350119, study PRJNA611818) | marine sediment metagenome | isolation source: surface marine sediment (3m) | place: French Polynesia: Moorea | collected 2018-08 | reverse complement strand
ATCTGATGTGGCACCAAAGACATTCAAACCAACATCTATTCCAACTGCATTTCCATTTTGTACTTTTGTTTCTATATCTTCTTCAACCAAAATTGAAATATAATATTTGTTTGTTGATGTTTTACTCACCACCACCTGAGATGGAATCCCACTTAACTTCCTTGACCACCTGATATCCAATGGTTGTTTTTGTTTTGCCAGTGTTATATTTCCATCAATATATTTGAATGCATTTTTCATATATGTGATGGAGTTCTTGTGGTGTTTGCTCTTGAATTTCGGTTTGCCATATGGATCAGTTTTGTTATCGCTGACTACCCGCTTTTGTTTCATTCGAGCAAACCAGTTTTTGAAAGCAGTGTCCAGATGCCTGAGTGATTGCTGAAGCACAACGGAACTGACATCTTTCAAGTATTCAAGTTCAGTTTTCAAATCAGGCAATAGACTTGCCCAGTGACCATAATAAGTTTTGTTGCCTAAGTCATACTGGGTTTGATGGTAATCTAAGAAGTGATTGTAAACTTTACGAGCGCAACCAAATGATTGAGCAAGTTGGATTTCTTGCTCTTCAGTTGGGTAAAATCTGTATTTGTAGGCTCGTTTTGTCATATTTGTATCTATCAATTTGAAATTACGCCTATCCATCCACCGCTAAGGCTCACAAGAGCCCTATAGCGGTGGTCTTTCGGCGAGATTGATAAAATAACCCCCTACCGAAATAGGGGGTTATGACTTATCAACAGTATGTGATAGATTTTGTTTACATTACAATAGTGAATGTTGTTAGAACTTTAGAATATAATTTGGATGTTATTTAAGTGGTCTGACTATAATAAAATAACCCCCTACCGAAATAGGGGGTTATGACTTATCAACAGTATGTGATAGATTTTATTTTAGGTTTATATTAAAACAAAGTTAATCTATTGTTTTTAAACCTAAAAATAAAATAATTACAGAAGATCTAAAGCAGTAACCTTAATCTTGCCATAATAATCAGAACTGTTACCCAAGCTGGTATCTGCATTGACGAACACAGACTTACCATAGCGAGTCATCAGAGAGACAACAGGCTGGAAGGTAACTGGGTGAACTACAACACCAGAACTCATCAGTGGGATATATGGGCAGTAGAAGTAACCAGTGTCGGTTTCACCATTACCACCTTTGTAACCCAACAGCATTGTATCATCAACAGCAGCTGCAGGAGCAGCACCCATATCAATACCAGCACCAGCCTGATTCCACAGGTGGCTGTAGACTTTGATTGTACCGTTAAGAGTACCAACCATCATTGTGTTGTTAGGACCTTTGAAGGAACCTTCAACAGCTGGTGCGAAGACAGACTTAGCAGCAGACTGCAGAACAGAAACCATCAATGGGGAAACAACCATGAAGTTAGCGGTACCACGACGGGTCTTACGACCGATTTCGTTAGCAACACGGTTAACCAGAACACCCAAGTTGGCCAGACGGTCACCGATGTAAGCAGGAGCATAGTTACCTGCACCACCGCCACCATATGTACCACCTGCTGCGCCGTCAAAAGTCTCAACGGTACCAGCCAGTGCGAACAGGTCGGAAATGATTTCGTAATCGATTTCCTGAACGATCTCTGCGGACAGAGCCTGTGTCATTTCGGACTCAAGATCCAAACCATGCTGAGCATTCAAGTCCTGCATAGCTTCGATTGTCCAACCAGCCTGCAGCTTACGAGAGCCAGCTTCAACGGACTGAGACACAACGTCCAGAGTCATCTTACGACCACCAGAACCTTCGAGCTGAGAACCAGAACCACCACGCAGGGAACCAGCTACTTCACGGAAGTAAGCAGCAATACGGTCACCAGAGCTGTTAGTTGCGGTTTCACCAGCGGAACCTGGATCAGCGTGAGGACCGAAACCTGGGTAGCCAGCAGCACCAGCGGTGTCTGTAGCATCCATGTCAGATGGCCATGCACGACCTTCAGCAGCTGCACCAGTGATAGTACCTGTGAAAGACTCGTCGATACCAGATGCACCAGGAACCTGATCACCAGCACCATCAGCGCCAGAGTAGAAGGAACGGATTGGGTTAACATTGCCGAAAGCCTCGTCGCCGTCAGCGATTACAGGGTTAACTGCATCATAAGGACTACGAGCAGCATTACCAGTAACGCCTTCGTTGTAACGATAGCGAAGGGTGTAAACCAGACCAACAGGACCAGACATTGGCTGAACACCAACGAGTTCTGTTGCAATTGTACCAGGGATAATACGGCGGATCATTGGGATAAGGATCTTACGGAATCCAGCGATATCATGTGCCTGTGTAACGCCAGTACCACCTGCGGCGGACTCAGAGATCATTTGATTCTTCTGATTTTCGAGCAGAGGAGCGACGATTTCCTGTTTCTTGGCATCAAGACCTTCAAGCAGAGCTGCTTTAGTCTCTGTCCAATTGTTCATATACTCTTCCATTTTAATTTATTCTCCTAATTTAAAGTTGAGTAATTGGTTTATTAAGAAGTAATACCTGCCAGTTTACGCAGATGATCCATACGAGCTTTCGTTGCATCATCAACACTTTCGGTTATAACTTCTTCTTCAGTATCACCTGTTTTCACGTCACTTTCGTTAACGGTTTCTGTTTCAGGTGTCTTATCATCGCTCTCAGCTAGTACTGATTCATCTTCCTTCTCTGAGGTAGCGTCATTGGTGTCTTCCGACGTTTCACGGAGTACGCGACCGATAAAGGTCTTGTATCCTTCTTCCAAATTCTTGGTTTCAACGTTCTTCAAGATAGCTTCCATTACGTCACGGGAGCGTCCGGATAGTGGAGACAGAACACTTGCAAGTTTCTGTTCACGTTCCATAGAAGCCAGTTTACGCTCAGATTCCTTGAGTTGACTCTCGGTATCTGACAGACGTTCTTCGGTCTCTCGAAGTGTTGCTTCGGCAGATTCCTCGTCAAAGAACTCTTTTGCGAATTCATCAGCAAATGCTTCAACGATCTTTCTACCAAATTGATTCTTACGAACTTCTTTGATATCTTCTTTCAGTTCTTCCATTTCAGCAGCCAAACGCATTTCAAGGAATGCATCCAACTTTTCTACGAGATCTTCCAGGTCAGCCTTCAGTTCGTCAGCCATAGCAGCCTTCTCTTCAACCAACTTCTCAGCATGTTCTGCTTCCAGATCACGGAAACGTTCGATATCTTCTTTCAGTTCTTCGATTTCTGATTCGAGCAGTTCACCAACCTTTGTATCAATAGCTTCGATAAGGGTTTCCTTTTCAGCAACCCATTGCTCAGTCAGTTCAGCACGAACATCAGCAGCTGCTTCTTCCTTTGCAGCCACAATTGCTTCGTCTAATTGGGTCTTGAATGCTTCTTCCAATTCGGACTTAGTGTCCTCTGTAAGGATTTCGGCCTCAAGGAGTTTTTGCAGCAACTCATTCATTTTGTTTGTTCTCCTAATAGTGTTTCAATCCACTCCTCTTAATAGAGGAGATTGTTATAGTCCATCTATATTGATATCAATAACAAGTTTGTTAATTATATAAATTATGTAAGTTACAGATTTATATGGAATTATTTATGAAATCTATAATAACGTTACAATATTACTAACATTGGGGTTTTATATTTCTTTTAAAATCAATAACTTATAATTGTGTAATAAATTTCGATTTTTGCATAAAAAAGGAACCTAACTGTTTGAGTTAGATTCCATTTTTAGTTACGGATAAACGTTATGTTTTATTTTCTTTTAGCAAACAAACCTGTTGAGAGCCAATTCATGATTTCTTTTTTGAGATACTTTTGGGCTTTATCGTCATGGCGAACGGCTTCAGCCAAATCAAGAATCTTCTCACCAGATTTCATATGTTGTAATGACTCGTACACAGTTTGTGGATATGCATTTGGAGCAGAAGGTTGAGCAACGATATCAACTGTAACAAATTGATATCCACTTACACCACCGTCTTCATTTACTTGACCTGCACCACGAGAAGAGACACCTAAACCAACACCAGCTTCTATAAGTTCGCCTGCAATGTTACCCATTGGAGTGTTGATTAACTTTGCCTTTCCCATAGCGTTTGAACCATTCATTGACATTTTTGTAATGATATGAGAGACGCGATCAAGGTTAATAGTCAGAGATTCTGGATGATCGAGTTCTCCCATGATGCCATTACGTTCTTTAATGGCGGCAGATGCAATCTTAACTGCTTCAGAAATCTCAGTAGTTGGATAGAGGCGACCGTTACGGTTCTTGATATCTGCCTGCATAAAGATGCCAGACAGATATCGAGTTTTTCCATCCTGTGAGCTTTCTGTGATAATATTGGCTTCTGTAGGTAGAAGCTCTTCAACCAAAAGTTCTGTTTTCATTAGACGTTTCCTGTACCCATTTCGTAGTCACGGCCATCATCGAAATCCTTAACAGATGTGTCACCGTGGTTTGGATGCTTGTCAAGACCAGCTTTAGCCTTTGTGTCATTGGACTTATGAGGCTTCTTCTTCAGAGAGTTACCCTTATCTGATGTATCTCCGTGATTGCCATGTTTATCCAGACCAGCCTTAGCTTTGGTATCGTTAGACTTATGAGGTTTATCTCTTAAAGAGTTACCCTTTGTGGAGGTATCCCCATGGTTAGAATGTTTGTCAAGACCAGCTTTAGCCTTTGTATCATTAGACTTGTGGAAAGACTCATCGACTTTCTTATCATCATCGTCTTTGTCGTCGTCTTTTTCATCATCCTTTTTGTCTTTCTTTTCAAATGGAGGCTTCTTATCATCTTTCTTGTCGTCATCTCCATCATCGTCATCCTTTTTGTCGTCATCTTTCTTGTCATCATCGTCACACTCTTCCTTTTCACCAAGGATAAGTCCACGAGTTTTGATTTCCAGATAAGAACTAAGTTTAGATCCAGCGTCATCGGAATCGCCTTTGATCATTGCTTCAACCATTTGATGTAAGAAAAGCTTTGCATCAACTTTCTTTTCGTCCTTAGTAGCCATTGGTTTTAATCCTCTTTATCCGTATTGTTTGATTCAGTTTCCCCAGATTCTGCACCCATGACATCTTCCATTTTAGATTTTATGTAATCATGAAAGTCAATTTGTGCATCTTCTGGCCTTTGGTCGATCAATTTGTCAACCATATCGTTTAATTTAGACTTGTCAGCCATGTGTTACTCCTTATTTATAATAATTAGTTATATTTATTAGATTTTTAGGTCGCTGCACCTTCTCCACCACCCATGGGTGCTTCAGTGCCAGCTTCCATTCCTCCTTCGGCTCCAGCTTCGCCTTCACCTGCTTCCATGCCTAAATCCATACCTCCCATGCCGCCGCCCATCATACCTGCGCCGCCACCGAGACCTCCCATCTCTTCTCCTTGACCACCATAGATGGACATGTAATCTTCTTTACCACCATCAGGATCAAGACCACGCTCTTCACGGAACATTCTCTCGTTGCGAATAACTTCTTCATCCGATAACATAAGGAATCGTTCCAAAATGAAACGCTTGGATAGATATGGAATACCATCTGCAGATCCATATCCGGATAACAATTGTGAATCCAATTCAAACTGACGATACTTGCCAAAGTTAGATGGAGATGGAAGACGTATTCTGTACATCGAATCGTCAATTATTATCTTGCTTAATTTGAGGAACTTCTTGAACTCGTCATCTAACACTGTTTCTATCATGCTTTGTAGTCTTTCAACGTATTGTGAGAAACGAAGTTCTTGAATGTATGCAACTCCAACTTTACCATCATTCCACATTTGACCACCACCTTCAGACTCTTGCATGTAGGATGCTGGTACTTTTAAACCACGCCATACTTTCTTTTGGAAGTATTCGAGGTCAGCCAGTTCACCAAGCCCTTGGCCACCTGGCAATGTGTCAACTTTGGAGCCCCGGCCGTCGGGTCTTTGTGCAAAAAAGAAGTCTTCGGAATTCTTTGTAAAACAAGAGGTTAAAGCAAAGGTATGATAGCTATGATATGTTTCGTCGCCGTCAATTGTTAATGTTCCAGTATCTTGTGATTCCCACTTTTCTATTTTGATAACACGATGGTTGAAGTTGTTTGCTTCATTTACCAAATGTTTAAAATTGGAGTATCCAAATAGTTTTGCAATTCGTTCAAACATTTTCGCTTCAGGTATCGATAACTTGGCATTGCTGAAAACATCATGATACAGAGTTCGAAAACCATTCCATTCCTTTTTGTTTTCTTTAAAATATGTAACCAATTTGAAGTTATGTATAGATACAGATTTAACCAAATCTATTACCATTTTAAGTAATCTGATTTGTTTTTCTTCGAATGATTTATCAACTCCAAAGTTAGAAGGAATACTGTTTTGAATTTGTTTATGAATGTTTTCTGACGAAAGTTCTTCAAATCTTTCAAACAATCTATCCGAGAACACTATTTCTTGGTTATTGGATAACCTTAAATGATAGATTGCATGATCGTTAGCATTCATGAAACATAAGTTATTTGGAGAATTATTCTTTTCGTTAAAATCTCTATGATGTATTGTGTTTTTATTTTGGTTTGCAAACTTTTTGTCATAATACCACTCATTGTGTGAATTCTGTTCTTTCATAAAGTTTGCCACCATGCGGTGTGAAAATACCCATCCTTTGGTTTGTGGGTTGTAAAATTGGGTATATTTTGAGGCATTAGTCACCCGTTCATTGATGTATGATTCACGAGTGTTGAAAGGCCAGAGCGAGTCTTCTGGTGTTATATCTTTTGCTTCGACAAAACCTTTACCCTGGATGGGGAATTTATGATCTGGAGTACAGATAATTTCATCTCCATTATCCAGTGTTAATTTAATGGTTTCGGCGTTTTTACGTGTAACGCCAGCCCAACTTATTAGTCCGGGTACCACTTTACCTGTTTTCGGGTTAATACTATATGCCCAGTTTTCTTTACCGTCATTGTGTTCGTTTATAAGGTCTTGTAACGTTACTGTTCTTCCATCTAACAATGGAATTTCAGTATCCAAAGCTAAACACATACTATGTGGGTTATAAACAGAATCAACTTCGGCTTGCCCACCATGAGCAGTTGGTATCTTCTTTTGTTTGATTTCGTTTTTGATAGATTCCAGGTATTGTTTCACACGCTGTGGTGGCATTTTACCTACATCTATATAGAATACTCTACGTTCAGGAGCACGTTGGACACGGTATATAATGATAGCATCTTCCAACAGTTCCTTTTGTTTGTGTGAACGATAAACAGGACGAAGTACTGATTCACCAAATGGTGCAGTGTCACACATGTCATCGTTTAAGGTAAAACGAACCATTTCCGTGGCTTCAACAATTTCAGTTTCATATTGGGAATCTTGACGAGCCCCCAATGGTAAACCATATCCACCTGCCTTTGGTTTATTGATGTTCTTTTTAACTTGCCATGCTACAACTTTAGTTGCATCTTCGGAATCAACGATAGCAGCAACGATGTTTTTTGGATGTATGAACTCCCATTTTTTGAATTGGGTTTTCCCTTTGCGGAAAAATACGTCGCCATATTTAACCAACATTCTGGCTACGCTATATAATTTGTTCTCCCAATCATGGATCTGTCCCCAACGACGTAGTGCTGCCTTCAATGTTAGGACAACGGAACTTTCAACGTTCTCCTCATCTTCGGAAAGAAGGTCAACATCCAGGGGTTCATCGGTTTTGCTGTTGTTCCCAGTTAGTTCTTCAGCGATGGTGTCTAGTGCTCTTGAGACTTCAACATCGTTATCCATGAGATCATATTCACGGTAACGAGTCATTCTGGAGGCTGAGCCTTGAATGAGTCTTTGGTACCATGTGTAATTGTTATACGCACCCGCATCCGCCATTTCCTGGCTGTCTGTCATTTTAACAGCATCAGTTGATGGTTTTACAAATTTATAGTAACTAGTCCAATTTGCCATTTAGTTTTACCATTTCTTTAATATTATCGGGTATTTATCCTTTTTAAAATTGGAGTGTCTTAACCTGCTGTGTTATTTGAACGCACCCACATTACTTTGTTGTGTTTTGATTTCTTCAATGCTGTTTCGTCACGTTCTTTCTGATTTTCATCGTTTGTTCTAAGTCTATCGGTGATTTCTTTATAGTTTGGATTATCCAATCTTTCACTTACTTCAGTTAGTTTTGTAAGCGAATCTTTCATTACAGATATCTGTTGTTTCGTTGTTTCGATTAATTCCGTATCTTTTTCCTCTTGTACTTCAGCATTTTGTAATATTTTCTTTTTCATCTCCAACTCTTTTTCAATTATCGATCTCTGTGATGTACCTTTGATTCGGGCGGAGCCGCCTGTGCCAAGTCTGTTTATATCTGCAAGCATCATTTTGTTCATGTCGCCTTCTTTATCGTATGTCTTAACGGATTTTATACCCCATCGATTTGCCGTAGTTCTTGATTCGCGAGAAAGGTTTGGAATAATGTGCTGCAACGCTGCTTCTACCTGATCAGAAATCTTTTCATATTGTTTTGCCATAGTTTTTACATATTCTTTAGTTATTTCTTCATTTCGAACATCAAGTTCATCGCGTTCAACTCCAAAGATATTTTTAATCTTATTTCCAAGTTTATCTAAATAACTACCCTCTACTTCATGTTCAATACCTTTCCCCTGTTCCGATGCGTTTGCTGTTGAAGATGCAACTAAGCCAACAATAGATGCAATAATACCAGCAGGGCCGAGTAATCTCACAGCGCCCATAAGAATACCCCTCATCAACCCCCCGCCAGCTGCTTTGGTGGTAATTCCTCCCAGTAAACCACCTGCAGTACCTTTTAATAACTTACCAGCAGCAATCACCCCTAACAATTTGATAGCAGAATCCAGTAATGGCATCAAAGAACTACCCATTAATGTGTTAATTGTTTGAAGGGTAGCAAGGGATCGGCCTGCAATTTCATTTCTTTCACGGTTTAGATCCTCGATGGCTTTGGTTGCTTGGAACTGTTGGTTATTCAAACTAGCAAATGCACTCTTTGGACCTAATACATCCTCAAGACCAGTTTTCTGCAACATTTGCATAGCCATCATTTCCTGACCAAGACCTTGCCCCATGAATTCACCAGTGGCTTGCTGCATAGTTCTTTGAAGTTCTGCGAACCTTTCTCTATCACCTTCTCGTTTAAACCCTCGTCGCATTATATCAGCAGCCAATGCGGATTCAGCACCAAATCCCATAGCACCACCAACTGCTTGTAAGCGTGCCGCTTGCTTCATACGTTCTTTAGGACTCTTTGCACCAATTGCAGACATGGCTTCAACAACCTTCATAGCCTGTTCCTGTAACAGACCCATGGTTCTTAAATTCAATATCGTTTGTTGAATTTCGAGATGAGCATTAGCACGTTGTTTCTGATTCAAACGATACATCTGTGCATTGATTTCAGATGAATCACGAATCTGCTTGTTCATGTTGATGAATTCATCAGCGGTTACAGAGAATGCAGTATTGAACTTTTCAAAAGATTTAACCTGCTGCTCCATGAAAGCTCCCATGTTAGCATTGCTGACACCCATTCTTCTTGCAGCTTCAAATGCTGATGATTGAACTCTTACGGCATCTTTAAGAGAACCAGTGAATTCAGTTAAACCAAATGTTCCAGTTTCTGTCATATCTCTGAATTCTTCAGCAGACATTCCTGCTGCTCTGATGGATTGACGATATTCAGCAGTGTTTTTGGCTAGTTCTTCGGGAGACATTCCGGCCATAAAAGCAGTGAGGGATTCTGTCCAATCAACACCAAACTTTAATGTTGGAGCTACAACATCTTCAAATGCTTTTGCTGTTTCTTTGACAGCTACTGAAAGTTTATCAAACTTCTTTTTTAGTGTTTCGCCTTTATCCGCGAGTTGTCCGATCCATGCCCCACGAGCTGCTTCGTTTGCTACTTTTTGAACTTCAGTTCCTAACTTGACTTGCTCTATTAACTTTGCTCTGTTTTTGTATAAGGTTTCAACCGATATCCCTTCTCGTCTTGCAATTCTAGATAATAATTCTAAACTATCTGCAGTTTCCTGAGTTTGATTGTTCGCATATTCTTGAATTTCGTTAGATTCTAATAATGCTTTCTTATCTGCAATACTTTCAAAGAATTCAAACATATCTTCCACGGTTGATATATTTTCTTTTTCGAATAAAGGAATTCTGTTAATTGCATCCCCCAATACTTCTGGTAGCAATTCCAAGTTTTCGTAGTTTAACTTTCCAACTGCATCATTGAATGATGATGATACCAATTTGCTATATAAATTGAAGTCTCTATCTAGTGTGCCAACAGCCTTTTCAAAGTCTTTTGCGAGGACTGTTGAATGTTTATCAATTTCCCTTTGAAACTTATTCAACGATTTGTTATAGGTGGCAAACAGTTTGCTGTTTTCTTCAAGTATCTTCTGCTGTGCCTTGCGGAATCGCAGGTCTTCTGCACGAGAGCGGGATTCTTGTCTATTTCCAGCAGCTGTTCTTTCTTGACGCCGACCGCCTCCACCGCCGAGGCTACCATCCTCGATGGCATTGCGCATCATGTTGATATATTCTTCAAATTGTTGTTCACTGACAGCCATTTACGATATTCTCTTAAATATTGGAGTGTTTATGTATTTATTATGAATTACATGTAAAAATTAGAGGAATAAATACTGACATATTTTATATGAGGAGAAAATAAAAAATATGGAGAATCAGACAGTTAACTCCAATGTTAATCCGTTATTGGGGAGAATACAGTTACCTGGTGAGACATTCACGCTTCCTTCTGGGGGTCTTTTCTATAAAGAAGGGGTCTTATCACCTGATGTAGTTAATGCTGAAATATATGTTCAGCCGATGACGACATTGGATGAAATCACTATGAAATCTCCGGATTTATTGTTCAGTGGAAAGGCGGTTAAAGAAGTATTCGGACGTTGTATCCCGCAGGTATTAGATACTGACAAATTGTTATCCAAAGATGTGGATTTCCTTTTGGCGTGTTTGAGAAAAGTTTCCTATGGTAATGAGATGGCGATTGAGTACACACATGACTGTAAAGATGCAAAGAAGCATTCATATGTGGTAGATGTATCTCATTTCGTACTGGCTGCAAAGAGAATTGATCCTACGACGGTAGAGCAGGAATATGTAGTTAAGTTGAAAAACGATCAAGTTGTTAAGTTCCAACCTGTGCTATTTGGTGATTACATTGCCATTATGCAGGCTTTGAGTTCGGCCAATGATTCTGAGACCCCTGAGCAGGTTAGGGATGAGATGGTCAAATCTCTTTCTGGTCTTATTCGCAGTGTTGATGAGGTAGAAGATCGAACCATGATTGAGGAATGGTTGAAGGAGATACCGCCCATGTATGTTGCAGATATTAATAAAAGGATTGAACAGGTATCATCTTGGGGTGCGGAATTCACCGCAACGATAAATTGTTTGGATTGTGGTAAGAAGGTTGAGGCGGAGATTCCACTTAATCCGTTATCTTTTTTTATGTAACGCTGAAGTTTGGCAGTCAAACTGACAAGGTTAATCTATTTAATTCACTCAGGGGAGAAGCAGAGCAGCTTGTAGAGGAATGCATCAGTTTATCGTACTTCATGAGGGGTGCGATAAGTTATGACCAAATGATGCTTCGTACACCTGGTGAGAGGCAAGCCATTAACAAGTTTGTGGAGAAACGACTGGAGCAGGAGGCAAAGAGCCCCCATCCAGTCTACTAAGTTTCGGCGGGTAAACTAACTTTTATCGAAGTATGCTGCCTTCCACCAGGGAGGGATCATATATTTCGTGGTTCGGAAAAGGTATCCCCACGATTCATCCAATATAAAGACAGTTCCCCAATCGGTTTCGGTACGGACAACACGTCCACCGCCTTGGATGATGTCTATCAATGCTCGTCTCTTATACCATTCTCCGGATATATCCATTCGGGTTTTGATCCATTTGTCACCTAAATACCCAAATGGAACCTTACAGAATATAGCAAACCGACCCAAATCATCCTTTAAATCCAATCCCTCAGTGGACGATGGTGATATTAACACTGATGGATCACCATAGTCTTGGAAGTTTGATATAACAGTGTTTCGGTCAATCTTAGCTCCAGGGTTATGGTGGAAAATCTTCTGCGATATTTTCAGTTCATCAACTAACCATTGGGCAATAGCAAAGTTACCTGTATGGATTATTCCCGAATGTTCTTTATTCATTTCGGATATGGCAGAGATTGTTTGGAGCATTTGATTTCTGCCTTGTCTGTTCTCAACGTTTTGCCATTTGGCATTCATCTTGGTCTGGGGCAAATAGATGACTTTTCTGTTCTTTGGTTCAAATTCGGATGATAGTGACAGGAAGGCAGTATCTTCGGGTTTAAAGCCCAGGTCATCACAGAATCCATTTTTATCTAAAATTGTGGATGACATGAACAGGAATTTATGAGCCATGTCCTCTAAGATATTATTGAATGCTGTTCTGCCGTATAACCGTTTGAATTCGAATTTGGTTTTCTCTTTGGTCAATACGAACTCTTGGATAAAGGTTTGTATATCCATTTTCAAAGTACTTTTTGTTAATCCGACATGTTTGGCGAGCGACATATATTCCTTCATGAACTTCTTTTCTTTGGCTGTTCTTTTTCTTTTATCGACTAGTTTGTTGTAGTTGGATCTCATTTCCAGGAACTTGGCTGTAAGTTTTGGAAGATATCTATCTTTGACCCAATTGTATGCATCTTGGATTTCTTGCGGTTCAATAAAGGGGAGATCATACTTTTCACACCTGCCTTTTAAAATGGAGAGACTCCCAAAGTTAACCAGGTGTTCTTCTATGGTATGACATTCGTCAAATATTATCAGTTTACGAGGGGAAAATCCCTTAGTGTAGGCGAATGAATTGAGAGCCAATGCATAATTCATCACGGCTTCATCTGCTTCGTTGGCTATATTGCGAGCAATATCACATGGGCAGTCTGTGCATTTTGGCTTTAGTTCTCCACCAAGATCACATGTTGTATCATGCGTTTTGCATGTATAGTTTGAACGTCCATATAATGAAGCCATATCGATTTCATCTATCCCCTCAACACTTTCTTCGTATTGAACTTGGAGCATTCGTTGTGGGGTGAGGATGAATGAAGCTTTCCTGGGGGTGGTGTATGAATCCCCGTTTTCATCGTATGTGGTATATGAACTTTTAAATTGATTTGCCCAAATGGAAAAGGTCAGTCCGATGGCACTTTTACCACTTCCAACTGGTGATTCTAAAAGCAAATACTTCTTATTTGCATAATACTGCTCTTGAAGCCAATTCAAGGCAACGATTTGATTCTCCCGAGGTGGAAACGGGAATGGCCAACATTCTAGTATATCTTTCATTTTTAGTATTTAAAGTAGTTTCCGAGAGTATACTAGAATGTTGATTTAAATGCAACTTTATTTCATTGGGGCAGCAGCCAGCGGGATTACCTCCTCATGTGTTGGTGTGTTAATTTGTATGACATCTGTGCTCCAATTATCCTCTTCTTCCTCAATTTCAGATTCTGCTTGTTTTTCAAGCATTTCAAGATGATCATAAATCTTAGGAAATACATCTTCTTTTGCGATGCCTAATCCGGGATCGATTTGTTTCAGTTCCATTTCATGACCGTTGCGGAATATCATTATGGTACGTTCTCTATCTTGATTCAGATATTGACGGCATTTTTCACACTCATCACAAATGATGCGCATATCTGCAATGTCTAAATCGTCAATATTTTGTTCAAAGAAATTAAGAAAGGAAATCCAATAGGATAAGGAAGGAGTGAGATTGTCGGGTTCTAATAGACTTAACAGTTTTTCTCTTTTTATCCCCATCACCATCTCCTTGTAGGTGGGGAGAGTTGTGTGATATTTGTTATCATTATTCTCTCCAATTGTTCAAATTGTAGTTATTTATTATAGGGAGAATAATAATAGAATTGTTCTTATTTGTCAACAACTTCCTGACCCATAACAGCAATTGCAATCCAATATGCATCGGTCAGGTCGGCTAACCCTGTAGTCTTTTTGACACCTAATAAATCAAACTCAGCCCTGACTTCGGTGGGGAGTGATTCAATGAGCTGTTCTTTCTTTGCTCGACCACTACCAGTTGCTATCTTTTTGACGGTCGGAGGAGCGATTACACGAGGTTCCCAACCAATATGTCTGAGATGAAGGATAATGGTGAATATTAAACCACCCAGATCTCGGGTAACATTGCCTTGACTACCATACGATAATCCTTCAAGACCAATTTGATCTGGCTTGTGTTCTAATGCAACTTCCTCAATGTGAAGGGATAACTCTTCGGCTCGGTCGTATACATCTTTGTCGGCATCGGTTGTATATTTCTCACAATGAATCATCTCACCATTTTCGATGATTACGATACCTGTTGAACGATAAGATTGGTCAATCCCCAAATACTTCATAATAGAAGTATTTAGGGCTCCAATTTTAGAGGGGTTTAATCAGAAAATGGGTTACCAAGTAGCAACGATTTCATTGTACGATCATATTTTTCTTGATCATTTTCTTCGGTTTCAACTTTAGGTTTGATATATTCGTTATATGTTTCCTGAAGTTTTTCCATATCGTGTAACTTTTCAATGGACTCTTCCTGATAATTACTTTCTGTGAATAGATCAAGTTGTGGATCATCACATCCAATCTCAATATCTTTTATTCCAATGTTAAGTCCATCCAAATTATCAGCATCAAGACCCGAACCTTCCTTTTCACTATTGAGTATATTTTTAATAGTAGCTGGTGTATTCTCTTCAGTGAACACATATAAATTTCCATTCATTATCATAGACACATTTCCGTCATCATCTATAGATGCATTCTCAACTGAAATGTCATCAAAATTAGGATAGTTAAGGACTTCATTCAGACATTCTTTGAATGATTTTGTTTTAACTTTTGAAACGGGTTTGAATGTTTCGGTAGTCTGGCTAAAGAAGCCAGGAGGGATATTTGCATATTTTTCTAAAGGGACATGATCCTTTGGAGGGATTATCCTTATATTATCTAATTCATTCATGGTATATTACCTCTAACTGTATGTTTTATAATTATATAATAGACATCGCACGGTTGTGTGCGTTTATAACGTCCCGCATATCTCCTTCTATTCGGAGTGGTTTAAAACGGAAGATTATTTCATCCTGCATGCCTGTTATTCTTTCAATCCATGAAATTTGAAGAAATGGATCTGGATCGTAGTTGAAAAGTAAATCACTTTCCAACCCAGGATACCATTGTTCGGCTAGGTATAGTGCGGTATGGGCTACGGAATTGAGCCCAATTATTACGTTTGGATCGTTTAGATCTAGTTTGTCGAATTTCCTAATTGCTTTTTTAACTTCATCACTGATACAAGCGGTGTATACGGATTTCATTCAAATAATGCTCATTGCTCGGTCGTGTGCTTTTATGGGATCATCCTCATCTTCATCTTGTACTATTAAATTAAAAACAGTATCTTCATCCATAACAGGGTCCCAAATGCCCTGATCAAAAACGTAAAAGTTGTTGTCTGATGTGTTATACCAGAGATCCCCCGCGTCAGGGTTAGTAGGGGGTATGTCGCTGCATGTATTGTTGCTCATTTTCATTCCTCGATATAGCTAAATCCTTTGCTCATTTTGACAGTCATTTTGTGGTCAAATGCGTTACTTAATTCATCCTTGTGGGATATAATGTATATAGATAAATTCTCATCTCTTGCTTTTTGTTTAAGCAGACGGGCGGCAGTAGAGACACCAATTGTGTCAAGACCAACATCCAATACTTCATCTAACATGTATACATTAATTTTACCGTGTACCTTTTCCAACATGTCTCGGAATGCTAGTGACAATGCAAAGTTCAACCTGGCCTGTTGTCCATTGGATAGATTGCCAAAATCTAGCTGTCTTCCGAATCTCGATATGGTTACTGTCATCTCTTCAGTAAATCTCACGGCATGAGGTAACCCCAATATTTCAAGATAAGATGCCAGTCTTTGATTGAGAAAAGGTAACTTACTATTTAGCAATTTCTTTCGAACAAAACTGTCTTTCTTGGTCAAACTTTTCAACAAGAATTGCTGATGTACCAAATCGTCCTCAAGTTCCTCTAACTTTGTAGTGTCAATCTTATCCAGTTTGGCATCTTCAAGTTCTTTTAATGTTGCAATATGTGGATTGGTATCATCTTCTAAATGCTTAAGACGATCTTCATATTGAGCCTGCTTCTTTTGAATTTCCATTAACTCGGAAATGTTATTAACCTCGATTTGATTGTTGATTTCTTTTATGTTTTCTTCTATTGTATCAACATTAGTATCTTCCTTTACAAGGGCATCTCCTTGTTTTTCTATTTCAGCTTTGGTCAAATCAATTTCATTTTCCTTTTCTACTATTTTCCATTCGTTGTCGTGGTAGGGTTGTTTACAATATGGACATTTTGCTTCTAATAATTGGGCAAGTTCATCCTTGTCCTGTTTCATTTTTGCAGCATGCCCTTTAATTGTTTTAATCAAATCACGTTGCTTAAACTGAGCTGTTTGAAGTTGTTCGTTATAGTCCCCAAGGATGGAATGGAATCTGTTCTGTTCTTTAATATCAATCCCTTTGATCTTATCAAGTTTCGTCAGAATCGTTTCCCTTTCGTCATCAATATCAGTTTTCCATTCGGTAATTCTGGCTTTAGTGCCATCAATCAACGCTTGGTGTCTTTTGTGTTCTTCACGGAGTTGTTCAATCCTTTGAGACTCCAATTTTATATCGGAGTTTGTTTTCTTGATTTCTTCTTTGAGATCAGCAGCACGTTCACTGAGGATTTTGATTTCAAAGAGTTCTTCAATGATATCTTTTTGGTTAGCTTGGGTTGCATGAGTCTTTGGAAGATCCAGGAACGGACGGTGATTGGCAGAGAATGCAACAATTCTCACAAAGAGTTCATATGGAACTCCCATGATTTTCTCTATCTTTTCCGAAGTCAGTTTTATACTATCTGGAGTGACATCCTTTTTCCCTTCATACAATGTGACATCAGCTCCCGTTTTACCTTTTCGAGATCTGCGAATTGCCCACGGCTGTCCATCTTTTTCAAACTCGACAGTGACTTCCATATCCTTCAGGTTAACATTGTTGACCAATTTCTCCATGGAAATGTTAGATACGGGTTTATTATAAACGGCGAACACAAGAGCATTTAACACTGCAGTTTTTCCAACGCCATTTCCTTTGGTTCCGGATGAGGTATCATCCATATCTTCACCAACCACGAATGTGGTTTTCCCTGGTCTATCGAGGAGGACTTCAGTTGGATTGTTGCCGTAACTCAGAAAGTTTTTAATCGTTATTTTCTTGAACTGGATTGGCATAACTTATTGTAAATCCTTATTAATTTATTATTATCTATTTTATCCGACTCGATCTGGTCGAGCATTTTTGGTATTATTTCATCTATTGACATCATCTCATCAACTTCAAAGTCGGCTTCAACTTCTGTTTCGGTGAGTGCTTCCGTCAATTCAAGGGATTCTTCAAGTACGAAATCACGAAGGTTATGTTTTTTGATTAGACTTCGTTTGAGAATTCCGCTTTCTTCGAATGTTATTTCTTCGTCAGCTAAGCATTTTACATAAGAATTGGGTAGTAAGTCAACCTTTTTATCAAGAACATCGGATAATTTGGTCTTTATGTACTTTGGACAGTCCTTCCAGTTTTTGAAAACGATCTTGTTATTGGGGACATCATATGTACACATGCCTCTATCGTAGTCGTTTGCGTCACCAAATGTAGTGGGAAAGGTATTACCGACGTACACTATATTGGAGTTTTGTCGCAATTGTCGTTTATGGAAGTGGCCTGAGAGAATGACTTTAGGACCTGCAAAATCAGAGGGTTCCGGTCCATGATGCATTTTGATGTCACTACCTGTTACAACAAACCCTTTGAACTCAAAGTGCCCCATCCAAACGGGCAGGTCAAGATATTTCTTCAAATCGCCATATTCGTTGTGGAACATGTAGGGGCAGAATAAAATATCTCCATCTTTGTTTTCAATTACTGTGGGTTCTTCAATTAAAATGAAGTGATCAAATTCGTTGAAATGAACGACCGAATGGATCTCTCTGGTGTGTCGATGATATAAATCATGATTTCCGGTTATGAAATATACTGGAAATCCTAGCTCATTGATTTTCTTTGCACCAATATAGGAATAATTTATGGTGGATACATTGATGGCATTGCGATTTTCGTACCAATCGCCCAGAAATGCGATGGTATCAATGCTGTCGTTTGCTTTAACTTCACTACAAAACCAGTCAATATAATCTAAACAATCTTGATTATGTTGTTCTGAATTGCCTTTTGCGCCGAAGTGAATATCGGTCAGTATTGCCACATTGGCAATGTTAGCCTTACTCATAGGAAATACCTCTTTCTTATTGTTATTATTGAGATTTTAGTAACTTACAAAATCATCATCTTCGCCTTCAAATTTAATATTTTGGGCGGTTTGAACATGTTGGTGATGATCTTCTTCATCCTCGACATGCCTACTCGCCTCATATTCTAACTGATAATTGAAGGAAGGTGTTAGTCCTTTTTTCACTAAGATCTCATCTCTTATTAGACGTTGGCGTTTCTCTTGGTTCAAATATTGTATGAAAGAATGCTTGATACATTGGGTATAGAAGGCAAATGGGTTGTTACTTTTCTCTTCATTAAACTTATGCCAGGTACGAACGACCATCATCATAGCGTATGCCTGCATGTCATCATTATACGTGTAATTGCTGAACTTGGCTTGTTTGCTGTAGTTGTGAGCCAATAACGATAGCATTTTAGCTAGTTCATCGGTCATTTTGCCTTGCTCTTTGCTTTTGATGACTTGGGCTAATAAATCGGCGTTATTGAGATATTTCTTCTTACGTTTCTTTCTTTTTGGCTTTTCCTGTGTTACACTTGAATCAATCTTTGGATTCTCTTCTTTTATTTTTGTCATTATATTCCTCCGTAATCATAGCAGTATATACCAAATATTCCTTTTGTCAAGTCCAATAAATACAAATCACACAAGGAGTTTTTACATGCCAGATTTAGAATATCAAGTTAAACTGAGGAGTTCTCTCGATCTTACCGATATGGTAAAGTTTGTTGTCACTCCAGATTTGTCGGAAAACCGAACTGTAAATTATAAATCGGTTGATCCGATTCATGCGCCTGGACAAATTTTCGCATTTGTAAATTCGTCCTCGCGAACATTTCAACTTTCTGGAGTTAAATTGATATCTAGAACCCAAGAGGAAGCTCAGAATAATTTAGAGATATTGTGGAAGTTGCGTGAATGGACAATGCCTGTTTTTGGTAAAGATCCATTGAGTGGTACCAATCAACGAAATAATCGAACGGCATTGGATATTCAAAGAAAAACAGTTGAGGGATCTTCACAAGCGGGTGATGTGTTATCTGCCCGTCGCAAATTGTTACAAAATGGAAAAAGCGAAAGTGAAGCATTCGGTACAGATTTGCGAGGTGCCCCTCCACAGGTTTTATTATTAACCGCTTATAGTCATGATGGACATTATGATTCAAGTATGGCACACATCAACAGGGTGCCTGTGGTGATTACTTCATTAAGCATTCCGTATCCGAGTGATTGTGATTATTTTCCGACTACTTCAGGGGTGCCGATGCCAACGGTAATGTCTATTGATATTGCACTATCCGAGACACATTCACCAAAAGAGTATGAGAAATTTGATTTGTCCAAATTTAAGAAAGGAATATTACCGGGGTTTTAATCATGACTACTAGAACAGGAAGACAGAAAAACGTTTCAGATTCTCCATCATCTCGTTATACGCAAGGTGGTGAGGTTGATGTCTATCCAACCCGAGTTGGATGGTGGGAGAAGAGAAAAATAGAACAGGATGATACTGACATTGTGATTGAAATTCAACCACATGAAGAGAAAAGACCAGATTTGATTGCCTATAACGCATATAAACGCGAAAACCTGGGATGGGTTGTTCTGCAGTTTAATAATATAGTAGATATAGAAACCGAACTGTTAGTCGGTAAAGAAATAAGACTTCCTTCCATTCGTCGGTTAACATTGGATGTTTTGACACGACCAACTGGGGGGAATCCAATAACATAATATATAAGGAATACTATGAGTTCACCACCAAATGCATTAGATGCATATCGTACATATTCGTATCATCATATCCTGATTGCAGCTGATAGTACTGCAACTGCTGAGTATTTGAGCGAAGAAAGCGAATTAACACGGTTTGATCACCCCGAAGTTAGATTTGCCCCCCAACCACATCCCAAAGGTGGGCAATATATCGTATTGATTAACGGAATGACAGATGCTCAGTTTGTTGTTCAATCTGCCAAATGGTCTACGGTTCCAATTCCAACGGTTGGTCCTAACAATCCTTCCGTGGTAACTGCTGTGCAAACTATGGCAGTAGATGGTGAAATAGAGATATTGGAACCCCAAGGAATCAACTTTTTCAATGTCCTGGCAAATGGTACCAAATTGTTGGGTGTAGATCCTGCAATTGTAACATTCGTTTTAAAAACTATCTTCGTTGGTCACCGAGATGATGGTGCAGTTAATATCATATCTACCGTCAAACCCCTACTGTTCATGATGGTTGATATCACAGCAAGTATCGATGTTACAGGTGCTACTTACACCATGGCATTGGTTGGAGTCGCCAATGGTGCTGCTAAACTCCCCCATGTTAACTCCATTGTTAATGGCATGACTATTGATGTGGGGGAGACGTTGGGAGAAACCATTCTTACGATATTGCCAAAAAAGATTACCGAAACTTATGATAAATTATGGACTAAATTGACATCAGGTGAAGGTGGTAAATGCGGAGTTAAAATAGGTAATGATGAATTCGTCAGGGTTAATTATGAATTTGATTTGGACTCTCATTATGTAGGAATGGATGCTGGTAACAACTACGATGACAAATTTAAAAGTACAGATAAAAAGGGTGGATTTGTAGCTAACCTTGGAGATATGGCAAGTATTGAGAACATAATAAGTGCTATAATGATGTCATCAAAGCAGGTTGCAGATGAGGCTAAGAGTGAAAAATACATGTTTAAAATCAGTTCAGATATAAGAACTGAGCCTACTGGGCAATTCACTGTTACCTATCGTATACATAGGTATGAAGCTATTGTGGTTCCTCCTGAACAGTTGCAAACATTCAACGAACCAGAGGAGAATAATACGGGCATAACGTTTGATTATATCTTCACTGGAAAGAATATTGACATCATAGATATGGATATTAAAATGGAATTTGGATTGATGTTTTTCCAAATTCTATCTACTCAAGGAACTTCTCCAACAAGTGCTATGCAATTATTGAGAAATTATAGTCCAGATGCTTTTGTTAAAGGGACTGGACCAGCTAAATTGTTTGCCGATACAGGTAAGGATAAGGAGAAAGTAATCACGAGACCATTGTTTTTGGGGACAACACTTGATCATCCTATGTTTCGTGACACCAAGTCAATTGGCACCAGCGCCAGTTTTAATACATTGTTAACACGGCAGGCGGCATTGGAGACTATGGGCATACAGGTTAAGATAAGGGGGAATCCTCAATTGTTGCAGGATACTACGCAACTCCCAAAAGATTTAACTACTGTTGCCTCACAAACCAGAAAGGAACAGGTCATAGAACCTCCTACAGGAGATGCAGAGCATATTGCTCAGCTTAGGGAAATCATGCCAACTATTCATAAGACTCCAGCATATGTTAGGATAAATGTGTGGTCACCCAAATCTTGGACAAATACACGAGAGCGTACTACTGAAGAAGTTGCTACTAGTTACGAGGGAGATTTTGCGGAGAACCTTTGGTATAAAGGTTGGTATCGTATGATTCAAATTGACAATGAATTTGAGGATGGTGAGTTCTCCCAAACACTTGAACTATTGAGTTTACCGACCGAGTTACCTGGTGTGGATTCGGATTCAAAGTGTAAAGAAAAACAAGAAGACGAGGAGAATAGGGAGGCGACATATAATAAAGGAGGAGCGGGAACTCCTGGTAAAAAAGTTAACGTTGCTAACCTTGCTGGTGGGCATGAGGTTCTAACTTCGTCATCAGAAGCAACATCTGATAGTAGGGCAAATGATGCAGATAATACTGCAGGAACAGCAAAACACAAATATAATACGGGAGGCAACTAATGTTTGGTATAGGAGCAGGTGTCTTAAGATCCCTTTTGTTTGGTAGTGAAGAAGCTACGCCGTTTTTCAGTACAGGTGTGGTAATGGATACTAATGATCCGGATCAGATGGGTCGTATTCGTGTACGTTGTGCTAAATTTGGAGATAGACTCGAAAAGAATGTGGGTGATTTGCCTTGGGCAATTCCTATAAGTCCATTGGCAGGTGTTGTAACTCACGGTGTTAGAGGTGTTGAACAAGAAACGATTGATGCCCCTGTTGCTTATGGTATGTGGAATGTCCCTAAGACGGGATCATATGTATTGGTAGGATGTATTGATGGTGATAAGAGCAAAAGATTTTACCTCGGAGGTCTTCATCCTAGCTATGTAACGAATACATTGCCCCATGGGCGGTATATTTGGGCTCATGAAGAATCAGAAGAAGGAATGAGACCAGATGGACCAATGTCGGCAAACGAGATGCCAATTGAACCTCTCTATTCCAATCAGACTCAACAATTTACTGCACCAGATGCTGAATTAGATAGAAGAGCCCCAGGAACCCCTGCAACTCCTCGAAAGGATAATGCGGAATATATGTCACGGGGGGCTGATATGCAGGCTTCCGCTACGACTAACGTTGTCCCTGAGAGTAGTGATAATAACCCTGGTAGCGAAGTGGCCGATCATACTCCTGGTGAATTTATTGAATTAACGAAAGTTGATGGTGATATAAGGAAGATTTTGAGCCCAGGATATGGAGTGGATCAGATAGATCCAGAGGAGAAATATGGTCCGGATACGGGATATGCCAATTATGACTCCCATAACTATTCTTGGACAACTCCAGGATTCCATTCTCTGTCAATGAATGATAGGTATGATAACTGCCGTATTAGACTCAGAACTACAAGTGGACATCAAATCCTTCTGGACGATACCAATGAAAGAATATATGTGAGCACAGCAGGTGGACAAACCTATATTGAAATTGATAAGGTCGGTAACATTGACATTTTTGCTGAGAAGAATATTTCAACTCATGCCAAAGGAGACATTAACTTTTATACCGATAAGAGTTTCAGGGTTCAGGCTTTGGAAGGAATCCATCTACGCACTGATGATGAGATGCGAATTCATTCATTGAAGGACACCCATGTTAGATCTGAAAAGAATATCAGAACATTCTCCTTGGAAGAAACGAGAATGGAAGCAAACACCAATATGCATGTTTCTGTCAATGGAGGAACTCTCCGTATTAAAACGGGAACTGAAATTGATATGATTGCAGTAGGTCAGATGCGATTATCATCTAATGCTCAGATGAGTTTGAAATCATCAGACATAATATCAGGTGAAGCAACGGAGATACATTGGAATAGTCATCATGTACCTCCCCCTGCAGAAGCACTACAAGCTGAAGAAATCCAAGCTAATTGGACAACCAGGGTTCCTGATCATGAGCCATGGGCTCGTGTTTTCATGAAGGAGAGCGATTCTGACGCCACTGCAACGGATAAAGTTAACAAGCATACCCCTGAGTATCAGTATACCGATGCATTGGTTGGTAAGGGCGGACGTGGCGATACATACGACCGTAATGAATGGTGGCAAAGATAAATATAGATTATGACTAAACAAGGATTGTACAAGGGGTACTCTTCATTTGAGTTCCAAAGTAGGAAAACATTCAAATTACGAGACTTAGAACTCGTCAAGATGGATATCTTGAATCATATCTTCACAAAACAGGGAGAGAGGGTAATGATGCCCAAATTCGGCACTATTATTCCCGAAATGACTTTTGAGCCATTGGATGAAGAAACTGAATCCATTGTCAAGGAAGAAGTCACCCGTGTTATCAATTATGACCCCAGAGTGGAACTCATATCAATAGAATCTAACATTGACCATGATGCAAATATTGTAGTGGTAGGGGCTCAGTTGTTTTATATTGAACTCGGATTGGTTGATAATATGGAAATGAATATCGAATTTAGTGGATAAAAAGACTTATAGTCAAAGCCATAAATACCACAAATCTGATTTTTATGGAAATTGACATATGGCTAGACTAGTTAATAGGGCAGAAGCGTGGGAACGAGCCCATGAAATATTCACACAAGTAAACTTTAACGCCTTTGATTACAACACAATCAAGGAAAGTTTGCTGGATTATGTAAAACTTTATTACCCAGAAGATTTCAATGATTACATTGAATCATCCGAATTCATTGCGATTTTGGAGTTGTTTGCCTATGTGGGGGAACTGCTTGCATATCGATTTGACCTCAATGCACACGAAAATATTATCACGGTTGCCGAGAGAAAGGAATCCATCCTTCGTCTCGCTAAACTAATTTCCTATAAAGTTTCCAGAAATATTCCTGCCCGTGGTTTAGTCAAAATGACTTCTATCAGTACCACGGAAAATGTCATTGACTCTGCAGGTCGAAATCTAATTGGTCGTAGAATATATTGGAATGATTCCAATAATCCGGACTGGAAAGAACAATTCATCCTTATTATGAATCGTGCCTTGGAACAGGAATATGGAACTGTTTCTGCCAATGAGCGCGTTCAAGTTAACGATGTCCTCTTTGAACTCTATACATTGGATAATAACGCCTTTGGTGAGGGTACTGCAGCAACCCTGTCATATAACGCGGATGCGGGCGGGGTAACAGCTCCTATGGAGGTAGTTCCAGTTCAATTAACGGAGACGGGACCCGAGGAACGTCGCCCAGAACAAAACGCTAAGTTTTCCCTTACCTATGCAAATGATGGACTGGGCGATGGTTCCGATACTACGGGATTCCTGATGTTCACCAAACAGGGTACCCTCCATCAACAAATTCAACAATTTGATGGAGTAACTCCAAATTTAACATTTGATATCCAAGTTGACAATATCAATGAAACCGACATTTGGCTCAACAATGTTAACCCTAACACTGGAGCTATCTTAACAGATGATCCATATGCAGAGTTCTTGCCTCATTTGGTATCCGAGGATTTGCGATATGGTGAATGGATTGAGGTTGATTTGGCGAATGCTCAGAATATCATCTTCAACACCAACAAGAACAGACACAAATATGAAGTAGAAACTCTGGATGATGACAGAGTTAGATTGGTATTTGGTGATGGTGAATTCTCTGATATTCCTTCGGGATCTTTCCAGTTGTGGTATCGTACCTCCCTGAATGAAGATTATATTATCGAGAAGACGGCTGTTGTCGATCAACCAGGCGCGATTACCTATAATGATATTAATGGAAATGTTCAGACAATATCATTTACTTTCTCATTGGTCAGTTCTTTGTTGAATGCTTCTGCATCAGAAGATATTGAGCACATTAGACGAACAGCACCATCGACTTACTACACCCAGGATCGTATGGTCAATGGGCGCGATTACAACACTTTCCTGCTTCAAGACCCTACAATTTTAAAAATGCGAGCAGTGAACAGAACATTTGCTGGTGATTCCAAGTATATTTCATGGCATGATCCTCGTGAATCTTATGAAAATGTTAAAGTATTTGGTGATGATTTGGCCTTGTATTGGGATGATAATGCTCCCGGAAGTGGATTGATAGATACTGCAGTTGAATCGTTATCACCCAGTGCAATACTTGAGAACTATTTGGAGCCCTATTTGTCGAGTAGTGATTTCTTCTCGATTGTATCTCCAATCCAAGAACAATATTACCTTGAATCTTTTATAACTTCTGTTCAATTAATGCATACATTAGACAATCCAAATCCATATGGAACAAGTTTAGGGGATTTGTTTGGTAGATCGATAGGCATTAGTGATAACCTTGCAGTGGTTGGTGCTTATGGGGAGGACGAAGTTAGTGCAAATGGTTCGGGTAAAGCCTACATCTTCAATGTTAGCACTGGAGCAATATTACATACATTGGATAATCCAAACCCATATGGTACTGCTGATAACGATAACTTCGGTTGGTCAGTAGCGATCAGTGGAGGTTACATTATAGCTGGAGCACCTTACGAACATTCTGCCACTATTAATGATGAAGGTAAAGCCTACATCTTCAATGCATATACTGGGTTGCTGTTGCACACTTTAGATAATCCAACAGCACAAGCAAGTTCTCGGTTTGGTTGGTCAGTAGCGATTGATGGTAACCTTGCAATTGTTGGTGCTACTCGCATTAATGATGGACTGGCTAACTCTGGAGCTGCTTATATTTTTGATGTCACGACTGGTGCTTTATTGCAGAGTTTGCCAAATCCAAATGCATATGGTCTTTCTGGTAATGATGAGTTTGGTTGGGATGTATCAATCAGTGGAAATTATGCAATTGTTGGTACCCCTAATGAGGATGATGCCAGTGGCACACAGTCGGGTAAAGCATACATCTTCAATGCATCTACTGGGGCATTGATGCATACTTTGGATAATCCTAATCCGGTTGGGACATCGGCGAATGATAATTTTGGAATAACCGTAGCCATTGATGGCACGTATGCCGTAATTGGCGCACCTGGTGAGAATGCAACTTATGGTTCCCCCCTCGTAACGGGAGAATCAGGAAAAGCATATGTTTATGATGTTTTGACGGGCGGACTAATTTATACCTTAGATAATCCAAATGCAGATGCTACTGATATGGACGATTTGTTTGGCACCACGGTGTCGATTGATGCTGGTTATATTTTAGTTGGAGCACCCGGAGAAGATGATGCGGGTGGAACGGATTCGGGTAAGGCATATATCTTTGAAACTACAACTGGTGATTTGTTGTATACCATAGATAACCCGAATGCTCATGGCACATCCACGAATGATAATTTTGGTGCAGGATATGTTAGTATTCGTGGTAACAATGTTATGGTCAGTAGTCCGTTGGAAACGGATAGTGGTGGAACGGATTCGGGTAAGGCATATATTTTCCAGTTAACTACAACGGTTAATACATCTGCTCCAGGTTCTATACGGACATATTTCAATACGGAGTTGTATGCTAACGTGCCAGGGATTGATCCGGGTGAGGTAATAACTTCCCATCCTTCTACTGGTGAAAGTAATGAAGTTGATGCTATAATTAATGCCTTGGCTCCATTCCCTGCATTTTCGCCATTTTCTCTATGGTATTCTGTTTATTATGATGCTTGGTTAGTTTCAACTTCTGGAACAGACCCATTCCAGAGTCTGTTTAGTTTTATACCTGAATACAGCTCAGATGCGTTTGAGTTCTTCAATGTTAACAAGTTACCAAACAACGATTGGCAAATTAATTATGCTACACGTAGGCAGATAGCATATAGCCCTACGACGAAGTTCTGGAATACTAACGAGACTTCAAGAACTGTTAATTATGATACCCTTAATTCATTGTTGGATAAGATAGTTGTTTTAAAGGCTAACATTGGATATGAAACCAATGTTGAAAAGGTGTTGTCGACTAACATGGATTATGCAGTTTTAGCTCAAGAGTTGGATGATTATTTGCCTGATATACATAAACTCTCAGTATTGCCTGCAGACGTTAATGGAGATGGAATTTCGGATGGTTTATTGCAGGAAGGATTGTTGAACTTCACGATTGAAGGACTTTGGAGTAATTTGAAAGATCCTGGTGGTGATTATATTGATATTAGTCAATGGGGACGAAAGATTAATAATAGTGAGACCAAGGGATTGGATTATGATGTAAAAGTTGAAGTGGAGGGTGTTTCATATACTTATAGTGGGAATGATTTAATAACAACTATAGACTTGGTGATGGAGACACTCAACTTTTCAAATGTTCCATCATCGGGAGAAAATGTAAAAGTTACTTTTATCGATCATGTATATTTTATTCGTGATGATGAGTTGAATCCATGGGAACCTGTTGAGGTGACTGATGAGATTCGATTGGCTTATATTTCGGAAGATGAGACACAGAATGAGGAAGAATTACGATATGATAGAAAGGAAGGTCGTTTTCCTTTGAATTTTGCTTGGTTCCATCAAGCCCCACAATTGAGTTTGATAGATCCTGCTGCTACCAATATAATAGATATCTATATAATCACTAAGGGATATTATACATCGTTGACGAAATGGCTTGAAAACAAAACAGATATTCAGCCAGATGCACCTACTCCATTGGAGTTGAGATCTTCTTATTCAGATTTGTTGGATAATAAGATGATTTCGGATACGGTTGTGCTTCATCCTGGTCAATTCAAGATATTGTTTGGATCTCGTGCAATAGATGAGTTGCAGGCTGTGTTTAAGGTCATACGTCCAGAAACCTCATCTTTGACCGATAATCAGGTTAAAGCAAGAATCGTTAGCATTGTGCGTGCATTCTTTGACATTGAGACTTGGGAGTTTGGGGAATCATTCTTCTTTACGGAATTGGCAGCATCGATTCATGCGGATCTTGGTCCAGAAATTGATTCAGTGGTGTTGGTACCCGTGCATGCTCAGCATCAGTTTGGTGACCTTTTCCAGGTATTCAGTAAGGAAGACGAAGTATTCATAGCAGATATTAGCACCACTGACATAGAAGTTGTCCAATCGTATACATCAAGTAATATTCGCCAGAACCCATAACTGGCCAATTTTTATTAGATGTAACGAAAATAAATACCTTAAATATTGGGAGATAATGAACAGTGGCGGATAACTCTGATTACACTAAGCCTTACACGAAATTATTTGAGCTTTTGCCCGAAGTATATAAGTCGGATGCAAACAAGTCTCTATTTGCGAATTTATTTGATAGATACCTAACCAAACAGGAAACCGAGAGAGTTGCTGGATATGTTGGCGAGGGGAATACTAATGCCTTGATTTCCCGTCAGATTCATGAAAATGATATTCACCGCCAAGCATATCAACTGCAGCCAATCCTGTATAATAAAGTGGGTTCAGTTGAATGGATGGCTTCCTGGAAGGATATTTTGAATGAGGCAGAACGTCAGGGGATTGAGGAAAATCGTATCCAAGAATGGATGGCTTTGCTCAAATTTAATTGGGCACCACCAATCGATATTGATAAATTGATTCATTATCAAGATTATTATTGGTATGACGAGGACAATGCGGGCTCACTCCCACAATATATTACCATTCGCTCACGATGCACAACAGCTAACGCGAAAGTATCATTTCATCAACGGTTGATTGATGAGAATGGTATTAAATTTGAAATAATAGATTTACAAAAAAGTACACCGTCGGGTGAGTATGATATTATAGTTATAAATGGTGATTATACTTATATGTTTGAGCCATCTAGTATTTTCTATGTTTCAGGAAGTACTAATAATGGATTAAATAAGTCAATTTTATCAACAGTAATATCTAGTTATGATGATAATGATTTAGGAAGGACTTATGTAAGAATATCAACATCAACTACTTCATCAACAGTAGATGGGTTTGTTATTGTTCCTAAATTCAGAATAGAGGAACTGCGATCATCCGAAGATAATAATGAATATGATACCATCGTAATAGGTGGTGATTATAGTCGTTTATTGGAAACAGGATTCACATTTTATATAACTGAGTCAACTAACATTGACTTGAATGATTCGTTTTGGACTGTTGAAGAATCTCAATATTACTCCAATATTAATAAGACTTATGTCAAGATAAACACTACAACGTTAGATCCAACCGCAGATGGGTTTGCTTCTTTGTCAGAATATTTAGCTCAATTGGAAGCGGAAGCTACCTGTATATGTGAAACAACAGCATGTGGTGAGAAGTCTGTTATCCCAGCAGCTGCTCAATGGATTGATTCTAACAAATGGTTGCACAAAGTTGATGTTCCGAACTTTTCAATTGCTAAACAAGCAGAGGTTCCAATTATTGAATATGATTGGGATTTGGAACTTAATGAATGGACTTATACTCAATATCAGTGGAAATATAGAAGTTCCAATGCTCAACCATTTTCTGTAGTTAGTGAAGTACCTGATTACATAGAATATGCATCCATTGACGAATATGGTTTATATCAATCAATTCAGAACAAATTAGAATTGGATGAAAAATATGGTGACTTGACAGGATATTTCATTCCTGGGCGTAAATTCATGGTTACCACTTTGAGTCAAATACTTGAAGTTGAATTATCTGAATACATATCTGATACACCAACAGAACCAAATAAAACAGTCATAACACTTACTGAAGATTTCACTGGTTTCACGGGATCACCTTCGGTTGTTTATCCGTTACGACCTTTGGAAACTTCTCGTGGTGATTCATGGCTTGGACAAAATGAACATTGGTTATTGACTACCACGCAAACAACATTGCCTGTGGTTCATCAACCAGAGACTGAACAATTTGAAGAAGATTTCATAGGGACTCCAACTCCAACTTATACACTTTCTGATGCGGCAATTCCGAGTTCAACTCGAACTTTGAGAACCATGTCCCTGGTTGGAACCAATAACGTGCGAGTATATGTTGATGGAATTAGACAATATGGAACTTACATTGAAGAAACAGAAGAGACTTTGGGGTTGGGAATCGGTTCCCCCCGTGATACCAACTTCGTTGCTGGTATAACATTCTTGACGGGATATGAGCCTGCTGTCTCTGCCAATATTAAAATTCAAGTTGGAGAGTCTGCGATTTCCGATATAGGTAAAGTTGCAGTCCCTGTTAGAACAATTGAAGATGATATACAGTTTGCGGCTTCAGGTGTTGAGTATAGAACCCTGATCACTTATCGAAAAGAAGAACAAATTAAAACTCAACGAAACCAATATCCGTTGTTCGACCTTTATAAGGTAGATGGAACTCCTGCTTTTAAAGCAGACAATATTTTCAAGTTTGCTTCAGATCCTAACGCTGACGTTAACATTGCAGTTGGTCAACGTTTGAAGACAAACAGTAATGAACTTGATTATGTATTTGAACAATCGTTGGTTGAAGAAGATGATGGAATTTTGTACGCATATCGTCATTATTTCAATCAGCAAGATGAGCTGTGGGTAGACCCAAGTTCTAACACTGTTTATTTCTGGGATGAGACTTGCTGGTCAACCAAAGTAGATGTAGGGAATGTTTACAGGTCTGCGTATGTGGGCGATATAGCGCCAACTGGTGTTGATGGTCTCTATTGGTTGGATACTCTTAACAATGTTCTTAAGGTTTATGATGAATTCGGTTCTCCTCCTGCGACTTGGGAAGAAGTCCCTGCAATTTATCAGTCTGATGACCCCACCTTGCAAACGATTTGGAAGAAGGGATTAAATGATGAGAAGTATGTCCCTGTTAAGAGGGATGAGAAAAAGAGAACAGAGGTTGAGTATAAAGAGCAGGAAGATGTATATGTTCAATCCCGTGTTACTGACTTGACCAATACTGGTAGTACGCCAACAGAGGCGTTGGCGACAGCCTTAGATGAATGGACATTGAATGAATCGACTCATTTATCTCAATTTGATGATAACGGTAATCTTGTTTGGGCAGGGGATTGGGAATTACCAGATCCGCTCTATTATAACAATTCTCATCAAAACAGAAAGGAAGTATCAGTATCTGAAATTGTAACCCACTTTTCGACTATCATAGATGAACAACCAAAGGTACCTGGTTATGTGGGTACTCCTAAAGCGATGTTCCATATGATTCCAATGAATGAGATTAACTTTGGAGTTGGTGGTAAGATTCGTGAATATCTGTATGGATTTGATACTTTCTTGTCTGCATTGTTTGTTAATGAGGTTTCTCCTCGTTCGTTGATTAACTTTGGGCATGATCAGTATGAGGTATTGATTAACTATCTCAAAGAGTTCTATCGCTCCAATGTTATTGATTTGTTGTCGAATACATCATACGAGGCATTGGTTGATTTATCTTCATTCGTTTCCACTTATGTAATTAACATTTTGGAACAGAATGATCAGCTTTCTCAGATATATGGAGACAGTACTACATTTATCGATAATGAAGGAACAAATGATTTAGGTGTTCGTAATTGGATTGCGACGTTACCATTCCTGTGTTTGTCCGAAAAGCATGTTCCTATTAAGGTGTCTGATCCTGATAGAGGTCTTAATCATATTGTTCATCATGATGGTCATCGAGAGGATTATTTCTTAGAGGATGCGGTCGTAGAGGGTATTCGATATGGTATGACTTTGATAGATGATCCACGCAGTCCTACGAATAAACTTGGTGTTATTTCAACGTCTCAGCCACCTAACACTGTGGATGAATTTGAGACTTATTATGGAAGTTCTATATCAGGACGTGATGGTGTTTATTGGTATCATGCGGATGGTACAACCAGAGTATTATATCGTTTATCTCCTTTGTCTATAGGAGTTGAGCCGCCAGCAGATGATACTCCAGATGGGACTACTTGGATAGATTTGAATGTAGGTCAGGAAGCACTTCGTTTGAAATCTGTAAATGAATATACTGGTGAAGTAGAATGGCTCCCTCCTGCAGGAATTATCGAGGGAGATTCACCAATTAAGTTACATGATGGTGTTGGTAATAATGATACTTCCACAATATCTGCATGGACTGAAATCGATGTTAATGAGCTATTACGAGATGTAGTATTTGAGGTTGAGCGCCGATTGTATGAAGCAGTTCCAACTTGCAGTGCAATGAAATATGATTACGATGAACTGAATGCCCAATATCCAGTTCTGTATAATCAATATCTTGAAGAACAGTATCTAGCATTTGCGCGAGAACGTGAAATAACTGTTCCTTATTCAAATGTATTGTATAGTTCAACCAATGCATTTACCTGGAATTATAAGTATTCCACACATGGTTCGGGTTTCCAAATTGTTGATATAGATACTGTGAATGATGCATTTGTGATAGAAGGAGATTTCGCAGCAAACTTTCCACCAGGTGCCCCATTCTTCATTAAGAATAATGGACCAAATGATGGTACCTGGACAGTTGTATCTTCAACATATGATACTGTTGAGTTTACTACAATTTTAGTCACATCAACTGTCCAAGAATCAGTTGGAGGTGTTATCTATAGTGGGTTGTTACCTTCATCCACTAACGATGGTTCGGAATCTGGTGGCGATTGGAGAGATTTATATAGTAAATTCTATAATACTCCATTCCCTCATTTAGAACCATGGAAACTCCAAGGTTACGATAACAAACCTACCTGGTGGGATGAAGAATATCTGAATGATGAACCTCTAAAATGGGGGAACCGTAGATGGAAATATAAACATGGATTTGAGATAAATTCATCACACAGTGCATTTGAGACATTCAAAGTCACTGGTGATTTCCGTGAAGTGTTTTTGCGTCCACTCGCATTTGCAATAGATGGAGGAACCCCAAATGATGGAGTATGGACGGTTGATGTTATTGCTCCTACCGTAGAGGTTGTTCCTGGTATTGCTGGTACATGTCGGGTGGAAATTGATGGAGATTTTGCACTAATATTCCAGCCAGATATTAGATTTTCAATTCATGATAATTCAAACAATTTAAAGCAATTGCTTACGGTGGAGAGTTCTTACTTTACTGGTCCGCCCACCAACCAAACGGTCATCTACATTAAAGAAGGAATTGTTGACGATACTGGATATGATTTTATAGGTGGATCAACATACGATGTTTCAACTAATCAAACTACCATTCATGTTGTGGAGAATGTTTTGGTTGATGTGACCAATTCGGGTAGAATCACATTGCCTTATGGTATGTGGCATAATATTACGCTAGGTATAATTCCTCCCGGACAAGATGTCCCTGCTGTCGTTCCGACATATAACTATGTCAGTGTTAACATTGGAAATCATACAATTAATTCTGCGGGAGAGTATAATCCAGATGAGGTATTCCCACCATTTTGGGATTATAGTAGTCATTTTGGTGCAGTTCCTCTGCCGTTTGATATGAACATTCGTTCTCTTTATTATCAGTTTTCAAATGAGATTGTTTCACCATCTGCTGATTATGTGTTTGGTGATGCTGGACCTTACGAATGGTTATGGCGAGAATCTTCTCAATATCTATATGATCAGATGATTATTGCTTTCCGTCTTGATCCTATACGGTTCATTCATACAGTATTTGGTTCTGATTATTATTCAATAGATAGTCTCCTTGTAGACAAGCGTTCGGAGAAAGTACTCACTCATGTAGATGTTGATTTTCATGGGGATTTGGTTGACAACCAACCATTCAAGGTTGATGGAATAAACCAATGGTATGTTAATTATTTGAGATACTTAGACTATGACATCAGCATGTCTGATTTCAGAGCGATGTGGTCTAACTGGACAGCACCAATGATGTATCAGTTCTCATCATTTATTGATACTCCTTCTTTGGATATTGGCCATAGACAGATTTGTGTTAGTGATTTTGACTATCGAATAGCAGCTAAGAGATCTCCTGGAGTGGAAGATTATTGGTTGGATTCATTTAACATTGATATTATTACGGCACCACCGAAGATTGCTAGGGGTGATAATGAACATGCATGGAAGTTGTCATTAACTACAAAGACCCCATTTACCAACAGCATTGATTATTATGATGTTCAGAACTATCAATTCTATGCAGACCCCAATACAGATTTGTGTACTCTGTTCTCTTGGAGTATATCTGCGGTTAGTTTCTTTAATAACACATTCTCTATTTCTGGAGATCAGACATATCTGTTCTTAAATGGTAAATCTATGGAGGTTGTTGAATCATCTGATGTTGCATTGAATACTACATATACTGTGGAAGTATCTACATATGACAGTGTTAATGATGTCACCCTTGTTCAAGTACAAGAGTTTTTACCTACTACTGTAGCTAACGATGGTCGAATAATTTTGGATGATCGTAAACTACCATGGCAAACAGGTGAAAATATTACTCTCACGTCTCATGGGTTCTTGCCTACGCCGCTACAGAGCGACAATGTTAACGGTGTTTATGAATACTTTATTATACGTGTAACTGACAACACATTCCGTTTGGCGACAACCCATAACGCTGCACTTAGTACATCTTATGTTGATATCACTTCGGGAACGCGGAATGATTTGTTTGTTGGGAAGATTTACACAACGTTTGAAGATAGTCAGCATCCAATACTTTGGAGACATTATGTATTGGATAAAACTACGGTTCGTTCATTTATTCCGCCATATGAGTTTGATGGTCTTCAAACTTTGATTAATATCATAGATGGATATGAGGAATATACCACTGAGATTGGTTGGAGATACAACATTGATAATACTCTTAGAGATCCGTCTAACACAGCATATGCAGTAAACTGGCAGCATGAATTGGTAAGATTCCTTGAGTTCTCTTACAAAGTCCGAGTTAATAAGACAGCTGTTGCAGACCGTCATCCTACATCGGTTGACGAAACAACCAATATATGGACTTTCGTGGATGAAAGTCAAGCACCATTTATAACTGGTGAACCTGTTACTTTGTTTTCTTCTAATCAGATTTATCCAACACCATTGGTTCATGGTGGTCGTTATTACATGATTAGAGATTCGATATCCGAATATCGTCTTGCAGCTACAAAGAAAGATGCAATGAGTGGTGTTGAAATTGATATTATTGATTCATCTGGCACTAAAGATTTGGCCTTAACTACAGCCAAATCATTGAATGTTTCATCTTCGTTATTTGAAATAAATCCATTTAGAAATGCAATATGGTTTCGACCAGAGCGTGGTATTGTTTCAAATTTGTTAAAAGGACCAACTGATTCGTTCAGTTCTCATGTGTTGGTTGATCAATATGGCCGTGCGATAACATCAGATGTGATTAGAGTATATCGTGAAGATAAAGAAACGAAGATTACAGTTGCCGAAGGAATTTCTAATGATGTTGAATTAACAAGAATATATCAAGACCCTTATAACTTCATTCATTTGGGTGGAGCCCATTTGTTTGTTGATACATATGAACATGTTGTTATTTTCAATGGTGAAACTACGGCTGGGCAATTGTTATATGATTCATTCTTGGGATTGAATCTTACCAAGTTTGAAATGCTGTTTAATCGACAAACAGAGTTCACTCAGCGTCCTAATGTTGGTGGTCAATATCTAAGCACATTCTTTAATCAGGGAGCAGATTTAGATCGTAATATTGAAGCTAGTATAGAGGACTTGAGAAATCTGTACGATACTTATCGAGTTATTGAGGCGAACGATTTAATTGCACAAGGTCGTAAGTCAATTGGATATGTTAAGGAAGGCACATATTTTGACAATATGAACTTAAATGACAAATCCCAGTTCGTTTTCTGGAGAGGTCAGATACAGAATAAGGGTGCTATGACATCTGTTCAATCTTTTGTTAATTCAAGAAGGTTTATTGATGCGAAGATTGATGAATTTTGGGCAGTTAAAGTTGGGGAATTCGGATCAGGATTTGGTAACATTGGAAGTTATGGTAACAGTTATGAAAAGGAATATATTGAGTTGTGGTTGACGACGGATGACGTTGCCAATGATGACATATATTTAGATTTCCTAGGTGGTAGTTCTACTACATGTAACGCTGGTTATGCTGCTAACCCATTTGATATTGGTTGTGGATTTGATTTTCCTAGTACTGGTGCTGATGTGGTTGAGGCCGAAACTGGTTGGAGCGGAATAAGTGTAACTGATCAAAGTAGATGGTATAACTATCCAGATCAACAATCAACGTTACAGAATAATGCGGGATCAATATATTTTGATTTAACTCCAGCATTTGTTATTCCTATTTCTATTGGTAATGTACCATTCGATCCTGTCGATAACGAAGGATGGATTGATACTGTTGGTTTACAACAAATATTTAAGCGTTGGAATGATTCGACCAAACAATGGGATCAGCATGGTACATGGGATATTGCAACTGAAGCAACGTTGCGTCATGGAATGGAAAGTGATTTAACAACAATAACTGCTACGGTTACTCCTACTTCTTGGGCAACTTATGGTGCAGATAGCCCAGCGGTTGTTGGTTATTATGAAGTCTCAACATCATCCGGAACAACTGAAATAACTATTCCAGAGTATGTTATTGAAACTGGTATGATTAAAGTTTTCCGAGGAATGGGTATTGATGAGGATTTTGTTGGTGTTGAATTGGAAAAAGGTGTTGGTTTTGCCGAGGAAGTTGAGAATAACTTCTTATCTGATAAGATTTATCTAACTGAAGCAACCTCTGGTTCTCCTGCAGAGACCATTCGTGTTATCTATGGTTCTTGTACTTTTACACCAGAAATACATTATACTTTGTTTAACACCACCATTGTTAAGTTCTTATTTGAAGAAATGACAAGTAATATAATTTCTGACTTAAAGTTCTGGGGTTGGATATTAAATAAAGATGCATTAAATCCACATTCGATCATTGATGTTAAATCGGATGTTGTGGTTACTCGTCTCCAGGTGTGGGACCCTGCTCGGGGGTGGAACTATTACAACGCAGATCATATTATTGATTTGAAACTTGATATCGACCCTGCGTTCTATGGTCAAACTTTGATTACTGATGAACGACAGTTAGACATCATATCTAAACAAGATAATAAAACAGCAGAAACCCATTGGAGTAAATCACGTGTTGGTACAACATATTTGGATACGAAAAACCTTGATTATGTTCCATATTATGATCCTGCAATAATTCCAAGAGTATCTGATAGACTTCTTGTTTGGGGACAATTGGCTGATTGGTCTAAATATAAGATTTATACATGGATCGAATCCGATGTTCATCCCGAGGAATGGAATGATATCGCTATAACTGAAGAGATTGATTCTGAAATACCACAACAATTGAGAAAATCAGGAAGATCGTTCAAAACAACATTTGTTTATGACAATGATGAGTGGATAGTAGCTGAGAATGTGCATACATCGTTTGATCCAATTATTGATGATTCTTCATTTACTGAAGTTGACACTACATTTCAATTCGATTTAAACAAAGTAATACCTGATCATTACACTACCCACGTGTTTGTGAATGGACAAGTGTATCCCGAAACAGAATGGGATTTGACTGGATCTCCGATATCAACGTTAGAAGTAAGAGATATTGTACTCAATAGTAGAGTTGAATTGGTTCATTTCGCACCAGGGCAAGATCCTTTGTTGGATGAAGAAACTAACACCGCTAACCTTGAGGCTGCATTAACAACAGGATCTCCTGTAATGTTTAGGCAAGAATACCAATATTCTGTAGAAAGTTATATTGATTCTCTTGATCAAGAGAGATCACTTTATTACTTCTGGGTTGAAGATAAAGCTACTAAGGGAAACAAAACAATGTCCCCCATCAATGCGCAGTCCAGTTTAGAGAATTTCCCTATTCCATATGTTGCATATCAGGATGTTCAACCTGGTAATAATGTGGATTATAATGGTGAGGATTATTATCTCCCACCTAGATTTCAGCGAGCAATTCTGCGTGGTTTGAGAACTATCATTGATGACAATGATAGATATGTCGTTCGTTGGTTGAGAGACTTTACCTTGCGTGATTCGTTACCACGTGACTCATTGGATAAGAAAGATCAGCATGAAGAATGGCAGTTGATTCGAAGAGAAATGCCATATCAGGTTCCACGTTGGTTGTGGGATAAAATGGTAGAATCTATCGTTGGATATTTGTTAACAGACTCCAGTGTTAGAGTTCCTACATTAGAAAGAGAACTTTATGACATTGAATATGATTCAGACACTCAATATGGAATTGGGGATGGGCAGACATTTACTGATGGAACATTGGCTTTGGAAACCATTGTTTCATATTTAAATGATCCTGATAATGATTTCTACCCGATCAACATTAACATATTCTTTTCTCAGCATAATTTTGATTCTAACGAAGCAATTATTGATGCATTGGATAACATTTATAATAATTTCCCATACTTACATGTCAACGCGATGTTCTTTGATACACTCTTGGATGCATTATCCAAAAAGACTAAATATGAGGGAATATTCAAGACTTCTATGATAGCAGTTCATGGTATCAGACCGATTGAAGTTTCGGGTGTATTTGATGATTAATCTTGGATATTAGAGGAAATATGTAATGGCTAGTAATGAATGTGAAGGCTTAAGAATAATTGATCCAGTAGAAGGGTTATTAGATTATATTGATAATGTAAAACCATTTCACACCAAAGTCGCTGAGGTGTTGGTTGAGTATGCCTATACAGAAAATCTTTCAGTTGCAATGGGTGAAAACTTTTATGTTTGGCCAGAATTGGAACAATTCCATGACGATGCAATTTCTGGGGTATGTGAAGGTGGTTACGGGTGTGGTCTATTCGGAAATCCTATTTTCTTACCTGTACTTTCTCCAAATTTAGATGTCCCACTGGAAGATTATCCTGCGCTAAATTCAACCAATCGAACAATTATAGTCCCAGGTGATCGGTCTTCCTCCTTCAATGTTAGTGATACATTTGAGTTGGTATCTAAAATTGAGGATGTGTCATCAATAAGTCGAATCATGGACGTTGGTGCCAATCATTTCATCGTTCAAAACATTGGTATATTTGGAACATCTTTTGATAGTGTTTTTTCACCTTCGGATGAAATATACACAACAGGTATAACATCTGATGACGAAAGAACATTCACGATTGTTACTATCACGCCTAATAATCCTTCGTCAGGGTTAACACGTGTAGATGTGGCTGAAACAATAAACACATCTGTCCCTATTGGTCATCTGGGGTTGGTTAAAACTTCGGGTAATAATGATGGTGATGTATTTTCTGTGAGTGACGTTTTTAAGGTTGATGGTAGTACAGCAGTGTTCACCCATACTATTCTTACAGTAAATGAGGCGATTGTTCCCATAGATGATTCTATTACGCTTGCTGCGAATCAATCGTATCAAGTATATCTTCGTCGTCTGCCAACAATGCCAGTTTCTATAAACAAAGTACTTTCTTATAGTAACTATGCGGGGTTGCCAACAGATTCTCCAGATGAAGGTGTTATCACAAGGAATGTTACTGGAGCAACAATTTCCACGTTAAGTGGTGGTTTGCCTATTCCAGGAACTGGTCAGTTTAGAGTATCAGGTAATATAACGAGAGGGAATATCTTTCCGGGTGAATGGTTACATGTAACAGAGTCAATTTTAAATAACGGAACATACATTATTACGGATATTACTTATGATGGTGGTAATGATGAGACTGTTATTGGTGTTGAAGAAAATGTTAGAGATGATACCGCAGATGGTATTCTCCGTATAGATGTTCCGTCTAATATGTTTTATGTTCATGGCAATCTGTTAAGTTTCTTCAATCAGGGTGTTGAATTTCTTGTGACTGGTGGAACTTATGCTGGGTTTTATACCACTGCATATTCTGATTTTGTCAATGGTAATACAAGAATTCGTCCAATAGAAGGTATTATTACCCGAGATGATGGATTCCCTATACAGAATATTGTATCTGGAAATGTTTTCGAGGTTGGTGGTGATAAAACTGCAATATTTACAGTAGGGTCTTTTGTTAACATTGTGGATTCTTCTTATAATGATGGGATGTATACTGTTAATGGATCAACCTATGCATCGGGGACAGATACAACGACACTCACAGTTAATGAAAACATTCTTGATGTGGTTGTTGATGGTATTGTAGTACTTTCGGTTTTGGGAGATATTAACAATGTTACTGTTGGATTCAGTCAAAGTGGTGGATACTGTGGGTTCGCATTAGATACTAGTAGTTCTACGGCAACGCATTGCGCCAATGTTTTGTCAACAGCCGCTATTTTCGACGAGGATTTTAAAGTAGATTGGGGGACTAGTTATACCTGGCGTATCATAAGTACAAATTCTGGAGCCTCAACTATTACTGTAGATGGAGATATTACGTCTTATTTGGGTTCGTTTTTGACGATTGCAGATTCTCAAGGAAATGATGGAAATTATGCTGTTACATCCAGTGGTGTCAATTATGTCCCTGAGCCACAAACTGTGATAACGGTTTCGCCCTCATTACCCACCGATCCTCCTGTATATGAACTTGGATGGGCACTTACTGAGGATAATACAGAGATAACTTGGTTCCAATTCATGTTAATTGAGGCTAACTCTACCACAAATCAGTTTACTGTAAAGGGAGATGTTACCAATGATATAACAAATGGAGGTAATTTTCGGGTAGTAGGAACCACAAATTACGGATTTTATACAGTCACTGTAGCTCCAACCTATAATCCAACGACCGACCGATCCACCGTCCAAGTAAGTAATATCCCTAATGATGAATCTGGAGGATGGATTGAGCATGTATAAAAAACTAATTCAGATAAATACTTGTTATACTAAGAATCAGGGGATAACAATAAGTGGCTAAATTAGATTTCAGACAGGGCATAGCCCGAAGACAAGAAGACGGTAGTGGAAATCCCAATAATCTACAACCATCTAGTGGTGGTAGTTGGGTTGATGTACTCGTTTCTCCCGATCCAACAGTCTTCACATTTGCCCATTATGACACGGATTATATGCAAACCGAGAATGCTACAGTTCCGCAAGCATGGGGTCCTTTTACCGCTGGTACCGATTATTGGCTCTATTGGGATGTTGACTTCCTTACTGGCGAATTAACACGGGATTTCTCACTCCTAGAACCAACATATGGACCAAACCCCCCTCCAACCCTTATAGATCAACATTGGTTTGATACTAATGAAACAGTAATGAAGGTGTGGTCGGGGTCGTCTTGGGTTGAGAAATTAAGAGTATTTGCCGCAAAATATGCGAGTGGTGCCACATTAATACACTATCCCCTTGGCTCTCAGGTGGGTTTAAATGGCGTCAGTGTTAATGTAGGTAAAATCTTATATGATCCTGACGGCAATCCATTGCAGAAATTTCAACGGAATCGTCGAGGACAATTCATTACAACAGAAACTCCTCTCAACTCCCAATTTAATAGAATTGCCAATTTTAGAGTTGAAGCCGCGATTGTTCAAGGGGAAGCACAGGAAACCATTCCAATAAATCATGCAGTTGCGTTGTCAGGGTTTGATGAGTTAGTACTTGCAAGAAGTTCTAATCCTTCATTGCCCGCTATTGGTATTGCTACGGAAGACATGAATCCGGGTGAAGTCAGATCATATATTACAAAAGGATTTATAACAGATGAAGCAAATTGGAATTGGTCAGCATACCCCGCCCGAACAAGTCTTTTTGTTGGGGCAAATGGTGAGTTAATTCCCGCACCAGAAGCAAGTGCTACTACACAACAGCAGATTGGTTATATTGTAAATAAAACAACTGTTTTTGTTGAAGTCGGTGAACAAGTTAGTTTAGAACCACCCAATGCGAATGAAGTCGGTTTGTTAGTTGATAGGGACAATGGTCGAAGAATTGGTCGTAAAATACCGTTTACTCTTGAAGATCTAAGGGATACCGATATTTCTAATCCACAAGATGGTGATGTCATTATGTGGGATTCACTGTTGGGTAAATGGGTATTGGAATCTAATTGTTGTGGTGGAGGGGGTGGTAGCACCATTATTACTTCTTCCTCTTCAGGCTTGTTCGTTACTGGCGTGTCCTCCCCTGGTGGTGGCATCATAGCTGATTTTGTATATGCAGCTAATACAGTGCCTGCCGATACTGTAGTATTGGAAGCAACATCTGATCAGGAAATAGTTCGAATAGAGTTCTTGGTTGAAGGTTCTGCCATGAAATATTCTCCATCTGTGGTGGTTGACACAGGAACCGGCTCTCCCCCTAGTGGCGGTAGCAATGTGGTAGGTATCTTAACCCAAGATCCTCAAGACCTTAGAACATTCCACGGGTATGCAGATATATCCGTCGCAGATGGGTTGCTGTTAGGTAGAGAGATAAATCTCCAAGCATCCCATGGTGCAACAGCTTCAGTGTTAATTAAACGTGCTCCCGATGCTCCCGAGATTCAAACATTGTTATTTGATTCTATATATCCAACAGTTTCGCCAGATCCAACATCTGGGTATCCCGGAGGTACACAAACTTCAATTAAAGCGGGAGATGATTTTTATGTATTCGGAACCGTTGAGAATTCCGCAACGTTAGTCTCTCTTCAACCTGGGGGAGCAGTAGAAGTTGGAACGTTTACAACAGATACCGCAGGTGGTTGGTTAGGACCTGCTGATTCGGGTGGTGCAGGTTATAAACTGTTTAATATTCAGTTTACCGCAAGTATCGTACAAGGAACTCAAACCGCAGTTGCCGAAGCACAAAATAGCTTTGGTTCAACAGGTTCTCCATTCATTACATCTAACACTGTTGATATGGATCAAGTAACACCAAGTGTTAACATTGGGGCGATAGCATATCCTCCAGGGCAATTAGCATTGAAGAATTCGGATAATGGAGTCGTTGCTAACACTGTAACTGGTCATGATCATATCTATTATTATGAAAACGGTGGAGCCGGATTCATTAGTATTGCGTCTCCTAACGTATATGAACCTTCCAAATCTGTAACTCGTACTGGTGGTGATTATCTATATGATGGTGATAACTTTGCAATCAAAGCATATAAGACATCAAATGGTACAATCACTGATGTTAACTCCGATGTTAATATCTCTAATGTTGCTCCTACCGTTGATATTGCAGGTGCAACTTCAAGGTTAATTTCTAGCCCAAGTGGAGAGAATTACATAATCACATTGACATTTAGCCAACAATTACTTCAAGCACCTACAATATTATCCAGTGGTGATCCTACAGCAGGTAACCGAGGAGCCTGGAGTGGGGGCGGTGATATCTGGTCATTTACCATGACAGTAGACGATGCAGATGATAAGGGAATTCATACATGGACAGTCAACAATGTTAACACGTTGTCTAACAACCTTTATAACGGCATAGTTATTTCGTCAGGAGGCACATACGAATTAGGAGGATTTACGACACGTTTAGTTACCATAGGCGCATTAGAGCAAGTTGAAGACCTTGGTGTTGCAATTTCTGATCCAAGTAAAGTTGTGGTTAAATATGCAGGAACTGCTGATAACTTGACATATCGAGCTTCCGATTTAACACAATTCGCAAAAGGTTGGTCTACTGTTGATGGAAGTCAATTGGTATTCACTGCAGGTGCAGAACCATTCCCGAATTATTCTAACTTTGTATTCCAAGATCCACTTGCATCTCCGAGCAGTTGGTTTTATTTAACTGATGCTTTCTTTGCAGGAGCGAATACAACAGGCACATTAACAATTGAAATAGGGGAGGTAGCATAAAATGAGTGCGTTTGAAGACTTCATTCAGGTAGAGCTTCCTCGTCGTCCTTGGGTTGTATCAGATCCTGCACAAGAAACAATTCCTGTTCGTCGTGGTGCGGGTCCAAGACAATTAGAATTTATATCCATCGCAGATGGTCAAGTTCTTGGTAAAGTTGGTGGTGTAATCCAGGGTGTTAACGTTTCTGGTACTGGTGGGGGTGTAAGTTATGTACACACTCAAAGTATCAATGCTGATCCTTGGGTTATTAATCATAACAAGAATTCGGAAAACTATATAATTTTCATTGTTGATGATACGGGAAATCAACTATTTCCGAATAATGTATCTACTATAGATGCAAATACAATCGAAGTTGATTTTAATATTCAGGCGACAGGGAAAGCCACAATTATATTTGCGTCTTAAATATGAATAATACATACCTTAGATTGTTTGTAGCACAAACAAAGTTAATGACTGCGGAGAAGATGAAGTTGGATAGATTCTGTTCACAGGGAGAATTCCTAGCTTATAAAATAGGGTTACCACCAGATCCTTCTTCAGCAAACTTACAAAGTGCAAACGGTGTTAAGTTTGTCTTCTCCGTAACATTGGAGGATAAGGATTATCATTTTACAAATGACAATATATATGAAATAACATTCTCTGCATTTGAACAACATTTGTCGGAGTTTTTGAATGAATTGTTTCGTAGGAAAACGGAATATGAAAAACAAAATGAAATGTTCAGAGAGGTTATGGAAAAACTAGTTAACGATTTAACGGAAGATGAACAACATTGTTTGGCGACAAATATAGATTCGAATACATCAAATGTTCTTAGAGCACTTGGTGTAGCAGTTGATAATGATTAAAAGGATAATAATAATGGATAGATATAAAACGACAGATATAGTTTTAGCTGCATATTTGCGTGTCCAGGGATACGCGATGATGGATATTGAACTGAATGGGCAAAAGGGAACATTCTGTTTTGCTGATGTGGAAGACCATGTTCTTACCGATTACGATTTGGGAAATTGTAGGGTTGAGCCGGTTGCATTCAATAATACCATCAAGCAGCTTACGACTTCAGTGCGTCGAATGAGCCGCACTTAAATTTTACTCGAATTTCAATTTAACGAATTTCCTTTATAAAACAATAAGATACAGCTCCTCTTTAGGCGTTATTAAAGAGACGGATAAATATTGGTGTTAAAAAAGATTACTGTTTTTGCAGTAATTTACGACAAAACAAAACCTAATTAGGAGATTAAAAAACTATGAAATTTAATTCACATATTGAGTTCCACACTCCCTCCGGTGCGGTGACCGATGGTCAAATTAAAAATGCGATTATCGAACGCGAAGCGGGTGGTGCAAGTGGTGCTACTTTGACAGGCGGTGTCGCAGGTCAAATTAAATATAACTCTGATGACAACATCTATTACTACCACAATGGTACTTCTTGGAGTCCATTCGCTACAGGTGGTGACGCTGCTGGTTTGCAGACTGAAGTAGATAACATCGAAACTACAATCGGATCAATGATTAATGCTGACGGTACTGCCAACAGCACTAACATGGATGCATTAACCAATGTTACTGGTGCTACTACAATTTCTGAAGTGCTGTCTCAGTTGGACGCAGCTATTGAAGGTAAAGATACTCTTGCTGAATTGGACGATGTTACATTAACTGGTCCAGTTGCAAATGATATCCTGCAGTACACTGGTGCCGCATGGGTGGATCGTACTTTGGGTGAGGCTGGTATTCAGCCTGCTGATACTACTTTGGATGCATTGGCTGCATATAATTCAGATGGTATTCTGGTACAAACCGCTGCTGATACATTTACTGCTCGTGCAATCGCTGTATCTACTGTTGCTGGTGATCAGGGTCTTTCTGTTGTTAATGGTGACGGCGTTGCTGGTAACCCAACCGTTGGTCTGGATATCGTTGGTTTGACCGCAGAAGCTGGTACGCTTTCTGACACCGATGTTGTTGCTCTGTATGACGGCGTTAACAATGTTAAGGCTTCCGTAGCACAACTGAAGTCCGCTATGGTTGGAGCTAATGCTCTGGGTGATCTGTCTGATGTTACTGACGCACAGACTGGTTCCTTGACCACAGATGACAAATACTTCTTCAATGCTACCGGTGCTTCTGCATATGAAGTTACAGATGCTACTTTGGGCGCATTGAACAATGTTGCTGCTGGCGTTGACTCTGCAACTGATGAAGATATTCTGGCATTTGATGGTTCCGCATGGACAGCTGTTACTCCAGCTACTATGGCTGCTGAACTTAACTTGGGTGATATCGGTGATGTTACTCTTACCGCTCCATCTGCTGGCGAAGTAATCGTATACGGTTCTGGTTCTCCTGCTGTTTGGGAAAACAAGGCTATCGGTTCTGCTGCTGGCGTACAAGCATGGGATGCTGATCTGCAGGCTATCGCTGATTACGATTGGACAACCAACCCTGGCATCATGGTGATGACCACTGGTGGTGTTGTTATTGATCGTGAGATTGCTGTTGCTGATACAGCTCGTTTGACCGTTGCTAATGGTGATGGTGTTGCTGGTAATCCTACTTTGGATCTGGCTACCGTTACTGATGGTGGTACTGGTGATTTTGAGAAGATTACAACTGACGCATATGGTCGCGTAACTGGTACAACTCCTGTTGTTCAGGCTGACGTTACCGCATTGGTTGATTCTGTTTATGTCAATGTTGTTGGTGATTCCATGTCTGGTAACCTGGTCATGGGTGCTGGTACTGACATTACATTGCCTGATGCTCCTGCGGCTGCAACTGATGCAGTTAATAAAGCATATGTTGACGGTCTTGTTTCTGCTGGTACTGCTTGGATTGAGCCTATCGAGAACCCTGACTTTGTTGGTGTTGCTGACGCTGTTCCTACTACACCTTTGGCCTCTGGTGCTTACATCGCATGGGGCGGCACATATCCACAGACATGGGGTACGGTCACTGACGTAGCAGAAGGTGATTTGATGCATTATGTATTTGGTTCTTGGGAAAAATCTAATGATCCTTTGGCATCTGGTGACAATCTGTTGGTTGGTGTATTCACTGACGCAGTTGATGCTGATGCTGGCGAAGATCTGCCTTCTTTCTTGTATCTTGATGATTATGTTCGTTATCAGGGTGGTGATCCTGATACTGCAGCGGCTTGGGATTTCCCATATGGTCGTTCTGGTAATCATCCTGGTTGGTCAGCTACTGGTGACAACGTTGATACCATCACAGTTACAGGTACAGACGTAACTGCATCTGTTAAGGCTGGTAATGAAGTTACCTTTAATGGTAGTACCTTTACTGTTGTAAGTGCTACATTCGGAACTAACACCGATGTCGTTGTTTCTGGTAACCCAGGTTCTGCAACTGCAACCCTGGAAGCACCTCTGCGTGATGGTGGTTCTACTTCCGTTCTTAACAATGCTGACGCTCACTATGGTGATACTTATCTGTACTCTGCGGCAGATACACAGTGGATCGCAATTGCTGGTCCTGGTGCTGTTGAAGCTGGTACAGGTCTGTCCTACTCTGGTACGGTTCTGAATGTTAACCTTGGTGCTGGTATCGTTGAATTGCCTACTGATGAAGTTGGTCTTGACATCGAGTCTGGTAAAGCTGTTCAGTTGACTTCTACAGCAACTGGTGGTCTGTTGACCTTCGTACTTGATGGAACAACATTGAGTCAGTCTGCATCTGGTCTGAAAGTTGATGCAGGTGGTATCACAGGAACAGAGTTGAATGCTTCTGTTGCTGGTGATGGTCTGTCTGGTGGCGCAGGTTCCGCACTTGCTGTTAACGTTGACGATTCTTCTATCGAAATCGATACAGATACTCTCCGTGTTAAGGCATCTGGTGTTACCAATGCAATGCTGTTGAATGATCACTACACCATCGCAACTAACGATACTGGTGCAAATCAGGATGTTCAGTTGGGTGATACCTTGAACTTCAACAATAGTGGTGCTATCACTGTTGACATCTCTACAGCTGATACAGTTGTTATTGGTGTTGATACAGCATCTGAGACCGTGGCTGGTGTGGCTACATTTGATGGTCAGGACTTCACAGTTACAGCTGGTGATGTTGCAATCGCAGCTGGTGGTGTTAACTTGGCACAAATCAATGCTGATGCTAACCATGTTGGTATCGCTGGTGATACTGGTTCTACAGACGTAAGTCTTGGTTCTAACATCACCATCGCAGGTGGTACGTTGACAACTACTACAGAGTCTGCTGGTACGGTTACTATTGATGTTGCCGCTGATACCAGTGATCTGGGTGATGTGACTGCTGCTCCTACAGAGTCTGGTCAGGTTATGGTATCTACGGGTACTTCTTATACTCCTGATCATATCTGCCATGTGTTCACTAAGGATACAAACGCAGCAACTACTTGGGCAGTTTCTCATAACCTGAATCAGCAGTTTGTGAACGTTACTGTTTATGATGCAACCAACAATGTCATTATTCCACAGTCCATCGTGGCTACTGATGCTAACACTACTACGATTACATTCAATACCGCTATTATGGGTACCGCTGTAATCATGGGTGTTTCTGGTAGTGCAACAAGTACTAATAGTGCTTAATTATTAACCTCTGATTGAGGGGGCTTCGGCTCCCTCATAAACGGTAATATATACATTTAGGAGGAAAATATAAAATGGCAAATTTGTATAGTGTTGGACAAAACGTAAAATGTCAAAAACTTGGTGGTCAATCAGGAACCAAGCAGTTAACGCCAGAAATGGCAGGAACTGTTTTGGAAGTTCTTCCCGGTGGTATGCAATATCGGGTGAACCTCAGTTTTCCTGGTGGTCTTCATCATTCGCCTTTGGCTCATTTCAAAGGTGGGATTGTTGATGAAGGCGACATGACTGCGGCATAAACCTAATCTTAATTTAAGATTGAAAGGGGGTGTCTTCGGATGCCCCTTTTTTGTTGTTCAATGTATTAAAACATAAATATAAGAACATAATAGGAGTTTTTATCAATGAATTCAGATTTAAGTTTAAAGGTAGATGGTCATTGCCATATTGTTGATGATTTGGGTGTTGTGCATTTGGATAAGTGTAATGCTGTACACCCCCAGAACATCTCACGAGTAATTGCCCGAGCCTTAGCAAACGAAAGTAACTTTAACATACACAGAATTGCTTTTGGAAATGGCGGTACTCAAACGGATGCTGCATATACTATTACCTATAATACACCTAACGATGGTCAGCCACCTGATGTTAGAACATGGGACTCACGAATATATAATGAAACCTATTCGGAAACCATAGACGAGGGAAATGTTACAGTAAATCCTCTCTTGGGTCTTGATCCAGGATCATCTGGCCCTAACGTTGGAAATCGCCCAGGTGGAGGTTCAGATCCTTCAAATGATCCTGCATCTATTCCGCATGTATCCGGACCTGGTGTTCGAAGTAATGAACTTGGTTTGACTTCAGAAATTATCATAACGGCAGTGCTAAACCCAGGTGAGCCTTCTGGTCAAAGTTTAACTGATTCATCAGAAACTAATACGGAAAGTTTCTTTACGTTTGATGAAATTGGTTTATATACTGATGGTGCTCCTGCTATCGATTCCAATGGCTATCAAGACGTTAACGTTGGAGATAAGACTGCGGAGGATGATTCCGGGTTAGTTGCTGGAACCACATATTCTTTTGATATTTTGATTGACGGAGCAGGACCCGCCACTACGGTATCTTTCACTACACCTTCAGGAGGTGGATCAGGTACAGGTGGAGAAATCCTTTATGGTGATATATGTGAAGCGATTAACACTGGAGATGTTGGATGGAATGCTGCTTGGGGTGGTACTTCTCCGCTGCCTGGTGTAGGAACAACTATTGCTATCACCAATAATTCTTTGGCATTTACATCTATTTCAGGAGCACAGACATATGGTTTCCTACGTTTTGTAAGTGGCACGACAGGATCTGGGTCATCGGTTTCTTTATCGGCTGGAACAGTTAATGATATGTTTGCTGCGTTAAATCCACCAGCAGGTGGCGCATTTGAAACTGCGGTTGGTGGTGAGAATTCTGGTGTTCAGAATAACCCAACAGCTTCAACGACAGAGAGAGAAAGGTTGTTGACACATTTGATTTTCTCTCCTATTTTGAAGTCCAGCAATCGGCAGTTAACTCTAACATATACTATCACGGTTTCTGTCGCAAGAACACAGGCTTAAGTTATATTTTTGATGTAAAATATTGATTTGATTTCACTCCAATTTTGAGATATAATATATTTATTTTAAAATTGGAGTGATTTGTGTTATGTGGAATCCTAATAATTCTGATGAATTAATTGATGATCATGTTAGAAAACGAGTTTCGTTAAAGGAACTCAGTGTAAAGTATGGTGTTACAACTGATACCATTCGATATTATTTAAAAAGTAAAGATGAAGGGTGGTGCAATAAGGGAGTATCGTTACAAATATGCAAAATATAAGTTGATAGAACAGGGGTATGATGAAAATAAATCAGAACGTACAATAATGGAAGAACGAGGATATACCCGCATATGGGATTGTGGGCATTATAAATTTGAATTAGAGAATGTTGGCCATTAACATTTTGTATAATGACCAACATTCATGGAGGGTAATTATTTCTCAGAAGCAACTTCTGCTTCAGTTCCACCACCTTCTCTGAAACGGCTACTCAACACAGCATTTGCAGCAGCATCAGCAGCGGCCTTTGCAGCAGCAGTGATGTTCTTATCGTCAGCAGCACGTGCATCTGCACCACGAGTGTCAACAAAACCAGTACCAATAACACCTTCTTGTGGACGAACTCGCTTGCCATTTGCCGAAATCATTTCAACCAACTGATGGAAATATGTCAATGCATTAACTCCATTGTTAAGAGTAATCTGCTCCATCAATTCCCATAGCTCAAAGTTGGTGGCATTACGATTCTGTAGGATACGAGACAGACGACCCTTATCCACATTGTCCAAAGCGTTCAATGCGAAAAAGAAGACATTACCCAGTCGATCCTTTTTCATAACAGCACATTCTGTGAACATACCATTCCCCTCAAGATCAATCCAAGAAATATGTGGAAGAGATCCGTCATACATTGATATAGCCATTTTAAATATTCTCCTATTTGTTTTAATAATTCGTTGTCTGAATATTTACAATTTTAAAATGGGGAGTGACCAATCAACCTAATAAAACTAACCCTGGAGCATAACTCGGTGCCGATGAAACCTGAGTGTTGATTTTGCCTCGATGAAGATCTGGATCTGAACTGATATGGAGCCATGGATTCACACCAAAATACTCCAATATTAACTGATCGAAATTGATATTGTCACGGATATCCTGCGCCCTGTTATAGTAGTCCTGACGAACTCCCATTTTAGCGGCATAAGTTCTATCGGTTGTGTGCATGTCCAAGTATTGGATATCAGTTGCTTGACCTTTGTTGTGTTGACTAGTTCCGATTTTGTTACGAAATCCTGATGTGATTGTGAATGCTCCATATGCTGATAATAGTGGTTCAAGGACAGTGTTAGCATGATGGCACATGTTAATTAGAATTTCTTTTTGAGTATATCCGGAAGGTTGGACACTATTCACCGTGAATTCATAATAACTGACTGCACAACTGCACATATCCCATACTGTAAAATTGGAGCTGATATAAACGGTTTGAGACCAATCTGCAAATGTTGGAAGTGGAGAACCAGTTGCCCATGTGAAATCTATGGGAAGATCTACAAAGTTAACTGTGATTAAATTGTGAGGAGGTAATTCTTCTTCAATTTCAATTGAGCAAATTGATGTAGTTGGAACGTTAGAAGTTCCTTGATCGGGTTGTGTTTCTATCTCAGACATTGGGGAATAGTTCACTTCGGGAGGGGGACCATTCCCCGCATGTTCCTCTTCATCGTTTTCAAAAACGTAGATGGTAGCTGTTGTATTGTTTTCATATTCAGCAGGAGGAGAAGGCTGTGCTTCAGCAGGACGAGTGTCTGAGTTGAATGGAGGATTATTATCGAACATGGCTCCGCCACCTTGGAATGCATCGTTGTACACATTTGGAGAACCTGTTGCACGAGCATGTCCACAGGTATCAGGATCTCCTGATTTGTTAACAGGGATGTTTTCAGCAAAGACGGTTGGGCCTCCACCAGTGGTTGACCAATTCCCTGCACAGTGAATATTGTTGTTATTACATGAAGCATCTGCTGAACCTGTCGACCCGTTCACAGAAATTATTAAATTATTAGCATATACTGTACCTTGTGGAATGTTTTGAACGGCTCCACCAGCAGTGTTAGCATCGCCTAATCTATGGGTTTGTGGCATATTATAAATTCTCCAAATAATATTTGTATTTAGCCTAAATACGGTTGAACAACTTAACAGGGAGTGTTATACTATGGATCTATGGAATAAATTCGTAGACAAGGCAAAAGACATTGACGCGTGGAGGAAAATGCATATGTCGTTTGCTGAATGGGTTGATGCTTGGAGAATCATACCTAGACTTATCGTGTTAGCTTACGGTTACATGACTTGGGAAATTGTAAAATGGTACATGGGTCTTAAACCTTATTTTCTCGACAAATGTAATGAAGCTCTTCTGAAAGAAGCCTGCTTAGTTCAAGCACCAACCACCGAACATATGGCCTTAGTAACTGCAGTGTTAGCTGTTGCCGCTGCTGTTTTTGGGCTATACACAAACTCAGGAAAGAAATGGAATGGGTTTACACACTGGAATAAACATCCAGAAAAGAAAGAAGATGAAACAAAAGGAGAATAAAAACAAATGAAAAATGATGTCACCGCTGAAGTATGCGCTAATTGCGGACATTGCTTGATTAAAGGCGTAGCATGTGATTGGGAACCCAATGAATGTCCAATTGCACAAGAGAAAATGAAAGAAAGACACGCTAAAAAGCATGCCTTTCACGGTGAATTCATAGCAGCAAAAGATGAGACGAGTTTTATCCTTAGTGCTAACTAACTGCTAAGCATAGGGACAAAGTTCTCTACATTATCGGCTACTCGTTCCATTTCATATTTACCAAGGAATTGGAGAAATTGGAAGTATTCAAACTTCCCAGGATTCCTCAACCCATTTAAAACTGAAGTTACCATTCTCTTTTGAATATCGTCGGGCTGCGCAGTCAAATCCATTAGAAGGATGTTCTCCTTGTAGAGATCCTTGACGATTACTTCTTTGGTTTCTCCGTCTCCTATCGGCATCTCCCACGTGTGTTCCATAACATTGGTTCGTTCATATGCATCATCATATGCTTTCTGAATCCTGGTTTTTCGAATCCGAGGATAAGCGGATTGTACATTATCTCCTGCATCTCCTCTTATACACTTTTCAAACATAAAATAATCAGCATCATTATTCCAATCATTCAGGGATCTATCGTGCCCTGTCGCAGGATCTACCAGCCTAACATTGGGGTATCTAAGTAACTGAATCAAGTCCTTATCCTGGCTGACGATAATTATCTCAGAGTTGGGTTCTGTGACTGAGAGTGTCTGACACATTCCGGCAATACCATCATCTGCTTCAAGACCATCATCAGCGATTACGGCAATGGAGGTACATTCTCGAACCATATCCTCAAATTCAGCAACATGTTCAAGGAAGAGTTTATATCGAGCCTCTTCTTTTGCCGTCATGTTAAGACGACGATTGCCTTTATATTTTTTAACGGATACGCATTCATCACTGTTGGTATAATCTTTTCTCCAACTATGACGATCAAATGCCATTACGACTTTACATGGTTTGTTTTCTTTATAGTATTTGTTAATTGTAAGAAGAGCAGTGTTAGCTGCTAGACCTGCAATGGTCATGTCATCTTCATTTTTATGAACGTAGAAAGTTCTATACAGGATATTACCTGCATCAAATAAAAGGTACTTCATGTTATTCTATTCTCTTCTTTGATGTTTCCAATTCCATTTGGAATTTACTTTTTCAAATCCAACAATTCTCCGCTTCGTCATAAAGTATATGCCTTTAAAACTGGAGCGTTTCACTGGTTTCCCTTCGTTATAAACTACAATGTTAATTCCAGGCCACCAGTGCGCTCCTTCGCGGATATATGTTACATTTGCATAATCACTAATCATTATTTGTATTCAGAATCGTCTGTGTTTACTTGTTCGGATAAATCTCTCATGATTACAATCAACCATTTTTGAACGATTTGATCTTCATCGCTGCCCGAAAAACCTGATTGCTTTAATGCTTCAATAAAAGCATCATTCCATTCAAGTTCAATTTTAACTCCAGCGTTAGTATCAGACCATCCTTCCAGCTCAACCCAAGGATCAGGAGAGGCTTTCATCTTGGCAATATATTCATCGTGTTCTTTGCGTTCTTTCTCACGACGAATGCGTTCTTCTTCCGCTTTACGGGTAGAATCATTTTGCATCTCTTCGATGACTTGGGCTTTGATTGCAGCAATAACTTCTGGTGAAATATTCTGTTCCATTGGTTTTTTGACTACATCAGTCAAATCACTTTCTGGAATACTTAAAGAATCATCTAACAAGTCAATGGTCTTATCGTTCATTTTTGGTCTCCTTAAACAGTCGGGAATACAAACACAGTTAGATCATTAAGTGGGAATCTCAACATTCCTTTTTGATCAACTGTAAACTCTGCTTCAGGATTGTTCTTGAACAATGCCAGCAAAGTCTTTGCTGAATAACGATGAACAAACTTATCAGATGCAGGTACTTCCCCATCTTCATTTGTCATTAACTCAACGTTTTTAGCAAAAGTGTATTTATATATATCATGAGAAAGGTCGGCGAACTCAAATGAAACCCCATTGTTACTTACAATGGAAACTTCATCAGCATTCATTGCTGCAAGACCTTTCTGGAAGATTTTAACCGCTTCTTCATTGATCTTAACCTTGTAGCATTCAACACCTTTCAACACTCGTGGAGATGCAATTTTACTAGGGTCTGCACAACGATAATCAATTTTCAAACCCTTTGCACTGATAATCATCTTTCCAATGAAGTCTCCATTATCCTCAATGTTAATGGTGAACTCATCCATATCCTTTGCAATCGTAAAACGATTCTGCAATTCTTGAATACGACGCAGACCAAATGAATTTGGAAGATCCGGGACGTTTTTATTGGAATAAACACCAACAGTTCTGTCTTCACTCATCGATCTTACCAAACCTGGTTCAATGATGATTCTATCAACGCCAACCAAACTTGATGTTTTGACAACGTTAAATATAAAGTCAGCAAGTTCTTTATCTAATTTCATTTTTATTATCCTCTGTATTATATGTTATATCTTATATTACCACTCTACACAATCATCAATGAGTAATTGTTGTTTGGAAGGTGGTTTCTTTCCTATAGCCCCCAATATGTTTTTAAGGGGCTGATCAACCAATCGGTCAATATGTTTTTCTTTATCAATTTCAAATTCGAATCCGTTCAAGAACCAGTCTGGTACCTGTTCAATATCTACAGGTATTGCTATGCTCTTGAATCTTCCTCGTTTCTGTCTCAGGTAAAATACCTTGATTTTTGAACCTGATATGATTTTCATACTAACCTTATCGTCAAATTCTTTTAAACATTCGTTATAATGGACTGCAGCTGCAATATGTCCGGGTAGATGGACTGCATTGTCGATTTCGTATTCGAGTTCATATGCTTCAATCTTCTTGATACCCGTTGGAAGACCAATTTTCATAGGATCTTCAAGACTATTCAGATAGTCTTTATAGTCAACAATGAGTCTTTCTATGTCATGCCATTCCTCTCCTTTTAGAAATTGTTCGACAAAACCATTCAGTTTCTTTGCAATATATTTTGGCAGTGTTGTCTTCTTTGTCCGAAGACCCATTACCTTCATCTTGTCTACATCTTCTCCATCGCTATTGATGATATGTAGAATGTACATTTTCTTATCAACAAAGATTCCTCGGTCAGATATGTTTTCTCTGGCACATTTGATTTTATTACTGTATCCTTCTGAGGCTAAGAAAGTCTTTTCCATATATCCTTGGAATGAATCATTAACCTTGTCTCCGATGATATCTCCAATTTGAATCATCTGTTCTGGTGACTGTGCATGAGTATGGAAGTAAGTTGAGTCTGTGTCTCCATACACGACTGACCATTTATCTGAATAACCGAAATGTTCTTTTTCTTTTCCTGTATCTTTGTCAATTTCAATTTCTTTTACATCAGGCATCATATATTTGCCATCAAGCAACTTGCAGGTTTCTGCACATTGATGTAATAAAATCATTCGGCCTGTCCCCGTAGTACTTTCTCCCATTCTTAAATCAAAGAATCGGAAATATTGATTTGTTAATGCTCCATAGAACTTTCTGTAATCTTCAATTTCTTGAAGTGTCGGACTATATCATCAACCCTCATGGGTTGTTGGGCGCTCGTGTCTGTTTTACTCAACATGCGTGTTGAACCAGATAGTCTCTACACCTTCTACATACGATCATATGTAGCTTGGCTCGGGATTGTCTACGTGAGATTTCCCCGAATTCACCCAATTTTCACCTATGTGTTACCACATAGGGCTCCTTCTAATCAAGAGTTAAGTTTTATTTTGTATATGTATTGTAACTTATCGTAATAAGTTGCTTTTAACATTAATTCATCATATCTATTTGCGTCTTCCTGAGATATTTCTATTCCTTCTCGGATGGGCATTTATTTTCTTCCTCCGTTAATAATGGTATTATCATTTTATCAAAAATATTTGGATTTTTGTTAACTTCATCATCTGTTATTCTGATTACTTTATATCCAAATCGTTCTTTTATCTATATTTGCTAAGTATATCATTGGCTTGTTGTTTGCTTTCGATCTTCAGTTTTTGATACTTTTTACGAGTGGCATACCAGTCTTCCAATATTTTAGGAATAACACCTTGGGTTTCTTGGCTAAATACTGTGCCATATCCACTGACTGCCCATTTGAGCTTTATAAACTGATCTCTCCACTCACATGCTTTGAACCGTAATGTTTTTCCTCTAACCGAAGCAGGGACTTGTGTGGCTTTATCAAACTGACAAGCCAACATCATATCAGATCCCTTGGCTATTTCTTCAATGGCTCTAACTGTATCAAGAAACTGTCCCATTAATGTTTCAGGACTAATATTGATAGCTCTAATACTGGAGGGGTACAGTGATGCCAAGTCAATGGAGCCAACCCCCTCTTGTAATCCCTTTTGGGGCAGTAAAACAAAAGCACCTTGTATTTTATGTTTCTCTTCAGTTTTAGAGAAATCGTTTACAATGGTTCCCCCGAGTTTGTGATGACAGTAGTTGACAACAGCGTATTCGGCTAACTTTAGAGTTCCAATAACATTTTTCCATACGCCAGTAGATAGGTGCATCATTTGGTTAGCCAGGTCAACATAACCTAACCGTTCTTCTAATCCTTGAAGAATCTCGGTATCTCGGATATTGTATCGGACAAACCATGCAAAGTTATTTCGATACAAGGTAGCCAAAGATCCCTCATATTCTAACTTTGGAAGATCGGGAAGCATTTCATCGGCGATTGCTTCTAACTTATAACTTGGACGTTCAAACATTTCATATTTCTTGAATAGGTCGAGATAGTCTGCACTAATTCGTCCTCCCCATTCAACAACTTCTACTTCTTGATCAAAACGTTTAATCCAACGATACCTTGGCATTTTACCTTGTTCAAAAGACAATAAACGCATATATCGTTTGCCAAGACGTTCAACTCGTTTTGTGATATATGGATGATCAAATAGATCACTGTTCCATCCGGCTAACAAATCACTATCTTGAATTTCTAAAAGATAGAATTCCAACAATTCTTTTTCATCTTTACAGAAACGAACTTCCAATTCAACATCTTCGGGAAACTTAGCAATTTCATTCATTTGTTCTATGAATTCACTGGAAGCTAACCCTGCCTCCCATGTATCCTCGTTAGGATCACGTTCTGCTAGATTTGGAGGAATGGCAAATATTACGTATTTGTTGCTCCACGTATGGTATAACGCAATAGAGTTAATGGGTGCATATGGATTATCAACTCTGGAGAATCCAACAGCCGGGTCGTAATCCACCTCAATATCGTGAAAAGTGATATGTAACTTTGGAGCTGGTTTATCGTAGTAATGTTCGGAGAGATATTTTATCTCAGGTGGAATATCACTTTCGAAAAGCACTTCCCGATTGGCTTTTCGTTTACTGCGTTCAAAGTTAAATTCTTTTGTTGATTTGAAGTCTAGTCGGGAAAGTTTATCCCCGTACATACTTTTATATTTGCCGTTTGGGTCTTTTATATAAAAGTAAAATGGTGATTTGGCGGTTACAACATGTCTTCCGTTTTCGTCTCGTTCCCATATGGTAATATGATCTTTTGTTCTTTCTGCACTTATATAGCTCAATCTTTCATCTCCTTGTTGTTATTATATATTCCAGAATAGGAAATAATAGACTATTGTCCCCGAAGTGTCAAGGGATACTGAAGTTGCCTGGGATTACCCCAGGCTAATCAAGAAGTTATCAGTTTTTGCGACCTTCGACCAAAATTTCGTAAGCAGCTTCAAAGTCCTCGTACTCGGTTTGGGCATCGGCAAAGTTACGCTTATGCTTGACCTTGATGAGTTTGCGGAACAGTTTGGGATCAAATTCCAGCTTTTCTTTGAGGACATCTGCCATATCTTTGATGCTTTCACGTTCGTCTTCAATACGTTGAAGGCAGTTGGCTCCCTCGTTGATAGCATCTGAGATTTTCTTGCGATCTGTGGGGGATGAAGGTATGTTTGTATTTTCAGTCATAATTATAGTTCTCCTATTTTATTGTTCTCTTCTTTCTTTCAATCCACTTCTCTCTGAGAGAAGAATGTTTAACGATGCTAATATTATATGCTTTTAATTCGCATGTCAACTGTTTTGATTTGACTTCGGAGGAAATGTGTCATATAGTTGGGCTTCCTTCAAAAACTATAGGTTAGAAATATGAAATACAGTATTAACATTGGGGCGTTAGTCCTTGTTTTTATTGCACTTTTTATCTCAACTCCAGTGTTAGCTGGACAGACCAAGAACGAAGTTCTGTATGATTGTGACAAGCCAACCGATGATGATTTGATATGTTTGGCTTGTAACATTTACCATGAAGCCAGGGGAGAAACGTCACCCGGATTGTGGTTGGTAGCTCTTGCGACAAAGAATCGAGTGGAAGGTTCCCTGTATCCGATGAAGAATGCAGGTCCAAAGGTTAAAAAGGAGGAGTTCAAGAGCAACTATTGTAGGGTCGTGTATGAGCAGAGACGGGACAAGAACACGAAGAAATGGACTCCAATGTTCTCTTGGACACGTGATGGTAAGCATGATCGTGTTTATAATACTGATAAATGGACAGATGCTTTGCAGTTAGCTGGTAAAGTTGTTACTACTCCAAATGCTTTTGTTGATATCACATTTGGGTGTCAGTGGTATCATCATATTGCCATTTCTCCTTATTGGATGAAGGATTATCATCCAACCATTCGTATTGGGGCACACCAATGTTACTCATTAAATGAGCAAGTATATCTGGATCATTTGAACGAAACAGTTCCAGTTATTGGAGCCCATCGTATTCAGGAAGAAACGGTAGCTATTGCTGATTAAAACCAAGTCTTATATGATCCCGGAAACTGTTCGGGGTCATATAGGTAGGGTAACTTTGTAGCCATATGGATTCTGGCTTGAACTAATTCTCCGTATTCTATCATTGATGTTGCATTGATGAAATGTGGCACGCTTGGATACACAATCAATGTTCCCCGTTGTGGTATAAAGGAAAATCCATGTTGGGGGAATTCTAATTTCCCTCCGTAGCATTCATAGTCACTATCGAATGGAACGGCTTCATTGTAGTCGGAAAAGAAGAGAATTGCTGAAATATCTCGCTGTTTTGTCCTGACCCATTTCTTGTTAAGGTAATCACTGTTTTCACATATCGGAACGGGGACTATGCCTTCCCCAAAGTACTCAAATTGAATAGTTTCTGTTCCTTGGTATTCGGCATCGTAATATGCCATTATTTGCGGGATAACGGCTTGTAGGTGGTCGAAGACTATATCTTCAGCATCTTCCTTATACCGATACATTTTAATGGGATTTCCCTCGGGGTCAAAGTCTGGGGTATAGAATCCCAAGCCGTCAACGATTTGTTCACATATCTTGGGCGACATGAATCCTTCTATAACATAGAAGGGAGACTTAGATTTTGCCATATTACTCCTCTGTATTATCTTCTTCGTCGGCGAATTCGGAAAGTTGTATCATAAGTTCAATTTCCTCTTCTTCAGATAGGTAATCTGAAAGATCTTCCAATTCATCGCCTTCTTTCATATTGTTATCGTTTATGTTAGGGTCAACTAAGAACCCAGTCTTTTCTAATATATTCTGTCCTATAAGTACTTCATGTTCCATCTTGGAACGATTGTTGAGATTAAATTGGGCTTTTGAAACTTGTTTACCATTAATCTCTATGTCTAATTCAATAACTGGACGATATTCAACACCACCATCTGCAGACTTGACTGCTTGATTTGCAACTAATGGGGCGGATATCACATTGCTTGAAGCATTGTGATTTTCAAATTTAACGATGTCACCCACCACTTGTGGTTTACTATCAACATGTAACGAACTGATTTCTGCACCAGTATCCACTTTACCTTTCAATGCAATAACACCAGATGGCAATGCAATTTTAAGCAATGCGATATCACCAATAACTTCTTGTTGAGCCTCATACATTGCTTCACCTCGTGCTTTAGAAGTGAAAGTAACTGCTTGGGGTACCAAACGAGACGGACCATCCGCCTTGAATAAGAATACCATCCATTGTCCCATACCTAACTCTTTTGCTTTTGCATCAGATGTTTGTGGGGTGGCATAAATCATATAACCGGGTTGATTGTTTTTAATCACATTAACAAGACTTTTTGATGATCTGATAAAGGTATATTTGATTCCATTGACCATAAGGAATTTAGGCCAATTAACTGAACCTTTTTTAAAAGCATGTTCTAGTTCATCAGCATTGTCAAACTGTATCGTTTCATCAGGAACGGGAGTGTCAATCTGTTTGTTAATAGGATCTTCCTTGCTAGAATGGGACGCACGGTAAAGTTGTTCCTTACGTCTCTTTGTTTGTTCTGAAGACGGTTCGGCTTTCTTTCTTTTACCTTCACGTTTAAATATATCAAAAGCAGACATAATATCTCCTTTACCAGCCGTGTTTCATTCCATCATGCCCCATAGCCAACTCCCCCAAATGATCATATACCATATCTTCTGCAGCAGTTTGATCCATACCTTGTTGGTTAACAAGGGAGTCTATCGTAGCAGCAACTACATGGTCTATTTGAACAAACATTTGATCAGTAGCATCACGCTTAGCTTGTTGACGTTCCATATCTCTTTTGTCTCTAGCAGCTCCAATGTTAGAGACTGATGCAATTTCTGTTATGTTTGATAGTTTCATTTCCCTGATAACCTCTTATTCATTCTCTTGATTAATTTGGATATTGACTTTCTCTTGGCTACTTTAGTTTTCCTGCTTATCAATTTCTTTTTTGTACGCATTAGCTTTTTGCCACGTCTAACTTTGTCCCTATCCTTTTTCTTGAAGCATAATGATGGTTTAGATACAAGTTTGCCTTTCTTTTGCCCACCACTGCATCTGAATCGTTTTTCGACCTTACCGTTAATCTTCTTGTATTGACGAATCACTCCTTCGTTAAGTTCATCATCCGGGAAAATATCACTGAGCTTCATTTTGTTTTTGTTGCTGTGCTACTCTTAGTCTATGTTTAGCAGCTTTAGCCTCCAGTTCTTCGGCACGTTTTGTATCTTGGCTAACCGAATCATCAGCTTTGGCCGCTTTAGCTTCAAGATCTTGCTTCTTTGCGTTCTTCATTGCAGCCTGTTGAGGATTCATTTTTCTTTTCTTTTGCAACCGAACATATTCTGCTGCTGACATTTCAGTATCCGCATCATCAATTTGTTCTAGAAATTGTTTGAATGATGGTATCACTGTATGTTCCCTCTCAGTCGATGTAATAATTCAGCAGCAAGTTTCTGAACGGATATTGGGGCAGTTTGTTGATGCTGACTTTGATCTCTCATTGCCATAAGGCTTTCTTCTTCCTCATCACCAGACAGTTGAGCTTCAGCGTTACTAACTCGGTCATGCTTCATCTTTGCAATTTTAGCCAAGTTATCAATTTCGGTCTTTTGTGCCTTCTGGTCTTTTTCGTGTGCCTCGGCGTCTAAGACCTGCTCCTCTTGTTTAATTTTGTTAGCCGATGCCATGGCATGGGCTTCTGCTGCACGGGCTTCTGCCTCCTTAGAGCGAGCCTCCGCCTCTGCTTGACGAGCTTCTGCATCTTGTTTCATCATATCAATGAATTGTTGCAATGTTTCCTTCTCACCACCTTCAGCTTCCATGTCGGGCTCTTCTTCGCCACCTTCAAGGTCGCCAAGTTCACCACCTTCGCCTTCAAGACCGCTCATTTCGCCACCGCCTTCACCTGGCATTTCTTCACCCATTTCGCCACCTTCAGCTCCCATTTCCCCTTCACCGCCTGGGGCAGGTTCCATGGATTGTTCTTCTTCCTCATCTCCTTCAATTTCAGGCCACTTGACATCAACGATATCAAACTTATCCTTTAACTTGAAAAGAACTTCTGCAATCTCAGATTCATCAGAAACGTCATCCTCATCATTCTCATCATCTGCACCAGCTAACATTGAAGCTAATGCGGATTCGAATTCATCACCTTGCTCTGCTTTAACATATACTTTTACAACGTTACCATCCTCATCTTCCATGCCGAATGCAACAGTATCATCTTCATAATCAACTTGTTTTTCCGCATCTCTCAATTTGGACATTACGTCAGCTGGGTCAAAAGAACTTTCCTCACTTTGTCCTTTGAGGTTAGAATCCATCATTTCACCCATGATACGCCAGCCTCCTTTGGACTTTGGCATTTTGACATCAGCAGGGTTAAGACGATATGCATCTGATAGCTTTTTCTTTTTCTTTCCGTTTCTACGAATAACACCTCCACCAAACAGAGAATTAGCACCACCTGCAACAGCGTGTGCAGCAGTGGTACCAGCGGCGGCGGATTCGTTCATTAAATCTTTCAGGAAGCTCATATATGTTTTCTCCAAAGCATTTTTACATATTTATCATTCAGGGAGAAATACCCCATAAAATTCATTATCTTATTATTTATATGAGAAAGTAGCAGACACGCAGAAGACTCCAATGTTAACATTGGAGTCGTCAAAGCGTTTAGGTTGGAAGATTATTGAACGGTAACGTCAGGATCGGTTGCGGAATCATCAGGTGTTTCTACGTTTTCACCTTCTGAACCTTCTTCGGTATTCTCCGCCTCTTCAAGTTCTTTACGAACCTGGAGAATGATTCCACGAGAAATGTCATTCTTGCCAGCACGCAGCAACATGATTTGATCTTGATAATCAGCGACTGCCTCATTCATTTCTTCAGTAACATCGGCCTCTTTCTGATTCCATTTGTTGAAAATGTTTACCATTTCCTTAACGGTGTCAGACATTTTGTCAACGTCGTATGCGACTTCATCGATATTGAGGACTTTGATATCTTCTACTTGTGCCATGATTTTGTTATACTCCTATGTTATATTATTGATTTAATGTTATTTATGTCGTCAGAAAACACATCTGCGATACTCTGTCCTTCACCCTGAAGTTCTTCTGGCTCATTAAACTTAGTCAGATCGTTCTTTTTGGTAAAGAATAACTTAGCATCAGAATCGGGATCAAGAATACGTAAGTATTTATAATCCCATTTCAGGTCGATACGTCTTCCAACACCATCACTGTTTCTGGTCTTTTGCAATTTGAATTCACAAACACCTTCTGCTCTTTTTATATCATCCAAAAGAATTGACCAGTATATGTCACACTCATTGATCTTGCTGATACCACCAGCAATATGTGTATGATTGTGCTCTTCTGTTTTAGCTGCCTCTCTATTTAGCTGAGATGCAGTTAAAATTGCCATGTTAAAATCAACTCCAATATCACGAAGTTGTTCCGAACATAACTTATCTTTATTCCACACATCACTGATGTTCATTTTTTGATTCGGACCCATCTTATCCAAGTAGTCCACAATCAACACATCAGGCATCATTTTATAATGTGAGAAATAGTTCTTCAGATATCCACGGATTTCATTTGCCGTCGTTCCTGAAGTCATCTGAACGATATCAATAACGCCCATGTCGGGCGAATCTGAAGCGATTTGCAGCCCTGTAATTATCTCATTGGTATGGTCTTTCCAATCTCGTCTAGAAACTCCCGTGAACATCGTGTCAAACCGCTGTCCGATAATATCCTCAGATAGTTCCAAGGAGATATACAGCACGTTATAGCCTTGTATCGCAGAATTGAATGCCATATTCGATAGGGTGATTGATTTACCCCCTCCCGAGTTAGCCGATACGAGCAATAATTCTTTTCTGGAAAATCCACCAAATAACGCTTTGTCAACTTCCTCCCAACCCGTTGATATGACGGGAGGATCGTTCAGCATTCGTTGTAATCTTTCTTCTACCCCTTCAAAATATCTGAGCCCCAGGTTTCGGTGAAGTCCCACCTGCAAGGCATTGTCAATAAGTTCTTGAACTTTCCCCCCATCTCCCGCTTTAACAAATTCAACTGATTCTAAAATTGCAGTTTCTAAAGCTTTGTATTGGCAGTATTTTTCAATTTCATTGACGGTGTATTCTTCCTGATCAGGTGTCATCTCTTCGTTGATCACAACGGTAAAGTTCGTTTCCGCTTTAATTGTGGCTACGGACGGAACCGTGTGATACTCATCATAATACTTTTTTGAGAAGTTTATGGCTTTGGCCAAATCCGGATTGAAATACGCACCCTCAAGTATCCCCTGGCATTTCGAGAAAACGTCAGGTGAGGATAACATGTTGAAAAATAAGTGTTTTTGTTTTTCGGAATTTATCATTATAGTTATATTAACCCTCCTTTGTTATAGTTTTGCGTGAGGGTTATATTTATCAGACGACGATTATAGTCGTTAGATTCTTAATTGTCAATATTTGATATTGGAGGATATACCGAGGTGATAGTTTCCGTCAAGGCAAAGAATTCCCCATTGTTGTAGTAGAATCCGAACTGATTGTTGGTGTCGGAAACATCAGCTACATCAATATATTGGTTAAATACCTTGTCAACTATATCATAAGGAGGGGTGGCAAGCAATATTAAAACTTCACCAGGTTGAATGATTCGCCAGTTGCTTCCTACTCCACTAGTATCAATTTGGCGGAATTTGAAAGTGCTCCCGGATTCGATGTCGCCTCCTGTCATACTGGCTGTTACACCATTGAAAGAGCGTACCGTAAACGGGTATCTGGTTGAATTAACATTGACAATGATTCTGTCATATGCAGCTCCTTGCCATGCGGAATTTATTGAAGGTTGATCATCAACATTAAAATATGTCTCAATGATGGATACACCAAGAGCCGACACATATTCTAACCTTAATTGGATGATAGGGGCGGCTTGATCAACATCTAACCTTGTAGCTATTGATATCTCTCCAAGGTTAGATATTTGATAAGGAGTGGAATCAACTTCAGTGGTTCGGACAATGGGTTGTAAAAGATTAGGGTCAGATTGTCTGGAGACCAATTGGGCATTACCAGACCAAGCTTTGTCAAACTTCAATTTTAGATTGTTATCATCAATTACAATTATATCAGTTGGTGTGATTTCTTCCTGATAATCAAGGTTACCTTGAATGGGTCTGTCTACGAATACAGATACTGTAGGAACAACTCCCATGTCATGTTCGACGAGCCATTCTTCACGTTCAATTGTTTGGACGTGATTATGCAATACTTTCCTCTGTTTCCAATCATCAAGACCAGCAACAGGATCAGGGATAGAGCCCCTTATATAATCGGGATGTAGTTTTGTTTGATACAAAGAACCCCGACAGCCGTGTGTTATTATACAACGACCTACGATCTCCAACCCATTAATATTGCGTTGGAGTTCGATTTCCCTCTTACAAGTATCACATTTATATTCAACGATTGCCATTACACTTGTATTTGTCCATTTCCTTGTGTTGCGAATGTTATCCCGGAAACTTGTTGGAGATAACTGTCTTCTAAATTCTTGGGAGGAGCATCAATTGGATCACCGACAATATGTTTTCTTCTTATTTTAATTGTTCCATCAGGGTCACCCATCATATATGGAACCATCCCAAGACCGACTTGACCATTTCCCAAAGATTGTGCCATGATTGATCGAATCTTTGAAAGTATTAAGAAATCGGCATTAGCATCCTCGACTAAAGTACCAAGAATCTCTTCTCCACCCAACAATTTTAAATGTATTACTTTGCTCATGTTTTCTTTATTCCTCTTATATTTATGGTATTATTCATCAGTGAAAATCTTGTTTTCGTTTTTGTGTCTATACGTAAACGGCAACAAAACAGGTATTTGAACGGTTTGACCTAACTTTGGGGGGTTAGCGTCAGGGTTAGATATTGAAAACTCATGCACTAATTTCTGCAATGTAGCATGACCAGCATTCATATCGTTATATAAACGAATAACCGCTTCTATAGTCTCCCCTGGACGGGAGAATGTATACGGAAATAACTCGTAATGTAGTTTGCCTTTGGGAGCCTTTTCTTGCTTCAATTTAGGATCAATCTGCGATTTATGTTTCATGATCTTTGGTTTTGGAATCACAGGAGGCTTAAGTTCACGGATGGCAAGTTTTGGTTCTTCCACAATCTCAGGTTCTTTATTCTCTGTTTCTATTTCTAGATCTTTAGTTATTATTTCTATTTCAGGCTCTTTTTCTATTTCGGGTTCCTTTACCACCTCTTCCTTAACTTCAATGTTAGGTTCTTCTACCTCTGGCTCGGGTTCTTCCACGATTTCTTCTATAACTGGTTTTGGGATTTTCCAGGTCTTTCGAATTCTTTCAATTTCGTTTTCCAAAACGAGATTGTTATATCTTCTTTGGAATGGTGGAAGGATTGGAATTAATATGGGTTGGTTGGAAATGAGTGATGTTCCATTAACTTTGTTGAATTCCACCACGACTTGATCAATAACGCCACCGGGTAAATGTGGATTGTTATTATCTTTACATATGTCGGTAACATTGGAGCCATCGTGATGACCTAGTAAGTATTTGTATTCTATGGACATTATCTTATTTCCTGTATCTTTGTAATTAAATCCTGGTAATCATCAACTGTTGATTTTCGTATAGCGTAAAAGTACGGTATATTATATATGATTATCTCAGAACCTTGTTGGATTCCTTCGGTTAAGTTTTCGCTTGTGTAGTTGAATTTCAGCAATTCTGAGATGATATTCTCTCCTTCTGCGGTGCCCAGCTGTTCCAAAATGGCATCAAATGCCTTTTTATAGTTAACACTGGAGTTTTCCACCTCTTTGCTATACATAAAATCATATCCATCGACTGGGAATATGTAGTAGGGTTCTTGTTCCGGATCTTCAGATTCTTTCAGGCTGTTATGTCCGTGAGCAAAAATGGCTCGTTCTCTGAGGTTTGGAACGGAATCTTCAAATGCTTTGTTGAAGATTTGGGCAAATTCCTTGTGATCTTCCTTTCTGTGCTTTCTTTTTCTCACTTTAACCTTGTAGAAATCCCCGTAATCACTAGGGAGATTCTTCACAAGCGGACACTCTTGTGCCTCGTTGAGAAACTCAGAGCACCGTTCTGATATGAATTCGAGTTCTTCTCGGGTATCTTCGGATTGAATAATGTCATCTACACGCATACTTATATTTACAATACTTCCATTTTAGCTTGTTGAATAAATACAAGGTATGCCATAAATTTGGAGAAAGATATAAAATGAAACATTACGGATTAACCATCGCCGAAGGCTCAGAAGTCACCAATTTAACAGTTCCTACTGGAACATCATTCCCGTCCAACGCAAATGTTGGTGAATTGTTCTATAGAACAGATCAGTCTAAGTTGTATATTGTAGAATCTGTTGGTGGATCTCCAGCCTCAGATGTGTGGATTGACTTGACGGCTGCAGCAACCGCAAATGCAGATACCTTAGATGGATTAGATTCAACCCAATTCTTAAGACGAGACCAATCAGATGAAATGTCAGGAACTTTGAAATTATCTGAGGTTGATCCTTATTTGGAGTTTAATGATACTGATGGAGCATTGAACTTTAAGAAAGCCAGGATTATTTGGAATACATCCGGGTTCACGCTTCGTTCGATGAATGATAATGATACCACTAAAGAAGATCTGCTTGAGGTTGGTCCGACTGTTTTCCAATATAAAAATAATGATGTTCTAACTACGGCTGATGAGGGTAGTGGTAATGGTATTGATGCAGACACTGTAGATGGTGTTGAAGCCACATCGTTTCTCCGTAGTGATGTTGCAGATATTAAAACATCTGGAACTTTGACGTTTGATGATGATGTTTCACTGGAATTTGGTACAGATGGTGATTTTACTTTTACGTGGAATGATTCATCAAATACTATGTATACAGATTTGAGTAATGGTAATTCATGGTTTTTGCGTGATGGTGATAATGGTAATGCAGGTCGATTTGGTTTTGATTTCCAAAATGGTAGTTTTAATGTTTTAGGTAATACATCTTCGGGGTCTGGTGGCGCGATTTATTCCGAAGGACTCGTCCCTAGATTGGTTCTCAATGAGACACAAGATGGAAACGGGTTATGGACAATCCTGGCAGACGGAAATAATCTTTCTGTCAGATATCCTTCTACTGGAGAATCTCCTTATCCAATGGAATTCATCACGGGAGGTTCGCCTTATGCAGTAACCGAAGTTCGTATTTTGGGAAATCGTGTATTAACAACAGCAGACGAAGGTGCTTTGAACGCTCTAGATGCTGACACAGTTGATGGCATACATGCAAGTCAATTTGTAAGAAGTGATCAAAGTGATGTGATGGAAGGAACTCTTACCATTCAATCTGCGAATGGTCAAGATGAAGGTATTATCTTCAGAGAGGAGACAGTTAATAACTTTGCCGTTATTGATAATTATCTTGATAATGGAACAACTTCTTTTTGGAAATACAATGCTGCTGGAGACACTTTAGTGTCACAGATAGTATTTGAAGAAGATGGTGATGTTATTATCACGACAGGAGAATTGAATGTCAATACTCAGTTTGTGAGATTGAATCACGGAAATGCTGCCATAAGTTTCGATACAGCTACGGCTTCTGATGGATATGGGGTTAAACGTATATCTTGTAATGATGGGTCTGGTAATTGGACATTTAGATCAGGTAATTATTTTAGTACTACTGAAAAATATACAACCACTGGTGATGGTGCCGTGGAAATGCAGTTCGATCATGAAGTTCAAAATGGAGCATGGTCAGTTCGTGTTGCAGACATTGGAACTGCGGATGGTACAATTACATGGGCTCATGATTTAAGTTTGGTTTCTGGTGGTCTTTACCATGATGGTAGTAGAGTATTAACTACGGCTGATGAGGGATCTGGTAATGGTGTTGATGCTGATACTTTAGATGGAAGACAAGGAACCGCCTTTTGTTATTCAGAAAACAGTACTACAGATTTAGATGATGTTACTCAAAGTGGTGTTTATAGACTTAATACCCAAGCCAATATACCAACAGGATGTAACTATGGTCAAGTATTGGTTCTTCGAGGAGCTGGCGACACGATTGCCCAGATGGCATTTGATTTTAATGGTAACAATATTTATTGGCGTTCTGGTAATCCTCCCGAAGTTGGTGGAACAGGATCTTATAGTGGTTGGAGGAAAATCTATCATGATGGCAATCAAGGATCTGGTTCTGGTTTAGATGCTGATACCTTAGACACTTTGAATTCAGATCAATTTATAAGAAGTGATATTGATGATGTTGCCGCTGGTAACCATAGTTTTTATGGAACAGATACAGTTGGTGGATATAGTTCTGCACCAATTGAATTACGTGAAGTAAATTTAGTCACTAATACACAAACTGCTGCGGCCTACGCTCCCGCACTTACATATCATTGGGGTGCAAATTCACAGGTACAACTTGCATTAGAATCAGATGGTGTATTAAAAGTTCGTGATGGAACAACACATTCCACGTTACGACAATTACAAGCAAACCCAATTCACATCAAAAATACAGCGGGAAGTAATGCTGTTTTATATTTTTCTGATAATACCACAACAAATCCACCAAGAATTTGGGCAAGTGGTGATGAATTGTTACTTCAAGCTCCAAGTGGCACCGAATCAGTTACTATCAGTGATAACTTGATTGTTACTGGTAACTTAACAGTTCAGGGAACAACAGTTACTGTTGATTCTAACACTGTTAACATTGCGGACAATAAAATTGTTCTTAATTCTGACGAAACGGGAGTGCCATCTCAAGATGCTGGTATTGAAATTGAACGTGGAACATCTTCCAATGTTCAGTTGATTTGGAATGAAGTGAATGAAGAGTGGGTTCTCACAGAAGATGGATCAACTTTTTATAAGTTGTGGCATGCAGGTAATGATGGATCTGCTTCAGGGTTAGATGCTGATACTATTGATACATTACATGCATCATCTTTTTTAAGAAGTGATGCTAATGATACTGCTGGTGCTCGTATTGATTTTGATCAGCCAAATAGTGGATTGTGGTGTTTGTTTGAAAACACTTCTACTGGTAATCAAATGCGATTCTTGGCTGGTTCCGATGATCGCTTTATCATGGTTCCTGCTCCTTCTGACACCCCAGATTATACAAAGGAATTCTTTTATAGTTTCACAGATAGTAGATGGCAATGCGAATCTTCCTTTGTTATTAACGATGACCTTTTTGTTGACGGTGGAGATTTATCAGTTGGACAAAATGATACTGTTGCTGGTTCTATATCAGTGTATGGAGGCTCACCGGGCAACCCAGAAGGTGGTCAATTAAATTTATATTTAAGTGCTGATCATGATTCAGTATTCTCTGCTTGGCATGTTGATGTGTATCAAGATATTCTTCGTGTCTTTACTTCCAATGGAACTCAAGTAACAAGATTTAAAACTGACAGAGTTGAAATACCTACAAGACTTCTTACGAGAAGTAACACATATCCAGAGTACCGTTGGTGGTGGACAACATCATCTGCTGATAATACATGGAAGAATATTTGTGATGTTACATTTGGTACAGAACAATATACTGGTGCTCAATTCTGGGTCGAAATGTATTTGGCTGGTTCCAACTGGGGTGATACTGATAATACAACATCAAAGAAGAGTATTATTATATATCATGTAGCAATTGCTCGTTCGGCTACAGTATTGAATGATAGAAATGAAGCAGTTGTGTTGGGTCCACAACTACAAGATGACATAGTACGTGTTGCAAAAACAGCGGATGGTGTATTTGAACTACAAGTTCGCCAACCATTACAGAATCAGGACGTAGAAGTCGTGGTTCGAACAACAGCAGAAAACAATTCTAATATTGCGTTTGTTGAAAATCCGGTTGATGGATCTACTACTGGAACATTTTATACTCCTGATTTTGGTAGCGGTCATGCGGAACATTTTTCTGATATTATTTTGAACAATAGAATTTCCTCAACTTTGGGAACTTCTTATATTGAAATGAGAGAGAATAACCGAATTTATATCAATTCAGCAGACACTGAAGATATTTGGTTGACCTCTGGTGATGATATACGTTTAACTGCAAATGCCACAGCGGGTGGTAGCCTTCAATTTTATTCTGGTAGTGATGCTTCTGGATATGGCGGTGATATTACGTTTGATGTTGGTTATGGTTCTTTAGGTGATGGTTTTGTCATGTTTAGACCTGCCACTTCAGCCGGAGCCCCTGAAATAAGGTTATTTGAAAGTGATGCAGGTTCTTCTCGTTATGTTGGATTGAAGGCTCCAGAATTGGCATCAGGAAGTCAAACCTGGACTCTTCCTGATGATGATCCTAATTTAGTATCTGGATATTATTTGACTACAAACACTTCTGGTGAAATGTCATTCTCTGGTGATATGTTTAGAGCCACGGCTTTGACAAGTGGGAATGATTTAGATTCTTTATCTGATGGGTGGTACCGATGGATAAATAGTGTGCCTACAAATGCTCCACCGTTTGGTGATTACGGTATTTTGCTTCAGTTAAATGATGGTTCACAGCCAGTTCAATTAGCGTTTGGCAATCAATCATCTGGTGAGATTGCAGTTCGTCGTGCTGATAGTGGAACATTTTATAACTGGACAACATTTTGGAATGATGCAAACGATGGATCGGGGTCAGGACTTGATGCTGACACATTAGATGGTTATCAGTTGGCATCAGATGTAAGTAATAATGGTCAAACATTTGGGTACGTTCCTTTAGTTAAATCTGATGGAGTTATGGAAGTTGGACGGTATATTGATTTTCATCAATCAACTAATGATGGTATTGACTTTTTTACACGGGTAGATGCAACCGCAACCAGTGAGTTAACCATACAGGGATCTGGTAGAATTCTTACAACTGGAGATACATTTGTTTCAAACTTTGATGCTGATAAATTAGACGGAAAGGAAGGATACCAATATGCTCGTCATGCTTTCTATACTATGAGTACAGGTGCAAGTGATGCAAATAAATGGACAAAGTTTGCTTCGTTTACCATAACATCTCGATATCAAGATTATGATGAGATGTTTCACTTATTGCCTAATGCTCATGGTTCTTCCAACTTTACTGTATATAGAGGTCATATACGTGTAAAACAACAAGATGATTTTGGTAATGATCCTCTTATGGATGTTAGATTATCGGTTGAAGATCCTGATAAGGTTGGTGATGTTACACTTAAACTTGGATATGTTATTGTTCAAAATACACCTACCACAATAGTTGATTTTTATATATCAATCAGTGATGGGTATTGTCGAGTTGATGGTACTGTTGTTGGTTTAACATTGGAGCAACCTTCATATTATAGTAATCAATCTTGGCAGACAACTGTTTCTGGTTTGGTTGAAGGGGAAATTTATGAAAATTGGGTTCATAAGGATACTGTTGTAAATTCTGGAGACTTTAATACCTATCTCCAAACTGGAATATATCGTGTTGACAATTGGAGTGGTAATGGTGTAAGCAATGGTCCAACAGGGTCATACGCATGGGGTATGTTGCGTGTTCAAAACTTTCATGGATCAAATTATGTGGTTCAAGAATATATCCCAGACCAAAACGATGGTATTTGGTTAAGAGTTCTGTGGGGTGGTACATGGAGAGCATGGAGAGAAATATGGAGTAGTGGATCTGATGGTACTGGTAGTGGTTTAGATGCTGATACTTTGGATGGTGCTCAAGGATCATCTTATTTAAGAAGTGATACTAGTGATACTTATTCAGGCGGATTGCTTAGAGTTGACAGCGCATCAAATACCAACATGGAAACTGGAAGTCAACATAACACCCTTCAGATATTTCAGGATACCGCAAATACAGATGCGTTTATGACTTTTCATGTTTCTGGCGACTATGCTATCCATTTTGGCTTAGATGGTTCCACTAATAAACTTTCTGTTGGTGGTTGGTCAATGGGCGCAAATGTTTACGAAATTTGGCATGCGGGTAATGATGGAACAGGATCTGGTTTAGATGCTGATACTTTGGATGGTGAACACTCATCGGAATTTGCTCAGTTGACTAATGTTATCACACAACACAAGACGGGTGGAACTTGGATAATGGATGATAACATAACGTTGAAATATGGGACAGGTGGTGATGTTTCCCATCATTGGGACGGAACTAATTATTATACTGATTTTGACACGTCAAATAGTCGTTGGGATATTCGTAACACATCTAACCAAGATGAATTTAGATTTGTTATAAGTTCTGGTGATTTTCATGCCGATGGTAATGTTATTGCTAATTCAACAACAACATCTTCTGATATCAAACTGAAACAGAATATCACACCAATTGAAAAACCAATTGAGAAGATTAAAGAAATCAATGGTGTTGAATTTGAATGGAAGAAGAATGGTGAGAAATCTGCTGGTGTTATTGCGCAGGATGTTGAAAAAGTCTTACCACAAGCCGTTATTGAAGTTGATTCAATGAAAGAGGAAGGAACTCACAAGGCAGTCAACTATGATGCAATAACAGCAATGTTGGTTGAAGTTGTTAAGGATCAACAGAAACAAATCGATGAATTGAAATATCAAATTGAAGTACTGCAAGCAAAGGATAGAATCTAATGGCATTACAAAGTTCTGGACAGATCACATTAAATGACATTAAAGGTGAGTTTGGTGGTGATGCTCCTGATGGTTTGGCTGAATATTATCGGGGAGGAACTTATGTTCCAGATGTTACTGGTAATAACAGTATTCCTACATCAGGAGAAATCTCTTTGGAAGATTTTTATGGAACAAGTGCAGTGGTTGGTAAGGGATATTTCGCCGGAGGGCGTAACATTTCGAGTGTTGATCAAAGTGAAATTGATGGTATACAGTTTTCTAATGAATCCGCAATTAACCCAAGTGCGGCTTTAGCGACTGCTCGTAGAAATCTTGCTGGTGTCAATAGTTCATCCAAAGGATATTTTGGTGGTGGTTTTACAGGGATATCATCAAATTCAAGTGAAATTGATGGTATACAGTTTTCTAATGAATCCGCAATTAACCCAAGTGCAACATTGGCAACTTCTCGTGGTTCTCTTGCTGGTGTCAATAGTTCATCCAAAGGATATTGGGCTAGTGGAAATAATGGTTCTGTAGTTAATTATAATGAAATTGATGGTATTTTGTTTTCCAATGACACTGCAATTAATCCAAGTGCTACATCATTACAACGCGCTGGAATGAGTGGGGTGAATAGTTCTACCGCTGGGTATTTTGTTGGAGGAAACATAAGTAATACATATTATAAGAATTTTAGAAAATTTGTATTTTCGACGGAAACTGCATCAACTCTTAGTACTTTGTTAAATACTGCTAGAGCTAATTTGTCTGGTGTTAATAGTTCAACTAAAGGATATTATTTTGGTGGGAACAATACTGGCGGTGCATCAAGCGAAATTGATGGTATTTTGTTTTCTAATGACACTGCAATTAATCCAAGTGCTACATTATCAGCACAAAATTCAGGTAGTAATAATAGTTCAATAAAAGGATATATTGGTGGGGATGTTAATAGTTCACTAAATGCAATATATGGTTTTTTATTTTCAACTGAAACTACTTCTTCTATTACGGCTACACTAAATACAGGACGAAATAGGTTAACAGGCTGTCAATCGGAGGGAATATGACATATGAAAGACATTATAAAAATAGAAGATACAGGAAAAGTTATAAAAGATATAGAAGAAAGATTTTGGGATATACCATTTGAAAATAGTGATTTCCAAAATCAGAACTTTGTAGTCAATGCACAGATTACACCAGGCAGAGCATATCGTGCCATGGGACTAAGACTGCACTCCAAACTGCGGGCGGTGAAAGAATATAAATTCGGACTTCAATTGCGTGAAGTTGATATTGATGAATATCAAGCAACCATTGATGATCCAGATGCTTCCTCGTTCGATAAACGTAGAGCCGAAATTGAAATAAATAAACTCATAGATGCACAAACATGGGAAGAGAAACTTCTTAATGATGCACTACGAGAAATCACTTGTCTGTATCAGGAACTTCAAAAGTATCCAAAATACTCAAGGGAACAATTTGAGGCTGAAGAACGAAAACATTACGAACTGTTGGCTGATCAACGACTGAATTCACCAACTGAAGATCATGTGATGCTTGCAAATATGTCACGGTCGGGTGAGATTGTTGATGAGATTTTACAACTTTATGTAGATGATCCAACTGCAGTTTTAGAATATAGGAAAACTGAGGAATTAGAATAATGGCTTTTTTAACACGCGTGAATAATGACACGGGACTTATTGAACAATCTTTGGTATGGTTTGAGGAAACCGGGTCACCACCAACTGTAGTTCCTCCTGTGGTTTCTGGGTCACCACCAGAAGTAATATGGTTGCCCGATAGTCCACCCGTTATAACGAAATATCAATCAGTAATTCGGACAGAGCCCGTTCCTCCCGAAGCTACTGAAATTGAATATGTAGTTTCCGACTTGCCTCTCGAACAAGCAAAGGCAGTTTGTAAAGCTGAAGTGGATGTTTTGAAATTCCAAAAGATTCAAGTTCCAGTCGTCTATAACGGAAATAACTATGACAGTGATCCGACTTCGTTGTCTAACTTGACTGCAACTGTGGCTATTATCAATGCAGGATCAACCCTGCCTCCTGGTTTTACCTGGAGAGATGCGGATAATAATGACGTGTCTTTAGATGCGGCTGGTGTAATAGCATTGGCAGATGTCATGTTTAACCGTGTTAACGACTGCTACAACGCTTCCTGGACACATAAAAATGCAATCAATGCCCTGACAACCACGGCAGATGTTGCGGCTTATGATATGTCCTCTGGTTGGCCTGTCTAACTTTGGAGTTGATAACCTGCTAACTCGGTAACTGAATGGAAACAAGATAAATTAATACCGAGTTAGCAGGACTTTGGACTCTATTCTTCCTTATCGGAATCTTTACCTTTGGTTGCGTCGTTGCAATCCCTACGGATGGTTGATATTAACTCTCGAATCTTTGAGAGCTGTTTGGTCGCAATGAAGTTAGAGTCTCGTTGAACACTATCAATCATATAACAGAATTCAACCTGGTACTCGTAAATCTTCGTCCCCTTTGAGTTGTCAAACCCAAAGACGTTCATTGCCCGCCACATTACCCGACTCATGGATTCCTTGAGCGTGGCTACTTCTTCATCAAATGCGGCTTGGTCAAACATATTAGCATTAAACATAAAGTTAATCTCCTAACATATTGTTTTTTAATTAAAAATGAAAACAAATAGCCACCCCACGCATGTAGCTATTCACGAGATTAGGCTAAGAATCCCTCAGCCGTTGGAATATTATATTTATTCCTAAATCAAAAATCAAGCATTTTTTCCCCTTGATTTCATTACATTTTTGTGTTAATATTACTTTCCTTCCTAAATAGAACTTACACGTCCCTCTTCAGGACACAATCTATAAGGGAAGATTATAACACAATAACCATATAATAAAAAGAATGAGAAATTTTAACTCGGGCAAGACCCACTCGGTTACCAATATGCCCCACTACAAACAGAATAAATTCTATCATGCTGCCACTCGGCATGATATCAAAACACTATTACTAGAACAATAAAGGAGCTTATCTATGTCTACAAAACCAGAATACGCTGGTATCACTATACCTACCACTGAATTCCAAGATACATTCTCAAAAGAAGTTTGGGAATCCACCTACAAATATCACGAAGACTCCAATGTTAATGACACAATGAAACGTGTCGCTACGGCAGTTGCCTCGGTTGAAGAAACGGAGGATAAGAGAGAAATATGGACTGGACGTTTTTATGATATGTTGTCTGAATTTAAGTGTACTGCGGGAGGTAGAATATACGCAAACGCAGGAACTGATTATAAAGAAACTTCAATGATAAATTGTTTTGTATCACCAAGGACAGATTATGATATTGATTCGTTGGAAGAAATTCTTAATGATGTAAAAAATCAGGCACAAACTCTTAAATCTGAAGGGGGGTGGGGGCAAAACTTCTCATGGATTAGACCCCGTGGTGCTTTTATTCATGGAATCGGGGTTGAATCTCCGGGTGCAGTCAAATATATGGAAGTTTATGATAAAGTTTCGGATGTGATTACATCAGGATCTGGTAAGAAGAGTAAGCATAAAAAGAGTAAGAACAAAATACGTAAAGGTGCCATGATGTCAATTATCGATTGTTGGCATCCAGATGTAGAAGAATTCATTCGTGCCAAACAAACTCCAGGTCGTTTAACCAAATTCAACGTCAGTGTTAACTGTACTGATGAATTTATGGAGAAGGTTGTCAGAGCGTTTGAATTGAACAAGCAAATCGATGCTATGGAAGATAGTCCCGATGATCTTGATGTAGATGCAATGAAATCCATTGTTGATGAACTTGAAGAAGTTGATAATTGGGAACTTCGATTTCCTGATACTACTCATGAAAAATATAAATCAGAATGGGATGGTAATTTGGCAAAATGGGAATCTAACGGATATGCAGTTAATGTTTATAAAACAATTTCTGCAACTGAACTGTGGGACTTGATTATGAATAGTACATATTGTGTACCATATGATAGTATTTTACCAGTTTATACTGAACAAGATAAATTGAAATATTTAACAATTAAAGAAATTCATGATACTTTTGAAAATAATGAATATAAAGTTATGTCAATTAATCCTAATACTTTAAAATCAGAGAAAAAAAGAATAGGAAACATATGGAAAACTGGTAAAAAACCATTAATGAAGTTCAAAACGGATAAAGGATCAGAAATTCGTTGTACTGATAACCATAAATTATTTATCGCAAATGAACATCCTTTTTTTGAAATAGAAGCAAAAGATATTAAAATTGGAGATCATATAGTAGTTTCAAATAAAGAACAAGATTCAACACAGATAAAATTTGATTCAACATTTTGGGCATATATTGGTTTGGTAGTTGGTGATGGAAATATTAAGAAGAATTCAACAAGTGTTAGAATTACAGTAGGAAAAGAAGATTTGGAAGATTGTTTTGGTTTATGTTCTAAAATTGCAAAACGTTTTGACAGAGAACCAAAAATATACACAGACAAACGATCTGATAATTATGTAGATGTTTGTATTCATAGTAAAGAATTATATGATATATTGAGTAATGAATTGGGCATAGGATCATATGAAAGGAAAATAATACCAGACATATTATATACTGAAAGTTTGGAAGGAGTAGCCTCGTTTTTATCTGGATATTTATCTGCTGATGGTTATATTAATGATGATAGAATTTCTTATTATACAAAATATAAACATATAAGTGATGGTATTGGGAAGTTGTTGAATAGGTTGACAATCTCTCAAACTGTTCGAGAAGTTCAAAAAGAGGAAAATGGTAAGTTGTTTGATGGTTTTGTTGGAACTATAAGTAAAAAATATGTTGATGGATTTAATGAAAATATAATTCCTGTTTATAGTCGTAAACAAAATAAAAATATACGAAGCAAATTACAAAATACTTATCCAATTAGAGTTGAACAAAGTTATGCAGATATCCCATATAATAAAAACCGTTATTTATGGAAAAACAATAGTATAACAAATATTAAAAACTTGAATGAAAAAACACAATTGCTTTTAAATTCTTCTGATATTTCATATGAGTGTGTTATTGATATAAGTTACGATGATGTATGTGACGTTTATGATTTAACAATAGACGATAATGAAAACTTTATTGATTATCAAAATGTAGTATATCATAATTGTAGAAATGAACCGGGCGTACTTTTTGTTGATCGTGCGAATTATTTTGGTCCATTATCTTACGCAGAGACTATTTTTGCCAGTAACCCCTGCGGCGAACAGCTGCTAAGCCCAGGAAATATATGCGATTTGGGGTCTGTTAATTTAACTCAATTTATTAATAGTACTCATACTGGTTTTGATTTAGATAAACTTAAGAAATATGTTCGTTATCTTAATCGTTTCCTTGACAATATCAATTCATTATCAGGAGCACCATTGGAAGAATATGTTGATTCAATGCGTAAGAAACGAAGAATTGGTATTGGTGTGTTAGGTTGGGCATCTGCACTTTTTATGTTAAAAGTTCGTTTTGCTTCAGATCAAGCAGATGAATTGCGTGAACAAGTTATGAGTACTATTGCTCGTGAAGCCTATATGAGTTCTATTGATTTAGCTGAAGAAAAGGGAATGTTTGAATATTGTATTCCAGAGAAACATGCAGAAGGTCCATTTATTCAAAGTTTGAATCTTCCTGAAGAATATATGGAAAAACTTCTTAAAGTTGGAATTCGTAACAGTTCACTTCTTTCCGTTCAACCAACAGGTAATACTTCTATTTTTGCTAACATTGTCTCTGGTGGGTTGGAACCAGCATTTATGGCTGAATATATAAGAACAGTTATTGTTAATCATATGCCAGAAGAAATTGAAGAGGTTTGTCCAAAGTGGTACGAAGGTGAATGGAAAGAAACCGAAATGTTCAAGTTTACCAAGGAAGGAGATGAAGAAATTCTTAAAGGAGTACATAACGGTATCACCTATAAGATTGATAAAAACCGAGGATTAACCAAGGAAGTCTTGGTACAAGATTATGGTGTTAGATGGCTTACAGAACGTGGGGAGTGGAATCCAAATGCAGATTGGGCAGTAACTACGACAGAATTGAGTGTTGATGATCATCTTAAAGATATGAAAGGCTTTGCTCGTTGGGTTGATAGTTCACTAAGTAAAACTTTGAATATACCACAAGAATATCCATATGAAGATTTCAAAAACATTTATTTTGATGCATATAATAGTGGATATATTAAGGGAATAACTACATATAGAGCAGGCACTATGACCACAGTTCTCTCCGCAAAAGAGGAAGATGACTTTGATGAAGAAATCATCCTAGAGGATTACAAAGTACCAACTCAGTCTGAAGCACAGTTCAGTGTTATTCGTGCAGACGGTAAGAAATGGTATTTGACTACTATCATGAATGAGTCTGGTAACCGACCAATTGCTTTCTTCGTTCATACAAATACACACGAAAAGACGGTTACGACATCTGATGCAGTTGAACACTTGCTGAAATTAGCACGTGATAAAGGTATTCCAGAGAAATGGATTGATGATACCGAAAGCAAAATTAGTGGTGATAACAATACATCAAAGATCGCTCGATGCATTTCATTGAATCTTCGTCATGGAGTATTGATTAAGAATGTTGTGAATGCTCTGGATGATGTGCCTGATGTTTTTGTTGGAACTTTCCTGTTTCAGATTAAGAAATATCTCAGTACCTGGATTAAGGACGGTGAGAAAGTTGAAAATGGAGACAGTGTTTGCCCAGAATGTGGAGCAAAAGATTCTATGGTATATCGAGAAGGATGTCAGTCCTGTAGCGCCTGCGGTTATAGCAAGTGTGGCTAATTTGTGATATACTCCAATGTTAAGGAAGTAATTTCCCTAAAATTGGAGTCATCATTATGAAAGAAGAATATCCTGAAGAAACAAACAGATACAAAAGAGCTTGGATATGGTTGTGGTACAATGACATAACCCGGATCATTTGTATGATGGGGATACCCGTACTACCTTTTGTCATACTTATGGTAGTACTGGGTGTACCTGGTGAAGCAATTAGATTTATAGCAGGGTTGTTATATGTTTCGATGATAGGTGTTATGCTTATATTCAATAATTATTCCAATCTTAGGCGTATAGGGATGGATGAACATAGAAACCCATTAAAGGATAAGGAGAAACCGCCATGGCTTGCAAATTGAGATGTCCGAATTGTTGGACGATGTGCAAAATGGAACATATACAGTAGAATTGGGATACAGAGATAATTGGTTGACTTGTTCGGAATGTGGAGAAACGAATCCAGCGAGTGATTGGGAGGATGAATAGATGAAAAAGGTGATATTAATATTGGGGGTTGTTGTGGCTATTTTTGTTTTATATGCTGCATTTGTGATTTCCCCTCAGCTTATGGTGATGAAATAATGGGTAACAGACTATCTAAAATTGTAACGAAGACTGGTGATGATGGAACTACCGGATTGGGTGATGGAAGTCGCACACTGAAATCCAGTGTTAGGATACAGGCCATTGGTGATGTTGATGAATTGAATTGTGTTATTGGATTGGTTTTAGTTGAATTAAACAAATCTGTTTCGTATCATTATGAAAAAATGACATCGAGGCAAGATGAGCCATCATATATCTATCCAGTTGGATATCAAGAATTGGTAGAGATTCAACATCGTTTATTTGATTTGGGTGGAGAACTTAGTATACCTGACCATGTTATTATTGATGAGGATGATGTAGATCATCTTGGAAACCTGGCAGAAGAATGGAACGCAAAGTTGCCTTATTTGAAGAATTTCATATTACCTGGTGGATCGGAGTTAGTTGCCAGATTACATCATGCTCGTGCTGTTTGCAGACGGGCGGAGAGATATTTCGTTCAAGTTTCTAACTTTGAAGTTGTGAACAAGTATTCTCGGCAGTATTTGAATCGATTATCTGATTTGTTATTTGTATTGGCGAGAGTTCATTCCAAGGGGAATGAAGTGTTGTGGAGCCCGAAGGAGAAGTGATATGGAATTTGTATGGTTGATATCCGGGTTAATTGTTATTGGTTTGGCAGTGTTAACGATAGTTGAACTTATAAAGATGTTTCGAAAGAAGAAAGACGATGTGTGATAGAGATGAATTATTAAAACGGTTATCTCCCCGTCAGGTTAGTCCTGGAGAGGTTAGATGTACGTGTACTGTTAAATGTTGGTGCAATCAGTTATCTTTTCGGTTTCCAGTTGATCAGGGATTTGACGAATGTATGACTCCCCAGGAAATGTTAGACCATTTCCGTGATGAAATGGACAAGGATGACATTAATTATTTGACATCCTTGGCCAGTAAGAAGTTTATTCCGAATTAAGACCCAAGTTTTTTAACTGTTGAATCGTATCAGCCGCACTGGTATGAACAATCCCAATCCCGCCATTTTCAACCCAAGGGTTAACTGCCTTGGGTTTATCATCAATCAGAATACGGTGTGGGGCTGCGTGTCGTGACTTCTCAACGGCTTTTCTTGTTAAGTTAACCACAACATCTTCTCCGAGTTGTTCGGCAACCCAGCGTCGTTTCTGATCAGCTGCTTTATATTTTGGAGGTCCGGTTGCGGAGAGGATTTGTGGGACATATGGTGATACATAATTCCATAGTTCCATAGCATCTTCCATCGGTGGGGATTCGTACCAAAGTTCTCCTCCCATTTCTTCCTGATACCTCCAACAAGCATCCCACATTTTATTCTGATAAACTGGATCTGTTTCGAATTTAATTTCTGAAAGGGTGATTTCTTCGTCGGGTAAAACAATGTCAAACATTTGTCGAGTTCCTTTTACCCAATCTACTAGCACTCCATCCAGATCCAAAAACAGTTCAACTGTAGTGGGGATTATCTGTTCTAAAGGTGTTAATATCTTCTTCATATTCTAATTCATCTTGAGTGACATTGTATTCTGCCCATTCAGGTACGGAATCAAACACCATATGATATATAGGATCATAGATTGATTCCCCCTCCCTGAACTCAATGCCATATATTTTTTCGGCTTCTTCGTGACTAATATTGTTAATGTGATCTACGATGTGTGTAACATCTCCCGCGTGTGCTGCATGATGACGACTCATAATTATACCTCGCCTAATGTCATTACATCTGTGTTAAGTAAATCAAACCCCCTAACGCAGACAATGTTAATACCGAAATGGTTGCTATTAACACGGTTAAAGTTTTAACAGTTTTCACTTGTTGTTTTATGTTTTCAACGTTGTGTTGTACCAGTTGTAGCTCATGGTAATTCTTTTTTATCAAACCATTAGTTTCGTCTCCGATTTCAACCGACCGTTTGAGTTCCTCGGTGGAAATATTTGGTATATCGTTTGAATATGACTTCATGTTATCATCATTCCTCCTTCTACTATCTTTTTTATGGTTGTCAATGTTTTTAGTAACATTGTCTTTCTTTCGAGTGTAGTTGACATCTTACGAACTTCCTGTAGTTCTAATAGATCTTCAACCAACTCTGAGAACTGTTCCTGGGTTAGATCTCCTTCGTTTAAGCCTTCGCGTAAAACGATAAGCTCGTTCACTGTATCTACAATGAATTGATCCTCATGATTTTCAAATTCTTTTAGTTTGGCAATCATATCATCCATATTGAATTATCCTCTTTGTTTGTTAGCAACTGCTTTCATGGTATCTCGAACTTTTTCAAGGAAGATCTTTGTTTTCAATTTGCAATATGTTTTATTGCCTTTTCCGATATCATATTGTTTTTTGAATTCAAGCACATCTTGTTTCAGGATATTGATGATATTAAAAACTTCAGTGTTCCTTGGAATGTAAAACGTATAAGAATGTAGGGTTCTCACATCATACTCTAACATTGGAGTTCTCTCATTCACAAATTCTGTGCTGCAATCTTCATGAATCATAGAGACGTTGGCCTCTAATCTGGCCAGCATCTCGTATTCATTGTTGTCGTACTCAGTGGGAAACAGACTGCAGGAAGTTAACCCCAGTGTTAACACCATGGCCAATATTACTTTGTTCATACCTTTATTTATCCTTGTTAAAACTAGGTGTATTCTCCTTTTTTATATCTTGATAAAACTTCTTTTAATTCAGACACATAGACTTCTTGTCTTTTATCTTTTGACCGAATTAAACTTTTGTATTCTTTCAGGAGGGCGGTTGCATCCTTCAATTTCGATTCGATTTTCTCTTTTTCTTCCTGCGTGAATCGATAAACCGCAAGATCAGATATGTAGTCAACATGGACAACTCCTATTGCTGTTAAGTATTCTTTGAGTTCAGATTTTGATTTGATTTTCTTAGCTACGCCACCCACATTACGGTTAATAGCTCGTATAATATCCTTATATCTTTGAATATCCACTTCCAATAACGATGCTAATCTTTTATATCTTGGTTCATACCAGGAAAGTCTCCACTCACAAAATGTTGAAATAAACTCATCATAAGAGGTTTGCCAGACTTTCTCACCATCAAAATCAATGACAGTCATATTCTCACCAACATTGTTTACCAACCCAAGAAATTTCAACAATTCAAGTTCATCTTTTAATGGATCTCTGGAAAGGGCACCTTTCTTGAATTTAACTTCAATGTTATATGTATCTCTAGAATTATCCATATATTCTTTGATGTTCCCATCTTCTTCTAATTTGTTCAGTTTCCCAATGTATTTTTCGTGGGCAATACCATAGGGGAGATTGATTATCCGAATTGTGGTTGCATTTATCTTTTCAACCTCACCGAGGAATTGATATTTATATCCTGATCCAATTTCAATCCAATCAGCTGCTTTTTGTTTTGTTGGAGTAAGTTCAGGTAATTCTTCATAATAGTCCTTCCCCTCCAAGTAATCAATCTGTGCTTTGATAATACTATCCAATGCCCGAGGTAATATGTTGGAGGCAAAACCTACTGCAATTCCGCTTTGTGGGTTAAGCAAGACGATGGGTACCAAAGGTAAGAAATGGGCAGGCTCCATGAGTGTGCTGTCGTAGTTTTCTTTCATTGGAATAATCTCTATATCCCGAAAAACCACATCCTTAGTAAACTTGCTAACCTTGACGCTGGTGTAACGGGCGGCACCATATGCTGCAGGGTTAAGTAATGTTCCGAAAGTCCCATCTCCTGTTAATAGGGGGATGTTATTGGTATATGGTGCCGCTAAGGTGTTGACAGTTCCTTCTGGAGAAGTGTGTGGATGTATAGGCATTGTGGCACCAGCTAACACTGCGCTTTTATACTTATTCCCATCTTTCCCCATCCATAGGACACGTCTGCCTGCAGATTTTAACCCATCAGAAGCATATGGTATTGCTCGCTGATTAAGAACGTAGAGGGAATAATCCCTTCGCTCTTTGTTAATGTATTCAGAGCTTTTCATATATCTTGAGTTTAACACCATCTATTTCAATATCATAGTTTTTCTTTTCGTCACATTCCACTTTAATTTCGGTAGTACCGAACATTGACATTAACATCCATTCAAGACTTTTCTTATCCTGAACAAGTGGCAATAGCCGTTTGAAAACCAAATCATTGAAATCTTGTTCACCAGTAACTTTGTAGTATTTTTGATTCATTCTATACTCTCCAATCGAGTCTTGGCAATACGCCATAAATCATTTAGATGGATGGGTGTGTAATCCAATACTTCAACACCAACATTGATGTGTTGTAAACTGTCTTCCATGTAATAACTTTTGTTATGCACATGCCCGTGAACATTTATCCAGGGGAGAGGAGCATTCTCCATGGTATAATGTGTAAACACCAACGGGCATACTGGATCATCAATTGTATACAACGAATAGATTTCGTTGAAGTCTAATCGTTTAATCCGCTTTTTATGAACATCATGGTTTCCCACGATTAATATACGGTCTCCCGGCATCTGAGCCAGATATTCATTGGCCGTAGTGTCGTTAGCAAATGCAACATCTCCCACCCATATAACTAAATCGTTCGGCTTCACCAACTTGTTATGGTTTGCGATTAACCGTTGGTTCATATCATCAACATCCTTGAATGGGCGGTCACAATATTTGATGATGTTGGCATGTCTAAAATGGGTATCACCCCACACCCAAACATCTTCATAATCTCCAATGTTAATCAGATTCTCAGTGGGAGCTTCAATTTTATTCCAAACAGCTTCAACTTTACGAGCCCGTGGTCTTGGCTTCCCGTAATAATCGACTTCCTTTCGAAGGTCATCCATGTATAAAAGTCTAAGTTCTTCCCGCTCCAATGTTAGCTCCAATAAGTATAAATCATGGGTTGTAGTTTCCACATATGAGATTCATTGGTGAACATATTCATATATCGGCAATAGTCTTGGATTTCTTCTGGAATCATGACGTTCCATTTTTCAGTCCAATGCATTTCACAATCAAGTTTCTTTAAAGCCAATTCAATAATATAATGATAAGCATCAATCTTTTTCTCATTCTTTTCTGTTTTCAAATCAATGGTTGAGTTTCTGATTTGATAAATCATTTCCCTGACGGTTTCATCAGCTATTTCTCCAGTTTCGTTATTGATATATGCATCGTATGGGTAGAGTGGAACATCAAGTACTTCAAAATGGGGATCGCATGACCTATAACCTTTGGTTGGTTCTTCATAATAATCAATCATATCATCAAAACGTTTCCATTCTCTTCCTGTTATTGGAGTTAATACAATAACATTTTCCAAACCATATTCAGAATCATATGTTAGGAAATCATACAAATATGGTTTTCCCCCTCCGATGAATGAGGCATCGGGGAATAGATGTAATCCCAACCCCCACTCTCTTTTTTCATCTTCTGCTTTTGCAAACTCAAAGAATCCTTCTATGTTTTTCCCTTCCCACTCCCATAAATTATCTGACCATTCTTGGTTAAAACGGGGGTCAGTTATGATTCCATTTTCGCTTTTAACATCACATAATCCGTAGCCTAAAGTCTTTTTAATTCGAATGCCCATTAGTATAGTCCATCTGCAATTTGTTCAAGTTCTTCTTTTGCATCTTCGATGTTTCTCAGATCACTAAGGCTGTCGATATCCAGTTCCGAAAGAACACTATTTAGTTTTGCTTCAAGATCATCAATCCAATCTTTCAATTCTTCTTTAAATTCTTCTGGACAATCTTCCATTATTTCGTTTCGTAATTTGCCTTTAAACATAATATATTCTCCTCAAATATCTGTTTCGAATCCACACTTGGTGCATTTGATTGTGTTATATACAAGATTGGAACTGGTTGTTGTGAATTCGTGGTCACAAGTTAATGAGTTTTTCAATTCGGCCAAATCTTGCTTTAACGCAAATGCAGTTTTAACACTTTCCTCAATCTCCATTAGGACTAGGGATATCTCAGTTTCTATTAATTGTTTTATATCATCATCGTCTATGTTCATAACTTATTATTCTCATTATATATTTTGTAGCCATTCTTTACGTGCATCAGTATCATTACTGAACAGTAATTTCAATACGCTTTTAATTCTACCATCATCAATGATAGGAATCAAGGTATCTGTTTGTCCTGTCAATATCATATCCCAATCATCTCGGCTCATTGAGCCCAATCCTTTGAAATACATTATTGACCAGTTTTTGTATTTACCTCCCGCTTTTTCGAAGTTGTCTCGGGTTGGGAAATGTACCCGCCGTTTCCCTTTGACGGCACAAACGTTCGGTGCAACCAATCGATAAACAAACGGTTCATAATTCGGATCGAATAGTTCAGGCCAGAATGAATAAAGAAGATTAATAAGAAGAGTAAAGATGTCCCCGCCGTCAACATCAGCATCAGTGGCGATAATAAGCTTACCATAATTTAATTGACTCCTTAGTGCGCGTTGCCCAGGTATAAGTCCTATTGCAGTTAATAAATCAGTGATTTTCCCCATCTTCAACAATTGAGCAGGGGTGGTGCCATACACATTGTTTATCTTCCCCATTAATGGAAGAGACGCATGAATCTTGGGATCTCTCACATCCGTAATCATGCTTGATGCAGAATCCCCCTCAGTCACCAATAATTGACACTCAGATCGGTTTTTACTGGTGGCATCCATTAACTTTGGAATCTTCTTTGTTAAATTCTTTCTGTGCTTGTCAATAGCACTTTTGTTTGCACGAGCATGATATCTAACCATTGCTCTGTCTATAACTTCAGTCAACCAATCTTTGTTACGACGAGCAAACAAAGACCAATGGTCATTCACCATCGAGAGAATCTTATTTCGGAGATTCGGTCCCGTCAGCCTTGTCTTGGATTGGGCATCATATTGTGGATCACTAATACGGAGGTTTCCTATGACCAATAAATGATTCCTCACATCATTCTTGGTAACTTCACACTTGTTCTTCTTTGCTTCCTTAGATAAATGGTCAATCGTTTTATCATAGAAGACATTAAGAAACTGTGTGTTACATATCCCCCCATCAAACAACAATGAACTATTAACCCAAGTAAATACCTGTTCGTCTAATCCTTCATTAACTCCAAAGATAACAAAGAATTCCATTCCATCAGTTTCAAACTTGAAATAATTGTCCGATATCTTTTTGATAACATCCTCAAAACCTTTTCTGAACTTGTATTTCTTTTTGTTGTATTCTGTAGTAACTCCAGGGTTAGTCAATGCAATTTCAATTGCACGATTCTCCATCAACTCTTCTGGTAGAGTAATATCCTCAAATACTTCAGGATCAAGTTGGAATTCAACTTTGGTTCCAGTTTGTTTATTGGTTGTCTTTCTTATTGATGGTTTACTAACATTGGAGGCTCCATCGGTGAAACTTTGCGAATAGCGTTTCTTATCTCGATGAACTTCAATTTTAAATTCCGTACTGGTGAAATTAGTTGCTACTGCTCCTAATCCGTTCATGCCTATAACACCAGCATCTTTTTCATCCTCAAAGTTGCGTCCGGATCTTAATTGTCCAAAAACGACTTCGGGCGTATATGGTCCTGATTCATGTTTATCTATTGGAACTCCTCGACCATTATCAGACACTGAATACATCCCCAAAATTGGATGTGCATCTATTGTCAAGTGTTTATTTTTTGATGTTGTTTGCGAAAACTCATCGCAACTGTTGTCTATTATTTCGTTGATTGCCTTGTATACTGCCGGGATAAATTCAATTTCTTTCGTTTTAAATGATCCATCAATAAACAAAGGAACAATATATTTTGTTGGAGACATATTCCCCAAGTACATCTGAGTTCTCAATCTGACATGATCACGGTCAGAAAGAACTTTGATATCAGACGAATCGTATGTTGTTTTTCTTGGCATTGTTATTCACAAAATGTTCTTAGTTTAACTTCAGCTGTAAAAGGGTCATCACATGTATTCTCTGCAAGTGTCTTCAATACATATAACTTTCCATATTCTTGAACAGCTTCACTCATATCCTTGCACGTCCCAATGTTAGGTGTGCTAATTGCCCAACCAGCATCAAGGGCTTGTTCGGCTGCAGTTATACCATCACCCAATCTGTCTGGTATATAAACCTTCTTTCGTCGACTCTTATTCAGAATCTTGATTTTGGTTTCATTTAGTTCGTTTCCAAATATGGCAACTCCATCAATTGCTTCTGCATCAAACCATCCTTCTACTACATATAATGGTTTATCATAATCCTTATGGAGAATATCATATCCATGAATTACTTTATCCCTGGTTACAGACGGTGATTCATATTTCTTCATCTTCTTCCCTGTCAGGTCTCTACCGACATAAAAGATAGCTTTGTTACCTTTGTAGATTGGTATTATTACACGACCATGCCACTTTTTCAAACGTTCGTCTTTCGTTTTGTGTGAAAGCATAAATGGATAAGAATTCGGATCAACATTTCGATCTTCCTCCAAATAATATCTTGCCAGCTTTGCCCAGGAGTCATCTTCTGCAGCATCTTTCAAAAAGTAAAATATCTTCGGTATTGAGATTTCCTCGGGCTCCAAATTCTCTACAACCACTTCTTCACCATCCTTTTTCTTTTCAGGATGGTTTTTAAGGGCATTCAAAACTACTTGTTGATATTTAGATTTGGCAATGTTAAAATCCTCCATCACCTCTGTCATATTATCAGACAGATATGGATGTTCAGATGGGTCATATTTTGCTGCATGCCCACAGTTGAAACAATTGAATACTACAGTCTCTCCTTCAAATTTGAAAGCAGCACGAGGTCCTTTTTTACCATGATCGCATGCTGTATGGAGCACAGGATACCATCCAAGTGCGGTTGGATGGAGGGGTAGTTGGACATTGTTTCTTATTATGTCTTCAAGAGTTATCTCTGGCATAGAACGCCATTATATCACAGGTAGGAATTAAAATCAATTATATCAAATTGTTATCTTTTTCGGGAAGCGGTCTTTTTCTTCGTTGCTCGTTTCTTTCTTGTTGGTTTTGGTTTGGGCGCTTCCTCTAATTCTAGATCTATTTCGGCCTGGGCATCCGCATATTCTTCTTCTCGGATCTTCTGCATGACTTTCAATCGATATATGACTTCGGGTGGATGCATGTAGATATCCTCCCCTTTTAAGAGTCTATCAATCTCCTCTGTTGTCATGAAAGGATAATAAATTCGATGGAGGAAGTCTTCCGTCCATTTTTTGGATGATTCTATTGCCGCAATCTGCTCATGCTGCTTCCCCCAGACGCCTCCTGTATAATTATGAAACATCAATACAGAGTTCTCATGCACCAAGAATTCATTAGCAGCGAGGAATATCATAGTACCCATGGATGATACTTCTCCCTCTACTGATGCGATGACGTGTGCCTGAGAGGCGTTCATGGCGTTTATAATTTGAATTCCAGTGGACATGTATCCCCCATCGGTATTTAAATGAAGATGGACGATATCGTTGGGTCCAGCCGTGTGCAATCGATTGATTATGTCAACATAATAATGTGGAGCATCTATTATTGTACTGATGTAGTAATGATAGATGTTCTGTGTGATTTCCTGATGAATGAAGGTGAAAGGAATAAACTTTTCCGTTTCACATGTCTCATCATTTCCGTCGAAGGTATTAGCCATATCTTATTTCTTTTTCTTGGCTGCACGTTTTGCTTTGAAGTTTGCCCACATTTCCTTAACTTTGTTCTGAATGAACGTTGCCCAAAATGGTTGAGGGAAATTCCATCCAACAAAAGCACCAATCAATATCCAAAATAATGTGTCTAACATTGTAGTTTTCTCCTATGGTTTATATCAGGTATTTATATGGATGCATAAAAAAGGGGAACTATCGTATTCCCCTTTTCTAAGCCTTTGAGATACAAGGACTTTTTGTGGTAGTTGACATAATTACAGGTATGATTAACAATTACAATCCTGATTTTCCCACCCTCGATTATGCCTTTTGACCTGACGCCACCACTCGCCTGGGAGTTTTATGGAGAAATACAGGTTTACACAATATTGGGAATTATAATACTAAATGGAAAGAAAGTCAAATAAAAAGGGAACCCGAAGGCTCCCTTTCTGCTGTTTGGTTAACAAGGATCAGCGACCCCCGTGCAAGGCATGCGATCAAGCCGCCATTGCGTAAACGTCATCGTTTGCGTTTAGTTTATTTTGTGCCATTTAACGACTTTCACCTGTCGCATTGTCCAGTTTCCTTCAAAAACTCCGTCGAATCCAGTTCAGCCCCCATGATAAATAGTGGAATAGAACAGTGGTGTTTGGTGGAGCTGGCGATTTCGAAATCGCGTCCGCAATTAATCCAGTTACCATCATACAATGATATCTTATATTTATAGCAGAGGAGAACAAAAATGTCAAGAATAAAATTAAAATGTAAACAATGTGGTAAAGAATTTGAACGAGAATTAAAAGAACATAAACGACAAATTAAGAAGACCTGTTGGTTTGATTCTATGTGTTGTAACAGCATTTCCAGATTGGATGCTTCTGGTTGGCTCATTTTGAGATTATAAAATACTTGTTTTTCAATTTTCATAATTTAAAATTGGAGTTCCAAGCATGCATAAATTTCTTTTATGGCCTGATCAGCTTCAGCATCTTCTGTGCAGCATTCTCGTTTATATCCACCTATTTTGTTTTCTCGATACGCATCTCTCACAATACGTTGCATATCCACATAGGTAGCTCGGGAATATTCTCTTTTTGACCAAACTCTATCCCATTCGCTATCAAGTTTAGCAAGCATTTGATCTTTTGAAAAATCATTTCGAAATCGATAAGCGAATGTGGCTACATCGCCCTTAGCTTCACAGAGGCTTCTTAACTCTGGAGTTACCAGGATTTCCTTCCCCATGCCGAATAATAAAAATGGCATTAATGCCAATAGCAGTAAAATTGTAGTTTTCATATCAAAATCCCTTGAATTCTGGAAGGTTTTCATATTCTTCCTTTGTATAATGTACTTTACTGATTATATATTCGATTTCATCATCTATATCGTTTAAAAAGGAGAATAGATCGGAGCCTGTCATAATACAGGCAGTACCGTCAAATTCAACTCGGAAATACATTATTCTTCCCACACCCACATATGACCAAGGTCAGTGCCTATGTAAGTTACGATGAATTTGCGAGCCCAACGGAATCGTAGAGTTCTCCAGTCAAATCTTATTTTTCGGTCAATTCGGCGTATAGAAACTCCGTCGGTTTGATCGGAACATTCCCCAACATAGTATGGATCATAATTGTTGAATGAAATATTAAATCTCATTTAATTTCCTCAGAATCGCATAGTTTAAATCCGAACACAACCATTCCTTCTTTCTGTTCATAGTTTGTTACATAAATTATTTCAACCAAGAGATTTCTGCCCGTATATTTTTTATAATCGGGTATAGTTTTAGGATCATATTCTATCAACTTTACCAAATCACCTTTCTGAAATCCACGATCAGTGTTATTTCGTATTTCAAATCGTTTATCTCCGGATAATACTGCCTCAAAGTAAACTGGCCATATTTTCAGTTCATGTTTCATTATTTAATACCAAAGTTAAAGATCTAGCTGTTCTAGATATTCCTTAGTAATTTTAATCCCAAAATCGGGTGGTGTCAAGTCCTCAATGTTAACATTACTGGCGTCATAGGAAAGGGTAACATGGGGGATATACTCTGGGTAGTCCCAAGTTGCTTCATGTTCTTTCATCAACTCGTCGTGTCGTTTTGAAAGTTCAGGAGAATCAAATACGAGGGATAATACATTGCCGTCATCAAACTTTTCAAGTTTAACAGCCTTCCCGGATATCGGGGAATCGTATATAATTGGTTGATAGTTGGGGCAGTGTTTTCTGCTGTATAGGATAGTGGTATGGAAATCCCCAACAGGGTTAGGGATGTTATTATCTTCTATGTATTTCCTTAGAGATTCAGTGGTTGAATCATCGAACCTACCACCTGCATAGGTTCCTATATTTGATGGTTTTTTGATTTCGTTGAGGAGCATTTTGTGGTTTTCCTATTAACTCTGGTTTCTTCTATAATTCTATTTGCCCAATGTTCTGCAGCGTCCCAAGTATCGAATGTATCTGATTTATTCTCTACATCAACAAATGCTGATATTCCGTTTTGTTCTTGAATTATTGCATATGTAATTCCGTATTTGGTATCTGTTTTGGCTTGGTGCATGTTATTTGATCCTTTGGTATGTTATGAATTTCAGTTCTCCTTCAACCGTTCCATCGATGATTTTGAACTTCTTAGACAATGTATTTACGGGGAATTTCTTGTCACAGAAATATCTCCCTGGAATCAATGTGATATGAACTGTTGTCGTGGATGACAACGCTTCAATGAACATTCGTTCTCCGCCAATGACAAAGACAGTTCGGGGATCTTTTTCGGGTATTTGTTGTAATGCTTCACTGATACTTTTCGCCTTGGTAGCACCAGGAGTTTCCATATCTTCATTTCGGGTGATTACAAATGAAGTTCGATTGGGAAGAATTTCCCCAATCGGTTTGTCAACTCCCTTTTTAGCATCGCGTTCTTTGCGCATTTCAAGCATATCCTCATAGGTTTTTCTGCCCATGATGCAGACATGCCCAGTCGTAACTTCCTTGAAGTGTTTCAAATCTTCGGGGAAGTACCAGGGTATTTTGCCATCCTTACCAAATCCACCGTCCTCATCCAATGCGACGATTATGTGTAATGGTTTATTGTGCATTATGTTTACATAACTTTCTTACAGTTTTTAAACTCTCTGCAGTTTCATCCGATAATACCTTCAGAGTTTCGATTTGGAATTTGATGGCTTCAAAAGTGAGGTCTTTTGAAATCCCATGCAGCTTGTTTACCGCTTCTATCAATGCCTCCACTTTGTCCAGATTTTCATATATTGTATGATTGTTATCCATATTATTCTAATATTGAGTAGGTTATTCTGCTCGTATTTAAGCAATTCCGTTGTTTGAAATATATATCAACATCGACCTTTCCTTGTAACATATCTTCAACATTGTTGTTCAAATTGTTACATAGAATTTTCCATTGCTCTATCACGCCGTTTTCGTAATATTCATGCATGACAGAGTTAAGAAATGATACAAAGATCTCTCGGTTTTCTTCATCTTGCCAGGATAAATCAACACTGAACATGCCATCCCGAACAACTTTATCAATCTCTTGAAATAAGGATTTACTATTAATTGATTTGGTGGTTACTGATAAATTTAACATTGTAGTTCTCCATATGATTGATATTTATCAATCGTGTTTAAACGGAAACTTTCGCTTTAATTGTTGGGTGACTTTCATATCCAACTATCTCAAAATCTTCATATTTGAAATCATCAATCTCTTTAACATTGGGGTTCAACTTCAATGTAGGAGATGGATATGGCTTCCGTGTTAATTGGAGTTTTGCCTGTTCAAGGTGGTTGTTATAAAGGTGAACATCGCCGCCCGTCCAAATGAATTCAGTTGCTTCCATTCCAACAACTTGAGCAATCATGTGGGTTAGGATGCTGTATTGGACAATGTTAAAGGGAATTCCGAGTAGCGTATCTGCTGATCTTTGAAATAATTTACATTTTAATTTATTGTTCTTTGACCAAAATTGGAAATATGAATGGCATGGGGGTAATTTCATCTCATTTAATTGCCCAACATTCCATGCACTAACTATTAAACGTCGATCATTAGGATTGGTTTTTAATGTTTCAATAACATTTGCAATTTGATCAATATATTCAAACTTTTCAGAAATACTGGGAGGATCAGTGCTATAATCAATTTCCGATCCTATATATTTTGGCCATCTGCGCCATTGGGCTCCGTAGACTGGTCCCAAATCCCCATTCTCATCTGCCCATTCATTCCAGATTCTAACATTGTTGTCGTTTAGGTATTTAATATTTGTATTTCCTTGAAGGTACCAAAGAATTTCGTGGATAATGCTACGGACATGCATCTTCTTTGTGGTTAACATTGGAATACTCATTCCGCTAATATCGAAATTCATTTGTGGACCAAATATACTAATAGTACCTGTTCCAGTACGATCACCTTTTTGAACTCCCGTGTTAAGGACATCTGATAATAATTTTAGGTATGTGTCGTCGTGATATTTTGTCATTATGGTTATTCCTCTATTATTGTATATAGGTCTTCTTGTCGTACCCATTTCTTCCAGCTTCCGTTTTCGGAATCGGCTGGAGTAATTTCAAACAAAATGTCAGTATGGGAAGGGGTTCGTGCTGATCTTTTTTGTTTTTGTTCTTTTGCTTTTTGGGCTTTGCGCCCAGTTTTGACAACTTCCGTGTTATCATAGATATAAGTTTCACTCATCTTTTGGTTCTAGGTGCCTCCTTATGTAATCTCTATCTTCTGTTAATATGGGCATATTGTCGTCCATATACCATCTTTCGCGATATACGAATTCAGCATCCTTCAAAGGATTTCCTTCATATTCATACTCATCGCTCTTACGGTATATAGCAGCACCACGTTTCTTCCATGTTAAATAGTCATTCCAGTTACAATCATGTTCACTCCATAGCATTTCCTGAATTTGATTGCCATTTTTCCCATGCAGTTCTTTGTGGGAGAAGTGTTTTCTTGCTATCATTTGAATGCTATTTCTCGTAGCATCTTTCTGTCTCCAAATGAAGTAATTTTCCACATCTTCTTTTGGGACATTGTATGCCCTTGCATCAAACATAGCATTTTTGGGGCGACCGCCAAATATAAAAGCCCAAGCATCGGAGAAGCATATGGTTGCCATTGAAGCCGAAATTGATGCTATCTTTTGGATAGTTCCATCAAACCATTGTTCAGTCTCATGTTTGTCCCAATCTCTAAGTAGAAAGGATATCTCATCTGATTGGGTGTATGCAAGCACACAGTTTTGCATATTCTTACACATATTGAGTGCAGTCTGCATCATAACTCTGTGCAGCATTTCACCAGGTCCATATGCCTCTGTTGGGTCAATCTCTGCCGTAATTACTTTCGTTACTGTATGGAAAGCCTTCCCATCAACACGAATAATTACTGGGGTTCTACGAACGAGTTTATAATTATAAACCCTTTCATATCCCTTCATCCTATCGCCTAAATTATCTTTCATCGTGCAAGCCCATAGTTGTTGAGACGGAGAATCAATTGATATTCCCATTTGGAAACTGGATAACTTATATCCAATTCAGTTCCAAGTTCATCCATTCCGATATATTCAACTAACCCGGATTCTTCAATACTTTCTGGGAGTAAAAGACCGTTTCGAATTGCAGCAGATGCTCCATAAATAGTATCAGGAAGGATGATACCTGCACAAGTAAGTGCGCCATCAAGGGCATCCTCCCCTTCTTCAAAATAAGAGCAGGGATATGGATTATCAGGTTTCATAAAGAATCTGGTTAGATCCCGAATTTCTTCACTATAACCTGCATTCAAAAGCACCATGGTTTTGTGTTTTTCAGCCCAATCATATAAAATGATTCTGGTGGGTTCAATATTGAGTTCATAGTCTTCGGTTACCCAGGTATATTTGGAAAACATTTCAGCAACAGTATGAGCAGCCTGAATACCCTGCTGAATACTGGAAAGGTACATGTTACCAAAGAAATATGCTCTGAGTTCTTGATATTCCATACGGAATTCCTCCAATGTTAGTTTGAAGTAGGAATTATAATCGGTTTTTTGTTACAAGTCAATAAATATATTGAGTATTTGCGTTAATAAGGGAATAATAATAATATGGCAGATGATCACATTAATAAATCGGATGTAACAGAAGCACTAGAAGAGGCATTGGGACATCCATTACGTCGTGCAAGTGATTCTCGAACATTAGATTTACATGCTAATGTTGGAAGACTTGAGCAATCTATTCAAAGTACTAATTCGGCGTTGAGAGACTTCGCTGCCCAAACTAATAGTAGTATTGATAGGTTAACAAGAAGTTTTGAAGAAGTCAATAAGAGTGTACTCCAAGGACGACAAACAAATTGGGGGATGATAGCATCATGGGCGGGTGTTTTGATATTACTTTTGGGTTTAGTTGTTTATCAGCCTCTTCAAGAAATCCGATCAGGTATTAATGAACATACTGAAGATGGTCATCCAGAAAGTGTTATTAATAGAATTCATAATAACGAAAAACGTTTTGCTGATATATTATCTGGATTTCAAAGAGAACTTACTTTATTAGAAAATTCTGATAAAGAGAGACATTCCAAATCAGAACAAAGAATTTATGAAGCTGAACAATGGATTAATGATCATCGTGAAGAATCTCCATCACAACATGCAATACATGATACCCGCTTAGATAATTTACAAAAAGAAATAGATATGTTGCGGGCAGAACATAAAAATCATAGCAGTGACAATGTTAGTTTGCAAGAACGAATCCTGGATATTGAACGTGAAATATATTCAGGGGCAAGTTATAGATCTGGTCGCCCAATTAAACCTGCTAAATAAACATTGAAAAGGGGTCTTAATGACCCCTCTCAAACCCTCGGCGGTGGGTTATAGTATTTTAAGCAGCGTTCCTGTTACATGCCATAATCCATGACTTAACAAGTTCGCCTCTAACAATGTCATGTTCATTAAAGTCTATACATTCAAATGAATCCATATCACAGAACACTTCTCTTGCTTTTGATAGACCTTCGTGCCCTAGTTTGCGAGAGCCATCAAGATCGGTTTGGGATGTGTCACCATTAAGTATAATGCGTGTGTTTTCTCCTAAACGTGTCATGACACTATCAATCTCGTGAAATGTGAGGTTTTCCGCTTCGTCAAGAATTACAACGGCATTATCCCATGTTAAACCTCTTAAAAACGAGGTGCTATGGAATTCGACATACCCTGCATCTTTCATATCTTGATATGATGATTCTCTACCAAGTAATTCATGAAAAATGTTTGCATAGGGTTCTTCATAAGCCATAAGTTTTTCTTCGAGAGTTCCTGGAAGATGTCCCAGTTCGCGAGTTGATACAGCAGATCGAACAATGATTATTCGAGTTTGACGACGAGCTATTACATCCTGAAGTGCTAAATAGACTGCTAGAAAAGTCTTACCAGTTCCAGCGCATCCGTGCGCACAAATGTTTGAGTTGTTATACCAGGCGTGAAAGTAGTCGTCTTGTGTGGGTGTGAGTGGTTTAATAGTTTTTAGATCATGCATACTCCATGTTTTCCGTTTAGGTCCCTCCTGTTGAGCTATTCCATTTAAGCAAAGTGCTTTCTCTAGTTCCATTAGTTCGGCCTTGCGGCCATTCCTACGCTTTTTTGGCATAGAAAATCCTCCTTTGAAATACGCCGAGAGGCAATCATCAAATGATGATTATTTGTATTTAGAGGAATACTATACCAAAAACGTAAGTTATTGATTATGAATCAGTTAAAAATATGTCTAAAAGATTGTTTTTGTCTTTTAAATCATATATTTCCTTAATATCCCCACTACTTGTAATGGATTCTAATTTAACATTGTAGCCCCACAGGTATGTAAGATATTTTAAGGTATCAATGGTTTGTTCTTTATGAAGTGGAACATCATTGACCATATAATGATGAAGTGTCATTGTACGATCTCCCCATCGATCAACGTTAACAACCTGAATGTCCGGAATTACATAACCAATATTGTATTGCATAGATAATGCTTCACGAATTCGTTTGTAACCATTCATGTTATGAATAGCGCTAACCTCCAACTCGGTATCAGCTTCGTCATCTAAAATTGCAAACATTCGGAAGTCACGAATAATTTTAGGTGACAGGTATTGTTTAATGAAACTTTCATCTTTAAAGTTGGCAATTGCAAACTTGATAGTGTTAACATAATCACCACACCCTACCCATTTTTGTCCTTTGAACCATTCAATATCTTCGTCGGTAGGTTCCATTGCAATACGTTCAATGTCTCGCATCATTGCAAAACCTAATGCATATGGGTTGATTCCGTTGAATCTTGGATCATCGACATCTGGTTGAAAAACAACGTTAGTATGAGAAGTATGAAACTCCAACATTGCGCTTTCATCAACAATTCCTTTGTCATACAAATCATTCATGATTTTGTAGTGAAAAAAAGTGGCGGTCCCTTCATTTTGGACCTGGGTCTGCATCTGAGGGTAGAAGTATTGTGCAATCATACGAACAATACGGATGATCTCTCTCTTCCAGTTTTCTAACCTTGGAGCGTTCTTCTCGATGAAATACAGCAAGTTCTCTTGTGGTTCAGATGGGAACCTATCTACAGGATCTATATCTTCACCTTTGATTTTCCCTTTTGGTATTGTATTCCAAATCTCATTAACTTGAGATTGATTGTAAGCGATACGTTCTTTCTGAAGTTTCTCTTCTTCGGCTGCAGAGAGTTTAGGTGGTCTTTTATACTTATCGACCCCGTGCATTTTTAATGCATGTGCGGCATCCAATACTTCTTCTACGGCATCAATGCCATATTGTTCTTCACAATCACGGATGAACTTCTTAGCGTAAGCCAGGTAGTCGATAATTGCATCAGGTTGAGTCCATTGTTTAAACAGATAATTATGACCAAAGAAGTAGTTATGGCCAAATGATGCGTGTGCCATAACCAACGTTTGCATTAACATTGTATTTTCTTCCATTAAGTATGCAATACAAGGGTTGGAATTGATAACTATTTCATATGCGAGCCCCATGTATCCTCGTTTATATTGTTCTAATTGTTTAACAAACGATTCACCAAAAGACCAATGCGGATATGATAACGGCATGCCGACACTGGTGTAGGCATCCAGCATTTGCTCTGAAGTTATGATTTCTAATTGATTTGGATAGACATCAAGTTTATATTTCTCGACTGCTATCTTTTCAATTTCTTCATAAACTTCTTCTAAAAGTTCAAAGTTCCAATCTTGTCCAGATGATACTAATGGTTTATTCATGCTGCGTTTCTCGTCTTTTTCTCAAATAGTTTCCTAAACACTGGATATATTTCACTTACGTCATTGATAACATTCATTGCGAAATTACCGTATGCTTTTTCAAGTTTGCTATAAAATGGCCACAAATCACTGTCTCTGCCACCACGTTTATCAATTTCGACATAAGCATAGTATTGAATATAATTCAGCATATGTTGTAGATGGTCAACTGCAATAACAGAATCTTTTGGCCAGTTATCACCATCAGATGCTTGACATGCAAAAATGTTCCAGTGTGTTGGATCATAACGTTTCTTAATGATATCCTTCATGAGTTCCAAACTAGTTGAAACCAATGTACCTCCACTTTCTTTGGAATGGAAGAATGTTTCTTCATCAACTTCACTAGCAGAAGTATGATGTCTTATGAAAATGATATCAGTTCGCTCATAGTTACGATGAAGGAATAGATAGAGTAACATGAAGAAACGTTTTGCCATTTCTTTTTCCCATTGTCCCATGGAAGCGGATACATCCATGATGGCAAACATAACAGCACGAGTTGCTGGTACTGGTACCTTTTCCCAACGGTTATAACGGAGATCCATATCATCAAGGAACGGAACAGCTTTGACTCGTTTTTGAAGTTTCTTAATCTCTAATTCTATTTCAAGAATTCGATTGTTGGTTTCGATAACATCAATGTCTTCCCAACCTTCTTGTTTTCCCTCATGCATATAAAGAAGATTATCCAATTCCTTCATCTCTTCTTCTAATGCTTTGATCCTTTTCTTCTTCGGTGTCCTTAATGCAATTCGACGATGTTTGGATTGTTTCATTGAACGCAAGATGTTCAAACGAGATGGATTGCCATCAACGGAGAATCCTGCACGACGATTAACCCATTCATCAATCTTTTCAATTTGCTTTTTAACAAGATCCGGAAGTTCTAAATCTTCAAAGAATAAATCCAAAAACTCCTCCCGTGTTAGATTAAATTCAAATGAATCTTCACCTTCACCATCTGGAGATCCTTCGCTACCTCCACCACCTCCACCGCCCTCTGGACGTTTAATACGGTCGCCTTGAACGAATTCCTTATTACCAGGATATACTCGCTGTTGTGTCCCCCCATTTTGATTATGGGTGAAATGAGGTTGCTTAAGGCTTTTTCCTTTGATCTTTACCTTCTTGTTATTTTCGGTATCAACATCTTTAATATAGCCTTTGCGAATTGTTTCCTTAACCGCTTCCCTGACTTGTTCCTTAACTCGTCGGAAATATCGCTGTCGGTTAACTGTTGACTTTCCTTTCGCATTCTTTCTGCGATCTATTACTATATGTTGTGGCATAAATTACCCCCACATGAACTTATAAACTGTTTTTGCTGCATTGTTGAGATATTGCAGCCGATGATATTTAATAATAAAATCGGCTGCGGATTTATCTATTAATTGTTCTTTCGGTACCGGAGGAACCACTCTACCGCCAAGCGAACTTGCTTCTTGGTATAGCCTTTCTCGATCATTCGATCAACAAAATCATGATGCTTCTGTTCATCCTCAGAGTTAGACTTCTTACCGAATGAAATAACAGGCAACAATTCCTCAGTGTTAGTGAACATCTTCTTCTCAATGACTTCACACAGTTTTTCATAACCTGTCCAATCTGGGCTTCTACCTTCGTTAGCAGCACGATATCGAATAACAAATCCAACGACCTCATTACGGAAATCTTTGGGGTTACCAATGCCTGCAGCCTTCTCAACCTTTTCAAGTTCAGCATTCAATGCGTCACGATCAAAGTTCTCTCCGGTATCTGGATCACGATAATCTTTATCTTGAATCCAGAAGTCAGCCAATTGGATATAACGTTCAAACAGATTCTGACCATACTCATGATATGACTCAAGGTACGCTTTCTGAAGTTCGTTGGAAATAAACTCAGCAAAGTGTGGTGACAGAATGCCTTTGATAAACAAGATACGTTTTTCTTCCTCTTCTTCACCAAGTTCTTCATGTCTCAAAGTTTGTTCAAGAACATGCATTAAATGAATCGGATTAGCTGCAATTTCCGTTGAATCAAAGTTAAAAACCTTGGATAGAATCTTGTATGCGAAACGAGTGGATGAACCGTCCATACCTTCTCTAACACCGGCATCGTCTTTGTATTCTTCCAGAGACTTTGCCTTTGGATCTTTATCCTTCAGATTCTTTCCATCATAGATTTCCAGTTTGCTGAACAGGTTACCGTTAGCGGGTTCCTTCAAACGAGTCAATACAGAATACTGAGCCATCATCTCTAATGTACCAGGAGCACATGGGGAGCCTGCCAGGTCACTGTTCTCAATGAGTTTCTGATAAATCTCAACCTCTTCACTAACACGGAGGCAGTATGGAACTTTGATAATGAATACACGATCCAAGAATGCTTCATTGTTCTTATTGTTGCGGAAGGACTGCCACTCTGATTCGTTGGAGTGAGCAATAATAGTTCCTTGGAAAGGAATAGCACCGAACTGTTCAGTACCGTTATAGTGACCTTCTTGAGTAGCTGTCAGCAGGGGATGAAGCATTTTGATTGGTGCTTTGAACATCTCAACGAATTCCATGAGTCCTTGAGTTGCAACGTTAAGTCCACCTTTGAATGAATATGCATCAGGATCATCCTGGTCAAGATCTTCAAGAAGTCTAATGTTAACCTTGCCGACCAGACTGGAAATGTCTTGGTTGTTTTCATCGCCAGGTTCTACTTTGGTGATACCAACCTGTTTGAGAATGCTAGGCCACATTTTGACGACTCGTAATTCCTCCAAGTTACCATCAACTTCTTCCAGTCGTTTAACTGCCCATGGTGACATGATATATCGAAGAGCCCGTTTTGGAATGCCATATTCATTTTCCAATTCTTGACCATCTTCTGCAGCATTAAACAGACCCAATGGAGATTCATACATTGGAGATATTTCCCATTTTTGTGTTTCATGATTGAATGCTTTCAACACATAAATCGGAATTTGTTCCATCAACTCTTTCAGACGTTCTGCCAAGGATGATTTACCACCACCAACGGGACCGAGCAAATACAACACTTGCTTTGCTTCTTCAAGACCTTGTGCCGCATGTTTGAAAAACGATACGATTTGTTCAATGGTGTCTTCGGAACCATAAAAATCACCAAATGCTTTGGGATATGTTTTTATTTTCCGATTGGAAAAGATGCGACTCAATCTTTCATCTTTGCGGGTATCAACGATTTCGGGGTCACCGATAGCCATCAACATACGTTCTGCAGCTGATGCATAATGGCTGGGATCATCTTTGCAACGTTGTAGGTATTGTTCAACAGTCATTTCCTCTGCCTTGTGAACTTCGAAACGGTCTTTATATTTTGTCAAAATACTCATATTTTTGTTCTCTTCACTCCTGGTGGTTTTTATAATCTTATGGTTTAGCAACCATCATCATTATCTAATAATCCTGCATCTAGTAAATCACGTTCTAAATTTAAATCGCGATTCACAGCAGCATCTTTATCAAACTTGTCTGGATAACGTGCCTTCAATTTGGCAATGTTAGTGTTTAAAACTTCATCAAAGTTACCATTAACTGCATCGATACCGATAGCCTCATACCAATTCAAATCTCCCAATTCTTCCAGGAAATTGACAGTATCGAATTCTTCACTATTCATACCTTCTAACAATTCAACCGATTCCGTGGCAATACCAACAATGGAATGGAAAATGCGTGGATTGTACATAGTGTCCTGTGGCTCTACCCCGCTCATGGCGACAGCTCTTAATCCATCAAGAGATTCAACTATGTTTTGAAATTCCATAATAACATTGTCCATATTATATGGTTTATCATAAAATGCGTTTTTCTTGATTTGATCCAGTATGGAACCAGCTGCGATGAGTATTTGAAGGGTAGAAGATAGAAGGCGTGGGTCGACTTTAACGGTTTCTATTATACTTTCTGTGGTAGTGGCATCCTTGATATATTTATTTAAATCCATGCTCTCCTCCTATTATTGTTATAGGTTTTTATTATACGGGAATTTAATTCCCAATACAAGCAGTAATTGGTGCCCTTGCCAGGATTCGAACCTGGAAGACATCGCTTAGGAGGCGATGCTGGTATCCAGAACCGCAAGGGCATTAAGCCAATAATACAGCCTGTTCGGTGTTAGTGATGAATATTTCTTCACCATCTAACATTGCAATTATATATTCTTTATATCGTAGGGGTAAATCCATGTTACCACATAATACCCCATAAAATATAGCATCTAAATGATTTATATACAACTGTTTGTTGCAAATAAACATTACATGTTCCAGTATATTATAAGTATTTGTCTCAAACATATCAGCTGCTTGCTTCAACAGATTATAGTCTTGATACTTATTATCTGGAGCGGACATCGGGAGTCGAACCCTCTTGATAACATTGGCCTTTAACATTGGAGTTATCATGCCCGCGTAGATTTATTTATCGTCCCCGACCTGATGACTTCCCTTTAGACATCTTTTGTCCTTTGAACCCGGTGTGGGCATTAAGTTTCCTTGCATTCTTCTGGGCTTTACGCTTCCTTCTCTTTTCTTGTTTGCCTACTTGTTTCTTTGTAAACGAACTAGGGTTAACCCCTATCTCTCTACGTAGTTGCGTGGCTTGAGATGAGTCGATTGACCCCATTTTTAATGCGTTGGAAATGATTTTGAGGAAATCTAATTTATTGAGTTTTGTATTTTCTTTTGTTTCTTCGGCGTTAGTTTCTTCGTCATTCATTATTATTATTCTCTTGTTCGTATTGTGATAGTTGTGTTCTTGCCAAAGTTATTTGATCTCTAACTTCGGGCAATGCTTTTCTGATAGCCTTCTTTATCTTAGGATACCAAATCCTAGATACTTTGTCAACAAAGCATATACCATTTAAATGATCAATTTCATGCTGAATGGCAAATGCATAGATATCAAACAATTCAAATTCATGTTGTTCTCCGTCAATACTTTGGAATTTGACGACAACCCGACTTGGACGTTTTCTTTTCTTGAAATATCCAGGTACGGAAAGACAACCTTCTTCCCATTCATATGTTTCATTTCCCGTTTCAGTAATTTCCGGGTTAATGAATATTAACGGTTTATCTTCTTCAATACGAAGTGTGATTATTTGCTCTTGACGATTGACTTGAGGAGCAGCCAAACCAACCCCATCCAGGGCTTTCATGGTGGCAAACATATCAGCAATAAAGTGTTCCAGCTCTTCATCAAAAACTTCAACGGGTTTGGACTCCAATTTTAGTTGAGGATTTGGCCAGGTGAGAACATCTAAAATATTTGGGGTATATGACATTATAATTATTTACCTATAGTTATGTGCCCGCCCGAAGGCGGGACTTAGATTAAAGCAAACGGCTTTCCGTTGGAACCTGCTTGATTAAGAAATCCATCTGATCTGCTAAGATCTTACGGTTCTGTAAAATCAAGTATTCTGCCCGGTTTGGGATATATGGAACATATAAAAGTTCCATATTTGCCTCTTCGGGAGTACGATCATCCTTGTGCTTGTTACATGCATGGCATGCTGTAACAACATTCATCCAAATGTTAGGTCCACCTTTTGATACAGGTTGAACATGATCACGAGATAAATCATGAGATTTGAATGAGTTCCCACAATATGCACACACATGCTGATCTCTACGGAACAGGGTTGTGTTATTCAACGGCACACGGTTCATTTGAGCATACTGCTTGGAATTAACCTTGCCTTTGATTGCAATGATTGTATCAATGGTCAGAAAAGATTGTTCACCAGTCATACGGGAAATACCACCATGCAAAGTAACATCGTCCTGTTGCATCGACCAGGCAATTAATCCTTTTGTAGCATAGTAGGCAGCTTTTTCATGATTTATCCAACTATGTGGATTTCCTGCCACGTCTAACTGTAATATAAGTGGTAATTCTCTCATGTTTTCCTCCTTTCGTATATAGAACCCCCTCGCGGTATTTACACGAACTTTAATATTTTAATTCTATTTAATCAAATTGTCAAGACTTATTTAACATTGGGGTCTTCCCCAGTATTTAAACTGATGCCATTCCACCTCTCGAATGAGGTTTTCAGGTTTATTCAGCTTTTCCCATTTCGTGTGAGTATCATAAAACCACTCAAATTTCTCCTTGTTACCCATCACAAACGGCTTGAATACGTCCGGGTGGTGATCCGTATGATACCCCACACATTCCTGAAAGTCTTTGTGTTGATTGAACACCAATGTTAAATCTTCATCAGAAAGATGATACAGCCCATATGGTGCATCTTCTTCAACCTCACCCAGTGCCTCAAACCACACGTATTCGCCATTATAAAGCGCCATACCACTCAGTGGGTGGTCATAATAATTATGATGCCAGCACATCTCTAGATCAATCTCTTCGCACATTTTCTATCAACTCCCATGTATCAATTGGTTTATGCTCTTTTGGAGGCTCATAATCTTCTAGATAATCTTGATATTCTTCAAAATTCTCATAGACTTTCTTTACCACTTCAGTCCATATGTCATATCGTCCTGCAATTTGTTCTGCAATATAATTACATTTATTAACTTTGGGGATGCAATCCTCGCAAGCATAAAAGTCAGGATAATCATCAGAATAGTTTTCAAAGAATGCTTCCCGATGGTTTCTACAGGCATCCTTCCCACAGAAACTGCATTGCATTATGGGTGCAGATCCACAACACCCTCGGTTATCATCAGTCTGGAAATCACAGAAGTCACACTTCCATGTGGTGACTTCTTTTTCCACGACTATAGTTTTAGTTGATCTCATCCCCGTACTTCTCCTTCAATTTTAGATATTGTGCTCTCTCACGCTCTCTGAGGCGTTCTAGTTGGCGTAATTGCACACGCTTACGCTCTTCCTCCGCTTTGCGTTTTTCCTCTTCAATTTGGATATTTGCATTTTCAACAAAGTTTTCATCAAAGAGATCATCAAAGGTTACCGTAGTATAGTATGTGTCATAATCGCCACAACCAAGACTTATATGAGTTTCAGTGTTAAACTCATTCCCTTCGATAGTTATTTCATCGTCAGAAACGATACAATTAGTGCCTTTAATCTTCAATTTTAACGTTGCGAGTTCAGCAACTTTGGTAACGATTTCCTCATAGTTTTCAATGAATTCATCAAATTGTTCTCTGGTCTTGATTTTCATCATGCGGCCTCCTCGGTAGTATCGTCAGAGTTAATATATTCCATCAATTCAATGCAGGTCTTGGGTGGTTCCATCTCACCGTTCTTGATAGCTTCTTTGAGTTTACGACCTTTGCCGTAATCTGACCAAACAGCATTCAATTCAGGGATTCTACCAAATGAATTTAGATTGTAGAAATCTTCTTTGGTGAATGTTCCTTCAAAGGGCGAAAGAAATACTTCAAGTTGCTGTACCCAGTAATCACTGGATGAAATGAAGTAACGAAGATGTAGAAGTGCATTGTGATAGCCCACGTTAAACATCCCCTGTCCTTCAATTTTGGACATGCGTTGGAATGGGGTGAACCCATATGCAGGATCTTTACCACTAATGATGTTGTAAAGAATGAAGTGAGAACCGTTCAGTACTCCAGCGTTAGCGGCCTTGCTCCATGCATCACGGAAGGCAAAGTACTGTTCTTTAGTTTTGAAATAGCGTGTATTAGTAGTCATGTTAGTGTTTCCTTAAGTTAAATGTTAAAAAGTGTTTTAAAACCAATGAGTTAAAAACAACACTTAAGGAGGGGCACGACTACGGTGTACCTACCAAAAAGGCAGCTACGTGTGTGGAATGTCTCGAATCATGTTCATATCTTTATTTATCATCTATGTTTGGTTTTGTGTAACTATCGTCAACTCCAGGCCAACTTATCCAGATAAATTCGTTACCTGCTCGATATCCTCGATCTCCTTGAGAGGTGCGGCCAAATCGTATCCATGGCAACCCATTCTTCTTACAAATACAATTATTCCAATCTATCATGTCCATTACAAATCCATAAATTCCTAAGATTATAAAAAGACCTAAAAGGGAAATAGGAATTAACATGGGAGCTATACTAGCATTAGATTCCTACCATGTCAAGTTTTTATTTTAGTTAGAAACTGTTACCTTAGCGGAGCCTATTAACACATCAGCATTGCCTTGGTCATCTATCTTAACGTGAAAACTTTGAGAATGAACAGTTCCAACGTTAACGAATACACGAAGTGTTTCTTCGGTACGTCTTGAGTTCCACTGAATATCGATCTCTAATTTGATGTCGTTTCCATTATTACTAACAGTATGTTGTACATTATTATTCATTCCTGTTATGCTTGTTGATACACGACACGGGAATGATTTTACTTTTCTGACTGTTGCCAGTATTTTGGTATGTGTTTGAGAATCTTGGACATCATCGATTTGCAAATCGCTTGTAGTTGGAACTGGTTTCCATATTCTCGTACCCCCAGCATCTTGGTGGAGATAATATTGTTTTCCATTTTTGGTTTGTGTTTTCATATTGTTTTTATTTATTATCGACTCTTCCGCATCTCCCACCAGGAACGAACTTTGTCATTAAAGTTCCGCCCGTTTCTTTATCGATCTCACAACGATCACGCCACCCATCCTGTTCAAGTTCTTTTATTTCATGCGGCATGGCAATTCTTTTGATAATCATGCATGTTGGTACCCACCCCATACATTTTGATCCAACACAGTTGAGTTTAACATCAACACAACATTGCATTTCATTATGAAGTTCCTCTTGTATTATCATGTATTATCCTCCGTTTTGAATATTTATCCGATAATACAAGTAGGTTATTAATGTTGGTGCCCCAGGAAGGTTTCGAACCCTCGCAAATCACAAGGATTTAGAGTCCTCGGCTCTAACCACTGAGCTACTGGGGCGATATGTTACGGTAAATCAACTAAACGAATTTCAACTAAAGAAACTTTGTAAACAGTTTCATACTGATAATCTTCACCGAATAACAGTCTCATTTTCTTGTCTGCGTCATCCCAACTTTTTGATGCGGTATCTAAATACACGTCATCTTTTTCGGGATTATGACCAACCCAATACTTGGGAGTAAATTCTTGTTCAGTATTCAATCCATACACTCCATTCTTTGTGCCATTGATACACTCCCATCGGTACCATATTGATATGGACAGGACGTTATTCTATCGGAATCAGTTCCTGGAGGACAATCTTCGCTCCACAAACGAGCCCCACAATCACCACAGATGACATATCGTTCACCACTGGCTAAACGAAGTTTTGTCTGTTCTTCAAAATAATCATTTACATCCATGTTTCATGTTTCCAAGTTTGGTGCTTTTCCAAAACAATATCGTCATCTTTATACCCACGCCTATTAAGATATTTAATAACCATATTTATTTTGTCGGTATCGTTGGCAGGGACAAAATGGGTGTGGCGAAATAGTAATTCATGCACATTTGGTTTGTGTGGCGTGACACTCACGACAAGTTTACTTTTGGAGAATCTAGGAACTGCGTACCATGGTTTATAGATATCTGTCGACTCGTCCGTTTCAGATGAATACATACTTCCAGCATATCCAATTGGGAGCCGAAAACAAATATATTCTTCAATATCAATGGGTACATTCACAGTTTTCATGGAAATGAAGTATACCCCAATGTTAGATTATTTACAAGGTTTGAAGGGAGCCTTTTCAGGCCAACCACATGAAGTCAGGAATCGGAAGATTATTCCAGCAATTAAAATATAAATCAAGATACCACCAAACATAATAAAACCCTCCTCAAATAGTATATCAATGATAGCTAATATACTTATTTATGTCAAGGATTAATTTATGTATGGATTTGAAGAAGAATCTTCCTTACAACGTTCCGTCCAGCTTCTCAATTTATATTCGTAATATCTGGAATCAGGAGATCCATTAATTCGTTCCCGATAATATTGAATCTTCTTTTTGCAACGAGCGGCTTCTTCTTTTAACTGTTTAGTTTGATGGTCTTGCTTAAATTGTTGATAATTATTCGTCCACCACTTCTCAACAGCAGGAGCACCCGCAAACGTAGAGAACGTCAGTGTTAGAAGTAATATGCCAATTATTCTTCCCATGGGTCTTTCATTTCCTTATATCGTTCTTTCATGGATCGAAGATGGATACGCATGCGTTCTGGCACAGGAGTACTAGCCTCTTGCCTACCCTCTATTTCAGTTTCCATCAATTGAATCCTATCCCACAAATCATCCCGTTGATAATCCATGAGAGTATTTGATTTGGATTCTATTTGATAGATAATCTTTTCAGATTGAGCAGCAAACTCCTGTTTTAAACGGTTGTCAAATATTTCTTGAACGCCAAAGAGGGACACGATAACACCAGCTACCGTGCCCACTCCTGCAATAACTTTCCAAACGGTTACTGATAAACTCATTTACCGTCATTGCCATCGTTTTCTTCATCACGAAGACGACGTTTTTTATCACGAAGGTCACCCTTAATCTTTTTATCATATCCTTTTGGACGTTGCTCATAACTACGGGTTGAACCGCGCTCCTCATTAAGAGTGTCCATGATTTCTTTTAACATTTCAAGTTTCATAATTATTTCCTTTTAGTCTATTGTAAAAACTCTTGTCTCACCATCTTCAAAACGAATGGCGGCTTGCTGATCAACGGTAATCCATTGTCCATCTTTATACATCAACAACTTCCAAGATTTGGGAGCACTATCCTTTGTCTTGGCGGTGATGGTGTATTCAACTACATTTGGATAACGACTTGGATCACCTACCCAATATGTATACTGCAATGTTAATGGTGAACGCTGAGAAGGTGCTCTCTTGGATTTAATCCAGGAACCCTTGTTACCATCAAATGCTGCTGCAGCCGCACGTCTTTCAAAATGTTCAATAACAGGAATTGCTGTTACTGGACGACCAGCGGTTGGTGTATCAAAACTTGCACCACGAACAGAGGCTGCACCAACAACCGCTTGAGGGAAAACAATATCAACTGTATTGTTTGCATTGGCGGCACCCGTGGCAGGCAATCCGGAACCAGGAACCTTGGTTATTGAAGTTGGGGCAACTTCATCCGGAACAGGTAACGCTGCCGTTGTAGGAGTGACTGACTGAATTGCCCATGTAGCACTATCCCATTGTGCAAACTGTGAAGTGTCCGAGTATAAAACTACATCACCAACTTCAGGAGATGCAGGCTCGGCTCCAAGGGTCGCAACCATAGTATACGAAACCATGTCATAAGCAAGATTATTGCGCTGATACAATTCTAACGTTGTAGTATTATAGAACCAATCACCTGGAGCAACAACATCAACCGCATATGCAAAAACGGTTACATCAGTTGTGCCAATTCGTGTTCCAAGATTATGGGGTAAAGACCAGGTTAAGGAACCCGCAGGAGCAGATTCTTCAAATGTGTAATTACGGAAAAGATCTGTAACAGAAGCACCACCTGGGGCAGTGCGTAATTCAATCTCGGCAACTTCAACGTTACCAGACTCCGCACCCGTAATATCAAGACGCCACTGTTGACTTGGACCTGCAGCCCATACCATTGTGGCAAACAGCGTGAAAAGTGCTGCTAAAACAAAGTTTTTCATATTAATACACTCCAATTTTAGGTTTATGGGTGTATTTATGAAAGATATAAAATCAAAAGATAAAAACCCAGCCACGAGACTGGGTTCTTTCTGATAACTCCATGTTATCCACGCCACCTCACGCGGCGGGATGTGATATTAAACCACCAGTTCATAAGTTAAGCAACCTTTCGGTTGATCCTCTGTTCACGAACTAAACGTTGCTGCCGTTTGATTGCAGCCTGCTTCTTCCTTGCCTTCATCTTTGAGGGTTTCTCATAGAATTCATGCTTGTAGAAGTCATCCATTGTTCCCTCCTTTTCAACCAATCGCTTGAAACGATTCAGGGTGTACTCGAAGTTCTCGTTGGCATGTTTAGGTGTTACTTTTGGCATTGATTTACCTTTTAAGGTTAAGTTAATGAAAAGGGGGAGAAAACCTCCCCCATGTTACTGGTGATTAATCACCAATTCGGATTGGATCATAACGCTCCTTGTTCAGAACTTCAAGCATTAGATCGTATGCACTCGTTACCTTGTTAGACAGCAAGCTAGTGAAGATAGATGGTGAGCATCCACTTACCAACTGGAATCCACGATGATCCATTTTCATTGGCTGCTGGTCATTACGTGAGTTAACGTTCCAGAAGACCAAGAATGGCATCGTGTAGCCAGCGGCTTCATATTCATCAGCAATCTCTTCGAAAAGAGTCTTGCGAATATTGCTACCACCAAACTCTCCACCATCAAACTCCATGTCAGACACGATGTAAAGGTGCGTTGGCAACTCATCCTGAGAAACCTTACCCTTGATGGCAACATCCAAGATTACATCAAAGATGGCCTTAACATTGGTGTTGTAACCAACATCAGTATGCATCACCTGATTAACCTTCTCCTCAATGGTTGCATTCTTCTTCACCGTAATGAAGTGTGGCTTGTCGGTGAAAGTAAGATACTTCCCAGCAAACGGTCCACTGTTGTGCTCAGCCGTGTAGATAGCCATGGCAACAGAAGTAGCCATTGGCGTACCATCATCTGCCCACGCCATAGAACCAGACACATCGGCAACAACCAGACCACGGACTTCATTGCCATCAAAGTAATCAGGCAAGTTGTTCCACATAGTGTTCATCGAGTTAATGTCACGACCATAGTTGCGCTTGATGATTTTCTTAACAATGTCATATGGGTACAGAGTACCGACATTGATCTTCTTCTCACCCTTATCAACCTGCTCCAGGAACTGCTGATAGCGCTCACCATCGTGGCGGTAGAATGCCTTACGGTACTGCAAACCAGCCTTAGATGGAATCTTGTCGTATTCAACATTCCCCCACTCATTCTGAGAAATGGTGGTTTCAACCAACTTGATCTTCTTACGAAGACCAACCAGCATCTTACGATACATAGCAGGAGTCATGCTCAACGCATTACGCGTCTTGCGTGCCAAACGCTTGGTGTTCTTTGAAGAAGCATTAGCTGAAGGCAACCACTTTGCAAGCAAAGAAGGCTTTTCAGCATTCATATCTTCTGCCAACTGAACATCGATCAATGGCCAAATCTGATCCTCCAGAGGAGTATCAACAAAGGCGTAAAGGTCATCCCAACGACCATACTCAGGAATCAGAGCCAGGTTGCCCATAGCAACTTCTGGATGGTTCTTTGCACAATGGTTTAAGATAATACGGAAAGTACGACGCTCACCCTGTCCGCCGCGAACATCACGGAAATAGAACAGAGCCTTCGTTGCCAACAGGGCATCTTCTGCATACGCATTATCAAACACCTGAGTGATTGATGCAGGATCACGGGAACGCAGTGCGCCACCATTAGAGAAGAAATCAAGCAACTTGCTACCACTGGTAGCGAAAGCCAATGCACCGTTTTCGGTCATTGCATACTGAGAATCGTCAAGACGATCTTCTAAATCGTTGAGAAAATTAGACATTGTAATGCCCTCCTTTAACTGTGTTTTATGTTGTATAAATCAAGACGCATTTTAACGTAGTTTGATTAATAGTCAAATGTTTTTAAATTGCTGTTAGCGTCTTCTAATTCATTCGTCTGAAACTTCAACATCCGCCTTCGGATTATATTCTTCAATTTCAGACCATATACTTTTTGCATCTTTGCCAATTTGTACAATGGTGCCTCTTACATCATTGGTTTCGTTATGCACATTATATACATAATCACCGCCTACAAAAAGAACAGCCACGATGCCTAACAAAATTAAGAACTTAATTAAATCCATAATTCTCCTTAACACAGTCAAATTAACAAGACACAAGATGATCGGCTCATTCCTGCACCCTTCGATACTTACAGCCTCGTCGCTGGCATGTGACAACTATCCATATAGGATACTGCGTCTACAATAATATAGATTGCTGTATGTGTCTCTCTATACTGTGACCTATTATAGTTTATCCAAATCTTTTGTCAAGAATTAATTTCAAACTTTTATAAGTCTTTGATTTTTAAGGTGATAATATTTACACAAAAACCAAATGTTTTTGTAATTTATTGATTTGTAAAGAAAAACTCCAGTGTTAAAATTAACACTGAAGTTTTCCAATTAATAAAGAGATTGATATTTTATATCAAAGCGAGGAGTGCTGCAACAACTGCAGCTACGACACCGAGGATGATTGACAGATTTCTCTTCCAATGATTCTCATCTTTTGGATATTCCGGAACAGAAGGGTCGTTGGTATCAGGAGTACCTTTTCCACCGAGAACCTTGGTGTTAAACAATCCTTCATAACCATTGAGTTCTGGACGTTGAGTAAATCCATGATCTATCATGAAATTGTTCATAGCATCGACCATTTCTTTATAACTGATATCATAGTTGTTATCTTCAAGGGTTTTCAGGAAAGCAAATGTTGCTGCACCACAATACATATTATTAATCCAGGCATCAGCTGAAGTTTGGTGAGACTGACATCCACTGACCAATAATCCTTCCTTGTTTTCATGGGTTGCTTGACGCTCACGAGGCTTCAATTTTAATCCCATGCCTCGGTTAGCAATATCAGCAGGCATAGGTAATAGGCGGGAACGGTTAGGACTATCGGGACCAAACTCCTTGGCTCGCGCCGCAACACCATGGGGTTGATACTGCGTAACATGATCAACACCAGACCCGCTATGACAGCAATCCAATACAATGGATAGATGAACTCCTTCAGGAACCTTGTCAAATATGGCTTTGAGCATATCATCTGTGATAACTTTATCACGCCAGTTAAGATCTACCGGGCAAAGTATTTCATCCAGACCATCGGGCTCATCATCAGTATCATATTTACTATCAATACATTGACTACCATGACCGGAATAATGAAAATGAAGATAATCCCCCTTCTCTGCTCCATCTACTAACCAATTCAAACGCTCAAGAATATTTGCAGTTGTTGCTGAATTGTCAGTCAACATACGCTTCTCCTTGGTAGTGAATCCAAACTCCCGAGTTAACATTTCACTCACCATCTCGACATCGTTAACGCAGCCACGCAATGCATGGTTTGTGCCTGGATAATTTATTCCGACCAACAGGGCTTTCTTTTTCATGTACATACCTCCATGTATGGTTTTGGGTTATATCTTTATTTATTCGAAATGGGCTTCTGCATATTCTCGAACCTTATGCCGATCTAACGTTGAAGCGTCAACAATTGCTGTGACCAAATCCTCATTGATAACGCCATTTACGAAATCGGTTATGAAGTATTTGGTAATATTGCGGTTTGTTGAGGCAGCTGGGGTTCCACAAAAGTTTGCCTGAAACAATGATTGTCTTGAGGAGGGGTTGACTATAACATCAGCTGACGCCATATATGCGGCTAATTGGTTGTCACTTTTATATGGTTTGATTAATACATCTTTATTATTTTTAACCAAGTCATCATGGACTTTGGCGATGTAATTAATCATAGTCTTTTTACCCAAATCGTCGGGGAGGTTTAAAAAGGTTTCAAGATCTTTTTCCAGAGCAATATCGTTAACGAAGAGTAACGTTGGAGTTTCGTATTGTGTTCGATATAGTGGGTGAAATGCTTTTGGGTTAATATTCATACCCCCTATTTAGGGGGATGAATATATGCTATTTCAAAATCCTATCTGACTTTTTTCTGTTATGTATTAAATATCGTATTCCATGTATTCCTGAGAACGCTAGAATTGCACCAAATATTAACAATAGAATGCCAATTAACATATTCATTTTCGTTGTCGTGGTTTAATTAATACATCTTTGTTATTTTTAACCAAGTCATCATGAACTTTGGCAATGTAATTAATGATAGTTTTCCTGCCAAGATCATCGGGGAGGTTTAAAAAGGTTTCGAGATCTTCTTCCAGGGCAATATCATTTACAAAGAGTAACGTTGGGGTTCCATATTGTACTCGATATAATGGATGAAATGCTTTTGGGTTAATATTCATACCCCCTATTTAGGGGGAGTTATTTACTGAGCATTGCATGATGTTATGTTTTCGGATAAAGTTGAAATCTTTATCCCGTTGTTCTTCTCCTTCCTGGGTTGGGGGATAATGCCATATGATATTTAATCTTTCAGCATCTGATGGAACAAACTTGATTGTTGGGAAAATTAATCTACCACCATCGCGTTCAATCATACTTTTATAAAAGGTTAATATATTTCTTACATTAACTGGTCGGTTTGGGATGAAACTTTCATAAGTATCAACACTTTTTTCACTCCCGACTTGTTTTACATATTGTCCTCCCTTAACTTGTTCAACTGATGATTCAAAAAACATAATTATTTCCTCTGTCGTGGTTTACACATCTTTGCTTTGGTATCTCTATAACGTAGATACCAAGAAACATTCTTTGTTGGAAGACTATGGATATCTGTTGAGAGATTGTCAATGTCATCCGGGCAAAGCATTTCCTGAATATTGTCATAAGATTCGGGGGCACCGAACCACATGTCAAGGTAATTACCAACCCATTCAAAAAACGCAACATATTTGCCGTATGTTGTTGCCGCTAAATTATATTGACGTGCGGCAAATCCAAGAAATAAAATGGCAATAATGCTAAAAATTGTGATAGAAACCCACCATGGTTGAGCAAACAACAATATAATTACCATAGTTGTTATTGCCACAAGACCACCATCTTGATATTGTTTGGCTATTGTTCTATCAAAGAGTTCTTTTGACCAAAATACTTTAATGGCATTTCCAATTGCAATACATATTTCATATAAAACATGAACTGAAAAACAAATTCCAACAAACCATGCAGTAAACGTATGTGCTTGGAAATATGCAAGCAACACGGTTAGATTATTATGTATTCCAAACCAAAAGGCAATTACAAAAACACTCAAAACGACACTTGGTGTTAACCATAAAAGAGAAAATATAGGTTGAGTTACCTCTTGGTGCCATTTATATTTTAAGGAAAACGTACTGTCTGCCAAGTTTCCATATTTACCATAATCATTATCGATGAAACTACCTACTGCAGTACCATTAAATGGGTTTTTCAGATAACTCCATTTATTAACCCATGTTTTTAATCCAGCTCCATACAGAAGTGCTCCCAATATGGTCATAAGAGTCCATATAAGCATTGTCCATACTGCCATTGGTATCCATTTAATCCCGAATGCGATTAATGCTCTGCGACGAAACTCACATCCATCGTCATATTTGTTTTTTCCATGCCATAGATTGGCAAACCAATCTAACCATTTTGGTGGTTCTTTGGCGAATACATTTTTTGGAATGCGGAGTGTTGTGTGTGTTGATGCTAATATATTAGAATCATCACGAATGCTTTTTGTAATACGTCCTTTGTATTGTGTTTGGATTTCATAACTACCATAATCCTTCACTAACCACATCTTTTTATCATAAGGGTAATCATCTCGTACATCAACAATAAATGCAGCAAGATTCATATCACCAGCATTATAAAAACGAGCAAATGCAATTATCTCATTAATCGGAAATATACCCCGCCATTCATTTCGACCATCGGGGGTATATGCACACAATAAAATATGAGGGTTTTCAAGTTCCCGTTGTTTGAAATATGCAGTTAACCTTGGAGTGATACACCATCTGACACGCACGTCAGCGTTGTCAATAATGCCGTCATCAGGACCTACTATTAAAGAAAGACCCTCTGGGGGTAGTCCACGATCTTTATCTTTTACATCATTCATTTCATCACCTTTAATTGAATTCAGTTCCGCCCTTACGTAGTAAGTATTTCTCACTTACACTCTTGAGGGCAACCCTGCCAAGTTCTAAATCTCGACGTTCAGTGTGTGGTTTAATCACAATACCTTCCCTGATGTTTTTCTCATCACCCGATACTGTTTCAGTACCATCAGTCAACTCCAGCATTAATTCTTTAGAGAATTCACCAAAATGAAGTACTGGTACCATCTCAATGTTAAGTATCTTACAAAGTCCAGGAAGATCTTTGGAATCGGCAAAGTTACCAATGCCTGGATATCCAAAGTAAATATCAAACACACGGAATCCTACACCTTGCATACCATAGTGTAAATCCTGGACACCCTGACCATAAACTTCACCCAAAATGTAGAAAGGCTGATTGACTCCGAACACTTCCATACCACGAGCAATTACATCTTTCTTAGATGCATCCTCAGTAAGTTTAAGAGCCCTTACATACAGGTTGGTTTCATTCCGTCCATTAAGTTTGAATGCCAATCCTTTTCCGGATAATCCTTTAGATGTAATGATGTAAGTATCACAATCAGGATGGAAAGAAAAACAACACCATGTACCATGAATCTTTTCAGTTATGCTAACGAATTCGCCTTCTTTCAATATATCAGGATACTTCTTGAAGTTCTCAATATCATACAACAATGTTAATCCATGAGCGTTAAAGACTTCACCGCCCATGTGAGTGGGGATGGGGGGCTCATACTTGGTGACTTCAAGAAAGTCTGTAACGACATCCCCTTCTTTAACTTCGAAAGCATCTTCAGGAGTGCAAACATATGCAGGGGTTGTTCCACCATTCCAGCCACCACGGAGACCAAAGATTAACCCTTGGGAAAGAATACCACGGAGTTTGATGGCTTTAACACGGTTTTTCTGTTTACCAGCCAATCGACCTTCTAAACCAAGATGAGAAATTAACCACTCAGGACAAACGGCTCCCTCTGGAATATATACACCAAGATCTCCGGTTTTAAACTGTCCCTTCTTAACAATGGAGCGATAATCACCCACTGCTGCTAATTCAATAGCATCCGCGTTGGGATGTTCCTCTATTGTTAATCTGTATACTTTACATTCAAATTCTGCCATTTTAATTCACCAATATAATAAATCTTCAATCTTTTTGTGTAGTTTGGTTTCTTTATACTTAAAACCAAACATCAAAAACAAAAATGTAATGATATCGTGTGATATGCTAAGTAATGATAACACAACATACCAAACAACTTTAATTGGCCATATCAATGCCCACCACACGTCTTTTGGAGTCCCGTCTCTAATATCATGTGTTGAATATCCCATATTAAGAAAACCACCTTCATGATATTCATAATTATGATATCTACTTGTATTGTAATCAATCATGATACCTATAACATATATCCCCAATACAAACCAGATACTTGATTCCCAGTTTTCAATGAAGATGGTGTAAGTCATTTCTAAAAAGAAGTCAATCATTATACTCTTCTCTTTCCATCCATTGATGACGAATACTCAACCATTGTTCTAACTTTGGGGCTAACGTTGACGATTTATACACCATTCCAGTTTTAAATGGACTGGCATCATCATTATAACTATATCGATCTTTTAGCACGATATATTCCTTGGTTTCAGCATCAGTCACCACTAACAAATTAGCCATTGTAATTGCATTCAACGTCAATTGATGTTGGCTGGATATATCCATAATGTCAAGTTCAGCCAACGGAGCGATATGTGCCACACTAACTCGGTTACCAGTTACTTCTTGTTTGTCAATAATTATGATCATGGTTCATTTCTCCGCCATTTCTCAACACTTTCAGTAACAACCTCTCCACCATACTGTCTTACCTTTTCATCAAAGACGTTTTCCATACTGGTTACTACACTATAAACACATACCATGAAAATAATCATTATAGCAGCAGTGACATAGATGAATCCCCGTACCATTTCTTGTCGCCACCAAGCAGTTAACCCTGTTAACAGAATATAAGCAGTACCTGCGGAAACGATTAATAGAGAAAGTAATAACAACATAATTTACCCCTTTATATTATCAACAACTTTTAGAAATCGTTCCATTGGTGTTAAGAACAAATCTTCTCTATGAGAATCTTTTACTGTATTGATATATTCAACTACTTTACCAGTATATTTTGCCGGGACATCAAAATAAAATGTGGAAAATGTACTGTCAAAATCGTCATATTCATAACGAAGATATTGCGGATGAGTGGCAAACTTGTCATACACATCCTGATAATCATGATGATTTCCACCACCACACCGAGTGTAAATTGCTAGCTCTCCCTCCTTTGTGATATAAGCATCACGAAAACGACCACAATCGTCAACATCAATCCCCAAGAATTCTAAGACATGACCTGCTGTTGGATGAACACCACTAACCATATTATATAAAGACATACCTTACTCCTTCACCATTCTGATTTCTAAATCAATCCTTGCTCGTTCAAATGGATAGTTCCTTCCAGTCTTTTCGTTGAACATCTTGTTGACATCTGTTTCCGAGACATGATTGGGTTGGGTAGTCTCAAATAAGAGCTTACCCGATTTGAAGTCCGTGTATCTGTACTTGCGTGCCATTTTATTTCTCTCCTCTAACATTGTCAAGACGTTTAATTCATATTGGAACTCCAATGTTAACATATTGATAGGCAAAAAGAAAGGGGCATATAGCCCCTCTCTTTCTTAATAAGCTAATGCTTATTCTTCAGGTTCAGCGTTAACCGAGATTCGCTTGACTTCTACCTTTTCAGGCTCCTTGGTTTGAATAGTGACATTAAGCATGCCATCTTCCATGGTTGCACCTGTTACTTCAGAGTGCTCAGCCAATACGAACTTACGCTCGAACTTACGTGCCGCCAGACCCTTATAAACATAGTTAACACTGGCATCATCAATGTTGCCAATTTTATTCCCTACGATGGAGAGAATATTGTCCTGAACCGTGATCTCAATGTCATTTTCGCTATATCCAGCGAGAGCCATTTCGATGGTTCGGGTATGTTCATCATCCTTACGGATGTTGTATGGTGGATACTTTTTTGAAGATGCTTCTGGCAGGAAGTCATCGAACACACGTTCGAAGAATTCATCCATTCCAACAGAATGATTGAAAAGTGATCCAAAAGGGAAAGTACGGTCGAAAAGTGTAGGTAATTGATTTTGCTTTGTCATTTTGGTAATCCTCCTATATTTTAAGCAATTACGTTGTAATCGAAGACCCTTACGGCGTCTTCACTATTATTTATGACATATGTCAAGTCAATTAGTTCCTGGAAAGAACAAATTGGCGGAAGCGGTGGGATTCGAACCCACGTGCCGCGTTGCGACCACCGCATTTCCAATGCGGGCAGATTAGCCTCTCCTGCACACTTCCAATGTATCCTGAGTATTTATATCCCCAGGATAAAAAAGATTATAGCACAATCGCCAAGATAATTACAGAGACAGTAATTGCAACAATACCAACAATGTGGGGGTTATCCTTTGCCCATTGAAGTGCTCCTTTCTCTTGGAACTCCTCAATCTCTTCCTGAATTTCAGCTTGAACTATATCGATACGTTCTTCAATTTTATCAATAATTTCTTGACCTTCTGTTGTTACCTTACTTTTCAGATCTTCCAGTTTTGGGATCAAATCAGCTTTAAGTTCTTCAACTCTTTCTTCAGCTGCATCTTTAAGTTCTTCAACTTCAACTTTAATAGAACTAAAAAGGGCAGCACCATCAGCGGTTACTTTACCAGCGAGTTCTTCAAGCATTGCCTGAATCTCAGCTATTGTCATTGCACGTTTATTCATCGTTTTCCTCCGTTCGTCGTTATGCATTATTATTTATCAATCTCAATAAACCCGGCATTAATGTTGAATTTGATTATACAATCTGTAGACTATTACCGCATTCAGCACAGAATTTTGCATCATAGCGATTCAAAGTACCACACATTCTACAACGACATTTTGTCTTAACCGTAACTGGTTCACGGATTTGACGATTCGTTTCCGTTTCACCAAACAGTTGAAAGACAAATATCGTCTTTTCTGCTTCAAGTGGAAAGTTATCCGACAAGTTGAATGATTGTTCACTAATAGAACCATGACCAGTTATACCAACTTCATTTTGGGCAGACGTTGAGCAAGATACATCAGCAACACTGTAAGTGACTGAATCCATATCAGCTACAGAGTTAGAAGTAAAACTCAGGTCAGTACTACCAAATAATTTTGGAGATCCCAGTCTACCATATTGGTTACGATTAACACTGCGTAGAATGTCATCTCGATATACTACTGGTCTAACCACTTCTTGTTCCAGTTGGAAAGTTACCCTTACCAACCCATCTTCAACATCAATTCCCCGATGTGTTTCAATCCTACCTGTTCTTTCGATAAACTTGAAACGATTACCGGCATGCAAATTGCCATTTTCGACAAATCGCTCAATAGTCACACTATCGTTTGCAGGCACAACAAACGTCATCCCGTCCCCGATATCTTGACCATCAATTGAAATTTGTGCGACCGCACGACGATTGTGCATGTTTTTCAACAAGATACTGTATTCTTCTCCGAAAGGAAGATATACCTTATCCTTATTGAATTCTCTGAGAACTCGCCCATTAGCAGATTTTAAAGCGACTGCAAATCTTTTACTATACATCATATTGTACTCCTTTTCGGCTCACAGACTAAGAGCCCTTGGTTAATAAAGCCTGTTGGTTGAGGAACTACCTCATTGGAGATTGTAGTTCCTATATGTATATATGTCAAGTAAATTATAAAACTTTCATTGCTCTATCATGAGCAGATATCAAATCCTCCGTTTCATCATCTTCAGAATCAAACCCAAGGTTGGCTAAATATTCTTCCAAATCAAGACCATATCCTCTAACACACCAGTCGCATGGTGGATTCCCACAATGACAACTACAACCCCCGTTGAAATGATAATCATTCCACAAATCAATGGCTTCTTCTCTTGTTTCCGGATCGTATGACATTACTTTGTTCCTGTTTCCTTAAGTATTTCTAATGATTTTTCCATGTTAAGGCGTGCTGGTTTTTCATATTTTCGGAAGTTTGGAGTATAAAACAATTGTTTTTTATTTAACATTGAAGTTAAAAAAGCAATTCTCCCATTTCGATATTCCCCTGGAGTGTAAAATGGTCTAAATTCGTTCCTTATTAATTGACTATTACGATCATAGTTTGTTGCCAACTCCACCAAATCTAAATCAATTATAAGTTCAGCTTCATGACATAATGGAGAATGGTTTACGGTTGACATGATGCAATCACGTGCAACATATAAATCATCTTTTGTTACCAAAGTAGAGTTATATAATACGGCATTCATGATATCCACACTTCGCTCTTCATTCTTTGAATATCCTGGAATATAAACGGCATCATGAAACATTACAGCTATTGCTTGCGGTAATGTTAATATTTGATTCTGTTCTTCTGCCGACAATACCATGCGATGGATATGGTGTTCTATATGATAATATCGATGTGGTTCTTGGTAATATGGTTTCCATAAATGTCCAAACTGTTCTTCAAACCAAATGTAATGTTGTCTAATCATTTCCAGTTCGTGACCCTAACATTGGGGTTTCCAATATAACTATGGTTTTCAGGAAGTTCTCTGTCGGGGGCAGGATCTTTTCCTATAGGAGTATGTAAATCAACTCCTATTTCTTGAGCGGGGACTATATCAAGTCTACCCAATTCATCGTAATATAAGGCACCATCGGGTTCAGGCGCTTGTTCAATATATGCCCAGAAATATACACCAGCTCCAGGTTCAGTCATCCATTTGTATCCATTCCAATAACAAGATTGATATCGAACCTGAATGTGCCCCAACTCATCCCGAGATTGAACCCAATAAACTCCAGTGTTAGGTGGTTTGATTTCTTTTGCGTTTTTCCAATTCATTCTTTCACTCCATCCAATATCTTCTAATTCTAAGTAAAAACTCAGCAGCATCGTGCCTGCTGGCAAAACCATCTATGTGATGTAGATCTCCTTCCATCGGGTAAGGAGACACTGCAGACCATCTATTGCGAGACATTTTGAAGATTTGTCCTACCAAAGTTGCCTCACCAATCCAAAATGTATATTGAAACTCATTGGCCTTTGAACGTTTAAAATGCCAATCCAATACCTCGCCATTTTCAACTGTAGAATACATATCTCCTCCTTATTTGGTGGGTCTGGAGGGATTTGAACCCCCATCGTATCGATTATGAGTCGACGGCATTAGCCATTATGCTACAGACCCCAATGTTAGTTAAAACAAATTCATATAGTTATATTGAAGCACAGGTATTTCCTTGGCCACTATTCTGATATGATCAGTTTCATAAACCAAATGCCCCGCAGATTCATATTCCAATTGATCTTCATGAATATGAACAGATCTAACATTGTCTTTTTTGTTAGAATCCGAACCATCTGAACAAACAGGAAGTTCACACTCATCACTCCGTTCTAACCCTAAAGTATCAATATATGAAATGTATTCATAGTCATATACGGGCTTTCTGACAATCTTATCTTGTTTTGGAGCCAATGGATATTCATGATCTGTTTCAATATCAATCACCTTGATAATTTCCATCTTGACTTCCATTTCTTGTTTGATGTCAATGTTAAGGTCTTCAATGATTTCAGAGATATCAAAACCAAATCTCAACTGTTCTTCCACAATTGATTGAAGCATATCAAAACTAAAGATACGAGATCGGCGAGATAGATCCACAATATCTTCAATGTGTCGTTCTCCAACGTTAAAATCGGTGCAGTAATCAATGATACTATCTTCATCCAATTTCTTATATCGGAAATGATAGTAGGCTCTGCTTGGACGATTATAGATGAATTCACTGATGTCATATTCATCATTTTCGGTCATGATGATGAGGCGTTTGGTTTTATCAATGCCATCCATTAATGAGAGCAGGGATTCTTGTTTCGGACCATCATTGTTTCTTCCATGTCCGGAGTCGTACATCTTTCCAAATTCATCAAACACCAGGCAACATTCTCCAATTCTTTCAATAAATGAAACGAAAGCATCCCCTTCATAAGCATCTCGAATCAGGATAACAGGCAATTCCAATTTGTTGATAACTTGATTCGCAATCAGTGACATCAGCAATGTTTTCCCTGTGCCTTTATCTCCCGTCATAAGGATGCCCGTTGACATGGGACGAGCTATATATGTTTGAATGCATTTCTCAACCCGAGTATATGCATTTCCATATATCTTTAATGGGAGTTGCAATTGGTCTTTCGTAATTGACAAATAGAATCCTCTTAGCTGTGCAAACCCCAAAGTGTATATCCGTGCAGGTAGTTTATCCACAGCTGTTTCATCGTTGATTTTGACAACATCAACAGTTGAGTCGCCAAGTATAAATTTAGTGTTAAGTGCCATTAATAGTATGTTCTCCCAATTGTTAAATGGAATTTCCAGTGGGTGGGTCTGTTGAGTTCTTCACGGATCTTCTTTAACATTGGAGCCCGAACCTCTACAAACCAATAATGATCAGGTCTATCACCACCTGTCGTATCACCACTTTGTCTTACATGGTGTTTATATTCAAATTCAATCTTTTGTCCTTCATATTTCTTCCAGAGATGCATTAAATGTTCTGCAGGTTTTTCTCCCCGAAGAATGCTGATATGCGCATCCCAGGATGGCTGATGGAGTTTAACCCAGTACCGATTCTTCACCCACCAACGATAATAGCGGGTGATTTCTCGATCAACATCTACCACAGCCCACCATTTCGTTTTGGCTTTCATTTTCCCCCTTGGGGGATCATATCGTATAATACCTGTACTCTTAAGCCACATACTATCCCCATACCAAGTTCTCTGGATTCGTTGATTGAACTGTTCGACCGTCACAATATAACACCTTAACATTGTCATCATTCCAAGAAATGATTACTCCTCGTTCGCAGTCAGGATGCCCAGCATTACCATTGACATGCCCAGGTACATATGTAACTTTGTCCAAATAATGCCGATCTTCTAACTCAATATTTTCAATTTTCATAATAAGATTCCTATAAATACTTCATTCTACCCCAATTTTAGGAGAAATACAATGGATGATATGAGATTACGTAAACTAGCAGGTATCGAAACTACAGTGTTAGATGAACTGGCATTGCTTGAGAAAGTATACCAAGGAAAGAATCTTTCTGCAATTGATACGGATGTCATGCCTGTAGAAGAAGTTCAAAAGCGTATGGATGCTGCTTCCAAGGCAATGGGTTTAATCAATCGTCTTGAAGATCCAGAGAAGCGTAAAGATCACTACAAGCGAGTCATGGCAAACATGAATACAATTCGTGCTGCCTTGAACTACATGATCAAAAACGGATAACTGTTTACCAAGAATCATAATCCGTTAAATCAATTTTCGCTCCACAAGCACATTCAACTTCAGTGACTACACCAAGACCTGTTGGTGTGAACGAATATGTTAATCGTCCACCAATCGCTCCTTCAGTGGTTAATGTGCAGAAATGGTTTTTGTCCCATTTCCGAATCCGTTCCACTTCTTCGGATGTTAATTCAAATTTATTCATATTCATATTCATTAGGTTTTTCAATTGTAAACTTAATGATTATTCCATAAACAAGTACCGCAATGGTTGGTGCTGTCATTATACCTGGATATTCAACCATAATCGTAGCTACCATTGATGCAATCCAAGTAACTACGTAAATGAATGCCCATTCTAGATTGAATACATCGTAATCCGTTAGAATATATGTAATAGCATAAAATATGCTAGCTATGACCGCTGCACCCATGATTGCGGGCGCAGATATTATAGAAGCCGCAATGGCAGTACATATCCAAGTAATTATAAAAACAATAACGCCTAAATATGTCATAACAATTAATCCAATAACCGATCAAGAATAAGATTAAAATTATCCGAAACCAACAAAGATCCTAATATGGGAGCACCCATAATGGATGGTTCCTCCAACATCACTGCCGCTACTGTGGATGTAATCCATATAATAGAATGAACTCCAAGTTTAAAGACTATCTTTCCCATTTCCACATATTCATCATATTCATCATTTGGGTGCGCCATATTACCCTCTAATCATTAATTAACATTGATTATACATCAACTCCAATGTTAATGCAAATTGGCGGAAGATGAGGGATTTGAACCCCCGAAACGCTATTAACGTCCAACGGTTTTCGAAACCGCTTCTTCGACCGACCAGACATCTTCCTAAGTGTTTGTTTTTATTCAGTATTTATTATCGGGATTTTATTGACTTTTATGGTCAGTAGTAGTATAATTCCTATAAATATAGGTAATAGAATCGAAGATTTATTTTACAACCTAGAACTGAACTATTAAGGAGACGAGAATAATGGCTTTACCCGCACTAAAAGTGGAAAAGGTAGGCTCCAACCATGCTGGAGACTTTTCCGAAACAACCGAATTTACCGTACTACATTGTGCCAATGTTGATGGTAATAACAACAAATTCTATATCCTAGAAATCCAGAAAAACCCAAATACAGGTTACTACCGACTTTTCTCTAATTATGGTCGCCTGGGCGTTAAGGGTGTGTATGAAATACGACAACAAGATAAGACAGGAGATCCGTTGGATGAATCACGTTGCAAGACCGAATTTGACAAGATCATCAAGAAAAAGGAACGTGGCAAAACTGTCAAACGCAACGGGGAGACCATCAAGGAACATTATTCCGTAGTGGATGTAGTGTCACCTAACATTGGATCTTCCAATATTTGTAATGCTGCAACTGTCAGTGTTAATCGAAATGCTGCAACTCCAGTGGTCAACATCAGCAATCATGATTCGGAATCAACTCGTTTGATTAACATGTTCGTTACCGAGAACATTCACTCTATCACGAGTAGCACGACTATGACCTTCACCAAGAATGGTTTGGAAACACCGTTGGGACCCGTCACCGAACCCCACCTCGATAAAGCAACGTCAGTGTTAAATGAGTTGCGTGATATGTTAGGTGGTAATGATACTTTGGATGCTTCCAATAAAGATGTTCGTATTACCAATGGTGAATATTACTCACTTATTCCTCGCAAATTTGGTCGTCAAATCCAAGACAGTGATATGATTTTAACCCCAGATGTACTAGCTGAAGAATATGATCTTTTGGACAATCTAAGAACGGCAGTTCGTGCAGGTCTTAACTCGGATAGTGATAAAGACAAAGATACAGGTCTTGATATCAAGATTGCATTTATGGATAAGGCCGATTCTGAATGGGCACGATTTGAAGATAAGTTTGAATCAACCAAACATCGTAATCATGCCGCTATTCGTAATTACCATATCAGGAATATATTCACATTAGATATTCCTGATGTAACCAAACGTTATACTCCAACTATAAAAAGGTTGGGGCACGAGCGTGAACTTTTCCATGGTACAAAAACAGCAAACATGCTTAGTATTGCTATCAATGGATTAATTATTCCACCTACTGGGGCAGCACATGTTACAGGACGTATGTTCGGTAATGGCGTGTACGGTGCGTCATGTTCCACAAAAGCCCTTAACTATGCAGTTGGGTATTGGGGTGGTCGTCAAAATCGAGGGTCAAAAGCGTACATGCTGATCGTCAAATTCGCAATGGGGAACGAGTACGTTGCTACTCGCCACCTATATTCAGGGGCTCCAAGTGGCTACGATAGTGTTTGGGGCAAAGCAGGTCAAGCCTTACTTAATGATGAATTCATCGTTTACAGTTTGGATCAGGCCACAATAACTCACATTTTAGAACTAGAGGCTTAATACAATGTCATTAGATAGTAAAACAATTGACTACATGGAAGGATTACTGGAAGACTATTTCCGTCAGGAAAAACCTTTCACTTCCCTCGATATCGCTAACCAAACAAAGAAAGCAGGTTTCTTTGCCCGCAATCGTTGGGTGGCAGAATGGCTCAGACATAATGCAATCGCCATTGCACATGATATGGCAGCATTATATAACTCAACTTTGATTAAAGTTGATTCAAAGGCTGACGGCATCACCCTGGCGTATCTGTATCATCACATGAACGATGATCCAAATAATTACTTGGATCGTGATCAGAACCCAGTGTCTGCACCAAGACAAGTGCATAAGTCTGTTCCTCAGACACCAAACACCACGGCTCGGGATGCTTTCCTTGGCAAAGTTAAACCTCAGACCGTTGTTTCTGTTACAGTTACAAATGAGGATGATGATGTTGAGGCTCCAAGTCCTTCTGTTATCAAGCAACATACTGTTGCCGTATCTGATAAAACAGGAAGTAAACAGAGTGTTGCTGTTCAGCGTGATATCTATGGTCGTTTCACCAAAAATCCTTCGGCACCCGTTTCCAAGCCAACACATTTCTTGAAACAGAAACGTGATAAGCATGGTAGATTCATTAAGGATTGATTGTAAGACTGGAAAGAAACAATAAGGGGGCAATCGCCCCCTTTTTAATTGGCACCCCCGGCAGGATTCGAACCCGCATATATCTGGTTTAGAAGACCAGCGCCTATCCATTCGAGCCACGGAGGTATTTAATTTGGCGGAAGGAGAGGGAGTCGAACCCTCAAGGCCATTTCTGGCTCGTTGGCTTTCAAAACCAATTCAGTCTCCAATCTGATTGCCCTTCCTAAAATCATATCAATAACACTACGGAATCGAACCGATAAGGGCGATCATCACCCCGGTATCCAACAACCTCTCTCTGTAGTCAAGGCTGTGTTATTGAATTGGCTACCCCTCCTGGATTCGAACCAGGGATATAACTTTCAGAGAGTCATGTGTTACCGCTACACTAAGGGGCAATTTTAAATAGGAACATTGGTTCGTATTTATATCCAGCTCGTGTTAAACCTGATAACGCCAGCTGTAAAGTATCAACATATTTGAATCCATTATCTACCGTTGTTTTTACAGTCAATTCCTCCAAATCTGGGAATGACTTAACATTGGCGACATTTAATAGAAGATATGATCCGGGTTTCAAACAATGTCTACAATATATATTTGAGGTTTAACTTTTCAAGTTTCGTTATATTGCCGTCTTGAATGTCTTTGAATATTGCTTTAGTTGAATCATTAATGATACGACGAAGTTCTCTATCAGAAGAGTCCATATTATTCTCCTTATTATTCTTATTTTATGGGAATATGGTTTGGGAGTATACTTCATGAGCATTCCCTTGTCAAGAAGTAATTTGGCCGGGATGAGAGGACTCGAACCCCCAACTGCATAAGCAGCGCCGCGTTCGAAGCGCGGTTCCTTTCCATTCGGTTCATCCCGTTAACATTGGAGCGGGCAACGGGACTCGAACCCGTACAGTCCAGCTTGGAAGGCTGGTCGCTTTGTCCAGTTTGCATATGCCCGCAAATGTTAGATTATGATATCTTCTCTTTGTACCGAAGTCCAATTTGATTGTGTGACAATCGTCCCCTTCAGGGTTAACCCTGTAGTCGTTGGACTAATTAAATGTACATCTGGATCAAAGACGACTCCAGAGTTAATGCCATATATTTTGACTTCTCGTGGAATACGTCCTTCAGGACTTCCCACCCAAATAGAAACTTTTGATGCTGATGCATTGGTAACTTCACACAGAAAACGAACCCAGCATGTGGTGCTGTTGGTTTCTCCAGCATTAAATAATGTTGAACTTGCCGACCCCGTAGTGTTGTCAGTATATGTGATATCATCATCGATGAGATTTGTATAATCCCAAACTCCTGGAGGAGAATGTTGCCAATAGTTGGACATATCACCCTCAAAATATCTCATATTGTCTGGATTAATTGTTAAGGGAAGTTGTGTTTCTCCCGCATCATATGCCCGAACTTCTGTCAACGTGGCACCTGTTCCATAAGTTCCAGATGTTTCAACAATAAACTGATTGAAGGCACCTATCCCAGTTTTCTTCATTATAACTAACATTGTATTTCTTATCTCCGAATATGATATATGATTATGTTTCTATTTATGCAGGCACGATTTCGCCTAACACAAAAGCTCCGTGATGACGGTATAAACTACTCATCACTTTATCCACATAATAATCACTGACAATCAAACACATCCCCACTCCCATGTTAAATGTCTTCCACATGTCGTCAGGGTCGACATTTCCATAATTATGGATGTGTTGGAATATCTCGGGGATTTGCCATCGGTTATAATTAATCTCCGCCTTCACTCCTTTGGGAATTGCCCTGGCTAGATTGTTTTCCAATCCACCTCCCGTTATATGTGCCATCGATTGAATACGATTAGGATATGTCTGATGAATATCCGAAACTTTACAATACAATTCGGTGGGAGCCAATAGCTGCAATTTAAAATGCATATCATTCGGAAGCGTTGGAAATGCCTTTCTGATTAGAGAAAACCCATTTGAATGCACTCCCGAAGATGGTAACCCAATAATCTTTGACCCTGGTCTAACATTGGAGCTATCTATCAATGTTTCTTTGGTAGCGATACCAGATGCAAATCCAACCAATTCGGGAATGTGTTTGACATAGGTTCCAGGCATTTCTGCCATTTCACCACCTGTCAATTTAACTCCGCATTGTTTACATGCATCATTAATTGATTTAACTACAATGTTAACCATCTCCGTGTTCAGGGAATTCATACCAATATAGTCTTGAAACCAAAGTGGTTTTGCCCCTGCGCAGATTAAATCATTAACACACATTGCAACAAGATCCTGACCGATTGTTTTCAGAAGGTCATAATGTTGGGTTGCATAATGTATTTTGGTACCTACGCCATCACTGCACTGAACTAGGAATAAATCGGTACCTGGGATGGGTTGTGCATCTGAAAAGCCAGTTGATATATCAGCTATATCTCTTATCATATCAACTAGTCTATCGTTCTTTTCTACTGAAACTCCACTCTCTTCGTATGTTGTCATATAATTATTTACTGTTTGATTTTAGCACATCTTTTGCACATCAAAATACCTGCATTTGATACTGTTGAAGTGTGTTCATCATCTAACAACATTCTACTATTACATAATGCTACAGGACCGACTTCAGTTGGATGAACTTTATGATATTTTGATGCTCTTCCTGGGTTATTAACAAAAGATGCATCACGCCACATAACAATTGTATTATCCATGTAATTACCTATATGGTATTAAAATTGGCACACCTGAAGGGATTCGAACCCTCATTGCCTACGCTGAGAACGTAGTGTCCTAGTCCTGTTAGACGACAGGTGCATCTCAAGACGCATTGTTTGTTTTCACCAAAAGAAAATAAATTAATATTGCTGTTAGCGTCTTCTAAACTGTCAAGGCACATTTAAGCTAGGCCCACCCATCAACGGAATTGAACCGTTCTTCGCCTGGTTTCAAGCCAGAAATTTGAGTTGCTGTTAGTGCCTTCTAAATCGTTAATTCACTGCTAGGCTCGGCCTGTGTTTCCGAGCGGGTATGGGTTTACCAGTGCTCTTACGAGTTGGTTTCCAAGTCTGCCAGCGCACGTCCCCCAGTGAATTAGTTTCCTTTAACACGGACAACCAGGTCCGAGTGTACATTTTGTAACTGAATCAGTTTTTCCACTTAAACGCTTTCTGATACAATTACCAAACGTAAATAAAACATATCCAATTGCAGCTACCATGAGAATCATTGATACCATGACTCCGATGTAAACTGCCGTCGCCCCTACAACAGGCATAATGTTAAGTATAGATTCAATCATTTTGTTTGTCAACTCCCAATTTCAATATTAGATATTAATTATATATCAATATTGTGTGAGTTGTCAAGAAAACTTTACTGAATAAATCCCTCAATTTGTTCACCACACGATTCTTCAAATTCCACAAGAATACGAATTGCCTCATTAACCCGATCAATATCTTCTTGATTCTCAAGAATTTCTTCAGGTTGAAGATAACCTCCATAGGCTAAATCATACCAAAACTCTGAACTACTTACTGTACAATCATCTCTTATTTTCATGTGATTACTCCAATGTTAAGTTGTTTGGTAGGGGTAGAGGGATTCGAACCCCCACGCCTTGCGGCACTAGGACCTAAACCTAGCGTGACTGCCAATTCCACCATACCCCCATTGGTACCCCCAGAGAGATTCGAACTCTCAATCACCACCTTCTGAGGGTGGCCGCGTTGCCTAAATTAGCGTACAGGGGCATTGTTTTTTGGTGCCTCGGGCGGGATTCGAACCCGCAAGCCCGTTAAGAGCGGCAGATTTTAAGAAGCATTCTCAATAAGAAAATGCTTGAAAAAGTCTGCTGTGTATCCCGTTCCACCACCAAGGCATAAATATAATCATGAAACTCAGAACCTTACTTGAAAATAACAATCCTAACATTGGAGCTTTTGCGAATTCTCTAAAGCAGAAATACGAGGATTTATTGGATCTCGATTTATATCAAGACCAAGAAGGTCATCTTGAATTAAGTCGCATCCAAGTTAAACCTGGAGCCAGAAATCAAGGCACAGGTGCTGCAGTTATGAAGGAACTGGTTAACTTTGCCGATCAAAACGGTTTATTGATTTGGATGAGTGTTGCCGATAAAAACAAAGAGATGGGTACCACATCAAGGAACCGTCTACTCAAGTTTTATCGGCAATTTGGTTTCAAGAAAAACATGGGTCGCCATAAGAGATTTGATCTCTCCATGTATGCGACCATGTATCGTGATCCTACTTAACGATCCATCCTGACAATTTTATCCCAAATTGCCACAACTTCAACAAATCGATTTTCTCGTTCAGGCTTATCTGTCTTGACGACCAATAACTGTTCACCCGCAGAGGCTATCCCAATGTTAGCGAAATTCAATTCTGAGGCAACGGTGACAGCTCTACGCATACCAAGTTCCATATTGTAATCATCGGTACCAACTGCATCTGTAAATCCGACGACAGATATCTCAGCATTTGCAGGAACTTGATCATTAATTGCTGCAATGGTTGCTCGTGCTTTGTCATCTAATTCAAAAGAATCAAAATCAAAATTAATCGCTCCACCCGGCATATCATTGGATGGGATACGCAGAACAGTCTTGACCTTCTTTGCATCACCACATTTTAACATTGCATCAATATCCTTTTCATCCCAAGTTCCTTCAATATCAACCAAGCATTCACCATAATCATTGGTGGCTACGGTACCATCTGAGTCACGCCAGTATTCTGCATTTACCGTGGCAATCAGACCAAAGGCAAGTAACATTGTCATAAGTATTTTCTTCATCAGTATTCTCCCAAATAATTAAATTATATTAGGAATTATACTACTACTCCAATGTTAAGTCAATAGGAAATTGTAGCCGATAGGCAGGGTTCTGTCGAGGAGCATCATTCATCTTAGCCACAACCCGACTATGATAGGATAGAGTTTGCCTAAGTCTGTTTGTGTTGCACAGTCCCCGAAGGTTTATTCGTAGTTCAAACGCCTTAGCTCCTACAACTTACTCTAACTGTGCCCTGACCTTCCTCACATATAGTGCGATGCTCTAGCTACAATTTTAAGATCTTCTTCTTAACGCAAACCCCAAATTACCACGGGATTTCCATCCTGCATAGAATTGATATTGTTTGCCAAACACAAAGAAGTTTATGTCTAAATGTGGCAAAGGAATTCTTTTTGGTTTCTTCCAAAGTGTAAGATATTCTGAAACATTAACTCGTTCCCATCCATTTTCTTCGGGAGTAATCCACTCATATCGTTCCCCAATTGGAGTAATTCCAAGCCAGAAATGAAATAAATTATGAAAGGGATTTCTTAATGTCCACCATAACCATGGGGATAATTTGGATTTCTCTGCTTGTTCATGTCTTTTTCTAGGATATGGTAACGGTTCATGCCAGTTACCGAGCCAATTAAACCAATGATTCCAAAGTCTAAAATACTTCTTATCAACCAATGGGTTATAGTACTCATGATCCTTTTCCGCCCATGGACGAAACTTAAAGTCGCTCATTGTTAACCTCCGTGTCTAATAAAAAGTATTTATGTGTCTTTCAATTTGTTGGATACGACCCTTTGACCTCGAAACCAATGTTTGGTTGTCTGTACATGTCCCTTCCGAACATACTTACCAACCACCTTACGAAACTCAGACATATCAAATGAATCGGCAATTCGAATGACATAACCTTCATGATGTTCTGGATCACTTGTAATATGGGGGGTTGATGCTTTGATAGCTTCAATGTTAAATTCACCATAATATAACATCGGGACTGGTGTAATATCTAACATTGCAAACCACTCCAGTGTATCGTCCCATGACAAGCATTGATTTCGCTCGTTCCAAATGGAGAACCCATAGAAATAAGTTTCAAGGTCAGCATATTGTATTGAATGTTCAGCAAACACATTCTCACCACATATACGCCAATCTTCTGGTATATTATGGGCAATCATAGACCAATAGTTTTTAACCCAGTTACGGCTCTCATGTCCCCCACTATCAACCGACCGAGCATGATTGTGATCAGTGTAAAAGGTAGTGTTCTCTCCATCCATCTTTTCGGTTACGACAACAGTACGACCGATAAGACCTTCAATGTTAGACATCATACGGTCATCGTCATGGAGCCCAAGTGACCAAGGGAGATGATAGGTTCGTGGATACTTAACATATCCAGTGAATAAATCTAACACTCGACCTTTTTTAAGGATCTTTTGAACACTTTCATCAAAGAACAATTCACCTTTCAAACGTTGACCATTAGGCAATACAATATTACCCCACTTGTCATACTCTTGATCCTCATACAAATGGGGTGGAATTGTAGGTTTGGTGATTCCACATGCTTCACGAACTTCTGGAACTGAGATGGTAGTCATTTCACATTCAAGATGGTGATCGGCACAAACACTAGCGCCGTTTGAGATGTAATATCCACCGTCAACAAACAACCTGCGTTCAATTATATGATGTGCATCAACAGCGGGTTTACCACAAAAAACACACTTGTGTCCATCGCGCTCAAATACGCCTTCGCGAAATGCATCTCTTGTGAGAAGAACTCCCATGTTAAACCTCAGTTACATTAACGTTTATTAAATCTTCCTCAAAATGTGATGGTACTCCCTCAAAACCTCCCTGATAGAAGGTTTCTTTAAAGGTATATGTGTGTTTCTCTGTCATAATCTGGTGCCCCCAGAGGGAGTCGAACCCTCAGTCACTACCCTCTCAAGATAGCCGCGTTGCCAGATTAGCGTACAGGGGCAAAATGTTAAATGAGTTTAACACCAAGAACTTCATAAACTAACTCTTTAAATCGTTTCCAATCTCCCGCGTTTGTTACTTCATCCATCTCTTGTTTTTGTTCTGGTGTTGCCACATTATAAAACTGCACCAATTCCATTAACCCTAGGTTACCCGGATATGCAGCTTCAAACAAATCCCAATTTGTATCAATAACAATATCTTTTACTTTCATAATTGTGTCCCTCGTGTAATGATATATTTATGATATTCATGGTATTTTAAAATTGGAGGGGCAATGCTCTCAAGAACTTCGCATACCCCGTTCATCGACAAATCAGCCACTTCCTAATACTGGCCTTTAGTTCCTGCCGATGCTGCAGTCTTTTTGATTCATTGCATCCAAAGTAGTCTGCGCTTCTCTTTTAAGACGCTGACTACCACCTGGCAATTTACAAACCCTATCGTCTATGTAATTACCTTCAGTTCGAAATATTATCCACCATTCTGGACCTCTATCAGGAACTTCTTCACAAAGAATCATTGAATATTTGTCTGCCATAGTTACTCCAATGTTAAAGTTGGCGGAAGGTCAGGGATTCGAACCCTGATGCCCCCGTGAGGGACTTTCTGATTAGCAATCAGCCCCGGACAGACCTATCCCGGCACACCTTCCAAATCATTTATGGTAGGCTGGTTCACCCAATTTAATCAGGCTCATGTTTTTACCTAGTGGTTTCTAGTCCACCTGCCTGCACCCCTTACCGTCATCGACTTGACCATATCAATCGCGCCTCCCCTATGCCAACAACCTCCTGCGCACGAGGTGAGTTACTTTGCGCGTTTTCACTCTACGGACTCGAACCGTTCGGGGAGACTAGTTCTTTACCCACATTGTTCAAATATTGCGTTGAACTTCTCGTAAGCATTGTCAGGTTCAGGAGCGGTTTCTGGTTTGTCAGAATACATGAATTCTTCAATGTCAGTATCTGAACCTTTGGCACATAACTCGTTAAAACATTCATCACATATGTAACCATACTCCGATGAATATCGGTCACACATAATGTTTTCACAACCAGATCTTGCGCAAGATAAAACTCCCATAATACCTCTCCTCAAATAAACAAGACGCCGCCCACAAAACCGTTTAGTGGGCATTTCCATTCCCTGACGGGTACAGATTGGGGTCGAACCAATAATTAAGGTTGCTGTATGCGTCTTTAAATTGGTAGCTGACCCAGGAGTCGAACCTGGTATCACGTGGTTATGAGCCACGTATGGTTTATGTGTCCGTGCCACTCGCCAGCAATAAAACTATTTCAAATCTGTAGATAACCTTTTATGCATAAAAACAATCAATGTTATAATATTAACAAAAGGCAAACTGATTATCAACACCAATTTCCAAAACTTTCCAGATACGAAATTGTATCCGAAGTGTTTATAAAATGGTTCACCATGGACAAGATGGTCATACCAATCTCGTAATAGTCCATGTACCATGACCAGAAAGCCAATGGCTACACTCAGTGCCATATATATTGAAACAAATACAATCATTAAGTTCCCCTTTTGTTAAAATTGGCAGGTCGCCAGGTAATCGAAACCCGCAGAGATGGTTTTGGAAACCTTCTTGTGCCCAGCACGCGACCCATTATAAATCTAAATGATAATGCTAAAGTTTATCATTTGTTTTATTTATTGTCATTTGGCACCCACGGTAGGAGTCGAACCTACATGTGTCCATTAACCTTTCAACTGGTTCGTAGCCAGAGGGTATACGAGGGCATTATGTTTTTAATAAGTTTTTAATAGTATTATAACTCCCACCACATAAATAATTAATCATGAAACTAAAAAACATCATTTCTGAAACTCCATTGCCCGGTGATTGGGACAAGGAAGTCTACAAGGACAATGTATCCTTTGCCAAACGTCTTCGTTATGCTCAGGAACGAGCAAAGAAGGTTGGTACCGGATCATCTCGTGTTGCCTTTATTATTGAATACGAAGGCCGTAAAACAGTTCTCAAAATTGCCAAGAACAAGAAAGGTATTGCCCAAAACGACTTTGAATCACAGATGTTTGAAGATTATTACTTCACGGGTATGGGCATTTCAATCCCTATGATCGATTATGATGAAGAGAATGAAATCCCAACTTGGATTCATACCGAGTTTGCCGAGAAAATGAAGCCCACTCAGTTCAAGAAATTCTTTGGTGGATATGGTCCTGATACCATCATTTGGTTTGCAAAAGGATATTCAGGAAAGTTTGCAAATGTTCGCCTCAGCGAGAAAGAAATGGAAACGGCTGAAGAACTTAACGAAAACAATGAAGCTTTTAATGCATTAGTTGATGTTATCGCTAATTATGACATACCACCTGGTGATTTTCAAAGACTTGCTAACTGGGGAGTTTACAAAAACCAACCCGTTATCATAGATATTGGTCATAGCCAGGATGTTATAACCTTATACTATAGTTAATTTGGTGGATGAGGTAGGAATCGAACCTACAAGTCCCGAAGGATGCGGGGTTACAGCCCGCTGAGCCCACCACACTGCTCAACTCATCCAAATTCCAAGACGCATTTTAACATGACCGTTGCTCTACCAATCTGAGCTAACTCCCCAATATTAAAATTGGTGGGGAGTGAAGGATTCGAACCCCCGACCTACAGTTTTACAATATGTATATTTGCTGTTAGCGTCTTCAATTCTGTTAAATACATAAATACTTGTTGTAAAATGCATTTACAAATAATTTGTTAACAAAGGAGAATAATATTATGGGACACATGTCACCTCGTTTAAAAGCGAAAAGAGGCCGTTTCGGAAGCGGAGGTCTTGCACCAGTTGTATCTATCGGCGATGCCGTAGTTGTTGGAGCGGGTTCCCCAGCTACATATACAATGGATATCAGCGGTACCGCTATTGATGACCAGGGTGGAGATATCTCCGCTAGCATCGTTTGGACATCCGATCTTGATGGCGCACTGGGAACAGGCGCATCCTTATCTGGTGTTTCCGTTTCAGCTGGTACTCACGTAATCACTGCCGAAGCATCCGACACTGGTTCCCCAGTTAATACTGGTTCCACAACGAAAACTGTTGTTGTCGGTTAATGCCTTTCACTAAACGATTCTAAAATTGGGGTGTAATAACTCCAATTTTAGTATCTACTTTGCCATTTCTTTAAAATAATCTACTGCCCATTGATGTTGTTTTGGGAATACATCTGCCCAATGTCCTTCAATGGTATCATATTCTAACCATTCTTTAAATTCTTCCCGAGGGATATACTCAACTTTATTGAAATCCCAACTCCAGGTTTCATCCGGGAAATGTTGTTTTGTTCGAATAATCGTTACAGCATTATCCCTTACTTCCAGGACAACACACACTCCACATAACATTTCATTCCAATAGTCTCCTGGCTCAGGATGTTTGGCATGGATATCATTGAGTTGTTTTTGTTTTTTTCGGTTAAGAATATTCATTTGGTTACTATAACACAAATTTGACCCATAAATCAACCCATAAATATCCATATGGATATTCATAGTAAAGATTTAAAACAGTTACATCATCAGCTTAAAGCTGGAGCTAAGAAGAGAAACATCCCATTCCATCTTACTGTAAGTGATTTATATGATTTGTCATTCCCCCTCACATGCCCCGTGTTAGGTATACCTTTGAAGTTTAACACTGGGGCTCCAGAAGACAATAGTTATAGCGTAGACCGCATAGACTCGTCCAAGGGATATGAACCTGGTAACATTGTTGTGGTTAGTGCTCGTGCGAACACGCTCAAGTCCAATGCCACCTTAGAAGAGATGACAATGTTAGTTGAGTTTTATTCTAACCTTGAGGTTTAATCAAGATAGATAAGTCTCGGATCTGAAACTCTAATATGCAATGCGTCTAACAGACGCCTCATTTCATGATCGTATGAAAAGTTATGTATCATTGCGAGATCAACCATGCTCCCTCTTATTTTTTCTGCACAAATTGATCTGAACTCAATTCTTGCCCCATTTTCAAACAATATTGAATCCATTTTTGATTCAACTATTTTCATTTTCATGAAATCAGGAAGTGAATCATGCAATCTTAATATTGAAGTTTTAATATGTCTTTGATTAAAATGTGATTCTGAAAAGTTAAACACTGTCTGTGTTGGATGTGTATATACGAACCACAGGGAATATGCACAGAGTAAGGTAGTCATCCCGGTTACTCTACGTGCTGCGTTATCCAGGATGATAGAACCTCCGTTTTGTATTTTGTTCAGATATTCATCTTGAACAGTGATCAATTCAAAATCCTGCATCTTTCCGTTACGGCTTTCTAGTTGAATGAATTTCTCCATGAAAGCTTTTGGGGAAGATGCCCATTCATTAACCTTGAGGTTTAACACTGAGGTTAACAGATCGTTGTGTAGTTTGTTTTTAGTATCTGAGTTTAATATGTCCATATTTTTATTTATGGCATATTAGAATTGGTGTTGGAGCGGGTAGAGGGAATCGAACCCTCACATCAACCTTGGCAAGGTTACAGGCTACCTTTACATCATACCCGCAATAGAAAAGGGTGACCGAAGCCACCCTTTTATTTATCAAGTTGAGAGAAGTGTGTTACTTCTTACACTTATCTTTTTTGCCTTTCTTGGACTTTTTGGACTTGCGATCATCATCATCATCATCATCATCGTCGTCATCGTCGTCATGGCCTTTCGGTCCGGTATGCTGATGGTTTTTGTCTCCGTACCCATGGCCGCGACGGGAACCTTTCTTGGACTTTTTGGACTTCTTAACCTTGCAGTTGCACTTAGCAGGAACTTCTTTGACCACTTCAACTGTTTCAGTTACTACCACTTCTTTGATGACCTCGACGGGAACCTCAACAGTTTGGTAGACAATCTTCTCAACTGGGACTTCGACGGTCTTGATCACTTCCTTGACCACTTCGACTTCTTTGATGACCTCAACAGGAACCTCGACGTAGACGATCTTTTCAACCTCGACAGGAACCTCGACGTAGATTACTTCAGGTTCTACGATGGCGGGGGCACCGACAAAGTTAACATTGGTCAGTTCATGAGTTTCAAGTTGTGAACCATGACCATGGGCACCGAAGAGAGCACCACCCCAACCTTTGATTTCACCATTATGTTTTACGAACCAGTTCTCACCATTGTTGATGTACAGTTCTTCGATACCATTTTCAACCAGGAGAGTCGGAGAAGGACTGCGCAGGTTAGCGTACATCATGATACCGTTGTGCCATCCCATGCCGTACAATGTTCCGTTTGCTCCATGAATCAGCGTAGCACCGTTTGTAGAGACATTCACTGCTGAACCTTCAAAGTTAGCAATCACATCTGCGTATTCACGAGTGATGGACTCATCAAGAGAACCAAGACCCAATGCACCGTTACGGTTGCGCCCCCAAGCGTAAGGGATTCCATCAACCACTGCCATGGAGAGGTCATGGCCTGCAGAAATCTTCTGCACCCCAATCAGAGGTTCGTAATCGGCATTGACAACCTGAACCGCAGTTGCGTTATCTGTTGAGGTGAAGCTACCTACGCCCAGCTGACCGTATGTATTGTCACCAGCAGCATACAATTCGCCTGTTGCCGTCAGAAACAAAGCATGTGTTGAATCCGCATCAACCGCTACAATGTTAGCAGGCAAGCCAGTTACTTCAGATACCATGTTGGTATCAAATTCATATACATATGCCTGACCATCAATGATGCCGTATGCAACATCACCCTGCACGGTTCCGCCCATCAAGGAGAAATCAGTTGCTCCCATCAATTCGGGAATCTCAGTTGGGGTTGCCACTTTGCTGTAGTCAGCATTCAATCCCATCCAATATACATGGCCATCGTTTGTCAACCAAGCATTTTTGAAGTAAATCGAATCAACCGATGCTACATTGTCCACACCGATGTAGGTGGCATCCATATAGGAGTAACCATCACCAGTCTTGGAAACGTAAATGGATGCGATACTTGCCTTCTCTTCATCAGTGAAATAATCACCACCATCACCACATACTGCTGCGGCCAACGATCCCGCACAATACAGTGAACCGTTTTCAATGAAAAGAGTTGATGACCGTGCTGAAGATACATCACTTTGCAATGCATATGCACTACCAGCTACAGACAAAAGGAGAGTTGCAATGAGCCCTTTAAAACGAGTTTTCATGTTATATACCCAATGTGAAATTATCGTATTCACTCTTCGCCTCACTTGCATCTACGACCTACACATGCCAGAGGATTTAAAAAAGACAGTAGGTTTGTCTCGATTGGTTGCAATTCTACGTCAGGATGGAGTTCTTGTCAAGGAACTAAAGTAATGAACTCCAATGTTAAGAAAATTGCACATGTCATCTCTTCAAGTGGCCACTATCCAAGATGACACATGAACGGCAAACAGCATCATATGGCCATATGATGGGTTATAAGCCTCGCATGTCCCGAGGGACTTGAACCCTCGTCTTCCCGCCATGACAGCGAGCGTGCAGTCCAGTTACACTAATCACACACTAGTTAATCTTTATTAAACCAAGCAGGTATATCACGTTTCTTGTACTTGCGAATATGCCATTTATCGTTGATATAAAATCTACGATATGCATCAATCGGATCTTTACCACGATATTCTTCAGGCATACATTGTTCAAATGGAGTCAATCCTTTATCCGGGATATCTAACATTGGGAGTTCCAGGAAGATATCATAGGCTTTATGATTCTTTGTATGATCATAACGATATTGCCATTCAGCATGCATAGCTTCAACAAGAGATCGCAACCATTTATAATTTGATAATGATTCCCGAGCCCACTTGGTGCATGGATGATTGGCATGCGTTTTACGATAGCCTGCCTCAACCCCATGCAATCTGAGGTTAGTTGAAAGCATCTGAACAGATTCCGTGATCATCTTCACAACATGTTGATCAGGATATTGCTTGACGCATTCAAAAGGATCTTTATCAAGTACAAATATGTTCATGCATATACCTTAGTTCAAATTCAATTTGTTTGCAAGTGGCAGTGATCCATCCACACTACTCTTATTGCTTTATATAAGTTTTACAATGCATCGGCACATGGAGCCTACCTTAACTCCGCACGTTGGGGTTTCGAATTCCTTTTACTTAGCTGTACGGGCTAAGTCAACAGCAGAAGGTTCACTTACAAACAAAACTGGCGTTGCGGACGGGACTCGAACCCGCCCAAACCAGCTTGAAAGGCTGGGCACTTTTTCCGTTTTGTATACCGCAACATAAATTGGCTACCCCTCCTAGATTCGAACTAGGACTAAAAGATTCAAAGTCTCTTGTGCTAACCGTTACACTAAGGGGCAATATCAAGACACATTTTTGTAGGAGCTGGGATTCACCGTAAATTACCACCCCTTGGGGATCGCATGGAATCGAACCATGTCCGCCAGCTTGGCGTTTACAATACTTGCTGTTAGTGTCTTCTAATTCAAAAACGCCAACATGAACTGTATGCATCCAGTTCTCATTGACTCGACAAGGAGGGAAGCTGGTTACCAAACATATAGATCTCTCACCAGAAGTATCATTCCCAAATTGCCTATTTTTGGCGGGCTAGACGGGATTTGAACCCGCATCTGCTACATTGACAGTGTAGAGCTTTACCAGTTAAGCTACTAACCCATATTCTTTTTACAACCCAACTAATGCGGCATCCTGCACACCAGTTACCAAACCATCAAAGTCCTCTTCCGGACCAAGCAAGTCGGCCAACGTCACGACAGTATGAATGTCAACCTCGTAATCTTCGGCCAAACTTTCCAGATAATCCAAACGATCTTCATAACCATTATCAGTATATACGCTCATCTTAACCTCTCTTAATAACTTAACACTGGAGTGCAATGTGACAGCACCAACAACTCCAATGTTAGCCGACAATAAGGTATCTGTCAATACGGATTTATCGCCTTGCCAAATTCAGGATTTTCTGTCCCGTCCTCGACTATTGTCTTTTTCCAACCAATCAGCTACTTTCATCCATACCACAAAGGTACCTACACCCCAGGCCATAGCATATGAGTTGGTTTCAAATTTGATAACCATATCAGCAATGGCACATGCAACTATCCAGATGCCAAAAAATGCAAATGATATTTGGAATGGTTTATTCATAATTAAAACATTATACCATACGTTTCTTGTTTTTGCGATATTTCATGCGATTCCTTCCTGCATAACCCTTACCACGAGTGTTCACAACAGGTTCAAACTTTCGAGTTACCTCGTTAAACCGAGCAACAGGAACATCACCATAATACTTCTGCCCCTGCTTATCCTCGCAAACAACAGGAACATCACACCAAATTGCAAATTCGTCAGCCATGGCTCACCTCCTACTCAGTTGGATTCCAGATCCAAAGCCTACGCTTTTTACTGGCTTTGAATTCAAAAGTAAATCCTTCAGGGATCGTTCCTATTCTCCCCGCCTTCCTGGCCTGAGTGGTGGATTTGAAAATCCCCATCTCTACCAATAAGTTAGGTAAATCTGTAGCATCAGTGAAATGAATCAATTCATCACCAAACAATGTTTGTAAATCTTTCTCTGTCCAAGGACTTGATTGCACTACAACATTTTCTGTTACTGAATTCATGATAAAACTCCAAGGTCAACCGTTCATCTTTGATAAATACTCCACAATCTATGGAGATATTACTATGTTAATTTTACAATATAAAGATGGTGTTACAAGTCCTTCAATTCCTGTATCTGGAGCCACTATCCATGTTAGAGCGGATACGCTCACGGGACTCAGTAATGGTGATCAAATCATTGCCTGGGATAATGAAGGCTCATTAGGTGGTACGTTCACACCTTCACCAATTGGAGTCACCTATCACACCAATGTAATTAACGGTCTCCCTGTTGCTCGTTCAACTAACAATAATTCAGCACTCAGTATCCAATATGATGTGACCAAAACCATTTCAGATGTTGTTGGATTGGATGCAGGTACAATTTATATCGTTCATAAACAAGTTGCATCAGATAACTTTAATGGTGCATTTACGTTAACAGCATCAAGTGTGCAACAAGTTGGTTACTTGGCTACTTGGAATAACATTCTCTATTATGACCATGGTAATAACTCTGGAGGTTTCCGTATTCAAGGCGCACAACCTACAGGATGGGATGATACCTTCCATTATTCTGAACTCTATCGAGATGGTTCCACAACCGCTGAGATTAACGTTGACGGCTCAAACATTGTATCAAGTTCTATGAGTGGAGTTATGGTTAATCATTCGTCTCCTAGTGTCTGGTTGTTCCTGACGAACACTTCTCAGTATTTAACAGGTGATATCGCAGAGTTGATTGTATTTCCTACAGCGTTAAGCGCTCCAGACAGAGCCTCAATGATTTCATATCTGACAACTAAATATGGATTATAATTTGGGGTGTAAGACCGGAATCGAACCGGCATCTTTCTGATTCACAGTCAGAGGCTTTACCAATTAAGCTACCTACACCATCGAAAAAGATTGACATATAAGCAAACTCTAATATATAATATGTACATCAACATTAATTAGGAGATACCATAATGATTTTAGATTTACTTGTCAAGTACTTTCCAGTTTACATACTGCCGCTCATGACTTTACTTACTGTCATGGCCATGCGCAAATGTAATTGTGGATTAATAAGCTGGATACCAGCTTGTAAAAGTTAAGAGAACAGAGGGTGCTATATGCACCCTCCCCATTTTTATGCCGCCTGGGGCAATTCTGCACTGATTGATATCGTCCCATCGTAGGTATCGAGGGTGTATATCAACCCATGTGGATTGTCAATCAAACATGGGACTTCAAAGTTTTGATCCTCTGTAACACCATGTAAATCAACACCATGCATTTGCATTACATCTTCGTAATACTCTTGTGTACACTCCCAACCTGTAGTTTCTAACGTTATCATACTCATTTTCCTCCATAATTGTTAATTAACACTGAAGTTATCCCTATATGCTAAGATAATTCAGCATTTGTTGCAAGTTCTATCGGATATATTTCTATGGTTTCTATAGATAGTTGAGTGTTTTGGTTAGGTATTTATGGTTTCATTTCAGAAATGTTACAAAAAGTTGGTACTCGGGGTGGGACTTGAACCCACAATTTGCGGTAATCTGCCACTAAACCTGATTATAAATCAGGGGTTTTTCCAATTAAACTACCCGAGCATATTGGTAGGCGAGGTGGGATTCGAACCCACAAAGACGTTTGATTTTGAATCAAACCGATATGCCAAATTCTCTACTCGCCCAATGTTGGTAGGAAAGGTGGGATTCGAACCCACAAAGACGTTTGATTTTAAGTCAAACCGATATGCCAATTCTCTACTTTCCCATTATTTTTTGGTCGGGATAACCGGAGTTGAACCGATGGCCGCTCGCCCCCCAGACGAGTGCTCTTAAACCAGACTGAGCTATATCCCGAATATTTGGTGTAGCGGGTCAGAATTGAACTGACGCTCTCCTCCTCTTCAGGGAGGCACTCTACCTAGCTGAGTTACCGCTACATAAGATGTTGATTTTAAAGGAAATTGGTCAGCAGGGGGAGATTTGAACTCCCGACACGAGCGTCCAAGGCTCGGATGTTACCAGGCTACACTACCCACTGATGAATTTGAAGTACTCTTTAACTAACATTGTTGGATCATTCACCTACTCCAATGTTAGAACGGCAGCACAAGACCGAGTGATGGCCGAGGGGAGTGGAATCGAACCACTATTGACTTAGCGTTTAGCCCCCGATGGCCGCAGTAATCATCTGCTGAGCACACGGTGATGAAACCGACTATTGGCACCACGCCTTATTATACTGCCGAAGCCCTCGATTGAAATGGTAGGGGTAGATGGATTCGAACCATCAACAGTTCTCAACAACTCCCGAGTTCACCCCGCGTTCAAAGGTTGAGCTTGAACAACGGTTAAGGCTACTTACAGTGCGTCTGCCAGTTTCGCCATACCCCTGTTGTTTGGAGCCCAGAGTCAGATTTGAACTGACGAAAAAGTGCTTTGCAGGCACCCGCTTTAGACCACTCAGCCATCTGGGCATAATTTGTTCAATATAAATTCAAATCTGAATAGGTGTTGATGATAATCGAAAACTTTCAAGTGCTTGTTTCTGTTCATCAACAAATTTATTACCTGTTGGTTGTATTTTGGAAACCAAGAAAGCTTCTTCATAATTTGTTTTATCATTATAAAATCGGGCTCCAGTGTTAGAAGCCAATCTATTTGCAAGGAACGAATAAATCTTTACTTTTTGTGCTAATTCTTCACTACTTGAACTGTGACGTTTTTCTGCAATAAAATAAAAAGCATCATAACTCTTGAATTTATCTGCTAAAAGATTAGCAACAATTCCATAAATTCGTAAAGGACTTTTTGCTGTACCTGTTGTGGAAAATGCAGCATTGATGTCTGATATATCATTTCTAAAAAAGGATACTTCTGCCGTTTTTGAACTATCAATTTCAGGAATTGGTTTTCTTTCTATTTGAAAGATTTCTTCAAGTTTCATATGTCTATTTATTTGGCATACCAGACGGGATTCGAACCCGCACAGTACTAGTTTGAAAGACTAGTTGCTTTGTCCGTTTTGCATACTGGTATATTATTTCTTTCTCGGTGTGAAAGTCATTTCCCTTCATCGATATGTTTGGTGGCGTATACACCACAGATCCGCCATTGGAAATTGGAGGTGGCAATGGGACTCGAACCCATAATCAATTACTTATGAGGCAACCTGCTCAGCCAATTTGCATTTACCACCGTAGATTTCACTTTAACTTATTTATATAAGTTATTGATTTTTGGTCTCCCAGGCAAGATTTGAACTCGCAAAATACCGCCCCAAACGGTAGATGTTACCAGATTACATCACTGGGAGATAATAAATAGGCGGCTAGGATCACGACCTAGCCTTTAATCCTGACATACAGGAACCTCTCAAATATTTATGGCGGCAATATTAACGACCTTTGCTCTTACTATCGGGACGGTCATGCGAGAGCCACATAATTTGTGCAGGCTTAATTCCTTCCTGCTAACATTGGAGTACCGATTGAACTTAATCTATACCAGGCGTTACTTCCTGGTTCGTCTGACCCAATGTTCATTTTATCTTAAAGGTCTACTTATTACAATCCGACCTCATGGATTGAGTCTTTTATGGGGCGACTGTAGCATATCACCAGACACACTACTCCCTTTGTTCTTTCCAGCGGATGCCTGTTTCCAGAGCTTGTCCCCGCGTGGCTGGCCGCGCATCTTCACTACAGAAGGCGGAGTTCCGTATCCAACATTGGGGTGGGATTTCAACCACATGCCAAATGTTAGTACCCGTTTCTACCTGATGTAAGTATCTAAGTGTGCTGCTTACATCAGTGGTCTTTCGTTATGTTAACACTTTTCAGAAGCTGTGTCAACATGTTTTGTATTCTATTCTTCCTTAAATCGTTTGTCAACCTCTTTTGTTGACTTTTGCTTGGTTTCTCTTTGGAATGCTTTAGATGCATATCTTTTTTCATGTATAAACATTTTCAAGTTCTCCTAAAATCAAGCATTAAAAAAGGCGATGTTCTTTCGAAGATCGCCTTTCTTGGATTCTTTGTTGGTTCTGGTTCTTATATTCCAGGAACCTCCTCGAAAGGCGCGTTGGTATCGAGATGGCTATATTCTGGGCGAAAGCCAGACAGACACAACGATCCCATCCCTAGTTCGGGCTGTGATATCGGTTGCCATAATTGTCTGTTGATAGTCATTGAAATTAAATACCTTTCGTTTGTGTTAATAATGTCGTAGTATAGTTGTATATATGGTTGATGTCAAGTTTTTTATATCTTTTTGATTTAGTTAATCTTTTTTCGTTACAAGATACCCATTGCTCTGTCATAAGACTTCACGAGATCGTGTTTTGAGCGATTTGTGAAGCGTTCTGTCTTATCATCTTCCATATCATGGACAGGGATTTTCCCATCATCATCGAAGAATTCTTCCCACCAATCCAGGCATTCATCGTTAACAATATTCGTTATTTCATTCATGCCCTTTATTTATGGTTTTCATCTAGACGCATTTTCTTTTCAAGATTGGCTGAAATATTTAAATTGCTGTTAGCGTCTACGTATGGGATATATTAGACTAACATTGGAGTGATGTCAAGAATTAATTTCACATTATTCCGGGACACCTTGCCAAAGCATTTCGTATCCAAGTTCAAAGGTATCCTCACACATTTCGAGGAGGGCGTCAAACTTCTGTTTAAATGTTTCATCTGCGTGTGATGTTTCATGTTGATCAAAAGATTTCCAGTATGTCAGGATAATGATATGGTCATTGGTTAAGGTACCAGAAACGTCATGGAGGGAGCTATCATGTCCTCCGAGAGATCCTTCGTTGGAAACGAACCCTGCATATTTAAAGACCTGTCCAGCAATGAATCCACCTTCGTCTCGATATGTATTTTTGACAACGTTACACATCTCTCCCATGGCGAGTTCGGCATCATCAATGGTGTATTCAGGTTTTAGTTTGACAACGTTAAAGAGCAGTTTAGCGTCGTATGGTATTTCGATTGGTGCAAACATATAGTATTCCTCCTAATAGTTGACTAAAATAGTCAGGTATTTATGGATTATATATTAATGTTTGCTAATATGCAAATTTATTTTTGCATATAATCTTTAAATGTTGCCTTTGGATTCATGACCATATGGAGAGGTCGAGGCTTTTTGTAAGTGATACCTTTCCCGGTTTTAGCGTTCCAGAATCCGTGGGAGAATTTCTTGTCTTTATCGCATGCAACAAGGGTCTCTTCGTTTTCGTCGGAGACCATTGTATAATTCCCCCCATGTTCCAGGTCAAGGTCATGTTTCCATAAATCCTTATCCTTGAACCATAGATTTCTATTCGGACGTTTCTTGACTTTCGTAGAGTTAGGTCGACCCTCCCTCCATTGTTGTCCAATCAGGCGATGTGGGATAGGTACCTTTTCAAATCCGAATGTTTCTGCTACTTTCATTTAGTTAAAAATCACTCCTTCTGACTCCATGATATTTATATGGATCTGATTCATAATCAGCTTGATCGGCCATTTGATACATGGCTTCTTCACCATCAGGAGAATCTTTCCAATCTTCAAATGTTGTCAAATGTCCACGGAGCATATCTATAGCCTGAACAGAACTATCATTTTCAATTGCTTTTTTGAGGGCAGGTAATAATTCTTTTGGAAAATACAAATTACTTTTCGTATTGGATAGAATATCATCAATACCCGCAGCTATCGCATCGTCCATTCCATCAGACATATCAATATTGTCAAATGCATAATCGACACTGACATATTCTCTTTGGAACCATTCTTCTAATGGATCACGATTTTCCAATATTCTATTTAGTTTCATTTGTATTGTGTCTTACGTTGTGATTTCCAACTTCTTTCGGTGCTGTTCCCGTGATACATTTTGCGCTCATCGGGGAGATTCTTTTTATTACGTTTTGCTCTAACTCCAACTCCCTGATCGTCGGCACGCATTTCACTTCCACGTTTTGGTGAACCTGGGAACTTTCCTTCTTCTAAGAATTCTTTAAACGTCATCATTTTGCTTTTACTCCTTTCCATTTACCACCACTTGCTTTTTTAGCACGAATGGCAAAGTTAATTTGTTTCAAGTCTTTGCTTTGTGCTTCTGTACGTTCTTTCTTATCACGAAGTGCAGAGGCTTTGCTTTCAAGTTCACTAACACTGTAGTTCTTCCATTCACCAGTCTGTTCGATTTCGTTATCACCAGACCACTTTTCCATGATATCCGAAAGTTTCATTATTATTTTACCTCGTTCATATAATGTTTTAAACTGCGTTTTTGGCCACCATTTGTAATGTAATCCCAAACATTATCGGGGAGTTTATGCAGCATTGGTCCCATCAGGGTAGATGCAAAGATTTGAGCATGTTTGATATCCATTACGGTACCTTCCTGTAGATGATCCAGAATCTTCTGGAAAGCATCTGCAGTATCCATCATGAACTGAGCATTCTCCTGGGCAGTATGACCGTTACCTTGACTTTCTGCATCTTTTCGGAATTCGGAGATTGCTTGTTTAAGAGCCTCTTTAATACCACTGGGGACTTTAACCTTGGAGTTTTCCTCAGTCATAGATTCTTCACCACGGTTATCAACCTGTTGTGTATATTCGGTCTTGACCACTTTGGGGTCGAGGGAGTTAGCCCAACTCTTTGCGTCTTGGCTTACGACATTGATAGGATCGCGTTCGGTATCTTCGTGGGAGATCTGATTACCTGGAGCATAATTATGTGTAGATTCACTCATACGCTTCTCCTTAATACGGGAGCCTAGTGTACCTTCCTTAACCTTGGTTTTCTTTTTCCCTTCTTTGTCTTTCTTGAATTCTTTGGAATATTTCTCACCACCCTTTTCTGCATCTTTCATATCCCAAGCTTCCGTGGTATTGAAAGAGATATCCATATCATCATCAACAGCTTCGAGTTCATCCTTGCTGGTTTTGAAAGCTTCAATTTCTTCACGAGTTGGTTTACGGCAGGTTGAACTATCAGGCTTGACCATTTCAACTGCACGATTCTTTTCTGGGGCAGATGCATTAATCAACCCGGCAGGAATGACACCAATCATATCGGTTTTCGGATCAGCCATTACAACTACACCAACACCGTTGTTATATAAAACAAGATCTCCTTCATCAAAACCATCACTCATGATAGATGTTTGTTCTGATGCTTTAGGTTCAACTTCAGATACACTCATGGTACCTTCTTCAGAGATTGTTTCACTTTCGGTGATTTGTTCGACGGCTTCTAATGTAGGATCGATTTCAACACCGGCCATCAGTCTTATTTTATTTCTTGGATGCATTTTGCTTAACTCCCACGTTAATGATTTATAGGGTATTTATGGTCGTTAAACAAAAAAGACTCTAAGTTTTCACCTAGAGTCTTTTCGAGGGTAATCCCCTGTTAAGGGGATGAGGTGCAATTACTTATTGCGAAGTGCAGCCAAACGATCTTTAGCAGATGTTGGCTTTGGTGCTTCACCAGAGACAGCGGCCATTGCCTCAGCGACAGCATCGTTCTCTTCGACCTTGGATTTACCAAGCAGATTGGCCTTGCGGGTTGCAGCATCGGCTTTTGCCTGCTCTTCTTCAGCCTGACGATTCATGCTAGCCAAGGCAGATCCCAACTTGTTGGTATCTTGCTTGAGACCAGCCAACATTGCGGCACGTTCTGCCTTTTCTTCAGCACGCTTGGATTGCTGAGAAGCCTTTTTCATCTTCTGAGCAGCCTTCTTCATATCCGAACGGGCGGTCTTCAGTTTGGTTGCAAACATATTGACTGTTTCTTCCAATTCATCCATGACTTCCTTGGCATCAGCTGCCTCCTCAACCTCACGTTCGATATCATCTTGCATATCTTCCAGGGCATCAAGAAGTTGAAGCAGACCAGCTTCTGCATTGGAATCACCACCATCTGCCTTTCCCTGAAGAACTTCTGCTGCGGCAATGCGCTTATCACGCAATTCGACGATTTCATCAGCTTCCGCTTGTTCCTTCTTCCATTCCGTTTTGGCCTTGGAAAATTCACGATTAACCTGGTCAAACTGCTCTTCCATTGCGGCGATTTCCGCCTCGGATGCGCCTTCAGGATCGAATTTGACGATGGCGTCAGTCATATTCCTGGATGCGTCTGCAAGTGCATTTTTACCATATTGTTTCAAAAAACCACTAAGTAGTCCCATTTTTAATTTACCTCCAAAGTAAAGTTAGGTTTCGGTTAGGTTACTGTACCGAAACAGTGTTAACATCAAGTTTAAGACCCAGTTGCATCATAACCTGGCGTCTATCGTTGTCTTCTTCCAGACCGACCAGAAGAAGTTCTTGTAGCTTATCGCCTGTCACATCCTCAATGTCACGACCGTATAATATATAGTTGTTGACAAAATTGTCTGTGCCATTTGGCGTTACTACCTTTTCATGAAAAGTGTCAAAGTCCCGTTTTTCCGTGAATCTATCCCCCCACAGACGGTCATAGGTTATACCTTCCAATTGAAGGGATGTAAAACCTATTTGACCTAATATCCTATCCATCGATGTTTGTGTTTCAGGTTGTTCCGTATATACCTGTTTGAAAAGGGATATTTCATCAACCTTGGGATCATTGGTTCGATAATCCTTGCCTTGAATGACCTGCAGGATAAACTCCTCCTGAGAATCATCACTGCAATAAATCTGAAAGACATTGACACCATGCATATCAAAGTTACCGATAGCCAAGACTTCCAAATCACCCTTTGGTACCACAAACAATGGACTTAACCCTGTCACTGTTAAAATATCCACAACGTTAAGTTTGATTGTGCTATGTAGGGCAATACGCAACGGGGTATAGAACTGTTCTGTTGCAGGGACATCTTTATCCCGCTTCAGTTTGTTCTTGAGATAGTTCATCATAATTTACATATTCTCCTATTGGTGTTATCCTCCCCCTCAAAAGAGAGGGGAGAACTTATGGTTTATTTAACAAACCGTTTGATGTCGCCTGCCATTCCAGCAAACTGGATAGCCATCTTACCATAGACGCCAGCATTCTTTTTCTTCCAAGCATCAGAGATGAGGAAGTCAGCACCGACATCATAGGTATGTACATCACCAGATCCAAACCACGATCCAGACTGGCGAGTCAGTTTCGGATGAACAGAACTGTCGATTTGCATGCTTGAATATACTTTATCACCAGAAGGATCAGTTGTATCATCCAAATCACTATCCGTAACATCAATCAATACCGTCTTCATGGTTTTGGATACCTTATCCGCATTCTTCATGAACTTGGTGGAGCCTTTTGCTGCAACATACATCAAGCAAGCATTCTTGTCCTGAGATACTTTCAACATTGCATCATCATAAGAAGTTACATTCAGTTTCGGATCATTTATTACAGACTTGATGTCTCCGTAATCATCATTCTCACCAATCCAATCTAACATTGTAGTTTCTGCACCTGATCCTTTGGGGAACAGCATTGTATATTTGCTGCTCATCTGTGAGACCTTGGACAAACCACTCTTCTCGTTACACATTACATGTACTGCCTCACGGAAAGGAGATGTGGGGAACACTTTGGTAAATGGTAAATTGGTAGTCTGATATTCTTCAACATAATTCCAATATCCATTTGCCTGTACCCATGCAGCATCACATTTGCCAGTGGATAGATAATCCAATGCTTGACCTGAACCAGCCGTTACAACAGGGACAATGTTAGCATACTCGGAATGAGGAGCCATAACACCAGTAGTGATTGCAAAATATGCACCATCGGTTCCACCTGTACATACTTTAAGATCGGGTAGTGCTGCCATACGGGCACCCTGCGCCAACGCGATATCAGCATCAACACCTTCAGGTAGATATCCTTCTTGTATTGGAGTACCTTGCATGGCTGCAACTTTAAGATCTATTGCTGCCAACTGTGCCTGCAATTCGGCATTTGTTTTAGCTTGTTCATCTGCTTCGGCACGCCATGCGCGATAATCAGCATTGTTTTGATTATGATAAGCATATTGTGCAGAATTGGCATGGCTCATCATGGAATAGAGAAACATGGTATCTAACAATCCAAACGAAGGAGGACTGTTGTATACATAAATTGGTGGTTCATATCCTGCACCATAGTAACTATTTCGACGTTGATAGTATGTGGAACTGTCTACAGCACTTGCACGTCTGTACAATGGATCATTGCGATACTTATCACGGTATGCAGTTGTTACCTGTTTACGAGAAGGGGGTGGAGCCCCTGCCTTGGTTTTGATACCAGGAACAGAAACCGGCTTCTTGAATTTATTCTGCTGTTTATGAATATTAACAGCATGCTTGGTCTTATTGCCTACACGCCCTCCACTAGCTAATCCCTGCTTGCTACCACCAGTCTTCAAAGACTTGTTCCCTGTTTTCGTTCCTGAACCTGATTTTTGCCAAAAACCGCCTGTGAGGGAGGGAGATTTCCCTGACTTGCTTCCACTTTTATGACTGTTACTACCCTTAAAACTAGGGGCACTACGAAAGGTAGAGCGAGAAAAACTACCACCTGAACTACGAGAAAAACTCCGTGCTCCAGCATCTTCAGAATACATCACAGGTACCCCGACTAGTGTAGCAGTTAATGCTGCACTGAGTACCAATGAAAAAAGTTGAGATTTCATATTTTTAAATACCTCATTTAATTACCAAAATATTGAGTGGTGAGTTGTCTCCACTCCGGGGACGCAATAATCTTCAATATTGCAACGTTAAAATCCTCTCGCAACTCACTACCATGTGGGAAAACAATGCCATACTCTTCCACACCACGATCAAGGGGATGTACAATTAAGGAAGTATTATCCTCTTTTATTAGCATATAGTCAAGCAATGCTTTGTCATAAACGAAGGCAGTTGCTTTCCCTGATTCAACCTTTCTTTTGCCTTCCGCTGCATTCTTAACATTGGAGTATGAAATATCAAGTTTACTCAATAGCTTACTGGAGGACGAATTCTCTATTGCAACCACTTTTGAAGTTCTCGATGCCAGATCTGCCAGAGTTATTGAACTGGTTGATAGTTTTTCAATAGTTAATGTTGCAGTAACATATGAAGTGAATGCAGCCAATAGAAACATACTGGAAATCATAATGAATCCAGCAAACACTTTGGCTTTTGCATTTTGTGGTACTACATCACCATATCCTGTAGTAGTATAAGTCACAAGGACGAACCAGGCACCTTTATGTATATTGTCAATAGCATCATTTGGATCAAGTCTTGAAACTATGAATCCAGCTATATAAAACCCCAATATTAATACGACAAAGGCGGCAACAACACGTTGAGCAATGAACCAAAATATACTACCATTACCTTTAGTTAAAATGCCTTGAGTGGTTGAAAAGTAATCATGTGAGAAATCAACATACTTTTCCCGTTCATCCAATATAGAAATGGCCGCAATTGATAAGTCTGTTAAGTTAATTTGTGAATGCCCAATGAGGCTAACTACATCTTTTGTTTCAATTAGGTTATATGTGAACCCAATATCTTTAGCCAACATATTAAGAAGATCAATACTTAGACCTTTCCATACTCCTTCAACTTTATAGGCAAATGGTGGGCTATCTTTGGTGGCTACTTTATATTCAGGTGTAACAGCTTCGGCACTGTTTACCAACCCCATTGTCCAAAGGAAGATTAGAAAACCGATAAGAGCATTAAGTTTCATTGCAGTTTACCCCTCTGTCAATTGAGATGCATATTTTTCATTAAAATATGCTCTCTGTTTAGATCCTATGGTTAATAAAGTCCCGTACCATAATATCCATACCAATGCAGTACCCACCCAACCAAACATGATTAACGCAATAATAAATGGAATCGTAATAAACATAAAACTCCATTTTCTAAACGCAATCGTTTTGCTTGTTTTCTCCATTCCATGTTCCTTGACAAGAGCATCTACTCCATTCTGGACGATTTCATCCCCCACCTTAGAACTGAACCCCATTATCATCATGGACGTTAATAAAAACAATGCCACATTAAACCAGAACAAGAAATCTGCAAAATTATTTGAAATGACATTTATAATGGGAACTCCAATGTTAACATTCAATCCGGATTCCGAAAATATGGCACTACACAAAACGAGCCACATAAAAATGCGAATTCCCACTTGTAACAGTCTAGTGTTAGATTCGGACATAAGATTTACATCTTTTTCAGTCATCATTAACTTCCTCTCTTGAAGTTTCGTAATATAAACAGTCGTCTATTTTCTTGACTACAATTTTAGATACATAATCAACTTTCCAACGAGCTAACTCATCCCGCAACGTTTCAAGTCTTTCAACAATCTCATCATTCGGTCGTTTAGCTTTCATTGTTTATAAATATTCATATGATAAGTTCAAAAACAAATACTGGAGTTTATACTACCGTTGCTCATGCTGGAGTATGGAAAGTTCTTATCATTATGCATAACAATGCTAAAAAATCATTAGAACTTTCTGTTACCTTCCCAAGTGATAAGGAAGCGCGTAAGTTTATGGAAAGCAATGAGCCTTTTATAACCTTTGCGTCAAATAAAGCATTTTCCATCGTTAAAGACTTAGGTCAATTAGAATAAATCTTCCAAGTCATCGACACTGATTATGGCAATGCCAAAATCACGTGCCTTGTTAAGTTTAGTACTGGTAGCACTAACATTGGTAGTTACCACATAATCTGTCTTTTTGCTGACAGAACTTTGCATCGTGCCACCATTATCCTCGATTCGTGCTTCCAATTGTTTGTTACGGAAACCAGTGAACACAAACTTCTGTCCTGCTAAAGGACCGTTTGACGTATCTTTCTCGGCAGCAATGGTAATGTATCCAGTGATTTCAAACATGAATTCTTGGAACTTTTCAATGGCCTTGACAACGGCTTGCGCTGTAATGACATCGAAACCATCTTGGTCGGATATCATGTCAACCTGATCACATTTAATCAGAACGTCTTTGCCCAACGCTTCCTGAAGTTTCTTCATTCGTCTTACACCAATTCCACGCTCCATGGAATGTGCCCCAAGGATCTTATATAAAGGAATATCGGTTAGAACCTTCTTCAACCCGTTGTAAATCTTCCTACCATTTGATCCGATGATTCTAACCAACTCCTTTTCATCCATCATAATTATGGATTCAATGGTGCTGTAACCTTCCTCATACAGTTTACGGATGCTGCCTTCCTTTAACAATGGAGCGTCAATGGCTGAGAAGAAAGAAATCATTTGATTAATCTGAACATCGACATTCTGATCGAAGTCTTTAAGAATGGCATCCACCCCTTCATCACTCCAAACATAATCATCTGACGGCATTTGGGCAGTAGTTCCCTTGATTACTTTTTGGCAAAACGGAATAACATCCCCGGAACGTGTAATCTCTATAACAGCACCTTCTCCAATTCGATTATCTTCAATAAACTTTGCATTGAAACCAGTGCAAAAAGTAATTGTCACACCCTGCAAATCAACAGGTTCAATTTCAATTCGAGGTTTCAAATAACCATGTTTTGATGGAGCCCAATGAACAGCTACAACGTTAGCTTCCGCAAGGTTAGATGCATCAGCAACTTTGTATTTGATACTGTATGCGGGGTTGAGCGTGTCTTTGGTAGGGTTCATCTCTTGACGCATCGCCGTATCGTTGGCATCAATGACAAGACCATCGATTTCATAATCCACGACATCTCTTCGTGTATTCAGATAATCTGCAAGCATGTCATCGGTTAAATCACCACCACCGACCATATTGTAATATGGTACTTTGAACCTGTCTTGGGTGAGTTCGTTGAACATATCGTATTTGCTATGGGATGTATCACCAACAATCTCATAAGCAATGAAGTCAATGTATTGATAAACTGCAACATCGTTGGATGATGCATTCATTAAACCAGCTACCATGTTACGAGCATTCTTATACTCTTCACCACCACGAGTCTTGGCAATCTTTTTGGCAAGTGGGAAATTGGTTTTGGAAATGATACATTCACCACGAATGGCGCATGCCCCTCGGATTTGGGTAGGGACAATGTACTGTATATGTCGAGTGATATCTGCCCCCATAATTCCATCACCACGGGAATATGCAATCTGTAGGTTACCATCGTCATCATAAATGATTAACGCGGAAGTTCCATCCAGTTTGTCAGTGATAAACATGTTTTCACTAACCAAACTCCATTTTCTGACCCAAGCTACGATTTCCCCAATCTGAATTTGGTCAAGAGACCCCATGGGAAACGGCAACTTAATCTTGCCACCACGAACAGCTGCGCCAACACCAGTGAAATATTTGTGCTGCGGGAATGTTTTCCAAGCATATAACCGAAGAGAATCATATTCTTCATCCGAGATAAATGATTCCTGATCATTGAAGTACAGGTCATCTGCCGACTTTAGCACAGAAATGATATCAGTGTCCGAGAACATATCAAACATCTCGAATTGGAAAATCTGTTTTGCTACTTGCTGGGGATCAATTGGCATTGCGAGCATCCTTACGCATTTTGTAAATGATCCCCCCAGAAATAATAAGGATAAGACCACACCAAAATACTATCCCACTACCAAAGAAAGAAACCAATCCTCCAACACCCATCAGGAGATATGGTTTCATATGATAATATAAGTCATTCATTTTTTAACCATCTTTCTCTTCAATATTTGGAACAAGTGATAGTATTGGTTTTACATTCTCACTATCAAAAACTCCAATGTTACTCAAAGCATGTGTGATTATAACACGCATGTCACCTGTAAACAACCCTACATCTCCGAATTGACGCGCAAGTGCTGAAGTTAATTCATGTTCCTCTTTTGTGAGAGGATATGGAGATTCATTAGCAAGGTCTAACGCTTCTTGAAACTTCCCCACAAACAGCAGATTATAAACCTCTTCTTTCTTCGGTGTCATTAATTGCATACCTTCTTGTAGTTAACAAACGCATCAGGTTTCAACTGCTCACATATCATTTCCTGAGTTCTGGATTTATAACCACCAACATTCCAGTTCCAAGAACGTTTCATTTGAAACCACATATAGAAACCATACACCACTGCCAAGGCACACAATATTGCTATAATTAGCATTTTCTTGTCTTGCCATAACGTTTTCCAAAACGCACGTTTTAATACACTCATATTAGATAGTCTCCAATGTTAATAAAATCATCACAACCAATCAAAAGAGGGTGCTTGGGATCTCTCCACTAGAACACCAAGCACCTCCTTTTTTGAGGTAAATACCTCACGACTTCTTATCCTTTTTACCTCAGTCTTGATTGTCTGGATATGTAGCAGTTTCGTGGAACATAGTAAACCCACGTTTGTTTGCTATGAATTCCATTACAGATGAAACAGCTACCACTTTGGAATGAGGGAACAATGTTCTCCCAATTTCATCATACCACTGCTCTGCCTGCTTTCTAAAATCAGCTTGTTGGTTTTCCGAAACCAACAAATATTTTGTATTCTCACTCATAATAGCCTCTCTAAATAGTTGAGTCAAAAACTTTTAATCACCTGTTATCTCCGGACAAGGAATTCGAAAACGATGCGTATGTCTGGTTTCATCTTGATCAAATCCCCAAACCTTTTGCATTTCGAACTCTATTTGTTTAACTGCTTCATGCGCATCACGCATTATAATATCCTTTTGACGATGTAATTCTTTCAACTCATTAACCTGTTTTTGCGTCAATTGCTGTTCTTTTACCATCAGTGGATTCAACAATGATCCATCATTCAACATCAATTCATCTAATGTAAATTCACTCATTACTTTATTTCCACTTCAACGTTACGGATTATCTGAGCAGGCTGAACATACATTGCAATGTATGGTTGTTTTATTCCATATGATGGATTCTCCTGTTCCCGTATTGCCTGTTTCCACTTTTCCTCAGTCAGATAAATCTCATACGTAATGTATCGCTCGGTACGTTCTGGATAACCATGTCCCGGATTTGTCCGAGACCGTTCATCACCAGGAATTGTAACACTGGAGTTTGTTATAATTACCCAATGGGGTTCGGTTGGTATCTCATCGGTGTGATGCACATATTTGTCTGCGTACATATTACTCTTCCTCATTCTCTCTATCTTTCAAACCAAGTTGCTCCCACTTACCCTTCAGGAAATCCTTGTAAGAGAACTCCCGACCGATGTACTTGTTCATTGCCAAGCTAAAGTAGAAGGTTCCCTTGAACTCTTCCTGACCCAGAATAGCATATTCCTTACGATCCAGATGCTTGTTACGCTCATAAAAACGCTCAACCGAATCAACCATATGGTTATACTTTTCAGCAACGAAATCCTCCATCTCCTGAATGGTCTGGATAGCCAATGGATCATTATGGAATAGAGTTCGCATATCATCAGTCGCCTCTTCCAAAACGGCTTCAAACAAACGACGAGGTGAATTGATATTGTCCTTCGTATGATGCAATGCCAAGTACCAAGAAGTCTTGATCTTTACTCGTTGACCAGATGCCAATCGGATAACAAAACCTTCGATATTTTGCATATCTGATATGTTTTCAACAAACTCATGAATATCATCAGTAGAATGTTCCTTCACAGCATACTCACCAAACTCTTCTTCAACAATATGCTGATCAACATATTCACCATTGATATTATCTCGAACATTCAGTACAGTTAACTTTGGAGTATCATAACCGATAACGATACGGTTATCAGGAGCACACCATTCCATGTTAACGGTATAACCCTTTGCTACCCAATCCTTAACCTTGTCTTCCAAATCAGTGTTATTACGCAACCATTCCATAGAAGCCAATGCCTGATCCGAAGATAATGATCCCTTGGACTTCAGGTACAAACCATAACGATGGAGATAGGTAGATATCAAAGAACCATCCATCTTGTCCCATATATTGGTAACAGTGGACAAATCGAGATCCATAGTAGCAGGACATTCATACAGATTCCAAAACTTCTCCATTGGCAAAGATTCCAACTTTATTGGAGTAGCATTCTCGCCTTCTTCAGTAATAGAAAACATATGTCCACGGCATTCAAGTCCATTGGGCTTGATGAATTCAGTATAAGATGCAAAACGGTAATTAAAAATGCGATACCAATCACCACCCATCTTTTGATCAGCATAATAGAATGCCTCCGACTCGTTGACTAGAGTCATGAGATCATTCCATAATGTAGTTTGATATTCGTTCATTAATTTACCTATTATTCCCCTCGGGTATCTTCATACAGGAAATCGTTTTTATCTTTCTCTGGATCAAAATAGTCAACAAGTTTATAAAGTGCGGAACTGACATCCCTCGCTTCTTCCAATGTTACGAAAACCCTTTTTCATCAGATGATTCAGCGTTAAATTTCATTACGATAACATCTATACCGTTGTTTCCAGCGGATGGAGGAGACGAATTATGTTTTCCTGTTTCTATTATAATTTTACCATTGCCAGAAAGGTCTTCAATTTTAAACATGGGTTTAATCATTGTATATTACCTATGTGTAAACTTCAATGTCAGAAGTTTAATCTAACATTGAAGTTTTGTCAAGTGTTTGAAAGGATTGAAGTTTTAGGAATCTATTTCGTTTTTGTATTCGTGGAGTTCTTCTTCAAGTCGTTTTTTCTCTTCAAGAAGTTCCTCTCCCAAGGAAGACAAGAATTCGGTATGAATTCGCATATTCCCGTCATCATCGAATTCGATTTTGGAAATATACTCAGAAGGACGAACCGCACCACATATGCTTTGTTGTCTTTCACACTTTTCTCTCATATCTTGTTCGAAAGTATTGAGATCAAAGGTCATTACCACAGAAGAACCATGTGGGTCATCCGCCCCCTTGGTTGTCCAACCACCATCAAGTTTACGACGAATTGTAAATGGCATAAGCACCTCTTAAGTTAAGCCAATAATAAAAGAAAGGTCATCGATTATGTTAGGATACCACATATGTTCCAATCTGTGAATACGAGATTCAAGAGATTCTTCAGTATCTTCTGAATAAACAGGCGTAACTGCTTGATGTAGAATGGGTCCTGTATCCACCCCATGATCAACCATGTGAATTGTAATCCCATGTTGGAGTTCTCCCGCTTCCAAAACTCTCCGATGAGTATGCAATCCTGGGTACTTGGGTAACAGGGAAGGATGGATATTGACGATCTTGAAACGATCCACAAAGTTAGGAGTTAAAATCTTCATAAACCCAGCTAAGATTATCAACTTGGGTTCAAAGAAAGAAATGGATTCAGCCAATTCTTCACAGTATTTTTCTCGGGATTCCTCAGTTTGCTCAAATGTGATAGCTGGAATCCCTGCATTCAATGCTCGAAGCAATCCATAAGCTTGGGGTTCATCACTATAAACAGCTTCAATGTTAACTGATTTACCATGACATTTGTCAATAATGGCTTGCAAATTGGAGCCATTCCCCGAAATCATAACTACTACTGATATCATAATATAAGGAGTTTACCATAAACTCCTTATAATGTCAAATTGAAGGACAATCAATAGTGAATTTCTCTTTGGTGGTTGCATCAATTAATGTTAAATGGCTTTTCCATCCTTGCCCGGTGTCTATAAACCAATGGTCTCCACATGTAAATGCCTTTTCTGCATAAGAATGTCCTGTGAATACAGCGCGATACCGTTCTGAATGAAACTCAATCCCAGTGTTAGCGGGTTGAAGATTATCTACATTCTTTCTGGCAGCAGTGATTAGTTTTCGGCTCCATAATAGTCGGGCAAAACTGGTGTCATCTGAATTTAATGCTTCATTTAATGTTCTTTGGAAATACGATTCAGGCCACTCGGGAGGCATCTCTGCATGAACAAGTCTAAATGCGTGTTTTTCATCATTCTCCCCCACATCAATTACCCAAGGGAAATTCCTGAATAGATTAATAAATGTTTCCGTGGTATAATTATGTTTTTCTAAAGAATCCATGCATTCCATTCCACCATTATTAAGCCAGGTAGCAAACCACTCGGATTCCATCATCATTAATTCATGATTTCCCTTAATAGCATAACATCTTTCCCGTTGAAAGAATTCCATACATTCAACACTTTTTGGACCTCTATCAATAATATCACCAACGGAATATATAACATCTTTGGTTGGATCATAATTGGCAATTTCAAGCAATTGCATGAATTCATCATAACGCCCATGTAGATCCCCCACGATTAAATGGCGATCTGTGCCCAACTCCAATTTTAAAGTATGATCTAACATATTAATATATATGCATATTTTTATGGCATTGTGCCATAAATTAACATTGGAGTCAAGAAATCGTTTCTTCGGTAATGGTAACGGTTTGGGGGTTTTTTATCCCCCATTTAGAAAACAACAGGAGTCGTGTATCTCCTTCAGTGACAATGTTAACATCGAGGTCTGGCATTGATTCTGCCAACGATTTGGCGACTGCATCGATGCTTTCACCTTCGGTTACAAAGGTTTCGTCCTCAATATGGACGGTGAATTGCTTTTGATTTAACGCTTCGTGAAACATTGATGCAGACATTCTCCAATCAGAATCCATTCCTCGGTTTTTAGCTAGCTGTTGGACAGCATATGCAAGCATTTCCTCATATTGCTTCCAAGCATCTGCCATTGCTGGATCTGGACGGACGACCCCTTCTACTTCATAGGCTTTATGAACGAGTTCCAGGGCGTTTGCCCAGTTCTGTTCTTGATCTTCTGCCCCTTCACGAATCCTTTTCTTAAGTGCATTGACCACATCATTAGGCAACAAGGTTAATTGCTTAGCGTTTTTCCCTGCTTCCATCATTTTCTGTTGTAGTAATGTCCCTAGTAATGGCATTGGTATATCCTTAATTTTCGGTTAGTGCTCTTTTTGCGATTTGATTAGCCCATTCGGTTTGACCTCTATCAAATGCGTTTTTGGCTTTGCTTAATAGACCCAACAGTGTTTTCACCGATGGATCTTGATTTCGTCTAGCTAGCTCTATTTTTCGTTCTAATTCTGGAAACATAACAAAATACCTCCAAATAAGTATAAGTAAAAGCAGAGTACTCTACTTGTTATAACGCATTATCCAAGTTTTTCCTCCACCCTCATATTTTATACGAAATATTCTGAATTTTCCACTACTTTTCATTGCATCCACAATGGAAGTCATCATTTTTCTTTCATAATCCGATTTTGCATGCAACTTAACTGTTTTTCTCAGATATTTATTATACTGATTAAGACCATTTATGGCCATAGTAGCTGCTTTTGTAACCAGTTTTGGATTTGCTTTGAATAGACTCTTCACACCCTTGGCATTGACAATACCTCCCTTCTTCTGAAGGTTCAGGGATTTGACAGATTCGTCCAACATTTCCAATAGAGGAATGGCATCAACGTGGTCTTCGTTAATTTCTATACATTCGCGTAAGATACTCATGTATCTATTTATTATTCTTCCCTATTTTGTTCTAACTCTTTGATTAGATCCTCATATGACTTGTTGTAGGTTTCATATTCCTGCAATATTAACTCAAGACGTTTGGTGTAATCAATCAATGTTTTGACTGTCGCCTTGTATAAAATAGAGACCTCCCCATAGGGGGTATCCTTTGTGATGGTGTCAATGGGTAGGGCACCCGGACGGGCTAACTGTTCAGTATCAACAGCAGGACAATATAGTATCGGTCGTTCAACTTCAACCGTTTCAATCTCTCTTATGATCTTTGGAGGGGAACTACATCCTATAAGGAACCCCAATATTAACACGGGAGCTAACCATTTTATTGCCATGATAAATCTCCTTTGGTGCTGGCATCTCTAAGTAATTTCATAGCACCTTCACAGGTTTGGGGGATGGGTCCCTGTAAAATGATTTCAACCTCTTGGGTGCTTTGTGCTTTGAGATCAATCAAAGCTTTGTTCAATTCGGCGTTACCTTCTTGAAGTTCTTTGGAAACCTCAACCCATTTTGCGATTTGTTGATTGGTGACTTCAACTTCAGTTTTCAGTTTCTCAGCTCCAATGTTACAAGCTTGAAGTTGTTGTTCAAGGGCGGCGAAATCTAATTTATCTTCCTCCACCTCTTGTAAGATTCCGGGAATGGTTCTAAAACCAACAGGCTTCAGAACCTCAAGAGTCATATAATTTTGATAAACGATGAATCCTATCAATAACGCAAAAATACCCAGCTTCCAGTTGCTGAATAACACGGACAGAACGCTTGAGGCGGGACCAGCCAGCATGCCAAGTGGAAGGAACCGTTCCCCTCCCTTTTTGACTTCAGTTTTCTTCTGTCCAGGCTTTAGTTTAACCATTTCGGTATCCACTCTCTCGAAGGTGGGAAATAATTGAGCTAGTACGACGAGATTCTGATTTGGCTAAATGAACTGTCTTTTCGAGCAATTTTGTAGTCTGTGTCAAACGCAGTTCTAAACGGATGATCGCCCTCCGCATTTCATCAATTTGTGTATCTTGCTCAAGCAGTTTCTCTAATAATTCCTTTTTGTTTTTTGGTATCTTATTCATAACATATATTTACTCTTGACATTTAACAACTTTCCTTGTTTCCATGTTTCGAACTTTGACAACTTTTTCAGAATATTTGGTTGCGATATCACAAATTGTTTGAGGATCAACATCCGCCTCAAAAACGTTTACATATATTCCATCTTTCTTTTTTGCAATAATATGGGATATCCCCTCATCGAAAAGACCATCGGTCAAATCTTCTGCAACCACTTTATATGTCACAAAACATGCAACAACTATTAACGCTGTTGCCGCAATTATTTTTATATTCATTTTAACATTCTCCTCTTTCTTTCTATATTATCCAAGACAATATCAATATCTTTACTCATTTGTCCATTGGTTTGATGATACGTTTCACCTATAATGTCTATTATATCATCCAGTATTCTCATTTGCTCACTAACCAATTGGTAGGCATCTTGTCGGGCAATAAACGATACAATTTTAGCCGAATCATCTCCTGGTGCCGCGTCAACTTGACCAACAATTAAATCAATTTCATAAGCTACATTCTCTATGGCTTGCCAATACCCACGAGAAACTATCCGAGTATTGACCATGTTAAATATACACCCACATAGTTATAAATTGAAATTGATATACCACCTAACAACGCGATCCACAATGCAGCTTTTACATATCTATGTTTTTCGTGTTCATAGAATTTATACACCAGTCCCCAAGCCATTCCAATTATGATTATCTTTACAATTAATATGACCCAAACGGAATTAAAGAAAACCATAGCGAAATATAACATTGGATTATACTCCACCTCATAACCTAGTTTATCAACCATAATTTTAGTTGTCAGGAAATCGACGATGTTCCACAGGAGGATAAGCAAGAGCATTTTATATTGCCAAGCTAAATTGTGGAAATAATCATATAAAGAACTCATTGTTTTCATCATACGTTTTCTCCAAGACATATTAACGTTTCCGCTTTTTCTTGCGATCTTTGGTGTCATCATTTTTGTCATAGAAATCGATAGGTTTTTTGCTTACCCACTTGACAAACTTTTGCATTTCCTCATGTTCCAACAGTCTTTCGACTGTATGGTAATAATTCAACAACTCATGTTCACTGAATGTAGCATGAATCTTTTGATGACACATCTTATGTATGGTTACTTGATTGTCCTTATCATGAACTTCCTTGGTTCGACTGCGAAATGTGACTGGTTTAAGATGGTGATCTTGCATCACCCCACCATATGGTCTACCACAAATGGGACACACTTTCTCTTTAGATTTAAGCATTTCTATAGCATCATCAAGCCCTTCCAGTTCTTTCTGGGCTCGTTGACTTGCCATATCAAATACAGTTTTATTCATTTTGCATTAACCGTCTTTTCAATCTGGAGTACCACATGATATAGGGTGTCATTATAATAAACACCGCAGATAGGTGTGATAAGAACCCCAAAAATATAATACCTGCTGCTGTCACCAACTTATTTCCATGAAAACCTTTTCGTTTGGTTGAATATTGAAGGTTTCATTTATCAACTTGATATCCTCCAATTCTTCATTATCAAAGCCGAAATCTTCGTTTTCTGCATATGGCCATTGAAGATATACATCGTTGCCCGTGATGAATTCATAATCGTTAAGGATGTTCAATACCCTGCGTTTATAGTCGGGCATTGATTTTACCTTTTCAATATAAACCAAACATTGAATCAGATTCAAAACGGTAATTTGTTTCCGTACAGGTTTATCACAATACGGACACCAAAGATTGTAGTACATATACATCTCATTACCACATGTTGGACAGTTATCAACAGACATATTAATCCTCTAGAAACTCTAAATCACAGTCAAGAACCCAATAAAGGGCTAACAGCTCGGCTTGTTGACCTTCATCCAGATAGGCGTATTCATCCTCTTCCCCGTATCTGGATCTTTGGTCAGATCTTCAAGTTCCTTTATTCGATCTTTTACCTCTTTCTCAGAGCGCATCAGTCGTCGCTGCTGCCACCACTATCTGAAGACCCCCAATCACTGCTACCACCACTATCACTGTACCCAGAACTGTAGCTGCTACCACTGCTACTGTAACGGGAAGTATCTTCAGGTTCAGGAGTATAGGAAGGAGTTGGATCGGAATACTCACGTGCCGCTACATCTGCATGGCTGATTACATCTTCCTTGAAAGTAGCGTTCGCTTGCTCTTCTGTAGTCTCCGATGCCATTACTTCGGAGTCAGCAATTCCAAGTTGGGAATAATAGGCTGAGCTAATATATCCCAATGCGATAATATCATCCAGGAGTCCTTCATCAATGTAATCCAAATCAATACTTCGACGGATACCTTTTTGACGAACCAAACGCTGAACCTTTGCACGTTTTGCTGCCAATCTTTTCTTCTTTCCACCTAATCCAAACATAATATTAATCCTCTAAGTTGTGTTCATCTTTCATATGGAGTCATCTACTATAATAATATTCCTCCAATTCTTCGGAAAGCAGATTATAAACCTTCCGTTCCTGAATTGTCAACCTCTCCTTTTTGGAAGCCCAATCATTATGGCGAGGATTACCACACATAAAACAAGAACATGCGGCTAAATGATTGTAATTTCTAAGAATATAGTTGTGTTCCCATTCTGGATCATCAAAATAGAAAACTTTTCTTGACGCATTTTTAATCATGCGAAGACGATGATGCCTACGATAGGCTCTTGTACGATTTGACATTGCTGGTTCCTCCTGCCCACATCCAGCATCCAACACCATGTTGGTAGCGGTGCGGGCTATCTAGTTTTCAGCATGTCTCGTGTCCTCATCGGTAATTTCATTAAGTGCTTCTTCAATCGTGACTTTTGGAAAACATTCCAAAGCCGAATCAATATTGGCATTATATACCTCAACTCCAATGTTAGTCAAGGGCTCAACAATAGTTTTAAATGCCCTTTTCATTTTGTCATATGAATATTCCGGATCAATTCGCTTATGACCATCATGCCAATGAGAAGTTGATTTGTTTTTGGGTTCGCCCCATTTCATATCAACGCCAAAAAGATAAATCTTTTTGAATTTCAAATGTACTGCAGCAAGATTTAACGCTGCATAAGTACTATTATTCCCGTGATGTAATAATCCTCTCTCGGTTGAAATACCAGGCTTACCAGACAATCTATAATAAATGACTGAAGGATTGTTTTCTTCTTTACTTCGTGTTTGTGATCCTTTGATTAGTTGTCCGGAATGAGCAAGCATATTATCACGATGGTGATCCCAGAAATCATAGTCGGTGAAGTATATTATCTGTGCATTGGGGAGAACTTCATATGAACGGTTTATCGCAATGACAAATTTACCATCAAGGCGAGACCATGCGAACCCCTTCAAAGAAGGTCCACCTGCAACTATATAACATGTATTATTGTATTCTTCTGGATTTATAAGTAGGGACATACCCCCTTATTTATCAATCTCGCCGAAAGACCACCGCTATAGGGCTTTTGTGAGCCTTAGCGGTGGATGGATAGGCGTAATTTCAAATCGATAAATACAAATATGACAAAACGAGCCTACAAATACAGATTTTACCCAACCGAAGAGCAAGAAATCCAACTTGCTCAATCATTCGGTTGTGCTCGTAAAGTTTACAATCACTTCCTGGATTACCATCAAACTCAATATGACTTAGGCAATAAAACCTATTATGGTCACTGGGCAAGTCTATTACCTGAATTGAAAACTAATTTGGAATATTTGAAAGATGTGAGTTCCGTTGTATTGCAACAATCACTGAGACATCTGGATATTGCTTTTAAAAATTGGTTTAGTCGAATGAAACAAAAACGGGTAGTCAGCGATAACAAAACTGATCCATATGGCAAACCGAAATTCAAGAGCAAACACCACAAGAACTCCATCACATATATGAAAAATGCATTTAAATATATTGATGGAAATATAACACTGGCAAAACAAAAACAACCATTGGATATCAGGTGGTCAAGGAAATTTAGTGGTATTCCATCTCAAGTAGTTGTGAGTAAGACATCAACGAACAAATATTATATTTCAATTTTGGTTGAAGAAGATATAGAAACAAAAGTACAAAATGGAAATGCAGTTGGAATAGATGTTGGTTTGAATGTCTTTGGTGCCACATCAGAT